>Ga0207669_10001035_pt1 | contig 11881 bp, 11 predicted proteins | sample KBSM33metaG_FD_184329 | JGI IMG/M metagenome (GOLD analysis project Ga0207669, IMG submission 184329) | Miscanthus rhizosphere microbial communities from Kellogg Biological Station, Michigan, USA - KBS M3-3 metaG (SPAdes) (version 2) | ecosystem: Host-associated > Plants > Roots > Rhizosphere >...
ATCGAGTCCGGTCCGTTCGAACAGCGTGCGCACGTGCGCCAGGTCTTCCGCGGTGTCGACCGTCACGCGCACATCGGGACGGCGCAGCGGTGCCGGCGCAGCAAGTTGAACGATGTAGAACAGATGCGAGTTGCGACGAACGTAGGTCGTCACGTGCTCGCGATCGTCAGGCCGCGTGGCTTCCCGCGACGCGCGCACCAGCGCCTCGCGCGTGACGGCTTCCACGGCGCCGCCGTATGGCAACCCCTGCTCGCAGACGTAGTCGGCCTCGCCGAGACGCAGCGCCCCGAGCAGCCGGCCCGGTGCCTGAATGTCTACTCCCGGGTTGTCGCCCGTCGCGCGGACGACGTGATCGAAATCGAAGGCCTCCGCCGCAGCGACGAAGCGACCGAGCACATCGTCGGCATCCCCGCGGAAGACTGATGCGCCGAGATGCTGGGCGAGCGCGGTGAGCGCCTGATCCTCCGGACGATCGGTCGTGGCCAGTACGACCGGCGCGACGCCGGCGAACATCAGCCGGCGCAGGCAATGCTCGAGGATCGTCTGGCCCGCGATGGCGGCCAGCGCCTTGCGCGGCAGCCTCGACGATCCCAGCCGTGCCTGGAGGATGATGCCGGCGCGTGTCCGCATCAGGCGACTTCTCCCATGCGAGGCCGCGCTTCGCAGACGGGAAGACGCAGGCTCGATTCGTCGGGAAAGAGCGACGTCTCGTAGCTGGTCATCCACGTGCCTTCCTTGAAATCGCCGATGGCCGGCTGCACGTCGACGCCGAGCGCCATCTTGATCAGCAGCTTCGGGAAGTCCGCGCCGGCCGCGATCGTCAGCGGAATGCCGCCGGAGAAGCGCGGGTTGATCTCGAAGATCGCCGGCCACCCCTCGCGGAGCCGGCACTGGATGTTGAGCGCGCCCGCAAAGCGCATCGCGCTGCAGGTCTGCTGGGCCAGCTCGATGAGGGCGGGCCACTTGACCGTCCGGCCCCGATCGATCACGCCCGCGCGGATGACCACGCGCTCGCGCGGAACGATGTGAATGGGCCGGCCGCGCATGTCGCACAGGACGTCGATGGTGTATTCGGGGCTATCCAGGTACTCCTGAATCACCGGCTGGCTGACGTATTCGATGAAGAAGTCGAGCTCGCGTTGATTGCGAATGACGTGCGCCCCAACTGCTCCGCGACCGATGCGCGGCTTGATGAACAGCGGGAAGCGTGGCGTCGCCGGCAACTGGTCGGGCAGATACGTGCGCGCCGCAGAGACGCCGTGATCGGACAGCGTTCGCCACGTGGCGAACTTGTCGTTGCATGCCGCCGCCGTCTCCTTCGGGGAGCACGCGGCCATCACTCCGATCTCGGCAAACGTCTGGCGCGCCGCGCCGAAGAGCTCGACCTCGTCGTCGATCGTCGGAACGGCGAGACGAATCCCTTCGGCCTCGCAGATCTTCAGCAGCTCTGGCAGGTACTCCGGGTCGTGCGCAAGCGGAACGCGATAGGCCTGATCGGCGACCTGGACCGCCGGCGACAGCGGGTTGACGTCGGTCACGATGACCCGCCCCGGCATGCCAAGCGACACCAGCGCCTGCTTGAATCCAAGCACGAGCGGAACACGACGCGACGCGGCGGTGATGAGGATGTTCATGCCGCTCACCCCCGCGCTCCATCGAGGTCGCCGAGGTCGAACGGCGCGCCAGCGGCGACGTCGCGTGTGAGCCGCGATCCGACAAGCGCACCGATTCGCGACGGTGCGACACGAGTCGCCGGCCGCAACACAATCACGTCGTCCTTCGACACCTGTTCTCCGGCGCGAATTGCACGCCGCGCGTAAAGGCCGCGCCGGCTTGCTGTCACATTGACGGCCTCTGCCGCCTGACACACCTTGACGCCCGAGCCGAGCGCGCAGCGGGTCCGTTCCATCGCGCGGATGATCGCGGCCAGCTCGGTCGGCGTGCTCGACACCGCCGCATCGATGGCGCTGCTGTCGCCTTCGAGCACGAGATGCCGTTCGTAGATGCACGCACCCATCGTTGCCGCCACGACTGGCGACACGAGGCCTTCGCCGTGATCGGACAGACCGACCGGCACACCAAACTCCTCCGCCATCGTCGAAATCGCGCGAAGGTTTTCGGACCCGGGCGGGACGGGATACGCAGAGACGCAGTGCAGAACCGCAAGCTCGTCGCAGCTGCTCTCGCGAGCCGCCTGTAGCGCTGCGCGCACATCGGTCAGATCACTCATGCCGCTCGAGATCACGACCGGGCGCCGAATGGCAGCAACCTTCCCGATCAACCCGAGGTAGGTCACGTCGCCGCTGGCGATCTTGTAGGCGTCGAAGCCGATCTCGGCGAGCGCGGGCACGACATCTTCGGCAAACGGCGTCGTCATGACCGCCAGGCCGCGCCGGCGTGCGCGTGCGACGACCTCCTGATGCGCATCGAGGTCGAGCTCGAAGGTCGCAAAGAACTCCCTGAGAGACGTCGCCCGCACGTGGGCGGGAGCCGGGCAGGCGGCGGCCACGAGGCGATCGGCGTAGAGCGTCTGGAGCTTGATGGCGCTGGCACCGGCCTGTGCCGCGGCATCGACGAGCGCGAGCGCCCGCTCGACGGATCCGCCATGGTTCAAGCCAATCTCGGCGATCACGAACACCGGCGCATCGGCCCCGATCCGGCGGCCCGCGATCTCACGCAGCATGAGCCATCCCTCGATCGAAGAGTGCCGCCGCTGCCGCTGGCACGTCGCTCAAGGCATGCACGACGGCATCGGCGCCGTCCTCATGCGCGCGGCCCGTGCCTGCGAGAAAGATTGTTCGGATGCCCACGGCGCGAGCGCCCTCGACGTCGTTGACCCGGTCGTCTCCCACCATTACGGCGTCATGCGGCGCGACTTCGAGCCGGCACAACACCTCGATGAATGGCTCGCGGGCCGGTTTGCCGCCAGGTGCGTGCTCGCTTGCGTAGACCACGTGATCGATCAACGCTGCGAGGCCAAGCACTTCGACCTTCTTCTTCTGAATCGACGGATCTCCGTTCGTCAAAAGCCCGAGCCGCCAGCCGGTCCGGCGAAGATTGCCGAGGACAGCGGCCGCATCATGCGTGAGCCAGAGCTGTGGATGATGCGCGTTGAACTGCCGGAGCAGTGCCGGCACGATCGACCGGTCGAGGCGATAGACGTCGCAGAGCCGCTGAAGCTCGCTGCCGCGAGCATCGACTTCGCTCGCACATCGCAACGTGGCGTACGCGTCCTTCGCTGGCACACGGAAGTGGCGATCGACGTAGGTCGCGACGGCAGCAAAGCCGCTGTGCACGTATTGGATGTACGGATATAACGTGTCGTCGAGATCGAAGATCACGGCCTTCATCTAGCGAGATCCTCCGGCGGCCGCCAATCGCGCAACGGCGGCAGCCGCACGAAACGCACCGCGTCCATCAATCAAGCGCCGGCCCGTGCGGGCCAGGTGTCGCCGCATCGAGGCATCGCTCAGGAGTGAGGCGCACTCCTCCGCGACGTGCTTCGCGGACACAGGTCCGAGCGTTGAGCCTCTGGCCGCACCGCGCGCCACAAATGCCGCGACCGTCGGCCGCTGTGCGGCAACAACCGGCACACCGACGGCCGGAGTACCGAGAGCGCACGCTTCGTAGAGCGAGACTCCCCCGCCGACGACTGCGACGGAGGCACGTGCCATCTCCTGATGCAGGCTGCGCGAAGGGCCGACCCAGGTAATTTGCTGACGTACTCGCGCCGGCGTGCTGACAAAGCCGCCTGCCACGCGTACGGTCGCCTGAGGAACGGCATCGACGATCGCTTCGGCGATATCGACAGCCAATTCAGCGCGCGGGCCGCCACCAAGCGCGACGAGCACTGAGTACGGGTCGCGGCTCCCGTCTTCCTCGACCAGCGCAGGATCGAGCAGCGCGAAGCGCGGGCCAGCCAGCGTCATGCCGCGGCGCGCGCGCGCGTTCATCGTCACGCTGCCATCGATGACGAGATCGGCGTCGAGGCATCCGAGGCCGAGGTCGTGCACGCTGACCACCAGGCATCCCGCGCGCCGCCCCGCGGCCATCCAGCGTCGAGCGTCTGCTGTCACGGGGTCGTCGACAACGAGCACATCCGGCGCGAGCGAGCGCAGCAGGCGATTCGCGTTCCCGTGGACGACATCGCAACCAAGCGCCACCGCCGCTTCTTCAACCCGCGTCCCGCCACGCAACGCGATCAGTGGACGCACGCCGAGCGCACGCGCCAGAGATCGGCATCGCACGAGATGACCGAAGCCACGTCGCGGCCCGGCCGGCGCGCGAAAGAGAATTCGAAGGTCAGCGCAGGACGTCATGACATGCCTCGATGACGCGCTCAACAGACGCATCATCCAGAGAGGCCGACAGCGGCAGTGACAGGGTGGAGTCGTACACCGACTCGGATACCGGGAACATGCCGCGCCGGAAACCGAATCGCTCCTGGTAGTACGGGTGCAGATGGACGGGACGGAAATGAATGCTCGTCGAGATGCCGCGATCGCGGAGGCGGGTGCAGAACTCGTCGCGCGAGATACCCGCCGCGGCTTCGTCGAGCAGCACCGGATACAAGTGCCGTGCGTGTGTGCTGCCTTCTGTCGTCCGTGCGGGCAGACGAAGCGGCAGGTTCACGAGGCTGGCGTCGTAGCTCGCACAGATCGCCACGCGGCGCGCGTGCATGCGGCGCAGCCGCGTGAGCTGATGCAGCCCAATCGCGGCCTGGATGTCCATCATGTTGTACTTGAAGCCGGGCAGGACGACGTCGTAGTGCGCGTTGCCGTTGGGCGCGTAGCGTGACCAGGCATCGCGGCTCATCCCGTGCAGCGACGCTGCGCGCATCAGTTCAAGTGCGGCGGCGTCGCCGGTCGTGACCATCCCACCTTCGCCAGTGGTCAGGTTCTTCGTCGCGTAGAAACTGAAGCAGGTGAAGTCACCGATCGATCCGACCTTGCGACCCTCGGCGATCCCTTCGACGCAGTGCGCGGCGTCTTCGATGATCCGGAGGCCACGCAACTCCGCGATGCGCTGGAACGCTTGCATGTCCGCCGGGAAACCCGCGTAGTGCACCGGCATGAGCACGCGCGTACGCGGCGTGATGGCCGCGCTCACTGCCGCGGGATCGAGGTTGTGCGAAAGCGGATCGATGTCGGCGAAGACCGGCGTGGCTCCGGCGTGGAGCACGACGTTCGCCGTTGCGCAAAACGTCAACGGCGTCGTGATGACTTCGTCGCCAGGGCCGATTCCTGTGGCAATGAGAGACAGGTGCAGCGCTGCGGTGCACGAATTGACCGCCAGCGCATATCGCGCACCGACGTAGTCCGCGAACGCCTGTTCGAATGCGGCCACGCGCGGCCCGGTGGATAACCACCCGGACTCGAGCGTCGCCACGACTTCCGCGATCTCGGCCGGCCCAATCGAGGGCTTCGAGAACGGGACCGTCGCGCGCGGATGTGGAATGACTGTATTTCTAAGGTGCTGGCGTGCGTGTGCCATCGGCTCGCTGGCCGTTGTGCAACGTGAATACCCGCTATGCCGCTTGCCCCGTCGGGGCGCGCGCGATCCGGTCCGCAGGTTTTCTTTAGGAAAACACCGAGATTGAGGCCGGGCGCCCGCGTACGCCCTGTCGGCTCCCCGACATCATGGCCGCGTCACCGGCTTTCTTGGTCCTTGGTGCTTGGTTCTTGGTTCCTGGTCCCACCCGTTAAAGAAACCAGGACCGTTTCCGATTACCTCCCCGATAGAAAGGCGGCCCAAGGCCGCCGCTCGCGGCCCGCATGGATGCGGGTTCGTATTCAAGGAGGAATCGTTCAATGGCTTCTTTCTCAGTTGTCTCCAACGTCGCGTCGATGAACGCGCAGGCGAACTTGCTCACCACCAACCTGGGGTTGAACAAGGCGCTGACCCGGTTGTCCAGCGGCTTCCGCATCAACATGTCTGGTGATGACGCGGCCGGCCTCGCGGTGGCGAACGGCTACCGGTCGGACGTGGCGATCATCGGCCAGGGCATCCGCAACGCGAACGACGGATTGTCCGCGCTTCAGATCAAGGACGGCGCCCTCAACAACATCTCGAACCTGCTCGATCGTCTGGCGACGCTGTCGACCCAGTCGGCATCGGGTCAGACGACCACGGCGCAGCGCACGATCCTCAACCAGGAAGCGCAGGACCTCCTGGCCGAAATCGACCGCGAGGCCGAGATCGCCGGCCTCGACGCAGACGCCGGTGTGAACTTCTCAGTGTTCGTGAGCAATGACTCGGGCAACGAGACGATCTCCTCGACCTCGGCGATCAACGACGTTGACGTCAACGGTCTTGGCCTGACCGGTCTCACGATTGCTGCACAGGGTGGTGCGCAGACGGCGATCACGAACATCACGGCGGCCATCGCGACGCTGGGTAGCGTTCAGGGTCAGGTCGGTCAGCTGCAGAACCGGCTCCAGTTCGCGATGACGCTGGCGCAGTCGCAGATGACCAACAAGAAGGCTGCTGAGAGCCGCATCCGTGACGCGAACGTCGCGGAGGAATCGGCGAACATGACCCGGTTCAACATCCTGAGCCAGACGGGCATCGCGGCCCTGGCGCAGGCGAACCAGGCCAGCGCGTCGGTCCTGTCGCTGCTCCGGTAAGCGAAGCGGTAAGGCTTCAGGCTCCGGGCTCTAGGCTCTGGGCCTGAACAAACTGGGCGCAACCAAGCAGGTGGGCGGGAGAAGTTCTCTCGCCACCTGCCATTCCCTTTGGCGACCGCCCAGGCGCGCGAAGCGCGCCAAAAGAGAAGGCGTCAAACCGGGCATCGGCTCTGCCTGGCTTGCACGCAGAGCCGTCAACCGGTTTGGCTTGTTTCTCGCACTCAGGAGAACAACCATGGGTTCGCCAATTACGTTCAGCGGGTTCAACAACATCGACTTCGGCTCGATCCTCAACACGATCATGACCGCCGAGCGCATTCCGTTGACTGCGCTCGAGACGCAGAAAACGACGCTCAATCAGCAGGGCACAGCGTTTACGACGCTGGCGAGCAAGCTGGGTGCGCTCGAATCGGCAGTCGATACGCTGGCGGATTCCGATGGCTTCAACATTTTCGCGGCCACGAGCGGCAGCCCGGAGAATGTCGGAGTCTCGACCACCGCTGGCGGGGTGGCCGGCCTCTACGAGGTCGTCGTTTCCGAATTGGCACGCGCGCAGGTCATGGCATCGACCACGACCTACACGAGTCCCGACGAAGTGGTTGCCACAGGCGGCAGCCTGAGCGTTGCACTGTATGGCAATCCACCCGTCAACATTCCCCCGACAGCCATTGCAGGATCGATGTCCGTCCGGCAGCTCGCCGACGCGATCAACGCAGACGCCAATTCTCCGGTGACCGCAGCCGTCGTGCAGGCCGCGCCGGGCCAGTACCGCCTCGTGCTGACTGGACGCAACACGGGTAGTGCAAACGCGTTCACGGTCAGCAGCACGTTGTCAGGCGGCAAAGGTCTCGCCTTCACCGATACCGACGGCGACGGCACCTACGGTGACGATGCAGCCGATTCAGCAGTGTCGGCGACAAACGCGGCGCTGACGATCAACAACATCCCGGTGACCGCCACGAGCAACACCATCGATAGCGCGATCCCTGGCGTCATCATGACGCTCGCGAAGAAGGACCCCGCGAAGACCGTGCTCGTGGAGGTGACCGAGAGCGCCGATGAGGCGAAGTCGCAACTCGACGAGTTCGTGAAGGCGTACAACGACCTCATGTCGTTCCTGACCGAACAGAACACCGCGGCCCTGGCAGGCAAGGCCAGCATCTCGAGAGATTCGCTCGTGCGTTCGCTCAAGATGGGGCTCACGAGCAGCATGCGCGACGAGTTCCTCGATGGCGGCTCGACGTACACGCGCCTCGGGACCGTCGGCGTCATGTTCAACCACGACGGAACCATCAAGCTCGACGCCACCCAGCTCAAGGCAGCCGTGCTGGACGACCCGAATGCGATCCGCAAGCTGTTTGTTGGTGCGACCGGCACCGGCGGCGTCTTTGGCGCGCTCAAGGCGCAGGTGGAGGACTACACCAAGGCGGGCGGCCTGGTTCAGGACGCAAAGGATCGGCTGAAGAATCAAATCGTGAAGATCGATGGAAAGCTCGACACGATGGAGATGCAGCTGGAACTTCGGCGCCAGACCCTCCAGCAGGAGTTCATTGCTGCCGACCGGCTGATGTCGCAGCTCAATGGCCAGGGGTCCTCGCTTCAAGCGTTGGGTGGGCAATACCGATTGTTCTAGGGAGGGTCCACCGTTCACGGTCTGCAGTCCACCGTCGTTAGGGGGACGGAAGACCGAGGACCGAGGACTGGAGACCAACGAGAATGATTGCTGCCAGCCGTGCTGCCCAGGCCTACCGTCGCGTCGAGTCGGAATCGCGTTCACCGCTCGAGCTCGTCGTCATGTTGTACGACGGCGCGATCCGGTTTGTGAACGACGCACGCGAGGCTCACGCCCGCAAGGACCTGCGCGCCCGTGGCGTGGCGATCTCCAAGACGCTCGCCATCGTTGGCGAGCTGCAGAACACGCTCGACATGAAACAAGGTGGCGAGGTGGCCGAACGCCTCGACAATCTCTACACCTACATCAACTCACGGCTTCTCGACATCACGATCAAGCAGGACATCGCCGCGTGCGACGAGATCCAGAAGCTGCTCAGCACCCTGCGCGAAGGATGGGCCCAGGCTGCGACGCAGCCGACTTCGGAGCTGGCGCTCGCACGGTGATTCGGTGACCATTCAGGACCTCTTACCACTCGTCGAACAGTACCGCGCCGGCCTCGATGCAGAGCTGATGCTCCTCCATCGCCTGCAGGCGATCGCCGTCGATCAGCGGCGCGCGAGCGAGACCGGATCGGCAACCGAGATGCAAGCGTCGGTCGACAACCGCGATCGCGTCATGGCCACGCTCGTCACAGTCGAACACGAGCTCAAGGGCGTTCGCCAGCTGCTGCTCAAGTTCCGCGAGCACCTCGCGGATATGCCGGCCTTCCAGGAAATCGTTGCGCTCCATCGGCAGGCCGCAGACCTCGTTGCGGACATCGTGGCAGTCGACGAGGACTCCGTGCAGGCGCTGAAGAATGCCGAGCAGGCACGTCACCTCGCCGCACAGGCGCTCGAACAGGGCGAGAGTACGCTCGCTGCGTATCGTCGCGTCGTCACGCCAACTCTCGCGTCGGCGACGCTGGTGAATCGCCGCGGATAATCCGGTCCTCAGTCCTCGGTCTTCAGTCCCCAGTCCTTAGCCGCCTGTAGGGCGGGTCTTGCTCTTTAGACCCGCTTTGGGTCGCGTCGAAACGCGTATACCGCGGCCGCGGCGGCAACCACCCCTGCAACTGCCATCACCTCGACCCTGCTGACTGTCGCGATGATCACTCCGACGATGATCACGCAGGTAAGCGCTGGGATCAGCGCTCCTCCCGGCGCGATAAACGGAGCGCCATGCGTGCGGACGTCGCGACGTCGCAGTTCCCAGGCGGCGATTGCGACGGCTATGTAGACAAGCAGCCCGCTGAAGTTGGTCAGGACGAGCAGGCTCTCGAACGATCCAGACAGCGCGAGGCCAAGCGAGATCGAGATGTAGACGATGATAGCGACGTGCGGCGTGCGGCGCGACGAATGCACAGCCGCAAGAGCGTGCGGCGCCAGGCCAGCCTGTGCAAACGCGAAGAGCGATCGAGGCCCGGTCAACACGGTGCCGCAGAGAAAGCCAAACATCGAGATGGTCGCGCCAACCAACATCAGCGTGCGGCCCGATGACCCGACGACCGTCGCGGCTGCCTGCGCGAGCGGGGCCACGCGGTCGTTTGGCAGATCCGATCCGAGCAGCCCCTGCGCCACCACCTGGATCGCGATGTAGAGCGTCACGACGCCTGCGATTGCGAGGAAGACGGCACGGGGCACGGTCCGCGATGGATCGTGGACTTCCCCGCTTGGCTGGAGCGCGCCCTCGATTCCAAGAAACGCGAAGATGAGGACGCCCGAGGCGCCCATCACCGAGAGTAGCGGCGGAGTCGACGACCAGGACAGAAACTCCGGCCGCACGAACGCCGCCCCGACGACGACGAACAGCAGCAGCGGCACGAGCTTGGCACCAACGGCTATTTCAACCAGGCGCGCTCCCCCGCCGAGACTTCCAATGTTGATCATCCCCGCAACGATCAGGACCACCGACTGGATGATGTCTTGCACGAGCAACGAGGGCGACCCGATGAGCGCTGCGGCGGAGGCGGCAAACGCCGACGCCACCGCAGCGGCGGCAGCGATCGCGCTGAGGACGTTGAGCACTCCCGTCAGAAACCCGGCGAGCGGTCCAAATGCCCTCTCGACGTACGCGTACGGACCGCCGCTCGCAGACACGCGGCTCCCGGCTTCTGCGAAACAGACCACGCTCAGCGTCATGATGAACGCGCAGACCACATACGCGAGGATCGCCGATGGACCGAGTTGCGCGGCGACAACGGCGGGCAGGACAAAGATGCCGCTGCCGACGGTGTAGTTGAAGATGACTGCGGCGAGCTGTCGAACGCCCAACTCGCGCGACAACAGGGCGTCCTTGGATTTCGGCTCTCGGCTTTCGACTCTTGGTTGTGTGGACACGAGCGCAAAACTGTAACACTTGCGAACCGCGGTACACTGAAAGCCGAGACATCATGATCGTCCGCGATTGGCGTGATGCCGACCCCTCTGACACACAGGTGCTCTACGCACGCGAACAGGAGTACTGGGTTCGCGAGTTGGCGTGGGATGCTTCGACGGCCTGGCGCGAGATCGAACAGGCGCGTGTCACGTGGGGCCTGCCCGGATTCATCGCCGTCGACAGCGGCCGCACGGTTCGTGGTTGGGCCTACTTCCTGCCCGAGGGCGAGACGGCGCATCTTGGTGGCGTCGTCGCCGACACGCGTGAGGCCACGAACGCGCTCCTCGATGCGTGCCTCGAGTCGGCCCTGCGTCCGCCACCGCCCGCGCGTGTCTCATGCTTTCTGCCGATTCGCGCCGACGGATTCGAGGAGGCGCTTGGCGAGCGCGGCTTCGTGTGCGAGCACTATCGCTACCTGACCCGACCGATTGCCGCAGGCGACGACCCCACGCACGCGGAGTCATGGAATGCCGATGATCTTCTCCCTGCGGCCTCCCTGCTCCGTGACTCGTACGAAGACGAGGGCAAGCACTTCGCTCCTCGTGGCACGCCCGAGGAGTGGGAAGAGTACGTACGCAGCCTGGTCGAGCGTCCCGGTTGTGGCGTGATCGAACCTGCCGTGACGCGCGTCGTTCGCAACGGCGGCAATCTTCAGGCGTTGGTTCTCGCGACCAGAATCGCGCCGGGGACGCTACATCTGCCCCAGGTCGCCGTTCATCCCTCTCGTCGTCGTCAGGGTCTCGCCGAGCGACTCGTGGACGAAGCCTGTCGCGCGGCTGCTGCCCGCGGCGCCAAGCAGGCGACACTGCTGGTCGCCGACAGCAACTCCAGCGCCCGCGCGCTCTACGACAAGATGGGGTTCACGAGCACGTCTGCGTTCATCGCGGGGACGTTGACGATCTGAGTCGGTAAACGGTCCACAGTCTCCGGTCCCCAGTCTCCGGTCCCCAGTCTCCGGTCCACAGTCCTCAATCTTCGTAGCGGCGGGCCTGTGGAACATCACCTCGCTCACCGGAATCTCACGGAATACTCACCTCCAAGTGAAGACACCGGCTGGTCCGAAGGGGGATGCTTATCCGCCGGCTCGATGAGCATGGCCAGATGCGGACATCTGCGGACTGGAGGAGAAGGGTATGAGAGGCCCGATGACGGCGGTCTCGTGGGTCGACTGGAAGCTGGGCGCGCGTCTGCTGCTGAAATATCCGGCGCTCACGATCCTCGGCGG
>Ga0207669_10001038_pt1 | contig 11862 bp, 7 predicted proteins | sample KBSM33metaG_FD_184329 | JGI IMG/M metagenome (GOLD analysis project Ga0207669, IMG submission 184329) | Miscanthus rhizosphere microbial communities from Kellogg Biological Station, Michigan, USA - KBS M3-3 metaG (SPAdes) (version 2) | ecosystem: Host-associated > Plants > Roots > Rhizosphere >...
ACGTTCTGATCGCTCGCGGCGTATTTCCTGCGGGCACCAGGACACGCACCGCTCCCCCTGTTCCGGGCGCGGCGCCGCCGCATCGCGTGCCGCCCAGCGTTGAGGAAACCAAACGCGTGCTCGACACCTACTTGAAGGCTGATTTGCGAGCTTAGTAGACGACTCGATGGGGTTCCAATGTCAGTAGTTCATTTCGCGCGACACCGAGTAGGGCGCAGCCGCGGGTTGTCGCACCGTGTCTGTGATCAATAGCATTGCCGACTTGCGCGAACTCGCGCGCCGCCGCATTCCTCGTGCCATTTTCGAGTACGCGGACCATGGTTCGTACGACGAGGTCACATTCAATAGAAATCGTCGCGACCTGGCCGCGCTGGAGTTTCGCCAGCGCGTAATGCTCGATGTGTCGCGCCAGTCGCTTGCAACAACACTGCTTGGCGATCCTGCCAGCATTCCGCTGGCGATCGGCCCTACCGGCCTCACCGGCCTTTTTCACGCCGACGGCGAGATGCTCGGCGCACGCGCAGCCGAGGCATTCGGCGTTCCGTTCTGTCTGAGCACGATGTCGATCTGTTCCATTGAGGATGTGCGGAGCGCGGTGACCAAGCCGTTCTGGTTCCAGCTGTATGTCATGCGGGATCGCGGCTTCAACGAAGAACTGATCGCGCGTGCCCGGGCGGCTCAATGTTCGGCGCTCATGCTCACCGTCGATATGCCGGTGCAGGGACTGCGGCGTCGCGATCCCAAGAATGGTCTGAGTATTCCTCCGCGGCTGACGGTCGCCAACGTGCTCGATGTCGCGGCCAAGCCTGCGTGGGCATTGAAGGTCTTGTTCGGTCGGCGTCGCACGTTCGGCAACCTCGAACACCGAATGAAGAATTCCGGGGGACTAACTACGCTGTCGCAATGGATCGCCGCTCAATTCGATCCCACCGTCACATGGAAAGATGTCGAGTGGATTCGCAAGCTGTGGCCCGGCAAGCTGATAGTGAAGGGCATACTCGATGCCGAAGACGCGAAACTCGCATGCGTCAGCGGGGCAGATGCCATCGTCGTGTCCAATCATGGCGGACGGCAGCTTGACGGCGGTCCTTCGACGATCACAGTTCTGCCAGAGGTAGTCGATGCCGTGGCGGGCCGTTGCGAAGTGCTGTTCGACGGGGGAGTGCAATCCGGCCAGGATGTGCTCAAGGCGCTCGCGCTGGGTGCGCGAGGTTGCCTTGTCGGCAAGGCGTTTCTCTATGCTCTTGCTGCAATGGGTCAGACTGGCGTCACGACCGCGCTTGAGATCATCAGAAACGAATTGCAGATCAGCCTTGCGCTGACCGGCTGCAACGATGTGCAGGCGGTCGGTCCGGAAGTGTTACGCGGAAGTGCGCGTGGTTCCAATCACCGCCCGCAGGTCATGACATTGACGGCTGAGCAGTAGTGCGCTTCACCCACTTGTAGCAACGCGCCGAGTTCTTCCAAAAATACTTTTCAGCCACTGAACGCGGCTTCGATCGAAAGTATTCCTTCACGAGCGAAACTACCTGCTCAAAGGTCGCCGTTCCCACGCTGTTCGGATAGTCACTGCCAAACAGGATCCGATCCTCGCCGAAGATGCTCACAAGGTAATCCAGACGCTCTCGATGCGACCCCAGGTTAACGGCAACGTTGCCATCTACGCGATGGAGGATCTCCGAGAGTTTCACGAACAGATTCGGACGCGTATGGATTTCAGCGAGCACCGCTCGATAGTCTGCTAGCTCGCTTTGCTTAGGATCGAGTACTGGCAGGTGATCGATAACGATGCGTAGATCGGGAACAAGATCGTTGAGTCGCACCATGGAGTGCAAAAGCTCGAGACTCGGATTGGCGGTATCCATGACGAGGTCCGCCTGCGCCAGCAACTTTAACGAAGCAATGAACGCAGGATTGCTGAGCTGGGCCGGAAAGAAACGCTGATTGACTCGGATGCCGCGATATAGCGGATTCTTGTGATAGCGATCCAAATACTCAGCGAACTCGGGCTTCTCGGGTGCAAGGCACCCCACGACGCCGACCATGATGGTGTCGGGTTGCGAGGCTTCCAGTAACCACAGATTGTCTTCGACCCAACCGCTCGCTTCGACAGCGATGGCGCCCACGACACCTAAAGGTTCCGCCATCGCCCGATATTCACCGGGGAGGGAGATGTGCGACGTGAACTCCTTCGGCCCCGTATACGGTGCGCCCTGGGGTCGGGTCCCATCGAACAGATGAATATGTGTGTCGATCACCGGGATGTCAGCGGGCGCGGCGATCGCCATGGCGTTGGTGCCGATCAGGCCTGCTACCCCGGTTACTCCCGCCAGAAGTTCCCGACGGTTCCAGCCGCCCCGATTTCCCGGCTTGTATTTTTCGCTCATCGATCCCCCTTCACGTTTGATCTCTTGTGTCAGTAAAGCACGGGCACCTTCGTCGTTTCATATAGTGTGACAGATCGCCAAATGTCGCGACAAACTTGGCGACGCACACACCGCGGAATCGCGGCCCAATTGGACGCTTCACGCGTCGCGAAGTGTCGTCAAAAACACGGGTCCTTGATCAGCCCACGGGTTCGGCTCTGGGCTGCTTGAAACTTTGAACCATGATCTTTTCTATCTAATCTCAACATGTGGACATTTTTTGGCTCAGCGAGCCTGGTGTTCACCAAAATTCAGTAGACTCAATCCCAATATGTAGTTTACGATCCCCAATGATGAAGAGGGGACGTTGATACTGTCATCGCTGCCGAAAGGCCAGATGGTTTGTCGTCTTGCCGCTACAGAAGACATCGCAGCGGGCGCTTTGCCGGGATCATGCCTCCTCCTTTGCTCACGCCATTCGGCGGTTAAGGGAAATTCAGTGATCACACAATTGGGGGAGACACGATGAAGAAGTCCATTCAATTCCTGACCGTGGTTGGTGCCATTGCGACGGCATCCGCTCAGACCCCGGAACCAGCCGCAGATGAAGATATGGAGGAAGTCGTCGTCACCGGAACGTCGATTCGTGGGACCGCACCGATCGGAACGCAGTTGGTAACGCTGGATGCGGCTTCAATCCAGGCGGTCGGTGCGACAAACACCGCAGACCTCCTGGCGAGTATGCCGATGTTCAACAGCTTCAACATCGCGCCCCAGGGTGGTCAGGCACAGTTCAACAGCGGCGGCTCTTCTACGCCCGGCTTGCATGGTCTGCCTGGCACCGCAATGCTGGTGCTCATCGATGGACACCGCGCAGTGGGCGACACCCCGCTGCTGAACATTCCAGATCCTTCGTCGATTCCGCCCAGTGCGATCGAGCGTATTGAAATCATCGCGGATGGCGGCTCAGCCATTTACGGGTCGGATGCGGTCGCCGGTGTGATGAACATCATTCTGAAGGGCATCAGTGGCGCTGAAACGACGGGCAGTTTCGGTGCGGCGTCCCCGTACGAACAAACAAGTATCGGGCAGATGTTCGGTACGTCGTGGGACAGCGGCTCAGCAATGATCGCTGCAAACTACGTTGGAAATGAGGGCGTGCAGAACAAGGACAGAGATTTCTACCAGGCAGCACCGCAGGGACTCGCATTCAGCCCGGTCACGAACTGCAACCCACCGAATGTGCAGATCAACGGGGTCAACTATACAAACCCGGGAATGGTTGCAGGTCCTCCGAAAACCTGCGATCCGAATCTTGAAGCCGATTTTTACAACGAGCAACGTCGTTACTCTCTCATCGCCAACCTGCGACAAGACATCGGCGACAAAGTTACCTTCTACATGGACGCCCGGTACTCGGACGACGAAATGAAGCAGCGGATCGCTCAGGTGTCGAACCAGACCATTGTGATCCCTGATACGAATCCGTTTTTTACGTTGCCAACGGGTGTTAGCGCGACGTCTGAAACCGTGTATTGGAATACCGGAAACCTGAACACGCAACTGTGGGACGAATACACGTCGAAGGCCGGGATGCTCGTCGCAGGCATCAACGTTGCGTTGGGCACGTGGAACCTGACCACCGATTTGGACTACAGCTGGAGCACGAGTAGTGCTCTGAATGAAGACAATGGCGGCGTCAATATCACCGCCCTGAATGCCGCGATCAATGGAACGACGCCCGAAACTGCCCTGGATCCTTTCGGAAATCGTACCAACCCCGCGGTTGCCGCTGCGATTTTGAACTATCCGCTCATATTCAACGGAGATCAGGACCTTTGGGATTACAACCTCAAAGTGGACGGTCCGCTTATGGACATGCCAGGTGGGCAATTGAAACTGGCTGTGGGTGCGGGGTACCGAGTCGAAGGATACAGCGGGGATAATCCGATCGGAGTCGAAGGGGATGCCGATTACAGCATCAACTATGTGGATGTCGATCGGAACGTGTTCTCAGTGTTCGCTGAGGTTGCAGTGCCTATCGTCGGGGATGCCAACGCGAAGTCTGGTATCCAGGCCATGAACTTTACCGTCGCCGTGCGGTACGACGACTACAGCGACTTCGGCAACACGACCAATCCAAAATACGGAATCGATTGGACACCGGTCGATGGTTTCAAGTTGCGCGCCAGCTATGGCACCTCTTTCCATGCGCCGCAGCTGGCTGACACGTACGGCATCGATACCCGTGCGGGAGGAATCTGGACTACAACTCCGCGGCCGGGCTTTATTGCTCCACCTGGAGCCGTCCCCACCGGAGCCTACATCGCCGGCGGGCGCGAAGGGCTGGTCCCGGAGGAAGCCGAGAACATGCAATTTGGATTCGATTGGGAACCAGCGTTCCTTTCGGGCTTCAAGACAAGTATCAGCTGGTGGAGCGTCGACTTTTCGAACCAAGTACAGATTCCGGTCTCGTTCAACCTCAATATTCCGGGTCTTCAACAGCGCTTCGTCTTCATGAACGTCGTCGATCCTGCCACCGGCCTTATTAATGCGCTCACACCTGCGCAGTTTGCGGCGGCGCTCGAGGGCATTCGCTTGACGGGCTCACTCACGACTAACCCGCCCCCGGAGGTCTGGGACATTACGGATGCGCGTCGCGCCAATATTGGCGAGGCACAAATCCGCGGAATTGACTTTGATCTCAACTATCACTGGAACACCGACTCAGCTGGTGAATTCTTCTCGCAATTGGCCGGCGAATACATCTACCAATACGACACCAATGCGGGCGCGGGAACGGAGTTCCAGGACAACCTGACAAATGGGTCCAGCACGCAATCGAGCGATTCGAGCGCTTACAACATTATTCCGTGGCGTGTGCAGGGTAGTTTGGGCTGGAGACAAGGCTCATGGATGGCGCAGGGCTCTGCGAACTACACCGGCCATTACAACTTCGGCTATTCGACGCCGTGCGGCAATACCAACTGCAACGCAATTCAGTGGGTGTCCGAATACCTCACGTTCGACGCCGTCGCCAGTTATCAGATTCGGGAAGATCTGAGGTTTCAGCTGAATGTCGAAAACATCACGGACGAAGATCCGCCATTGACCATGCAGACCAATGGGTTCAGTGCTCTCTCGGCGAATCCTCTCGGTCGGCTCTATCGGGTCGGCTTGGAATGGCACTGGTAGTTTGAAGGGCGGACATCGGCACACTGGGTGTGTCGATGTCCGCTGGTTCTTGCCGTCGGCCTGCTGACTGCACGGGCGCAGAAGGCAGTCGCAGTACCGACGCTTCCGAGGTGAAAAGGGCGTGACGAGAACAAATTTGTCGCTCCGACGCCTGAGAGCGTTCGGCACAGCCAGTGCATTGTCACTGCTTGTAATTGCCGGCAAGGCCTCCGCCCAGCAATCGTCGCTTGACTATTACGTTGGCAACGCCGGTGTTGGATTGCCGGTGGCGCCGTCCGCACCCGCGACGGGCGGGGAGAAGTCGCAGGACACGTTTGCGCCAGTGTCCAAGAACGTGCGCATGTACGGCGCACTCTATTCTGTCGAGAGCTGCGTCTACGACGCGCGCCGGGGTGTGATCGTGGCACCGTCTCGCGGCGTCAATCAGTCGGTACGCGCGAATGACGCGTGGATCGCCTTCATCAATCACGATGGCAGCGTGCATACGTCGCGATGGTTGGGAATCCAGAACGCGGGCGCGGAACGGGATAACATGACGCCTTCGCTCGTGTTCAACGAACCTTACGGCAGCTTCCTGCACGGGGACATGCTGTTTTACGCCGATCGGGATGGCGGCACGACAGACCCCGCCACCGGGCAGACCACGCCAAGCGTTGCGGTGCTGCGTACCTTCGACTTGGTGACCGGGCGCCCGCTCAAGTCGATCACAGTCGCAGGATCACCCTGGCTGAATGACATTGCTGTCGCATCCGATGGCACGGTCTATGGCACAAATACAGGGGCGGCCGATCGTCCAGAAACGTGGATGATATGGAAGGTAACACCAAGCGGCGAATCATCCGTGTTCGCGAAGGGAGCGCCGCTCGCCATGCCCAATGGAATCGAAGTAGACGGCGATGGCAACATCGTTGTGGTGAACATCGGCAGTGCGGACGTGATCTCGTTCGCGCCTGACGGACACGTCGTGCGCACCGAGCAGGCTGCACAATCCGGCAATGAAGGGCTCGTGATCATGCGGGATGGTGTCAAGTTCGTCTCGAGCGTGAGGCAGGGTGGCATCTCGATGATGGTGCCAGGCGCCCGCGCCACGCTGATCGCAGAGAATATTCCGAGTGCGGCCTCCATGTGCTACGACGCTGGCGCCAACCAGCTAGTCGTTCCAATGAATGCCAACAACGGCTTGGCCTTCATTTCGCTCAAAGGCATCTGGCCTGCCCGCGGACCGGCGAAGCGTTAGCGGCGTTCGCCTTGCCGGCGGTCCTAACCACCGGTCAGTGGGAGATTTGCTCAGCTCCCTTCAGACGAAACGCCACCAAAGTGTCGCTTGGCTTGTCTTGGAGCGAGCCGCCGCCGGCCGATATCAAGACATACTGGTGACCGTCGCCGCCTTTAAAGGTCATCGGCGTGGCGTGACCGCCAGCGGGCAGTCTGTGCTGCCACAGTATCTCGCCACTGTGGACGTCGATCGCTCTGAACATCTCGTCTTGAGTGGCGCCGACAAAGATGATGCCGCTGCCTGTCGCGAGCGTGCCGCCAAGATTCGGGGCGCCCAGTTCGATTGGCAGACCAAGCGGTGTGTTGAATGGCCCACTATTGCGCGCATCACCCAATGAACGTGTCCAGATGATCTGCCGGGATTTCAGATCTATGACGGTTAGCGATCCATAAGGCGGGCGCTGGCAAGGTACGCCAAGGGGGCTAAGGAACGGTCCCCAATGCACTCCGTAAGGGGTACCCGCCATGGCGCCGCCCGGAGCGGAATGGCCGCGCGGATCTGTCCTGGGAACCAGACCCTCGCGATTGGCTTGCTCGCGTGAAATGAACTGATCCAGGTCAGCCATGTAGTTGGCGTTGACGATCAGGAGCCCACGTCCTGCATCGATTGAAACGCTGCCCCAATCGATGCCGCCCAACTCACCGGGATAACGCAAGGTGGGTTGCAGGCCCATTGGCGTGTACATGCCCTCGTAGATAGAGCGCTTGAATGCAATCCGGCAATACAGTTGATCGAAGGGCGTAAGACCCCACATGTCAGCTTCGGTAAGTTTGTTGCCCGACATGTCGGGCATCTCCACCGAGTAGGGCTGTGTCGGTGACGATCGCTCGCCGGGGAGACTCGACTTCGGCGCCGCGCGTTCTTCGACCCGCGTGAGCGGTTGGCCCGTCTGGCGGTCAAGCACGAAGAGCTGCCCCGTCTTGGTAGCTAGTACCAGCGCTGGCACGGTACGACCCTCTACAGGAAAATCTGCAAGCGCCGGCTGAGATGCAAGATCGTAGTCCCAAAGATCGTGATGCACTGCCTGAAAGGTCCACCGGACCGCACCGGTCGAAGCGTCAATTGCAACCAGCGAGGTTGAGAACCGATCGGTTGCAGGGCTGCGATTTTCGCCGAAGAAATCGGGGCTGCCATTTCCCATCGGAACATAGACGAGGTTGAGGCTGTCATCGCCGCTGAAAACCGTCCACGCGTTGGGCGTCGACGGCGTGTACACGGCACCGGCGGGCAGCGGAGTCGGATCTTCGGGGCGGGCCGGATCAAATGCCCATTTCAGTACGCCGGTGGTGGCGTCGTAACCTCGTATGACCCCTGGTGGCACATTGGTCGACTGGTTGTCGACCACGAAAGCGCCAACGACGGCTATGCCATTCACAATCGTGGGAGGCGACGTCGGATGTGTCCACCCTGGTGGGAACGTCCCCAAACCTTGCGCGAGATCGACCGAGCCATTCTCGCCAAAGGCGGTACACGGATTCCCAGTTCGCGCATCCAGCGCGACAAGATAATTGTCGACAGTGGTCACCAACAACCGTGTAGGGCAGTCGCTACTGGCCGTCGCTGCGCGATAAAAGCTCAGCCCCCGGCAGACGGGGTGTCCGCCGATTACTTCCCGGTGTAACGTGTCGCGTCGCCAGATTTCCTTTCCAGTCACCGGATCAAGGGCGAAGACAGAGCTGAACGCCGTGCATCCGTACAGTATGTTGTCGACCATCAACGGCGTTAGCTGAAGACCGGCGCGACGCTTGCCATCCGGTCCGTACAGCCCTGTATGGTAGGTCCACGCTACTTCCAGTTCGTCTACGTTCGCACGCGTGATTTCCCTCAACGGAGAATAGCGATTTGAATTCCGGTTGCCATAGCTGGACCAGTCTTCAGCGCTGCCGGCGATAGAGCTGGTTGATGAGATACCAGGGCCCTCTACTGAACTGCGGAGCAGCAACGGCGCAACGGCCGTACCAAGGGCTACTACCAGCGAGATGAGTAGAAAAAACCGGCTACTCAGAGAGGCCGCTGCCGAGAATCCAAACGCGATCAGCAGGCAGAACCCGACGACGCTGAAGAAAACCAGCCGCGGCATGAGCGCCCAGAAATTCGGTCCGACTTCCCAGAGGCTCCACAACGTCGTGACTAACAGCAGGGTGCCATAGATCCAGAGTGCCGATTCGTGACATCGAAAAACGAACAGGCTGCATGCAACTAGAACAGCGCCCGCCAGCAAATAATATGGGGAGCCGCCCAACACCAGCAGCCACGCACCGGGTAGAGCTATTCCAGCCCCTGCGAGCGCGAGCAGAGCGCCGACGACCCAGAGTGCGACACTGACGCGCCGCGAGGAACGGTTTAGCCAGCCGGATTCGTTAGCGTTTTGCACGATCAACCTGTCCCTCTCATCTATACAGCGGCCTGGGAGCCCGAATCTCGGGCTCCGGCGACAATCGCCTTACAGAAGTTAGTGCGGACGTTCGCCGCAAAAGCCTTTCTTGAAGTAAGTTCGCGATTGCATCTTAATATGAAATGCGGTCACGATATGTGGAAGCCTTTAGCCCCGTTGGGTAGATCACATAGGGACGACTGAAACGCCCCAGCACAGCCTTTGGCGGCCACGATCTGCAGTTCGACTAGCCCGGGTTCGTGATCGCGACATAGACATCATGTGTCATATAGTAAGACGTTGTCGTACAATGCGGCGTTCGCCATACATCCCATATAGTGGGAATTTGGAACTGATCGAATCGCAGCCGGGAGCGCTTCATAAAATGATTAATAAGACAGTCTCGTTGACAACGCCCTTTCACAATCGATTCCAGGGCCAGGTTGCAGTCATTACCGGTGGCGCCTCAGGTATTGGTCTCGCAGTCGGCGAACGGCTGGCCGCCGAGGGCGCACGGATCAGTGTGTGGGATATCTCGGAGTCCGCGCTTGCGAGCCTCGACCCAACATTCGCCCATCGAATCAATATGGACCAGTCGGATGAAAGTGCCGTTGCGCGGGCCACGGCGTCGACCATCGCAGAATTCGGGCATATCGACATCTTGATCGTGAGTGCCGGCATTACTGGCCCGGTGACTCCGCTCATCAATTATCCCAGCGCAGACTGGCGCAAGGTTATGGATGTCAACGCCAACGGTACGTTCTATGTGAATCGCGCGATTGCGCCCCACATGGTAGTCCGGGGCTACGGCCGTATCGTCAACGTTGCCTCCGTTGCTGCGAAGGAAGGCAATCCCAATGCCTCTGCCTACTCGGCTTCAAAGGCCGCCGTGATCGCCATGAGCAAGTCACTGGCAAAGGAACTGGTGCAAAGCGGTGTGATCGTCAACACGGTGACGCCTGCCGCGGTGCGCACGCCAATTTTCGAGCAGCTAACGCAAGCCCACATTGATTTCATGCTTGCCAAAATCCCGGCCGGCCGATTCGGCACCGTGTGCGAAGTGGCGTCGCTGATTGCATGGCTCGCCAGCCGCGAGTGTTCCTTCTCAACTGGCGCAGCTTTTGACATCTCAGGCGGGCGTTCGACCTACTGAGCTCTGCGACGATTGTCGATTTGCGGCACGCGTGTATGACTTGGCGACCCGCCATGAGGAGTTTATGAAAAGAAGTTCGTTGCACAATTTGCTTCACGCTACTGTGGTGTTGTCGGTCCTCGCGGCACGTTCCTCTGAGTCATCCCCGCCTCTGGCTGACGCCACCTCGGTCAAGCCCATGAACTTGCCGCCCATCAACTCCATCGCGCCGAATGTGCCGGAGTTCAAGCCCGCATTTGCGGAACAGACGCGAGCGCCGGAGCACAAGACCAGGGGTGCCTTCGATGTATCGGTCGTCGCCAGCGAAATCCGCGGCGGCTGGGCATTCGAATTCATGCCCGATGGCCGCATCCTGCTTTCCCTAAAATCTGGGGAACTCCGAATCGTCGGGCGCGATGGCGCCTTATCGGCGCCGATTAGCGGGCTCCCTCCCGTTGACACTGGCGGCCAAGGCGGCCTTCTCGATGTCGCTCTAGATCCTGATTTCGCGGCAAACTCCACTATCTACTGGAGCTACTCCGAACCAAGGGAAGGTGGCAACGGCACCTCCCTTGCGAAAGCGGTACTGCGGTCCGAAGGTGGGACCTCGCGCCTCGAGTCTTTACAAGTTCTGTTCCGCCAGCTGCCGACGTTCGACTCCAAGCTTCACTTCGGATCGCGAATCGTATTTGCCAGGGACGGCACGATATTCCTCACCACGGGTGAGCGCTCGGATCCGCGAACACGTGTCGGCGCCCAGGACCTCGGCACACATCTCGGCAAAGTCATCCGCATCAATCGGGACGGTTCGGTCCCACCTGACAATCCTTTTGTCGGGCAGAAGGGCGCGTTGCCACAGATCTGGTCGTACGGGCACCGGAACGTTCAAGGGGCGACCCTCGACCGGCAGGGCCGACTGTGGACCATCGAGCACGGGCCTCGCGGCGGAGATGAGCTCAACTTGGTCAAGGCGGGCCGCAACTACGGATGGCCAGTTATCACCTACGGCATCGAATATGACGGCCGGAAGATCGGGGAAGGCATCACCACCAAAAAGGGACTAGAGCAGCCTATCTACTATTGGGATCCGGTGATCGCGCCGTCAGGGATCGTCTTCTACGACGGCGCCATGTTTCCCGAATGGAGAGGCAATCTATTTATCGCGAGCCTGCTCGACATGAAGCTCGTTCGGCTCGAGTTACAGAACGACAAGGTGGTTGGCGAGGAGTGGTTGCTGCGCGATCGCCATCAGCGCGTCCGTGACGTGAAGCAGGCCTCTGATGGCTCGCTATACGTACTCACCGAGGCGGGCGACGGCGCGCTGCTGCGAATCTCACGGCCGAGCAAATGATTAGAAAAGCGAAGCCGAAAGCACCACGTGAAGAACCTTGTGTACCTCGCCACCGCATTGGCCGCTGCGCTGGGAGCCGAAACGTGGGGAGATTCCTGTTTTTCGCGCTCGCTTGCGCGCTCTCGGGCTGCGCGGCGCAGACGGCGAATGAACATGCGTCGTCGGGCG
>Ga0207669_10001043_pt1 | contig 11828 bp, 14 predicted proteins | sample KBSM33metaG_FD_184329 | JGI IMG/M metagenome (GOLD analysis project Ga0207669, IMG submission 184329) | Miscanthus rhizosphere microbial communities from Kellogg Biological Station, Michigan, USA - KBS M3-3 metaG (SPAdes) (version 2) | ecosystem: Host-associated > Plants > Roots > Rhizosphere >...
TCAACTCGACTATCTGCCGAGCGGGTTCGTCTACGTGCTGGACGTGCCGCTCACGTCACTGACCAAGAAGGCGTGAGGCGATCGGCCTTCGGCGGCCGCTAGAAACAGCCCACCTGTTTTCCGCGCTTGTCCTTGATCACGAGGTCGCATTCCACGCGCTTGAGCGCCGCCTTGGCATCCTCATTGCCGAGCAGCGCGGCCTTCTCGTAGTAGGCTTTGGCAGCGCTCGCATCCTTCGGTCCGCCGCGCCCGTGACGGGCGAACGCGCCCATCCGCTCGAGCGCGCCGGCATGCCCCTGCGCCGCCGCCTTCTCGAACAAGACCCGCGCAGAAACATCGTCCTTCGGGCCGCCCTCGCCTTCCGCGATCATCAAGCCGAGTTGATACTGGGCTTCGACGTTCGTCTCGGCCGCCTTCGACAGTTGGGCGCGCGCCTTGACCGGATCGGTTTGCGCGCCGGTATTGCTGGAGAGCGCCGCCAGATTGGCGACCGCGCGCGGGTTGCCGGCCTCGGCCGCGCGCTCGAGCAGCTTGCGCGCCTGGGCGTCGTCGCGCGCAACGCCGGTGCCGTTCGCATACATCACGCCGAGCTCGGCCATCGCCGCGCTGCTGCCCTTGTCCGCGGCCTTGCGCCACGCCGCGATCGCGTCCGGCATCTGCCGGTTGGCCGCATAGGCACGGCCGAGCTGATAGAGCGCGCGGCGCGGCCCGGCCGACGCGATCTTGCAGAACCTGATCGCGGTCGGGACGTCGGACGCGATGATCTCGGTCGCACCTTTGACATCGGCGGGCTTGTCGGGATCGGCCGGATCGGCGGCGAGCCGATCGCACAGCACCAGATCGGCAGACTGAGCGTGGGCCGGGTGCGGGGACGCGAACGCCACCAGTGCGCCCGCACAGGCAACCACCGCGCCGTACCGTGTCATCGCCATGCCTGACTGCCCGCACTCATACAACGCGGCAAGTTTAAGAGTGCGGATGTTGGCTATCAAGCAACGTATCGGCTTGGCATCCGCTAGCCGGACGCACTTTGCGCCGCCATCTCCTTGTCCTTCGCCTCGGCGCGCTGCGCGGCGGGGCGCGCGGCGATACGCGCCGCGTAGGCGGTGAACTCCGGCCGCTCGGGGATCATCTTGAAGATCATGCCCCAGCGGATATTCGCACCAATGACAACGTCGGCGGCGGTGAACTGCTCGCCCATCAGCCACGGCCCTTTCGCGACCGCGGCCGCGATCGTGTTCATCGTGGTATCGAAATCGCCGTAGCCGAGCATGCCGCGGCGGGCTGCCTCCTTGCGCGGGGCCGCGCGGTCGGTCACCGCCGGCTCGAGGCAGCCGGGGCCGAAGAACAGCCACTTGAGATAGACGCCACGCTGCGGCGTGCCGATCGGGACATTGAGCTTCTTGTCCGGAAACGCGTCCGCCAGATAGGTGCAGATGGCGGCAAGCTCGGTGATGACGGTGTCGCCGTGGCGCAGCGCCGGGACCTTCCCCATCGGATTGATCGCCAGATAGTCGGGCTTGCGGTTCTCCTCCTTCTGCAGACTGAGGAGATGGATATCGTAAGGCTCGCCGACCTCTTCGAGCATCCACAACACGACGGACGAGCGCGACGGCGAAGCGTGATAGAGCGTGAGCGCGGCCATAAAGCCTCCAGAGATTGTCCCGCGCATGATCGCAAAAAGTGGGAACCGGTTTTCCTACAAGGTCATGCGCAAACAGGATCCACGAATCAGCACGCCGCCTGCCGCACCGCAACGATTTATCCCCTCGACAGGGTCAACGCTTCGTGATTCAAAGTTCCGTCTCTGTCATGGGCCTTGAGTCGACGCGCGCCGGGGATCGCGCGCCTGGGCCGTAGCGTCATCACGAGCGAAGCCTTGGCGGCGCGAGCCGGCCGAGGAAGGGGCGCTGATGGAACGCATTCTGGTGGTCGACGACGAGCAGCCGGTGCGCGACACGCTCGGACTGCTGCTGCGCCAGGAAGGCTTTCGCGCCGTGGTCGCCGAATGCGGTCACACGGCGGTGAGCGCGATCGAGGCGTTCACATTCGACGTGGTGATCGTCGACATCGTGATGCCGGGCATGAACGGGATCGAGACCATCGGCATTCTGCGGCAGGACGCGCCGGGCGTGTCGATCATCGCGATGTCGGGCTATGCGGCCGGCAGCGGCCTGGCCGAGCAGGACTTCTTCCGCAGCGCGATGGAGCGCGGCGCGACCTGCTGTCTGCACAAGCCCTTCACGCGAGAGCAGTTGCTCGACGCGATCGAGTTCTGCCGCCTGTCGCGCTCGCTGGTCGCCTAAATTCAGTTGCGCCGGCCGAGAACCCAGCCAACGACCAGCAGCGCGATGCCGACCGCGCCGGACGCGAGCCCGTGCTTCATGCGGACGCGCGGTATCCCTGCGTCAGCCCCCGGAAAGAACGACGGCAACTGATCCGCCGGCACCAGCAGATAGATCGCCGCGACGACGATCAGCAGGACGCCCAGCAGATACGCGATGGTCTTCATTGATTGCTCCCGGCAATGCGACGCTTATCCGATTCCATGATCGTGGCGCGATCAACCTTCGATTCGGGCGGGGCTGCCATTCCGTGCAATCCGGTGGGCGACGCGCCATCTAACGTTCTTAAAGGAGCTTCCGTGCCCGCCGTCCGTCATAACGCCGCGAACCATCGTTTCGAGCTCGACGTCGAGGGCGGCCACGCGCTCGCCTTCTATCGCCTCGCCGACGGCGTGATGACAATCACCCACACCGAAGTGCCGGGGGCGCTGCGCGGCCGCGGCATCGGCTCGCAGATGATGCGCGGTGTGCTGGAGGACGTGCGCGCGCAAGGGTTCAAGGTCGTGCCGCGCTGCCCATTCGTCGCCGACTACATCGACCGGCACCCCGAATTCGCCGACCTGCTGGCGTAGCGCCGTCCCTCAAATCACGGTATGGTTCCGTCATTAGCAGGTCGCGTTCGGCGTGACCGGCAATGGGGGTGGCCCACGTCGTCCGGCGACCGCTGGCAAAACAGCGGTGCAAGGAGGACGACTATGCCCCAAGCCCATGTCATCACCGGCGCGACTGCGGCCGCGCCGCAGATCCGCAGGATCGGTATCGCCGACCTGAAATACGCGCTGAGGCGCGGGCTCGACGATTTCCTCGCGATGCCGAGCCACGCGGTGTTCCTGTGCCTGATCTATCCGGTCGTCGGCATTGCGCTCGCGCGGATGGCGATGGGCAACAACGTGCTGCCGCTGCTGTTTCCGCTCGCGGCCGGCTTCGCGCTGGTCGGTCCGTTCGCAGCGCTGGGGCTGTACGAGATGAGCCGGCGGCGCGAAGCCGGGCTGGACGTGTCGTGGAAGCATGCGCTCGACGTGTTCCGTTCGCCCTCGATCGGCGCCATCGCGGTGCTCGGGCTGATGCTGGTCGCGCTCTTCCTCGTCTGGATCGCGGTCGCACAGTCGATCTACGTGGCCTATTTCGGCTATACGCCCGCCGCCGCGATGTCGGACTTCCTTCATCAGGTGCTGACAACGCCGGCTGGCTGGGGATTGATCATTGTCGGCAACGGCGTCGGTTTCCTCTTTGCGGTGCTCGCACTCACGCTCAGCGTGGTGTCGTTCCCGCTGCTGCTCGACCGCGACGTCGGCGCCGCGACCGCGATCCTCACCTCGGTGCGCGCCGTGCTGGCGAATCCGCTCGCGATGGCCGCATGGGGCCTGATCGTCGCGGCGCTGCTCGCGATCGGCTCGCTCCCGGCCCTGCTCGGTCTCACGGTTGTGCTGCCGGTGCTCGGCCACGCGACCTGGCACCTCTATCGCCGCGTCGTCGAGCCGGACGACAGCGAGCGGCAACGCTTCAACGAGCCGAAAGGCCCGTCGCGCCGTTCCGCGGCGGACTTCCCGGCGTCGCTGTTCCCGCGGCGCTGGAGCGAACCTTCGTAGCTACTGACGCAGCGCTGTGCCGCCGCGGTTCCAGCCGCGGCCGCCCTCGCCGAATATCTCGAAGCCGGTGTCGGTGACGACGACCGTGTCCTCAAGCTTGATGAAGCCGCGCGAAGGATGCTTCAGCGTGGTTTCCACCGAGATCACCGTGCCGCTTTCGAGCGGCCGGTGCGCGTCCTCGTCGGTGTAGGGCACCGGCCCGTGGTTGGTCAGATGCGGCGCCTCGTGGCTGACCAGCCCCATGCCGTGTGCGAGGAACTCCATGTTATTGTGTTGCGTCGATTTCGCGAGCAGCGCCTCGCCTGCCGCGTAGATCTCGCCGCCCAGGACGCCGGCGCGGATCGGCTTGAACGCGGCGCGCTGGATCGTCTCGATCTCGCCGAGCAGATCTTCCAGCTCGGCATCCGGCTCGCCCAAAATCGCCATGCGGGCGAGGTCGCCGATGTAACCGTGATAGTTGCCGCCGGAATCGACCGAGAGCACGTCGCCCTTCTCCCAGCGCTGCTCGGACGGCGCGCGGTTGTGGCTGGTGCCGGCGGCGATCAGGCAATACTCGAAAGTGAGCCCGCGATTGACCTCCTCGCGACGCAGCGCCTCGGCGATCTCGGCCTTGGTCGAACCCGGACCGTGCGCGGCGATCACCGCCATCATCGAGTCGATCACCTTCTCCGACGCGGTGCGCAGCATCGCGAGCTCTTCCGGCGATTTGCGCAGGCGCTGGCGCTCCAGCACGACGAGCGCGTCCTTGATCTCGCTGTCAGGCATGGCGTTGCGCAGCGCGGCGCCGGCGTCCATCGGCATGAAGGTCGTCTCGATGCCGATGCGCCTGGCCGGCACGCCGGAGCGCTTCACATAGTCGGTCGCCTTCTGCATCGTGTCGAGCGCGCCGGAGGAATTCGCCTGCACTTCGGACGTCCAGAGCGGCTTTACCTGATGCTGGAAGTTCTCCAGCCGGTGGCCGAAATACGCCGCCTTGTCGGGTTTGCCTTTCGGATAGACCACGATCGGCAGATAGCGGCTCAAGCCCATCGCATCCATGTAGTCGAAGAAGAACGCGCGGTGCCCGCCGAGCAGGTACTGCACATTATGCTTCGACGTCGCGAGCAGCACGTCGATGCCGGCCTCGTCCATCAGGCGGTCGAGACGGCTTGCGTCGAACGGAATTGCTTGGGCGGCCATGTTGTTCGTTCCTCGTTCCCTTGTGCGTATGGCTATTATAACCGGTAATGCGTCCCGGAGAACCGGCCCCACCGATGCCCGACGGACACGCCGCGAAAATCAGGCATACGCACCTGTTCGGCCACCCCAAGGGCCTGACCGTTCTGTTCACGACCGAGATGTGGGAGCGTTTTTCCTACGCGGGCATGAGTTCGCTGCTGGCCCTCTATCTGGTGCAGCACGCGCTGCTTCCGGGCAGGGTCGAGGCCGTGATCGGATACGCCGCCGTGAAGGCCGCGCTGGAAGCCGTGTACGGCACGCGCACGCTCGAAGCCTTTGCGGCGCAACTCGTCCTGCTCTTCACCGGCATCGCCTATTCGGCGCCGATCGTCGGCGGCTACGTCGCGGATCGCTTTCTCGGCCAGCGCATCACGGCCGTGGCCGGCGCGCTGCTGATGGCGGCCGGCCATTTCCTGATGATGTTCGAGGTCACGCTGTTCTTCGCACTCGCCTGCCTGATCCTCGGCATCGGGGCCTTCAAGCCGAATGTCTCGACGCAGGTCGGCGCGCTTTACGCCGACGGTGACGAACGCCGCGTTCGCGCTTACTCGATCTACTATCTCGGCATCAACATCGGCACATTCCTGGCACCGCTCACCGCCGGCACGCTCGGTCAAACGGTCGGCTGGCACTACGGCTTCGGCACAGCCGGCGCCGCCATGCTGGTGGCCACCGCGATCTATCTTGCCGGGCTGCGCCACTTGCCGCCCGACGAAGTGCGGCACGATCAGGCCGCGAAGGCGCCCACTGCGCCGCTCACGTCCGCCGAACGGCAGGCGGTCGCGGGCCTCCTCTGCGTCTTCGTGCTGGTCTCGTTCTACTGGGCGTCCTACAGCCAGCAGGACGCGACGATCCAGTTCTGGTCCGAGCAATACACCGACCGCCATGTCGATCTCGGCTTCTGGCGAGGCCAGCTCCTGACCGCGTGGTTCCTCTCGATCGGCCCGGCGGCGATTTTCGTGCTCACGCCGGCCGTCATCAAGCTATGGGCGTGGCAGGCCGGACGCGGAGTTGAGCCATCGACCCTGGCCAAGATGGCGATCGGCTTCGCCTGCATGTCGGCGGCCAACGTCCTGCTCGCGGTCGGCGCGCTCGCGGCCGGCGGTGGCAAGGCGAGCCCGTGGCTGCTGGTCGGCTATTTCATCATCGTCACGGTCGGCGAGCTCTATGTTGCCCCGGTCGGGCTCGCGCTGGTGTCACGCATGGCGCCGGCGAAGGTCCTCTCGCTGATGATGGGCCTGTGGTTTGCCGCGAGCCTGCCGGGCGGCATTCTCGGCAGCTGGCTTGGCGGACTGTGGGACAGCCTGAGCAAGCCGCACTTCTTCCTCATGATCGCGCTCGCGCCGGCGCTCGCGGGGCTCGCGCTGTATGCGCTGCGCCCGGTTCTGCGCGGCGCGTTCGAGGAGCGGCCGGAGCTCAGGCCGTAACGGTCGCTCCCGCACGCGCGCGGAAGTGCGGGATCACTTCGTTGGCGAACAGCTCCACGCTCTTGCGCACCAGTTCGTGCGGCAGCGAGCCAAACTGGATCGCCGGGAGCAGATAGCCGAAGCCGATCTCGGCCTGATACTTTTCCAGCTTCTCGCGCAAAGTCGCCGGGCTGCCGCACAGGAACACGCCCTTCTCCATCATGTCCTCGATGGTCTGGTTGCCGGTCGAGAGCGCGCGCTTGGCCTGCATCACGCCCTGCATCGAGGCGAGCGACAGATAGCCCGGCGGCAGCAGCATCTCGGGCGGCATGCGCAACAGCTTGTTGAAGAAGAACTCGATGTGCGGACGCGCTTCGCGGATCGCGATCTCGTCGGTCTCGGCGCAATAGGTCGGGACGGCCCAGCCGACCTGCTCGGACGTTGCCTCGTAGCCGTAGTGCCTGGCGCTCTCGCGATACATGTTCATGTAGCGCGCCAGCACGGTGACGGGGCTGAAGGTCTGCAGATACGTGTACTTGCGATCCGGGTGCGAGGCCCACTCGATCGTCTCGCGCGACCCTTGCGAAGGAATCCACACCGGCGGATGCGGCTGCTGATACGGCCGCGGCCAGCAGTTCACGTACTCGAAGTGATAGTACTTGCCCTCGAACTTGCTCGGACCCGGCTGCGTCCAAGCCTGCAGGATCAGGTCGTGCGCCTCGTGGAAGCGATCGTGCGATTCCGCGGGGTTCGCACCCCAGGAATGATACTCCGCACCGATGCCACGCACGAACCCCGCGACCAGCCGGCCGGCCGTGATGTTGTCGAGCATCGCGAACTCCTCCGCGACCACCAGCGGATTGTTCAAGAGCGGCAGCGCGCGGCCGAGCACCGCGATGCGCGCGTTTTTCGTGCGGCGCGACAGCGCGCCGGCCATCACGCCGGGGATCGGCATCAACCCGTAGGCGTTCTGGTGATGCTCGTTGACGCATACGCCGTCGAAGCCGCAGGCGTCGGCGAGCTCCAGTTCGTCGAGATAGCGGTTGTAGAGCGCGTGGCCGATCTTCGGATCGTAATAGCTGTTCGGCAGCGTCACCCAGGCGGCGTTGTACTGCTTGTCGTAGTCGGGATCGAGCGCCGCATAGGGCATCAGGTGGAAGGCGTAGAATTTCACGCGATCCCTCCCATGAAGCCGGCGACGGTTTCGACCCACTTCTCGGTGCATTCGGTGTGCGGAATGTGGCCGCACTCGGCGAACACCTCCAGCCGCGATCCCGGAATGAGATCGCGGAACGCCGGGCCGTAGCCCGGCGGAATGACCTTGTCGTCGTCGCCCCAGATGAGCAGCGTCGGCACGCTGATGCGATGCAGCCACTTGGCGAGGTGCGGATTATAGAGCCGCGGCTGCCAGCCGAGCTTGGCGGTGGCGAGGCGGTTCTTCATGTCGATGAACTGCTGCTGCTCGGACACCGGCAGCGCCAGCATCGCTTCGCCGACCTTGGGATCGTGCGCGAGATTGCGCAAAAACTGCTCGCGCGACCACATGAAGATGTCGCCCTTGCTCAGGCCCTTCACATGAATTCCGGCCGGCGCGGTCAGCGTGAGCGACTTCAGCGGATGACAGTCGCGCACCGCGATCTCCGCCGCGATCCAGCCGCCGAGCGAGGCGCCCGCGAGATGCACGCCGGTGAGGCCAAGCTGCTTCATCGTGTCGAGATAGAAATACGCAAGATCGCCGATGTTATCGAGCCAATCGGGCGTGTCGGAGGCGCCGAAGCCTGGATGGTCCGGCACGATCACGTCGAAGTGCCGCGACAGCCGCTCCATGAACGGCATCCAGCCAGAGACGCCGAGCGCGCCATGCAGGTAGAGCAGCGGCTCGCCCTGCCCGCCGCGCATGATCTTGATCTTGCAGCCGTCGACGGTCTCGAACGTTTCCCGGTGCGGCATTGTCTCTCCGGCGTCATTCCGGAACGCGCCGAAGGCGCGTGTCCGGAATCCATAACCACGGAACGAGCGAGTTTGCACGCATTCGAATGTAGCTGCACGCTTCGTGGTTATAGATTCCGGGCTCCGGCCTTTGGCCGGCCCCGGAATGACAAAATCGTTGCTACGACGCCAGCGCCCGATTCTTAACGAGCTTGCGTGCCTTCGCAATGACGTCCGGGATCGCCCCCTCGTTGTTCGGCGCCATCACATGCGCGCCCGCGACGCCCGGCACTTCGGCGAGCTGCGCTATGAAGTCGATGCAGATCTGCTTGCCCTCGGCCGCCGCATCGCCGGAATATTCGAGCCGCTCCACAATGTCGTCGGGAATGATCGCGCCGTAAAGCTGCTCCTTGATCCAGCGCGCCGAGCGGCCCGAGCGCAGCGGCACGACGCCGATCAGCAGCGAGATCTTGTCGGTCAGGCGATCCTTGGCGAGGCGCGCGACGTAGCGCTTCACGATCTCGATGTCCATGCAGAACTGCGTCTGCGCGAATTGCGCGCCGGCCGCGATCTTGCTCTTGAGACTCTTCGGCTGCCAGTCCTTCGGCGGATCGAGCGGCATGTCGGCGGCGCCGATGAAGAACTCAGCGGAGCCCGTCACCTTGCGCCCCGAGGGAAGCTCGCCACGATCGCGCATCCCGACCGCGGTTTGGATCAGCGCCCCGGAATCGAGATCGAACACCGGCTTGGCGTCGGGCTGATCGCCTGCACTCGGATCGTCGCCGCGCAGCACCAGGAGGTTGCGGATGCCGAGCGCCGCCGCGCCGATCAGATCGCTTTGCAGCGCGAGGCGGTTGCGGTCGCGGCAGGTCAGTTGCAGCACCGGCTCGATGCCGTTCTGGTTCAGGATCGTCGCAGCGGCGAGCGCGCCGAGATGCGCGCGCGCGCCCGCCCCGTCGGTGACGTTGACGGCGTCGGCGACATCCTTGAGCGGCATCGCCTTGACCAGCAGCTCCTGCGGGTCGCACGAGACCGGCGGCGTGACCTCGGCCGTGATGACGAAGCGGCCGGACGCGAGTGCCCTTTCGAGCTGGCTGCCGGTGGACTTTGCGGGAGGCATTGCGGGCCTTCTGTTCGTTGAAACCGGCGGCTCTTTAGCAGACCGCACCGGCCGCGGTAAGCGCCGTCCAGGGTTTTTATCACCACCAGTTGACGCGCTTGCGTACCGCAAGGTTCGCGTCCGCGGCTTCCCTTGCGATCTGCGTCACATTCATCGTGGTCAGCTTGCCGTTACGTTTCAGGATGCGGCGGCAGCGCATGGGCGAGATTAGCACAGCCGCGCAGTGCGTCCGCGCGAGAGACCCAAAATGTGTTGCCCACCGCAGGCGCATGGCCCGCGGTGGGCCGGTCCGCTACTTCGCCAGATAGCTGCGGTGCACGAAGGCGCCGTCCTTGCGCCGCGTCTCGAAATAGAACGCATTGTCGGCCTGTCGCGTTTCGAGCCGCACGCTGGCGGGAAGCGGCGTTTCACTCGAGGCGCCTTTCGCCGCGTCGGTGAGGAACGCGAGCGCGGCGTCGTTCGTCGGCACCGGATCGGCGACGCCGGAATTCTTTTGTCCGATCGCCTCGGTGACGCTGGCCTTCAACAGTTTCGGCCACATCTTCCGGAACAGCCCGTTCGACGGATAGACCTCGGCGCTGTTGAGCTTGCCGCCGATGGCGAACACGTAGCCGACCACGTCGTCGGCGTTCTCGCCCTCCTTCAGCAGCGCTTTCAGATAGACGTCCTGCGCGTCCTTGAGCTTCTCGTTTTCAAGCGAGAGCTGCAGGCTGCTTTGCGACGCGGCGGCCTGCACCGGCGCGCCGAGATTGGACGACAGGCCGTCCTGCACCTTGCGCACCTTGGCCCAGACCTGCTGCTGCGGGCTTGCCGGTGCCACGGAGCGTGCGGCCGCGCGGTCATGCGCCTGTCCAGAGAGAAAGTGGCCGATCACCCGACCCGAGTCCGTCGGGGCCGTCGCCGCAGGCGCGCGGATCGCGATCTTGGCTTCGCGCGACGGCACCGAGGCGGAGGCGGTTGCAAACGTCTTCACGTCCTCCTTGCCGCGCGCCGACCAGCGGCCTTGCTCGACGCAAAACGACGCGATCGGCAGCCGCCCGGATTTCGGCGGCAGCACGAGACTGACGCTCAGCACGCGGTCCTGCTGGCCGCCTTTCACGATGTCGCCGGCCTGGATGAACACTTCATCCGTGCCGAGGTTCTCGATCTGCAACTCGCTGACGGTGCCGGTCTCGTGCACCTTCACGGCGCCCTTGCGCAGCGCCTCGTCGAGGGTGAGCGGCACGGCACCCGCAGCCGACTTGCCGTGGACCAGATAGATCGCAAGGTTCTCGTGAACGACCGGCCCGCTGACCCGATACTCATCAGCGCGCGCCGCAGTGTGGCCAAGGATCATCACCGCCAGCGACGAAGACGCCAGCGCAAGCAATGCTCTGCGATGCATGGAATGATCTCCCAAGGATGTATCCACCCCTGGGAACCAGAGTGACTTGCCTCTACGGCAGGCGTTGGGAGTGGAACCGGCGGATTTCCGGCTCAATCGTGGCGCGGACCGGCGGCGTCCCGCTCAATTCAGGCGGACGCGTCAAAATTGTAAAACGACCAGGGGCTGGCCTTCGGCGACCTGCTGCCTCTCCTCCACCAGCACGGTCTTCACCGTGCCGGCGCGCGGCGCCATCACCGGAATTTCCATTTTCATCGCTTCGAGCACGATCAAGGTGTCGCCCTCGCGCACCGATTGCCCAGCCGCCGCCTCGATCTTCCAGACGATCGCGTTCAGCTCCGACGGCACCTTGATCTCCGGCATGTCCCCGCCTTTCGTGAGCGCAATGCTATAGTCGCGCCGCATTGGGGTCGAGAGATGGGCTGGGAGCGCGACATCGAGGAATTGCGGCGGCGCGAGGCGCTGGCGCGACAGATGGGCGGGCCGGACAAGGTCAAGCGCCAGCACGATGCCGGGCGGCTCACGGTGCGCGAGCGCATCGCGGCGCTGCTCGATCCTGACAGCTTCCACGAGATCGGCGCGCTCGCAGGCCGCGCGCAGTACGGCGCGAACGACGCGATCGAGACGTTCCAGCCGGCGAACTTCGTGTTCGGGCGCGGCCGCATCGATGGCCGCACGATCGTGGTCGGCGGCGATGACTTCACGGTACGGGGCGGCGCGGCGGATGCGGCGATCCGCCAGAAGCAGGTGATGTCGGAGCAGATGGCGAACGAGCTGCGCATTCCGCTGGTGCGCCTGGTCGACGGCACCGGCGGCGGCGGCTCGGTGAAGACGATC
>Ga0207669_10001054_pt1 | contig 11757 bp, 4 predicted proteins | sample KBSM33metaG_FD_184329 | JGI IMG/M metagenome (GOLD analysis project Ga0207669, IMG submission 184329) | Miscanthus rhizosphere microbial communities from Kellogg Biological Station, Michigan, USA - KBS M3-3 metaG (SPAdes) (version 2) | ecosystem: Host-associated > Plants > Roots > Rhizosphere >...
AGACCTACGAACGCCCCGGCAAGCCGCCGCTCGTGACCAAGGCCGCGCACATCTTCAGACGCCGGCGATCGGGTGGACTCGTCGAGCCGGTCATGACCGGAGGTATGGACAATCCAGTCGGTGTGACGTTCACGTCCGCCGGCGAGCGGCTGTTCACGACCACGTTCGTCGAGCATCCACAGGCCGGCCGCCGGGATGCGTTGGTGCACGCCATATACGGCGGCGTGTACGGCAAGCCGCACGACGTCATCGACGGCCATCCGCAGACCGGCGACCTGATGCCGGTGCTCTCGGAGCTCGGCGCCGCGGCGCCAACCGGCGTCACACGGTACAAGTCAAGCGGCTTCGGTCCGGCCTACAAAGACAACGTCTTCGTGGCGCAGTTCAACATGCAGAAAGTGTCGCGCCACGAGCTCACGGCGAGCGGCGCGAGCTTCACGAGCAAGGACAGCGACTTCGTGACGTCGGACGATCGCGACTTCCATCCGACCGACGTGCTCGAGGATGCGGATGGCAGTCTGCTGGTCATCGACACCGGCGGATGGTACAAGCTCTGTTGCCCGACATCACAGCTCGCAAAGCCCGACGTACTCGGCGGCATCTATCGGATCACGCGCCGTGGAGCCGTCCGGCCGCGCGACCCTCGTGGTCTCACGCTCGACTGGACCGCGATGACGCCCGCCAGGCTCGCACAGCTGCTCGGTGACGCCCGCCCCGCAGTGCAGCAGCGTGCGATCGAGCGGCTGGCCAGCGCCGGACAAGGCGCCGTCGGTGCCTTGAGCGACGCGCTCAAGACGGTGTCGGCGACCGTTCGGCGCAACGCTGTCTGGGCGCTCACGCAAATCGACGATGCAGAGGCGCGCGCAGCGACGCGGCCGGCGCTCGATGACGCGGATGCCACAGTGCGCCAGTCGGCACTGCAATCCGTGGCGCTCTGGCGCGACGCCGGAGCGATCGACAGGACGCGCGCGGCACTGAAGGCGCCAGTGCCCGCGATTCAGCGCGTCGCCGCCGAAGCACTCGGCCGCATCGGCGATCCGACGGCTGTGCCCGATCTGCTCGCCGCGAGCGCGCCAAAAATGGATCGCGCGGTCGAGCACTCCCTCACGTACGCGATGATCGAAATCGCGGATCCGGCCGCGACCCGCGAGGGCGTGACTGCACCGTCCGAGCGGACGCGGCGTGCCGCGCTCGTCGCGCTCGATCAGATGATGCCCTCGTCGCTCGAGTCGGCGGCGATCCTGCCGCTGCTCGACGCCTCGGATCCCGCGACGAACAAGACCGCGTGGTGGATCGCTGGGCATCATCCCGAGTGGGGAACTGCGCTCTGGGGGTATTTCGAACCGCGGCTGGCCGCGGCTGGAAAACGGACGGACCGTGACGCGCTCGTCGCGAAGCTGGCACAGTTCTCACGGACTCCCGCGATCGAGCAACACCTGGCGGGTCTCGTCGCCGACGGATCTCCCGAAACGAGAGTGATGGCCTTGCGCGTCATGGCCACGAGTCAGGCGCGCGAATTGCCGGCCTCGTGGAGCGGCCCGCTGACGAAAGCGCTGAAGGCAGGCGGCGACGTCACGCGCGCCGCTGTCGCCGTCGCGAGAGCCGTTCCGCCGGCAGCGGACGCGGCGCAACCGTTGACGGAGGCGATCCTCAGCGTGGCACGCGACGGACAGAACCCAGTCGACCTGCGTCTCGACGCACTCGCCGCCATCCCTGGCGGTCTGCGCACCGTGGATCCCGATCTCTTCGCGCTGCTATCAGGTGCGCTTGCGCCGGCGTCGCCGGCCACAGCGCGCCTCGCCGCGGCTGGCGTGCTGGAGAAAGCCCATCTCGATCGCGGACAGCTGGTCGGTCTGACGCAATGCATCAAATCGAGCGGCCCGCTGGAACTTCCGCATCTGCTGCCTCCGTTCGAAGCGGCCAGCGAAGACGAAGTCGGGATCGCGCTCGTCGCTGCCTTGTCGGAATCACCCGCGCGGACGAGCGTCCGGCCCGATGAGCTGCGGCTGCGCCTCGCCAAGTACTCGCCCGCAGTACAGCAGCGCGGAGAAGCGCTGCTCGCGTCGGTGTCAGCGGACAAGGCCGGACAACTGAAGAAGCTCGACGACCTGCTGCTCGCAGTGCGCGACGGGGACAGGAGGCGCGGCCAGCTGCTGTTCAACGGCCAGAAGGCCTTGTGCAGCACGTGCCACGCCATCGGTTATCACGGCGGAACTCTGGGTCCCGATCTCACCGCAATAGGACAGATTCGCACCGAGCGCGATCTGCTCGAGGCCATCGTCTTTCCGAGTGTCAGCTTCGCGCGCGGCTACGAGCCTGTCGCGATAACGACGACAAACGGACAGATCATCAACGGCCTGCTGCAGGGCGACGAGCCCGAAGACGTGGTGCTCGTCACGGGACCCGAGGTGAAGACGCGCATCGCAAAAACGACCATCGCGAACATGGAGCCGGGCACCACGTCGATGATGCCCGCCGGCTTCGGCGATCAATTGTCCCGGGCGGAGCTCGCAGATCTCGTCGTGTTCCTCAAAGGGACACGCTGGGGCGCGAATTAGGCGGCCTGCTCCCACTGAAGCAGGCCACCTCCTGTTCTACCGCAAGCGGTCGAACACCTCGTAGTGCATGCGCGGCACGAGCGCGCCGAGCGGGTTGACGGGGTTCGACCAATCCCTGGGCTTTGGCCACCGGCCGATGGTCACGCCAAACGTCACCGCGCCGACGTTCGAGGATCCGACGAAGCTCTCATTCACGTCGAGCTGCGCCATCGCGACCAGCCAGGGCAGCACCTGTCTCGAGAGGCGCACGTTCGCTCCCGCCTTGTTGCTGGCCCCTGGCGCGTGCCGATTGAGGAACGCGGCGTTCGCGTCCAGCCACCAGACATTCGGGACGAGATTCAGTTGCACGCTGCCCCCCACCGAATCGACGGTGTGAAGCACCCGTTCATGCACCAGGAGAGGTGTGCCTCCCGGCACGATCGGTCCAAGGCTCTCGGATGCGCCGACCACGTCGGTCTCCTTGAGGCCTTTCGTGGCGAACGCTCCGAACCGGATATTCGGTAACAGCGCGTCGAGGCTCACCGCGACCTCGTTCAGAGCACCGGATTCGAGCTCCGACCGCAGATTCGCGACGCCAAAGGTCCCGCCGACGCTTGCCTGCCATAGACCATGGCGGTAGAGCAGGCTCGCGTCGAGCTGTCCGTCCTGACGCCCCGAGTAGAACGCGTACTGCCCCTGCAGCTGGACGCCCCAGCGGCGGCCGGGACCGAACGATTGCAGGTAATGACCGGCCGTATCCACAATGTAGTTGCCAGTCTGCGCGCTGCCGAACGTCGGGCCGATCGCGCCGTCGATCGCAGTGAACAACGGAGGCGTGCACTCGTAGTCGGGCGGCACGAGGCCGTTCACCGATACCACCTTCGCGGGCGCCGCCGGATCGTTCGTGGAGAAGGTGATCGTTGCCGACTTCGCGCCTGCGGTCGTCGGCTGGAACCGGATCGGCACCTCGATGTTGTCGCCAGGAGCGACTTTGATCGGGAACGTCAGCACCTGCGCGACCTGAAAATCCGGCGACGACGATGCGATGCCGGTGATGAGGAGCGGACACGTGCCGCGATTGTTGACGGTGATCGGCAGATCCTTGAATGCGTGTGGAGCCGGACAGAGCTGACCGAAGTTGCCGGTGTCCGCGATCATCGTGACCGCCGTGGCCTGTCCGACTGTCGCCGTGACGGCGACGTGCAGCACGGGGAAATCGGGATCGTTGCTCGTGATGGTCAGATCCGCCGTGTGCGTGGCCGCCGGCGACGTGGGCGTGAACACCACGTCGAACGGAAAGCAGAAGTCGTGACTCACCGTGACCGGGAATCCGCCTGACGGAGGCACGATCGCGAACTCCGGGTTCGACGATGTGATCGAGGCGATGACGAGGTTCCCGGCGCTGAGGTTGCAGACCTTCAACGATCCGTGCGGCGAGTCGCCGAGGCACGACGCCTCGAAGGTCGGCGGCGCCGGCACCGAGATCTCCGGCATGTCGACCTTCTTGAATGTCAGACGCCACACCCCGCGTCCTCGCGTGCCGAGGAACAGGTTGATGTCGCCGCCCGGCGGATCGTGGTCGAAATGTGCGTAGTACGGCCGCGGAATATGTGGAATCCCCGACGTGCCCGGTGCGATCGGATCGGTCACCAGCTGCCAGCGTGTGCCGCCGTTGGTGCTGATGAACACGCCGGAATCGGCGCCGCCGGCTACGAGGATGTCAGGGTCCAACGGGTCGAACGCGACCAGCGTCGGCTGCGGATATCCGCTGAACGACGCGAACGAGGTGGGGCCGCTGACATTCTGGTACGGGAACACGCCGCCGCCCGTCATCAGCCCGTCGAGTGCAGGCAGCGCGCTCCACGTCGTGCCGCCGTTCCGGGTGATCACCATCTCTGGCGGCAGCAGCGAGCCGCGCAGGTGCGAGGCGATGATTCGGTTCGGATCGTTGGGATCCACGGCGAACACACCAAAGCCGCCCGTGCCGCCTGGCGTGGGTACCTGCTGCCAGGTGCCGCTCGTGCCCGATCCGGCGTGTCGAAAGAGCGACGCGGACCGGTCCCCATTGCAGCCGCCGTTCTTGACGAAGAACGTCGGAGTCCCGCCGCTCGTGGAAAGCTGCAGCCCGCATGTCGTTCCGGGCGATGTCGAGGCGCCGAGCTGCGCCCATACGACGGGTGATGCGCCGATGTTGGTCGTGACGAAGACACCCGACGTGCTCGCCACCGCGTACTGATCGGTGGCGAAGTTGACGATCGCTTCGAGCTGCTCGAACGATCGCATGTTGCCCGTCGGATACGTGTTGATCTCCGGTGAGGCGCCACTGAGACCCGCGCCGCTGATGAACAGGCGCGTCGCCCGGCCCCCACCGAAGCAGCACACCGTCGTCAGGCCACGAGTGGCATCGCCGTTGGCGTCGAAGCCATCGCAGCATCGTTCGTTGTTCCAGGTGACGGACGCACCACCGCCGTTGGTCGCACCGAAGGTCCCGTTGTCCTGGTTCCCCATGTACAAGTGTTCGGTTGCCGAGCCGGGCCGAGACACACCTGCAAACGAGAACTCCCACAAGGCGTGCGGAGTCACCGTGGGCTGCGCCCAGGCTGGCGTCTGGCAGGCAGGACTCGCGTTCAGCGTGTTCCGGAAGACCCCGCCGTCAGACGAGAAGAACGCGGGGCATGCGTTGTTTGCGACGCCCGGTACGAAGGCAATCGATCCAGAGTCGTCGTGCGCGCCGTTGCTGCGCGTGAACCCTCCGGCCCACGAGCCCGACGCCGCGCAGCGTTGAGCGCCTCCAGGGTTGGCCGGATTCGGCGTGGTGCAGGCGCCGCGGAAGAGGCTGACGTCGCCGAACCACAGGTCGTAGTTCTGCCCCGCGCGCTTGTTCGTCGCGAGGAAAGGAATGCGGCCTTGCGCCGCCGGATTCGCATACGTGACGGGCCAGGTCTGTCCGCCGTTGTCGCTTTCGAAGATCGACGTCCCGACGACCGCGAAGAGCACGTACGACTCGTCTGGCGACACCGCGATCGAACATCGGCCGCTCTGCAGGGGCTGCGATGCGGCCGTCGTCCACGTCGCGCCGCCGTCGGTCGATCTCCTGTGCCCATCGTCTCCGCACAGGTCGATGATGCCGCCATCGTGCACGACGACGTCGCCGACGTCATCGGCCCGATCGCCCGGCGTCGGATCGACGAAGGTCCACGTGGTGCCGGAGTTCAGGCTGATGGCGAGCCCGCAGTTGGTGCCGATGAAGACGTGGCTCGCGTTTGCCGGATCGATGGCGATGCCGAACGCGGCGAGCTCCGTGCGGCGCGTGTCCGTCAGGCAGAAGTTCGCAGGCGGCGTGGCCGTCGCTGGATGCGTCCACGTGTTGCCACCGTCAGTGCTGACGTTGATTCCCGATCGGCTGTTGGTGCGCCCGTCGTAGAAGGACGTGGCATACACGCGGTTCGAGTTCGTGGGATCCACCTTCACGTCCCACGTCACCGTGGGTACGTGGCCGTCGAGATGCGCCCACGTCAGGCCGCCATCGGTGCTGCGGAACACGCCACCGAATTCCGACGCCGCGTACACGCGTGCGGCGTTGCTCGGATCGATGGTGACGTTGTTGACGCGCCCGCCCGTGGCGCCATCGGGATCGGAGTTGTTCGACTGATCGGGGCTGATGTCACGGAAGGCGACCGACAGCTGCGCCGAGGCACTCGTGGCGAGGACCGAGCAGGCGATCGCGAGAGCGAGGGTCAGGCGGGTCATGGCTTGCGCCTCGGCGGCACTTCCGGACTGCGGACGATGTCGGCAGGGCACACATTCGCCTGGACGTTGACGGTCGGCGAGACGATGCGGCCTGACGCGGCGGCAATGGCGACACGCCACGTGTAGGTCACACCAGGTTCGAGGCCTTCGACGACCGCGGTCATCTCCGGCGCCGCGTCGACTGCGACATTCGCGGGAGGCCGTTCGACTTGGATCAAGCTGATCTGGAAGGCTCTCGGCGGCCTCCCCGCACCGCGCACCTGCGGCGCGACCGGGCGCTCGAGTGCTGTCTGGCCGACCGGCAGCGAGACCATCAGGTCTTTGTCGAAGCCGTTCTTGTAGACCGTCGCTTCGATGACCTGCGTGGCCGAGGCGAGGTTCGTGATGCCGCGCGACTCAGCCGTCGCCCGCGGGACGGTCCAGCGGATGCGCGCGTTGGTCGTACGGAGCTTGGTGTCACTGCAGAACGACTCTGCAGTAACCGTGATCGACTCGTCTATGGTTTGAGGCGTCGCTTGCTGCGCTGTAGTCCGGCTGGAACCGATCGTGCCGACAACCGCCAGAGCTTCCAACACAGCAATGGCGTACCGCATGGTCCATCGCATGAGTTGCGTCCTTCTGTGGGTAGTGCGTCGAAAGCGGAAAGCGATGCACCGGAGGATACACAGATTTTTTGAAGAGCCAAGAATTCCGTGCGGTCGAGTTGGAACGGTTGAGATGGCGCCGGCCGGTTCCTATTGCTTTCGCATACGTCGCTCCTTAGACTCCTATGCGAAACAGATATGAGCGACCACACAGACGTCTGGCAGGGCACGCTGGCCCTGATGATCCTGAAAACGCTCGAGACGATGGGCCCGCAGCACGGGTACGGGATCGCGCGCCGGATCGAGCAGACCAGCGGCCACCAGCTGCGCGTGCACTACGGCACGCTGTACGCGTCGCTCCTGAAGCTCGAACAGGAGGGGGCCATCGTGGCTGACTGGGGTGTCTCCGACAACAACCGCCGCGCGAAGTTCTACAAGCTGACGCGCGCAGGCCGCGCGCGCGTCGGCAAGGCCAGCCGCGAGTGGCAGCAGGCGACGGCAATCATCGAGCGGTTCTTCGCGCCGCGGAGCACGACATGAGACATCTTCGCGCGTTCCTGCGGCGCGTGCTCAGTGTGTTCGGCCGCACCGCGCAGCTCGACGCGGAGCTCGAGAGCGAGCTCGAAAGCCACGTGCACATGCTGATGGACGAGCACCTCCGCGCAGGCATGGAGCCAGACGAGGCCAGGCGGCAGGCGCTCCTCACGCTCGGCGGCCTGGAGTCCATCAAAGAAACATATCGGGACCGCCGCGGCCTCCCAATCCTGGAGACGACGCTGCAGGACGTGCGGTACGCGCTGCGGCGCCTCTATCGGACGCGCGGCGCAGCAGGCGTGGGCATCATGGTGATGGCGCTCGCCATCGGCGCCAACACGGCGGTGTTCAGCGTCGTGTACGCCGTGCTCCTCAACCCGCTGCCGTACCCGAAGCAGGAACGGATTGTCACTCTCACGTACGAAGTGTCCAGCGGCGGCGAGACCGAGCGTTCGACACAGGTGTCGGTGCCGGATGTTCTGGATTGGCAGCAGCAGAGCCGATCGTTCGCGGCGCTCGCGTACTACGCGACCAGGCGCTCGTCGGTCGTCGCTGGACGTGCCGCGGACTACACGGTCGTGGCGCGCGTGACGCCGGCCTTCTTCGACGTGTTCACGGCCGAATTGTCGGCTGGACGATCGGTGACGTCCGACGAATCCCGCGAAGGTGGCTCCGGTGCCGTCATCGTGAGCGACCGCTATGCGCGCCAGCATTTCGGCGGAGAACGACAGGCGATCGGCCAGACGATTCGACTGCTCGACCAGTCCATGCCGATCGTCGGAATATGGCCCGCCGCATACGCGTTTCCCGCGGACACCGACATCTGGTTTCCCCAGGACGTCCTCGGAGGGCCCCTACGTCAGCACCGCCGGGCCAACAACTATCTCGCGATGGCTCGCGTGCGCGACGACGTCAGTCTCGAGCGTGCGCAAACCGAGATGAGGGCGATCGCTGACCGTCTGGCGCGCCAGTACCCAGAGACCAACCGCAACCTGCGCGTCCTGGTCACCCCGCTGCAGCAGCAACTGGTCGGCCACGTCGCTCCCCTGCTGCGGATGCTGCTTGGCGCCGTCCTCCTCGTGCTGTTGGTCGCCTGCGCCACGATGGCGACGCTGCTGCTCGCGCAGAGCACCGCTCGCGTGCAGGAAATGGCCGTACGCACCGCGCTTGGCGCAGGCCGCACGCGCCTGGTTCGGCAGCTGCTCGTCGAAGCTGCGGTGCAGGGTCTGACGGCCGGCGCGCTCGGCGTGATCATTGCCGTGTGGGCCACGCGCGCATTGGTGGCCGTGTCGCCGCCGAACGTTCCCCGACTCGATGACGTCGCCGTCAACGGTCCGGTGCTCCTGTTCACGATTGGCCTCTGTCTGTTGGTGAGCGTCGTCTTCGGCTTGCCGCCAGCGTTGCAGGCGGCCCGTCGTGACATCCACGACCGCTTGCGCGCCGGCACCGGCCGCGTGGCAGGTACGGGAAGCGCGAGGCTGAGGGAATGGCTGGTCGTCGCCGAAATCGCGCTCGCGGTCGTCCTCGCAGTCACGTGCGTGCAGTTGGTAAGGAGTCTCATCCAGCTGCAGCAGACGGCGTTGGGCTTTCGAACCTCGAACGTCATGCTGATGCAGGCGACCGCCGGTGCCAGTGTGAGCGACTGGCAACGCAGCCGGCAGTTCTTCAAGGGGCTACTCGAGGACGTCAGGCAGATGCCAGGCGTGGATGCGGCCGGCGTCATGATGGGGCCCCCCGGGCGTGTCGAATCCGACAGTGGCTATTGGATCGATCGCATGCCGGAACAGTCGCCGCTGACGTCGGCGCGTCCCGCCGTCATGAACGTCATTTCGCCTGGTGCGTTTGCGGCCCTGAGTATTCCGATCTACGACGGACGCGACTTCACCGACGGAGATACCGCCGACGCACCGCGAGTCGTCATCGTCAACCAGGCACTCGCGGCGGCCGCCTTTCAGGGGCGGCCTGCGCTGGGTCGCGTCATCGTCGCGGGCTTCGACTCGCTCGACCCGATGCGCATTGTCGGAGTCGTTGGCGACGCGCGGCAATACGGGCCCGGCCGCGAGCCCCAACCCGAAGTCTACATGCCGTACCAGCAGCACGATTACAACGGTGCGACGCTCAACGTGATCGTCCGCAGCGCGATGGACTCACAGGCGCTTGGGGCAGCGCTGACTCGCAAGGCCCGGGAGCGATCACCCGAAGCATCTGTACGCGTCAGCACGATGGACGACGTGCTCGGCGGCTACCTTGCCGCGCCGCGATTTCGCGCCTGGCTCTTGAGCCTCTTTGCCGTCGTCGCGGTGTGCCTGGCGATGGCCGGGGTGTACGGCGTCATGGCGTACATCGTCGGTCTGCGCGCCAGGGAGATCGGTGTGCGGATGGCCCTCGGCGCCAGCGGGCGCGGCGTGCTGTGGATGATGCTCACGCGAGGTGTGTGGCTGTCGGCGAAGGGCCTTGCCGTGGGCGGCGTCGGCGCTCTTGCCGCCGCGCGCACGATACGAGTGTTGCTGGCCGACGTCGCACCGAACGACCCGGCAGCGTACGTGGGAGTCATTGCTTCGTTTGCGGTGCTGTCGCTGCTGGCCGTGTACGTGCCGGCTCGCCGCGCCACGCGGATCGATCCCATACTCGTGCTCCGGCAGGACTAGGGGGTACGACTGAGTTCGTAGTTCGGAGTTCGTCCTTCGGAGTTCGTCCCTAAGCTCATCCAAATCGACCTATAATCCGTCCCAGATGTCCCTTACATCAGGAGTCAGGGTTGGTCCGTACGAGATTCTCGAACCGGCGGGCGCGGGCGGCATGGGCGAGGTCTTTCGCGCCCGCGACGTCCGCCTCGAGCGCCAGGTGGCGGTCAAAACCATCAGAGGTCCGTTCACCGAGCGATTCGAGCGCGAAGCCCGGGCGATCTCGGCGCTGAACCATCCCAACATCTGCACGCTGTACGACGTCGGCGAGCACGACGGCAGCGGCTACCTGGTGATGGAGTACATCGACGGCAAGCCGATCGCCGGACCCATGTCGGTCGAACAGGTGATTCCGTACGCCGTGCAGATTTGCGAGGCGCTCCACGCGGCACATCGCAAGGGCATCATCCATCGCGACCTGAAGCCGGCCAACATCCTGCTCACGAAGCAGGGCGTGAAGCTGCTCGATTTCGGTCTCGCCAAGCTTGGATCGTCCAGCGCCGGATCATCGGGATCGATGCCGTCGATCGAACAGGCGACGGTTGCCGCGCTGACTGGCGCACACACGGTCGTCGGGACGCCGCAGTACATGGCACCCGAGCAGATCGAGGCGAAGGAGGCCGACGCCCGCACGGACATCTTCGCGTTCGGCTGCGTGCTCTACGAACTGCTGACAGGTCAGCGCGCGTTCGAGGGCAAGTCTGCGTCCGGTGTGATGGCGTCGGTGCTGGCGACCACACCGAAGCCGATCTCCGAGATCGCGCCGCTCACACCGCCCGCACTCGAGCGCATCGTGTCGCGCTGTCTGGCAAAGGATCCCGAGGATCGCTGGCAGACCGCGCGCGATGTCGGTGCCGAGCTGCAGTGGGTGGCGCAGGGTGGATCACGCGTCGGCCTGCCCGCGATCGTGACCTCCAAGCGCCGCGTCCGCGAGGGGCTCGCGTGGGGTGCCTTCGCGCTCGCCGCACTGACGGCGGTCGGCTTTGCGGTGGCGTGGATGAAGCGTGCTCCCGAGCCGCCGGCGATGGTGCGCTTCGCGCTGCAGACGCCGGAGGGCCTGACCAGTCCGACGACGCCGGAAGTGTCACCGGATGGACGGAACGTCGTATTTGCGGCCGTGGACAAGGATGGCAAGTGGCAGATCTGGATCCGTCCGCTCGACTCGCTCGATCCGCGCCCGATTGCCGACGCCGACAACGCCACCCGCCCGTTCTGGGCGCCCGACAGCCACGCCATTGCGTTCATGGTTGGCGGCAAGCTGAAGAAAGTGGATATCGGCGGCGGTCCCGCGCAGACGATTTGCGATGCGCCCACCGGCTCGGATGGATCGTGGAGTTCGAACGGCACGATTCTGTTCGACGGTCGCGGCAGCGACCCAATCCGGCGCGTCTCTGCTGCTGGCGGTGTGTCCAAGCCAGAGGTCGTGAACGATATCAAAAAGGGCACAGGCACCCCGGGGTGGCCGGTCTTTCTCCCCGATGGCGAGCACTTTCTCTACACGCTCGACAGCGGTCAGGGGCAGACGCTCGTCGTGGGTCGTCTGGATTCGCCGGACGTGACGCGTCTCGTGAAGGCGGGTTCGCGGGTGCTCTACGCCGAGCCCGGGTATCTGCTGTACGTCAGCGAGAACACGCTGGTCGCCCAGAAGTTCAACGTGAAGTCGCTCAG
>Ga0207669_10001059_pt1 | contig 11721 bp, 3 predicted proteins | sample KBSM33metaG_FD_184329 | JGI IMG/M metagenome (GOLD analysis project Ga0207669, IMG submission 184329) | Miscanthus rhizosphere microbial communities from Kellogg Biological Station, Michigan, USA - KBS M3-3 metaG (SPAdes) (version 2) | ecosystem: Host-associated > Plants > Roots > Rhizosphere >...
GGCCTGAGCGCTCCCTGTCAGCAAAGCGCTGCGACGATCGGCAAAGGCACTGAACCCGTCGCGGTCAGCGGCCTGGCCGAACTCGAACAGCTGGCGCCGAGCACCACCTACCATTACCGCCTCGCCGTCGAAAACCCCGGCGGCAGTGCCGCGGGCGAAGACCGCACCTTCATCACTGGCCCGGCCCCGGCCAGCTCCTGCCCGAACGCAGCGATCCGCGATGCCCAGCCCTTCGCGGCGCTCCTGCTCCCGGATTGTATGGCGCTCGAGATGGCCAGCCCGCCGCAGAAGACGGGACTCCCGGCCAAGCTCGAATCAACCGGGGAGCTCTCTCCCGAGGGGCAACGAATCAAGTTCTTCTCCTCTGCGGCGCTGGCCGGGACTCCGACGGTGATCAACCCGGCTGGCGACCCCTACGTCGCTACCCGCAGCGCCTCGGGATGGCAGGCCTCACCGACCAGCCCCCCCGCCGGATACACCAAAGGCTGGGGGACGTACGGCAACGCCAAAAGCTTCTCTCCTGGCCTTTCCAGTTGGTTCCAGATTGCCGCAACCGCCTCGCAGGTACAGGCTGGGGAAGCGCGGGTGTTCGCGGGTGGCCTCGGCGGCTCGTTCTCGGCGATCTCGCCGCTGATGGCGCCGATCAATGCCGGCGCTTCGGTGAATACCGAAAAGATCGCGACTCAAAGCGAATTCCAGGGCGCCTCCGCCGATCATTCCCATTTTTACTTTGTGCCGGGCCAGGGTGGCGCATACCTGCCGGGTGATCCAAATCCGGTAGGAACTAGCGTCAACACCTACGTCACCTTCCTCGGGCAAGGCGGTGAGCCAAGTCTTGAGCTTCTGGCCCGAGACCGCCAGGGCAAGATCTGGGGGGGTGCCTGCGGGACTCGCCTCGGCGGGATCGTGCCTCCCACGGCTCGCAGCCAGGGGGCTGCATCCGCAGATGGGACGCGTGTCTATCTCTCTGCTCGTGCCGCCCAGCCAGCCGGCAGCTCCTGCACCGAAGCCAACAAGCTGCGGATCCTCGAGCGTCGTGAGACCGACCTTGGCCCCTGGATCGGCGAACTCTTCGCACCGGAGTGCTACCGGCCCGATTGCAGCAACGCCGACGGCAACGACTACTACCAAGGCGCCTCGCAAGATCAAAGCAAGGTCTACCTGATGAGCACCCGCCAGCTTGCGAGCTCCGACGAGGACACGGGCTCCGATTGCAGCAAGTCCGCGCCCTCTGCGGGCTGTGACCTCTACCTCTATGACTCAAGCCTCCCTGCCGGCCATCGCCTGATCCAGGCCTCGGCCGGCGAAGACGTCTCCGGCATCCACGAGGCTGGCAAGGGCGCCTACGCGTTAAACGGGGTGACCGGGATCTCGACCGACGGCTCCCATGCCTACTACGCCGCCCTCGGTGCCCTGACCGATCAGCCAAACGCCGAGGGCGCGCTTCCCGCAGTGCCCGCAAAAGGCACCGGTACGCTTATTTCGGGTTCCAAAAACGTCGGCGGCGTGAGCGCCTCTTCGGGTGCCTTTGCCGTGGGCCAGCTGATCGCCGGTGAAGGCATCCCCGCCGACACGACGATCGCGTCGGTCGGAGCCGGCACGCTTGAACTATCGGTCGCGGCGACTGCCTCTGGCCCTGTCTCCCTCACTGCCGGGCGCCCCAACCTCTACCTCTGGGAGAGGGGGAGCGAAGTGACCTCTTTCATCGGCACGCTGGACGCCGGCGATGCGGCCAACGGTGTCGCCAACCCCGGCCTTTGGGGTGGCGATGGCAGTTTTGCCGGCCAAGCCTACCCGGTGCCCTCCTCCGGACCGAACCCCGACGGCCATGTGTTCCTCTTCCAGTCCAAGGCGCCGCTTACCTCAGAAGACGCCGATGGCGGCCGCCGCGATAACTACCGCTACAACGCGTTGAGCGGCACTCTTCAATGCGTCACTTGCCGCTCGGGCGGCGCCGACGCGGAACCCTTCGCTGTTGCCGTCCGAGGCTCACTTGGTGTGCCCCTCGGCACCGACTTCGCCGAGCAGGCTCGCTGGGCGAGTGAGGACGGAGAGACGGTCGTCTTCAAGACCGCCGAGCCACTCGTCTCCGGCGACATTAACGGCGCGACCGACTCTTACCTGTGGCGCGCAGGGAGCTTCTACCGCCTGCCGGGCACCGCCGACCCGAACAGCAAGCTGGCCGACAACCCAATCCTCTCCCACGAAGGCTCGGAGGTTGCCTTCCAAAGCACCGCGCAGCTACTTCCGACCGATGTCGACTCCGCGACGGATGTCTACGTTTCCCGCGCCGGCGGCGGCTTCGCAAATCCGTCGGTGCCACCGGCGCCCTGCGAAGGCGAAGCCTGCCAGGGACCCCCCATAGCGCTCCCGGTGGCTCCCAAGGTGGGCAGCAGCACTCCCTCGGGGTCCGGCAACGTCAAGCCCAAGGCGAGTCCCCACCGCTGCCCGAAGGGCAAGCGCACGGCCCGCCGCAAGGGGGCGATGCGCTGCGTCGCCCGCAAACACCACCAAAGTCACCAGAGCCGGAGGGCAGCGAAGTGACCTACCGCAAGCCGAACCCCCTGAGCCTCGTTTCCCCGGTCGCCCTGGTGCTCTTCTTCCTGGCCCTGGTGGCTTCTCCGGCCGCCGCACAGCCTATCCTGAGCGTCGAGCTGGAACGCGACTCGGATGTGTTCCCCACCGTCAGTCATTCCGACGAACGAGTCGACTACACGGTCAAAGTGAAAAACACTGCGCCAGTCCTATCGGGCGCTCCTGGAGTAGGTGACAAGCTGTTCTGCAATGGAGCTGCGAAGCCATTAGGTACCAAGCCGTGGGAAGGCGCTGACGAGGGTGTTGACTACAGCTTTGAATTCGAGTGGGTCCGCAACGGGGTGCCGATTAGTGGCTGGGTCGCGGGCGGGGCGGCTCGGGTCTACACGGTCCAGGCGGCCGATGAAGGCAAAGCGCTTCAGTGTTTGATCAAAGGGACCAATGGGGCTAAGACCGGCAGCTTCGTGGTTGCCTCTCAACCTGTCTTGATAGTCGATCCACAGCCGGGGGCGCTGCCGCCGCAGCCCAATCCTCCCGCTACTTTCAGTCGCCGCCCGGTGGTCTCCGGTCAGGCCAAAGCTGCTGGGGACGAACTGACCTGCACTGCACCGAGCGCTTGGAGTGGCTCACCCACTTGGAGCTTTCAGTGGCTACGCAACGGTGTCCCTGCTCTGGCTGGGGAAGTGACCGAAACGACGCCCACCACGAGCAAGTTCAAAATCGCCGAATCCGAACTCGAAAAAAAAGCCGAGTACGAGTGTCTCGCAAAAGCGAGCAACGCCGGCGGTGTGGCGCTAGTCGAGTCCTCCCCGGTGTTTACCCAGGCGCCGGCACCCGAATTCGGCATCAACCACGGCACCAACGCGGTTCCCGATGGCGCAGCCAACCTCACGCCCGAATTCGTCCCGGTTGCCGAACGGGCTGACAACATGATTGTAGAAACGGTGACGCTCGAAGTCGAACTGCCCGGTGGGCAGGAAACCAGCGCTTTCAAGATCGTCCAGGCGGGTAACGAAGCGAAAAGCCCACCGGAATGGAGCTGCCAGGCAATTCCAGCCGTCGGCACTCAGAACGCTCGGGCGCTCTGTACGAGCAGCGAAATCCGCGGGGCGCAGTCATCCTACGAAGCGATTCGGGTAATCACGAGGCTCGGTCCCGACGCACCGGATCTGGCTGTGGCGAAGGCGACTGCCTTCGGCGGCGGTGCCATGCCTGGGAGCGCCGAAGACCAGTTCATCTTCATCCCGACCGCCCACTTCGGCCTTACGGCGTTTGGCGCCGGACTGTGTTCGGCGCCGCCGCGCACTCTACCGGGTACCGACGTTTGCTCTGAAACCGTGGGCGGGAACCCGCTCCTGCAGGCTGGCGGCCATCCTTTTGCCGGACCAGCGACTTTCGTACTGGGGAGCAAGCGCAAACTGGTGCCCGAAGGTTTCCCGGTGCTGGGTCGGTTAATGCCGATCAACCACGTGAAGACCGTCATTACGGATCTGCCGCGCGGGCAAGTCGGCAATACGCTCGCGATCCCTGTGCGCTGCGCGGGGGTGGGTGCTCTCCTCGAAGGCGAATGCCCCGCAAAAGCAGTCGTCGGTGGGGTTGTCTTGACCTTCAGCGGCGGCGTTCTGCGCAGCCCGATCTATGCGATCGAGCCCGAATACGGCACGCCGGCACAGTTCGCGTTCAAAATACCAGGCCAATCTGGGATTGTTACCTTGACCGCTCGCGTCCGTCCTCAAGATGGCTACGCAGTCAGCCTGGACACTTCCAAGGCTCCGGTGGTCGATCTGCTGGAAACGACCGCGACGATCTGTGACTACGGGGCGAACCTCTCTGGCTTCAACTTTGTCGGCTGCAAAGAATGGGGGAAAGAAGGGGCCAACCCCATGCCGCTGTTCGCCAACCCGACCCGCTGCGGCAACCCGCCGCCCACCGTGCACGTGCGGATCGAGTCCTGGGAGGAACCCGACACGGCACCCAAAGACTACGAGACGACCACGCCGCCGATCACCGGCTGTGAGGAAGTCCCCTTCGAACCGCAAAGCCAGATCGCCCCCGAGAGCAAGCGTGCCGACAGTCCGACCGGCCTCGACGTCTCCCTCTCGATGCCGACCGAGGGCTTGGAAGGAAAGGACCCCGAAGGCAACCCCGACCCCGAAGCGATCATGCAGTCGAACCTGAAGAGCGCCAAGATCACCTTTCCCGAGGGAATGGCCGTCAACGCCTCCGCCGGCCAGGGCCTAGGCGCCTGCTCTCTCGATCAGATCGGCATGAGCGAGGAGGAAGGCAAGCTCATCCCCGACAACGAGCCGATCAACTGCCCAGCTTCCTCCAAGGTCGGCACGATCGAAGTCGAGACCCCGATCCTCGAATCGGTGCTCAAGGGATCGGTATACGTCGCCAAGCAAGGCGAGGTCGAAGGCGCCCTCCTCGGCCTCTTCATGGCCTTCGAATCCCCCCGTGACGGGCTCATCGTCAAGGTCCCCTCCAAGGTCGAGCTCGACCCCGTAAGCGGCCGGCTCACCGCGATCGTCCCCGAGAGCCCCGAGGCGCCCTTCTCGGAGGTAGAGGTCCACTTCGCCGGCGGCCCCAGGGCGACCCTTCTCACCCCACCGAAGTGCGGCCACTATGAGATCGAAGCCGAGCTGACCCCCTACTCGGGCAACCCTCCGATCACCCAGGCCTCAGGCTTTGAGGTGACCGAAGGCCCGAACGGCGGCCCCTGCCCGAGCGGGGCCCTGGCACCTAACTTTGAAGCCGGCTCCTCCAACCCAATGGCAGGGCAGGCCAGCCCCTTTGAGGTCCGCCTGCATCGCGAAGACGGCTCCGATCGCTTCGCCGCCCTCAGCCTCGCAACGCCCCCTGGCCTCACCGCCTACCTGAAGGGCATCCCCTACTGCCCCGACACCACCCTGGCCTCGATCCCAAGCAAAGAGGGCACCGGCAAGGCGGAGATAGACCACCCCTCCTGTCCGGCTGCCTCCCAGCTGGGCAAGGTCATCGTCGGCGCGGGAGCGGGTCCCAACCCCCTCTACGTAGACACCGCCAAGGCCTACCTGGCCGGCCCGTACAAAGGCGCCCCGCTATCTATTGCCGTCGTCGCCCCAGCGGTCGCCGGCCCCTTGGACCTCGGCAACGTGGTGATCAGGAACGCCCTCTACCTCAACCCGCGAACGGCTGAGGTGCGAGTCGTCTCAGACCCGATCCCGACCATCCTGCACGGCCTCCTGCTGGACGTCAGGGACGTCCGCGTCCTGATCGACCGCCCGGCCTTCACCCTCAACCCGACCGACTGCGAGCCGCTCTCGGTCGGGGCGACGGTAGGCGGCCTCTCCGGCCAAAGTGCCTCGCTCTCCAACCGCTTCCAGGTCGGCGGCTGCGAGGCCCTCGGCTTCAAGCCCGCCCTCAAGACCACTCTTATAGGTGGCACCCGCCGCGGCGCCTTCCCGGCCTTCAGGGCGACCTATGAGCCGAGGGCAGGCGACGCCAATCTCGAGGCCCTGGCCCTGCGCTTCCCCCGGTCGGAGTTCATCGAACAGGGCCACTTCAGAACGATCTGCACCCGCGTGCAGTACGCCGCCGGGCAGGGCTTCGGAGCCGGCTGCCCGCCGGGATCGATCTACGGCCACATCACCGCCACCACGCCATTGCTCGATCAACCCCTCGAAGGCCCGGTCTACCTGCGCTCCTCAGATCACAACCTCCCGGACGTCGTCTTTGCCCTGCACGGCCAGGTTGACGCAGAAGCGGCGGTTCGCATCGACTCAAAGCAAGGAGGCTTGAGGGCCTCGATCGAAGGCGCCCCCGACGTGCCCTTGACCAAGGTCAGCTTGGAGATGCAGGGCGGCCAGAAGGGCCTCTTCGTCAACAGCCGCGACGTCTGTGCTTCCACCTTCCGCTCGAGCGTCGACTCCGCCGCCCACAACGGGCGCAGCTACGCTTTCCGTCCGCCGCTTGCAAACGGGCGCTGCGCGAAGGCGCAAAAAAGAAAGCGCGCTCACCACCGCCGCGCGAGGTAGGCGCGCGGAAGCGCGAGGGCGCGATCGCCTCCGAGCGCAAAGCCAACCCCGCCCGCGCCCGTCGCGAGCTGGCCGAGCGCCTGCGCGAGCGCTTGGCGGAGATCGAAGCGGCGGTGCTGACCAGGGCTCGCTCGCTCGCTGACCCCGAGCTTCCCACTGATCCCACCTATCTAGATGGGCTGCGTGGATCGGTGTCAGTTGGCCTTTGCCACGCCTTGGCCGGAATCGAGGCAGCCGACCCCGAGCCGGCCCCAGTGCCCGCCGAGCTCCTCTCCCAGGCCCGCGCAGCGGCACGAGCAGGAGTCAGCCTCGACACAGTCCTTCGCCGCTACGTCGCCGGCCATGCCCTTCTGGCCGACTTCCTGATCGCCGAGGCTGAGAACTGCTCGGAGCCTCTCCCTTATGAGCTATTGAAAGGCCTCTTGGCGGTTCAGGCGGCGCTGCTCGATCGCCTGATCGCCGAGGTATCGGAGGAGTACGGTCGCGAAGCCTGTCGCCGCGAACGCTCCAAGGAGCGCCGCCGAGCGGAGTGCGCAGCGCGCCTTTTGGCAGGCGAGCTGGCCGACGCCTCTGAGCTCGCCTATGAGCTACAGGCTCACCACACCGCTGCGATCGCGACTGGCGCCCAAGCAGAGCAGGCAATCCGCTCTCTTGCCCGGCGGCTCGATCGTCGCCTGCTTTTGATCCGCCGCGGTGAGGAGCCGCTATGGGCCTGGCTCGGGGGTACCCAGGCGCTTGCTACAGAGCGCTTGGTCACGGCCCTTGAGGAGTGGCCCGATCAGGCTTTGCTCGCCCTCGGCGAGTGTGCTCCAGGCCTGGATGGCTGGCGGCTCAGCCACCGTCAGGCTACCGCCGCCCTGTCAGTCGCCCGCAAGGGGCGCTCTCCGGTTCACTACCGGGAGGTCGCGTTGCTCGCCGCGGCGCTCTCCGATGATGTGTTGGGTGCCTCATTGCGCCAGCTCTACTTGGCACCTCTCGAGTCCGAGCGCGACGGGGGCGTGAGCGCCAAGGCGACCCTGCGGGCTTACTTCGCGGCGGAGCGCAACGCTTCTTCGGCGGCCGCGGTGCTCGGCGTCAGCCGCAACACCGTCACCGCCCGTCTGCGGGCGATCGAGGAGCGCATCGGCTGCCGGCTCGACGCATGTCTTGCTGAGTTGGAGGTGGCGCTCCGTCTGGACGAGCGAGGAGTCGCAGCCACCGTTCGCACAATGCCGTTGGGACGTTGACCACCGCAGCAGGGCTTGCAGACTGCACGGTTGCGTGACCTGCCGGTTGTCAGATCGGCAAGGCGAGACATCCAGTCAGGCGAGAGGATCGGAACCCATAGGCGATCGCGTCGAACCCGTTCGATCGCAAACTAGCCATAGCGAGCTGGCCAGAAGCCGGCTCGAGGGAGGGGAGAAATGTCAGCACCTGGCTCCCTTGCGCTCAGACCTTTGTCTATTGGGCGCAAGTCACTTCTATTTCTCGGTCTTTGCGTTGCCATCTCGGCGACGCTGTGCCTGCAGGTCGGAGCTGCTCACGCACAGGTCCCGGGTGGTCAATGGAACGAGGTAGGAACGGGTCCAATAGCCAAAGCATCGAGCATTGAACTGCATGGCTGGGCTCCGGTTGCTCGTGTGTACAGCGGGAACGAGTTCGAATGCGAAGTCAGCGGCGAAGCCACGCTGTATCCAGGCGGGGATGGTGAAGTCACCAGTCTCGATTTCAATCCAGCCAAATGCAAAGGATATGGAGAATTCGAACACTGCGAACTTGAAAGCGGCGGAGCTGTTGGATCGTGGCCCCTATGGGCGGATGAAGGTGGCAAAACGCGCCTGCGCAACTTCTCCATTACGGCCCAGTTCAACCCTGAATGCCTTCCCGGCAGCGACGAAGTGAACACTGAAGCGACTGAAGACTGGCATCCGGTTGTAAAAACCAACCAGCAGGGAGGGATCACAAGCATCACTTTGACGGGGCCCGCGGAAACCTCGACTGGTTATGAAGTCGAATACGAATCGGGTGCCCTCGGTGTCTCACCGTCTGGCCAGTACAGCGTGGCAGCGCTTGCCGGCCCCGGTGTGCTCACCGAAACCGCCTGGTGGGCGGTCGGGGCAACCGAAGCGACGCTTCACGCCTCGGTCAACCCACGCGGCCTGGCGACGACCTACCAGTTCGAATACGGCACGACTACTGCCTATGGTTCGAAAGCCCCGGCCTCGGCCAAATCGGCCGGCTCGGGAAGCGCTGCGGTGGAAGTCAGCCAGCTGGTCGAAGGCCTGAAACCAAGCACGACCTATCACTTCAGGGTCAAGGCGACCAGCTCCGCGGGCACGACCTACGGAGCGGATAAAACGCTGACGACGCTACCGTTGCCTGAAGCGAGCACGAGCGCGGCGACCAGTGTCAAAGCGGAACGCGCCACCCTGAACGGGACCGTCAACCCGAAAGGGTCGAGCACTGCCTACTACTTCCAGTACGGCAAAACCACGGCCTACGGGACCCAGGTCCCGCTCTCACCGAAATCGATTGGCTCCGGCAGCGGGGCAGTCGCCGTCAGCGAGACTGTGAGCGGCCTCGCGCAGGGCACCACTTACCACTACCGGGTGGTCGCCAAACGGGCCGGTGAAACCCAGGTTGTCGGCGGCGGAGACCGCGAATTCACGACGACGACCATGCACTGGACCAAAGAAGGCAAAGCGCTGACAAGTCCAGCGGAACTGGGCATCTCGGGCTGGGTGGCCTTCGAATCGCTGGGAATGGGCATCGTCTGCGAAGCCGAAGGCTCTGTGACGCTTGAGCCTGGCAATACGGGCGGTGTCACTGAAACCAGCGTGAATGCCGAAGGCTGTGAAGGCTTCGGCATGCTCGAAGAATGCGAAGAAGTGGAAATAGTGGAAACCAATGCCTCGCCGGAATCTCCACTCGACCTCTGGGCGGGGGAAGGAAAGGTTGTGGTCGAAGGGCTCGAAGTCGACGACTGGAACTTCATTTACCCGAACTGCTTCGAGGGGCATATCAGGGTCGACTTCCCGTCGATCACCCTGACGCCGACGACAAACGGGAAAGGCGGCATCGTTTTCCTCGAAACGACGGTTGGCTCCGCGCCGGGTGAGGCCCAGTTCTTCGAAAACGATTTTTCCTTCGAAGCTGAGGGGCAGGCCTATCTCGACCTGGACGAACCGGGGGTGTACGGGATCGGCTAGGCCACTACAGCACGCGTAAAGGTGCCTCGTCGGCGACGGCGAGTGGCCGTCGCACCGCCCGCCATCCGCTTGCCTCAGTGAGCGAATGGCGGGCGGTGCGCGTTGATGCGCTGGCCTGCCACGTACCATCGACGGGCACTATGGCGACGCCACTCACCACGCCCTCCGACTGGCTTGCCGCGAATCCCCTGCGGCCGAGCGCCTGACGACGAGCCTCGCCGGCGTGGCGCGGTCGATCCAGTCCGATCGCTTCTGGTTCGTTCGACGCGGGCCGTAGCGCATAGCGCGTAACGGCTTTGCCAGGGGCGGTCGGGCGCGTTTTGGTACTGCATCGTCTTTAGGAAGCCGCAACTCGAAGACTTAGCTACGGTTTTTCCTCGCAGGGAAAGACTTCGATGTTTCTCTAGGGAGGGAATCGATTGTTCGCCAACGGAGAAGGAGACCCGATGACCGCTGCCAGTCTGCGTCCCCGACTCGCCGTCTCTGCTGTCATCACGGCCCTAATCGCGCTTGCCCTTGCGCTGCCTGCCCTCGCCTCGGCGGCGGAATTCCCGCTGACGATCAACGAAGAAGGCACCGGCACCGGCGTCGTCGAATGCGAAGTCGAAGCGGTCGTCTCGCCCTGCGAAGCGGAATACGAAGAAGAAACCGAAGTCAATCTAATCGCGGAAGCCGATCCCGGCTCCGAATTCATCGAATTCTGGGGCGATTGCGGCCCGCTCGACTGCGAACTGACGATGGACGAAGCCCACACGGTCAACGTGGTCTTCGAAGCCGAAGAAGAAATCTTCCCACTGACGGTTGAAACCTTCGGCACGGGCAGCGGCACGGTCGAATGCGAAGTCGAAAGCGGCCCGGCGGAGCCCTGCGAAGAAGAATACGCCGAAGGGACCGAAATCAGCCTCGTCGCCGACGCCGACCCGGGCTCCGAATTCACCGAATGGCTCGAAGACTGCTCCGGGACCGGCTCCTGCGAACTGACGATGGACGAAGCCCACAGCGTCACCGCGCTCTTCGAAGCGGAACCCGAAGAATTCGCGCTCAACATCGAAGAACTGGGCAGCGGCAGCGGCACGGTGGAATGCGAAGCCCAGGAAGGCCTCGAACCCTGTCAGGCCATTTACCCGGCGGGAACCGAACTGACCGTGCTCGGAACTCCCGACCCTGGCTCTGAATTCGTCGAATTCGGCGGCGATTGCGAACCCGCCGAATGCCATCTGACGATGGACGAAGAACACACCGTCAGCCTCCTCTTCGAACTCGAAGAACCGCCGGAAGAAGAATTCTCGCTCACGGTCAATCTCGCCGGTGGCGGCGAAGGCGAAGTGCTTTGCGAAGTCGAAGGCGAAGAAGCTGAAGAATGCGAAGCCGAATACTTCGAAGGGACCGAACTCACCCTCGTGCCGGAACCGGAAGCGGGCTCCGAATTCACCGGCTTCAGCGCCGGCACCGGCTCGGCGACCGGCTGCACGGGTACCAGCCCCTGCACCTTCACGCTCAACGCCAACAGCTCGGTGACGGCGACTTTCGAACTCGAAGCGCCTCCCGCTCCGACCGTGACCTCGGTCGCCCCCAACAAAGGCACCACCGCAGGCGGCACCGCGGTGACGATCACCGGCACCAACCTGACCGGGGCCACCGAAGTCAAATACGGCACCACCGCGGTCACCTGCACCGGAGTCGTGGCCACCTGCAAAGTCGAAAGCTCGACCGAAATCAAAGCCACGACCCCGGCCCACGCGGCCGGCGAAGTCGACGTCAGGGTGATCACCCCGGGCGGCGAATCGGCGACCGGCGCAGGCGACAAATTCACCTTTGAAGCCCCGGCCTCCCCGCCGACCGTGACCAGCGTCAGCCCCAACAAAGGCACCACCGCAGGCGGCACCGCGGTGACGATCACCGGCACCAACCTGACCGGGGCCACCGAAGTCAAATACGGCACCACCGCGGTCACCTGCACCGGAGTCGTGGCCACCTGCAAA
>Ga0207669_10001061_pt1 | contig 11720 bp, 19 predicted proteins | sample KBSM33metaG_FD_184329 | JGI IMG/M metagenome (GOLD analysis project Ga0207669, IMG submission 184329) | Miscanthus rhizosphere microbial communities from Kellogg Biological Station, Michigan, USA - KBS M3-3 metaG (SPAdes) (version 2) | ecosystem: Host-associated > Plants > Roots > Rhizosphere >...
CACGAACTTGCTCGCCGCCTTGGCGTTTTTCAGTCGTGGGTTGCAAAGACCGAAGCCGGCCAGCGGCGCCTCGACATTGTCGAGCTGTTCGCCCTGGCCGACGCGATCGGCTTTGACGTGGTCAATCTGGTCAAGTGGCTGCGCGCGCGGCACCCGCCGCAGGCGCCCAAGCGCTCACGATAACAGCAGCGGGGCTAAGGAGTGGACGCGCTGCGATACGAACAGGCGGGCACTCTTGAATGAGTCTAAACAGCGCTTGTACACCGCCGGTTTTGCTCCGGCCTTTTTGGCCGCCGCATGCCAAGCCTGATGGCGTTTCAGGTCTCCAGATAGGTCACAGTCGGCGGGTGTCAGATCCAGGAGTGTGGCCAGTTTCTTCCGTAAGCCGTCGCGCTCAAGTATCAGCCAACGGGCCTTGTCGAAATCAGGGGTGTTGCGCAGACGCTCATTGATTCCCTGAATGATCCAGCAGACTTCCCTCACCTTTTGCAGATTAACGGCGGCGTCGAGGTCGCTCTCGATCCCCAAGAGTTGGCTCGGCGTTAGGTGCAGGGCGCGGCAAGCCGGAAGTAGCTTATCCCCCGGCGGGCAGCATTCGTCGCGCTCCCAGTTGGAGATCGTTTTTTCGCAGACGCCCAGCGCCTGGGCGAGCTTCTTCATCGATAGGCCGAGGCGCCTGCGCTGCGCGTGTATGAGCTGACCAATGGTCAAGCCAATTTCTTTGGACGTTTCCATGGTACTCCAACCTCCACTTCGATGCGCCGGATTAACCCCGATCGCCGGGCCTTCTTTTCCGCAGCCGTCTTAAGACGTGTACCACCATAGCAAGGCAACTTGATCCCAGGAAGGGATCGTAAATCGTCTGTAAAATTGTCCTGTGGATTGGAACAAGTCGAAACTGCCGTTCACCCGATTTTACAAAATCCTGGTTCCCCCTGCTGTAAAATGGCCTGTAAAATCCTCGCAAGTCCTTGATATCTCAAACATGTGCAGTTCCTGAATGCAACAGGAGAGCTTTGCAATATCAATGGTTTACAGGAGAAAATTTGTGAACGAAACGCGAAACTAGATTCAGGCTGTAAAAAAGGCAAAGGGATTGCGCGTGCGGATGCGGCTTTGGCGCTGACGGCGTCGCCCCTGATATATTTCGTTACTTGTTACGCTACTGGTTTCGTTATAGGGTGTTTTAGATGGGTCGTCCACCAATCGGAAAGCGTGCCATGACGAACGCCGAGCGCCAGCGTCGTCACCGGAACACTCGTGCGCAAACAGGGAGCAGTCTCGTGAGTATGTCAGAAGCCACCGCATTGCGGCCAGCAGCGCCACCGTTGCCCGCGACCAGAACTGAATTGCTTGCGGGATACAAGCTCAAGCGTCGGCGTAACATCAATGATCTCGTCGAGGAAATCATTGTCCGGCTTTGGGACAGTGACGAGAACTTCATGAAATACGTCGCGGCGATCTACGATAGCGATGCGGTCGAAGGCTCGCTAGTTGAAGACGACACCATGGCCGCGCTGATTATCCGCGATATCGCCAAAAAGGAAAAGCAGATGGAGGTAGCGGACAAAAATCTGCACACCATCAAGCTTGCGATGAAGGTTGGACTGCGTCGTTTCGGCGTTAGCCGGCCCGAGCGCGACGAGGAGGCTCAACGGTTGGCGTCGCCAACATTACCAGGCCTCTCAAACTAAAGAGAACAAAGGGCTGGGGAATTTCCCCGGCCTTTTTTGAGAAGGCCAAGGCATGAACGATCTGCGCGATCCTTTCAATCCTAAGACTGGTGAATTTCGCGAAAACATTCGGGTTGCAAGTCAAGATGATTCTGAGTTGCGCGAGTCATTGAAAAGGTTCGGCTGGTACAAACAATTCCCCGCCATTGCTGATGAGAACGGCGTGATCCTTGTCGGACATCGCCGTATGAAGATCGCCAAAGAGCTGGGCATCGAGCCGGTCATCCAGGCCTTTACGTTCGGCAAGGGCGATGCGGCTGACGCCGAGCGCCTGAAGATTGCGCTTGCGTCCAACATCGGTGGCGCACCGATGACCAAGGAAGACCGCAAGCACATGGCCGAATATCTTTATGGCTCGCGCGAATGGACGATGGAACGGATCGCTGAGGCGTTGAATACAACGCACAAGACAATCAGCAAGGATCTTTCTGAATTTGTACCCTCGGTACAAAATAAACCTAAGGGCAAAGGCCGCCCCAAGGGCAGCACGGCACGTCGCAAGAACACTACCGTGGACGCGGAACGGGCGGCGTTAGCTATTCTTGACGGCAGCAAGACCTATCCAGAAGCCGAGCAGGAAAGCGGATTATCAAACACCGTTCTGCGTGCCGCGGTCGCGCGCGAGGAAGGGCGTCGCGAGCCGACTGTTACGCCCGACATGCTGTCGATGACAGCACAACAGAAGTTCGATACCGCGATCCGGCAGGCGAAGCGCAAGCTTGAGATTGAAATTGAGACTAAGTGCCGCGAGGACTTGCAGCGATGGCTCAACGAAGTGACCTTGCCACAATACGCCAAGGAGTTGGGTGTACTTGAGCGTTCGATCCGCGAGCGCAAAGGCATCATGGATCGCATCACTTACAGGAAAATTCTTGCTTGCCTGCATCCTGATCGGGTTATCGATCCGGCGCTGAAGAAACGATACGAAGAAGCGTTTCGACTTTTTACCGAACTTGAAAAGCGCGTGCTCGACGAAAAGGAAAGTCCGACGCAGTTCCGAAAGATGCCGCGCACCTACGAGGAGCTGATGGCCATGAAGGCCAAGGTTCAGGCCGAGCGTCGGGCCAAGCGAGCTGGCAAATCGAACGTAGGCGTACGGGGATAATCACGTCACCTCGTTCATCAGCTTATCGAAGTGCCTGATCGTGGCCTCGTGGTCGCGCCGCTCGGCCGTCCAGCGATCCTTCCAGTCCTCGACCTCGGCGCGCAGTCGCTCGATCTCGGCATCCTTGGCTTTCACGACGATGCTGACTTTGTCCGTCCGCAATCGCTCGATTTCGTCGGCGGCTTCTTGGATTGTTTCAACATTAGTGATCGTCATTGCATATCCCGCCGACCGTATGCATCCGCGCAGCCGCTCAACGATGTCGCTCATGGCTTTGGCTCTAGTGCGCGGCGCAGCATTTGAAGGCGTGGCGTATTACCGTCTTCGGCCGATGCCTCGCAAAACTCTAATCGTTCGATATCCGGGCGCAGATCACGCAAGATCGCCCGCAGCCGCGCGTTGTCGGCAATCAGATCATCGATTGCATTGTTATAGGTTTTCCGCTCCGCGTCGCGTTCCGCAATCAGAGTGTCAATGCGTTCCCGCCGTTCTTCGCTCTCCGTGGCAAAGGCTAGGCGCTCAGAGCGCAGCCGCTCGATCTCGGCGGCGGCCTCTAGCTGTTCATGAAACTCAACGCCTTCACGGCGCAGCCGCTCAACGATGTCGCTCATGGCTTGGGCTCCAGGGCGCGGCGGGCGTTAAGCCGCCTCCCACTTATCCATGGCGGCATCGATCAGCGTCCGCTTGTTGGCCTCGCGCGTGTACCATAGCGCCTGCGCCGGCGAGGAGTGGCCAAGTACTCGCATGATCATATCGACGGTGGCGCCGGCCTCGGCGAGCTTGACGCCGGCGGTCTTGCGCAGGCCGTGCAGGGTGTACTGATTGGGATCAACGCCGACCTCGCGCAGCCGCCCCACGATCAGGTGGGTCAGCCCGCCCTTGGAATACGGCTTGCGGAAGTAGTTGGTGCAGATTCGGTCGTGTACCCGCGGCGTCTGTGCCAGCAACTTGGCCAGTTCCTTATGGGCACGTAGTGGCACGGTCACGCCGGTCTTTTCCTGCACGACGAGAATGCGCTTGGTCTCGCTGTCATAGGCTGACCAGGTCATGGCCAGTACGTCGCCGCGGCGCTGGCCGGTGTAGAGCAGCAAAAAAAACGCCAGCTTCGCAAAGTCCGGCGCGCCCTTGAGAAACAGTTGCTGGATCTTGTCCGGCCAGGGCGCATGCGGCTTGCGCACCTTATACTGCAACTTGACGTGCTTGGTGGGGTTGCTGGCCTCGTCGTCGATGGCGGCCTGCTTGAGCCCGAGCGCGAATTGCCAGAGGATCGAAATCTTGCGGATCATGGCGTCGCCGGTGGCGTTGCCGTGCTTCTTGGCGATCGCGGCGGAGTACTGGTTGACGTGACTGCGCCTCAAGTCGGCGATCAGGCCGGCGCCCATGTCGCGCTTGAGGATGTCGAGCTGGCGGCGGTAGACGATCTGGGTCTCGTTGGCGAGGTCGCGGAATGCGCGCGATCCCAGATACTGCTCGATCACCCAGGCGAGGGAGCCGGGCAGAAACGCCACCCGTGCCGGAAGGGTAGGGACGGCGAGTGCCGGGGTCGGTGCACCGCGCTTGCTCTCGGCCACCGCCCGCAGCTCCTCGTAGTGCTGGATATATTCCGGCGAGCCTTCCGTCCCGCGCAGGCGCTGGCGGTCGTGGCCGGGAAACCGGACGTAGTGATATTTGCCCGCGCGCTGGACGTGCTTAAGAGCGCTCGCCATCTGTATCGATTCCCATGATTGTATCGAAGGTGTTGCGGCGCTTGGGTTCGTCCTGCGGTTCCGGGGCGAGCGACTCGAAGGCGGCGTCGAGCTCGAGCCGATCCCAGATGGTCATGCCGTTGACCCGTTTGGGCTTTGGCATCACACCCTCGTCGACCAGAACGCGGAAAGTGGTTTCAGACACGCCGATATAAGCCGCTGCTCGTGGCGCCCTCAGCCCTCGCGGCGGGTACGCCAAATGATCTTGGATTTTACTGGACGAAACCAAACAACCTCCAGATACCGTGATCCTATTTTGGGGTCAAGTCCCACGGCGGCGGGTTGGCGGGCCACGGTCGCCGGGGATTGTTTGACGCCGCGACCCGCCCCACGGTTTCGCCGTTGCTAGAGGACAGCGACCCGTATTCATTTTAATTTCAAGGTCTGTCGAAAGGATTCGATCATATCGACCACGGCGAGCCCCTGTAAGATGATATGTTCGGTTTCTTGCGACATTGACGTGCCATTTGATTCCGCTCGCTGTTGAATCCGATCTTTTAGATTGGCGCTGACAATGACTCCCAACTGAATGCGGGACCCGCGTGGAATGGTAGACGGTCTGCCTGTGCGCTTGCGTGGTAGACCGTCTTTAACGGTCATCCGGCCGCCTGCTCTTTGGGCCGCAGATGCGCGGGCAGCGGTTGCTTTACGATGCGCGGCATGGGTTCATCTGGAATGGCCTGGCGCTCGACCGGCATCAGCCGCTTGCGGTCCTCCAACAGCGAGCCGCGCAGCTTGTCGACCATTGCCAGCAGATGGTCGAGGTAATGGGCCAATTCGCGCCGCTCCTCGCGCTGGGTGTATTCCAAATCGTCGCAACGGATGTGGGCGCCTTCCGCCATCCGCTGTAGTCCGAGCACCAGGTCTGCCAGTCGGTCAGCCATCATCGTTCTCCTTCATCGGTAGCGAAGAATTCCGGCATCGGCTCGCCCTCCCAGCCGGCGGTCCATGCCAAGGCTTCCTTGCTGCGGGATGGATCGCGCAACAATCCGGGCAGTGCTTTGCGCAGGTGACCGGCGGCCTTTGCCGCTTGCCCGGCCTTGAACGCAGCCATGATTGCAAGGTGCGCGTCGTTATCGTCGGCGGCGGCAGGGTCACGGGTGGCCTGTGCGGCGGACGCACCAGCGTCCATGCCCTGCTCGCCGCCTTCCTGCCCGGCATCGTCAGCGGAGACGGGGTGCGGATTGTCTCCTGCCGGGACAGCTCTGGAAAATTGCTCCAATGCCGCGGCCGCACCAGGCGCACGCGCGATCGACGGTGGTGCAGTGGCCGGGGCCTCGAGTGGCTCGGGCAGTTCCTCGTCGCCGATGATGTCGCGGCCGGATGGTAGCACCTTTGAGAGCCGTCGCAGTGCGGTCTTCTTGTACATCTCCTCGGGCCATAGCTTCCACGGCGAGTCGTCGCGGCTGGCCCGGCTCATGTTTCTGATCTTGTTGGCCTCGGCGATCGACATGACGTTGACGAAGACGCCGCCGTCTTTGGTCGTGGCCATGGCGTAGACCTTCGCAATCGGCGCATTGAAATCATCACCAGGCACATGCCGGAAGTGCTCGCCCTGCTCGTCGATGTGGTGGGCGAACTCCTCGCCCTCGCGCACGACGTTGGCGGTCACCCACTTGAACTGGCCACTACGACGAAAGCGGCGCAGCAAGCCCTGATACATCGGAATCCAGGTCGCCCTCGATTTGAACGGGACGATGGCGCCCTCGACGCCATCCGGCAACAGGCCGTCGCGGCAGGCCTGCATGCAGGCGGTCCATAGCGATTGCCACGTCACGGCCTGCAGCTCGGGATTGATCTGCGCCGAGGTCACCAGCGCGCGGATGAATTGATCCGGCGTGACATCGGTCAATGCCTTCGCCAGCTCGTCCTTGCGCGCCTCGAGGCGCTCGCGCAGGATCACGATGGGCGGCTTGTTCACAGCGGTGCCGACCGCAGTAAGGGTGGCAGGCGTGCCAGAGCCTAATTGAACATCGGTCATGACAGGGTTTCCATCAGTTCATCGAGCTTGCGTGCGGCGGTGATCTCGTCGTGATCGGCCTTGGCCAGCAAGTATTCGATCCAGAGTAGCCATTGTGCCTTCACGCTCATGACGCCTCCGCTTGCGGGCGCTTATCCTTGATGCGCAGGACGCGGGATGACCGAGCTTTCACAAGATATTCTTTCGTGTCTTGAACCTTGTATGTGATGCGCCAGCCGTCCAATCCATTGCCGATCTCGGCGTCGCCCATCAGGAACTTGACCTGCGTTTCGATCTCGCCGCAGCGCGCTTCGCCTTCCTTGATGTGCTGCATCAGGGCGGCGCGTTCCTCGAGCATGGCGGGCAGCTCGTTGTGGCCGCTGAAATCAATCTGCTTGCCGGATGTTTCACGTGGAACGAGCGCTTTGATCACCTCGGCGTCGCGGCTGAAATTGGGATCGGGTTCGATGCCGCTGCCGACTGCATCCCAAAAGTTCTTGACCGCAACCAGTATCTTCAACTCGCTGTCGGCATGCCGTGGCACCTCGAGGATCGCCACGTCCATCGCATGCGCATCGACCAGCAGCGCGGCGACCACACCGAATGCAGCATCGGCCAGCATCATCTCGGTGAGGGCCTGCAGCGTGACCCAGAGCGGAATCTCGCTGCCGCCGAGCCAGTCGCGGGCATAGACCGAGGGCGCCACCGTCTTGCATTGCAGGACACCGAGCCCGCGCGGATCGCCCTCGATGAAATAGTCCGGCGTGCAGCCAAGCCGCAGATCGGGATCGCGCAGGTAAAGCCGAGGCGCTCGCAGCTTCCAATCCGGGCGCTCCTCCTCGACGGCCGTGGCAACAGCCGGCTCGAGCCATCGGCCGCGGCGCATGGTCTTGTTGTCAGCATCGGGGAACTCGACGCCGCGCTTCTCGGCATAGATGCGCAAGGCGGTGGTGTAAGGGTGTACTCCGAACAATGCGCCGACCACGCTGGCGGTGACATCTTGGCGACGCCACCGCAACCATTCATCGCGGCTGGTGATGGTACGGTGCTCGACGGTCATCGCGCTTTGCCCTTGATCGTCTTGAGGGCGCTGACGATCTCGCCGGTGCCAGCGCGCTCGATCAGTTTCGCCCGTTGCATCGGTGCAAGCAGGCTCAGGGCGTCCAGCTCGCGGCCATGGTCGAGCGAGGTGCCCTGGATGGCCTTGAGCGTCTCGAAGCCGAGCGCACGGGCGCGGCGCAGGTCGGTGTAGACGGTCGATCTCGATGAATTTGTTTCACGTGCAACACTGCGCACGAAGGTCTCGCCGATGCGGGCCTTGCCGGTGTGGCCGATGCGGTGCAGGCGATCAAGCACCTCGATGGCGCGCTTGGTCTCGGAGACGATGCTTTCGGCAGATTTTTCCATGGCCATGGCGGATAACAATTGCTTGTCGTTGTGCTGATTGATCTTGGGCATAGTTTCACCGTGCTCCCGCACTGACGCGCGGCCGCGCGAATTCGTTTCCGCTTTTCATTTGGGTTGATAGTTCTTCAGCCGAGGCTAACTAGCCAAGACTTGACGGCGTCACCAAACCGCCGTCCGATCCAATCGCGACGATACCCGCATGTTTGCGGACGTCCAGCCGAAAAATTTTACAGAATGATGACAATCGGAGCGATGGGGCAGTACCCCTGCCACAAGTTATGTGTGTGGATTGCGGCTAAGTTGAATCGCGTAGGGTCTAATTTTATTCGTGTACAGATGCTAAAGAAAAAACGTCTTAGGACAGAACGGCAATTTCGCTAATGGCGACAAAGCTCTGACCTTTTGGTGGATTCCGGCCGCCCGATTTGCCTTTGTTTTTCGCCTTCGGCTACGTCATCCATCGCCGCCCTCAATTCCTTTGCCGGAGTATCTCGCATTGACCATGGTGCTCGCCTTGGACCTCGCGACCCGCACCGGATATGCGCGCGGGCGCGTGGGCGAGACGCCGGTCGCCGGCTCCATCCGTTTCGGCAACCTCCATAGTGGCGAGGGCGCTGTCTTTGCCGCAGCGTTCGACTGGATGGTTGCGCAACTCGGGCAGGTGCCGCTGCCGGACCTGGTGATCATCGAGGACTTGCTCTCACCGCTGGCGATGCGCAACGAGACCTCGCGAGCGGTGCGTGATCGGCTCGCCGGCCTGCATGGCATCGTCAAGGGCCTGGCGCATCGCTACGGCGTCGGCGAGATCGCCACCGCCAGCGTCGGCGACATCCGCGCGCATTTCATCGGCTACCGGACCTTGCAGCGCAAGGAGGCCAAGCAGGCGGTGATGGACCGCTGCAAGGCGCTCGGCTGGGACTGTCCTGATGACAACGCCGGCGATGCGCTTGCGGTCTGGTCCTATGCCTGCGCGCTGATCGATCCGAAATGGGCGCTGCAGGTCTCGCCGCTGTTCAACCGGCGACTTCGGGTGACGGCATGACCGACCCCCCGGAAGATCACGAAAGCCAGACCGAGCGGCGCAAACTGCAGACCGCGAGCGAAGTCTTCCTGCTGCTGCTGCATGCGGAACGCGACAAGCCCTACGACGCCGAGGACGACTTCGCACGATCGATCGATGAGGCCTATCGCGTCATCCGCGAGCGCAAAGCAGCGGGCGGCAAGGGGTGGGAGCCGCCATGAAGGACGAACCGGAGGAGACCAAGCGCATGAAATATCAATTTATGCCAATGTTCTGGGGCGACTTCCTCGCCAATACGATGCACCTCACGCCACAAGAGGCTGGCGCATATCTGTTTCTGATCGCGCATGCCTGGGAGCATCAAGGAAAAATTGCGGTTGAGGACTTGCAGCGGGTGGCTCGGGTCAGCAACCATAACTGGCACAGAGTGCGTCACCGAGTGTCTCAATTTTTTGATACCCTCAGTGACGCAAATTTTTGGATCTCTGGGCGTGTAATCACAGAGCTTACACATGCGGCCGAAATCTCTAGTAAACGCAAGGCCGCGGCCGAGCAAAAGCACAACAAAAGCACCAGCAAAAGCTCTGCAAACGGAGATGCAAACAGGGGTGCAAAAGACCTCCATCTACCTTCTTATCTACCTGTAGAGAATCTTAATCTTGGTAAGGGAAGGGAAGCGCCGAGCATGCAAGTGCAAGTCAATTGGCGCGATCCAGGCGTCGACTACCGCAGTCCGCCTCGCAGCAAATCCGACGCCCCCCTGCAGCCACTTCCCGAGAAACTCCGATGACCCCCACCGAACAGCAAATCCTTGACCTGCTCGAGCGCAAGCCAGGCCTCGTCAACTTCACACCGACCTACCGATGGCTGATAGAGGCCGTCGAGCTATTGCTGCGCCACCAGCTCGAACTGCGCGAGGAACTGCGCAACAACGGAATCCTGCGGTGACAGAGCAAACAGATATTCAGCGCGAGAATAGGCTTGCTGAATCCGTGCATCATGTTGCGCTCTTTGCGAAGTTGACCATCTGCGCAATTGACGCAATGCCGCCCGAGGTTCGGCGGAGCGTGTTCGAAGCCATCATCGAAGTCCTGCAAGAACAGGCAAAGCCATACGCATGACCTGGTGGGTGGTCCAGACAGAGAGCCAAAGAGAGCACATCGTGCGCGTCCTGCTCATGCGCGCCAAATACGAAACCTACATCCCGCGGATAAAACATCGCAGCCGCATTGCGCCGTTATTTCCAAGCTATCTGTTCGTTAGATCGGCCAACCAATGGTACCCCGTGCGTTGGACCGACCATGTCGTGCGCGTGCTGATGTCCGGCGATCGGCCGGCGCAATTACCCGAGGTAACCGTGGCCAGCATCCGCAAGCGCGAGGTCGGTGGATTCATCCGGTTGCCCCTACCCCCGCAATTGCGCAAAGGGCAACAGGTGCGCGTGATCAGAGGTTCCTTTGAAGGACTACTCGCCATCCATCAGGGCATGGGAAGCAGGGAACGGGTGTGGGTGCTGCTCAACCTCATGGGTCAGCAGGTACCAGTGGAGCTACCTTCCAGGGATATTCAACCACTACCCGTTGCGGCTCAGTAGTGGATCATGTTAGAAGCCACTTCACCCCTTGCACATAACAACCTGATTATCCGCAGAATTCCCCACAAATAGGGAATTCCGTGCCGTGCAGCGCGTTTATGGAACCTGCAGTGCAAGGGGTTGTGGTGCGGGTTTCGCCATGGACGCCAGGGCATCCGATCCTAGCCAAGCGTACTGATGCCCTGGTGCTTCCATGCCCAAGCTCAAACCCCTCGGTTTGCTGGTCCGCGAAATGGACCCAGTCGTCAGGGATGTGCGGATCGAGAATACCGCATATGGCGATCTGGTCCGGCCCGAGCTGCTGCCTAAACCAACCTGCAAGGTCTGGTTGATTTGCGGACCACCGGCTGCGGGCAAGACTACCTTCGTCAGGGCTAATTCTCAGTTGGGCGATATCGTCATCGACCTAGATGCAATCGCCCGTGAGTATGGCATGGGCCGAGAACGTCTATCCGAATCTACAGCCATGCTGTTGTTGGACCGCAACGAGCGCCTGGCTGCACTGGCTACCGAACCACCCACAACTACAGCTTGGGTAATTATGGGTGGCGCATCACAGGAACTACGGCAATGGTGGTGCAAGGCGCTTAGGGTTGAACAAGAACGGTTGGTTGTATTGGTGCCAGATCGAGAGGAACTCTATCGCCGAATCATGAATGATCCCGATCGGCGATCTGTTCGGAATCTGCATAAGTTGTTGGTAGACAAGTGGTTTGTGCAGGATGCCTAAGCTCAAGTCCCTACCCCCACTGGTACGTACCACCAACACCAGTACCGTACCTTACTCACCCAAGGTCAAGGATGCGGTCTACACCACCCCACAGTACAGGGTATGGCGCGCACAGGTAGTAGCACGTGCAGGTGGTAGGTGTGAGGTAGTACAGCATGGGCATAGGTGTAGTAGGGCACAGCCTGAGTACCGTATGTATGCTGACCACATAGTAGAGATACGTGATGGTGGTAGTGTATATGATAGTACTAATGGTCAGTGCTTGTGTTACTCGCATCATACGATCAAGACGAATGAAGTAAGGAAGAGAAGGCTTCAAACAATAATAAAGTAAAGGTTAATCAAAGAGAAGATTATTCTTCTGCCTGTACAATGTTGCGTTGACGGGGGGTGGTTTGAAATTAAATTTTTGCTCGCGCTATACC
>Ga0207669_10001066_pt1 | contig 11699 bp, 9 predicted proteins | sample KBSM33metaG_FD_184329 | JGI IMG/M metagenome (GOLD analysis project Ga0207669, IMG submission 184329) | Miscanthus rhizosphere microbial communities from Kellogg Biological Station, Michigan, USA - KBS M3-3 metaG (SPAdes) (version 2) | ecosystem: Host-associated > Plants > Roots > Rhizosphere >...
TGGCGACCGACAATCTCGCGCTTGGTCCCAACGACGTCGACTCGTTCACGATTACGGCGCCACAGCACCCGGATCTACCGGGAGGTGGTGGCTACACGGCGACGTATCTCGACCCACGGACGCTGGCGGTGAACAACTACACGACGTTCGAGTCCGACTACGGCGACCGGACGCTGTACTGGCACGGGTTCGACATCAACGTGAACGCTCGCTTGAACAACGGGCTGGTGCTCCAGGGTGGTACCAGCACCGGGCGCGGCGTGCAGGAGTTCTGCGATGTCGCGGCCCAACTGCCGGAGTTGTTCCTCACCGGCAACCGCGCGCAGACCTCGTCGTGCGATGTGGCGGAACCCTGGCTGACGCAGTTCCGCGGCCTTGCCTCCTACACGGTGCCGAAGATCGACGTGCAGATCAGTGCGACGCTTCAGGCCAAGCCGGGAACGCTTGGCATCGCCGGCAACACGTCTGGCACCAACGGCGCCTCGATCAACGCCAACTATGCAGCACCCAACCTCGAGATCCTGCAGTCGCTCGGGCGGTTACCGACCGGTGGACAAGCCAACGGCAACACTTCGGTGAACCTGCTGCTGCCCGGGGATGTCTACGGCGATCGCGTGAACCAGTTCGACCTGCGGCTGGCCAAGATCCTTCGCTTCGGGCGGACGAAGACACTGGTTGGCGTCGATCTCTATAACCTGCTCAACGCAAACCCTGGCCTGAGCTACAACGAGACGTTTACTGGAACCGGGGAAACCTGGCTGCGGCCGACGTCGATTCTCTTGCCGCGATTCGCTCGTTTCAACCTTACCGTCGATTTCTGATCGGCGCGCTCGTTTCCCAAGGAGAAGGACACATGCGAGACCGTCGATGGGGATATTGGCTGGTTGGCACCGGGGCAATCGTTGCCCTGGCGTTCGCCGTTCATGGCCTCAGTGCCCAGTCGAAGATCCAGAAGCTGCCGGTAGGTGCGGGGGCGATCGGCAAGGGGCCGGACGCAATCGTTCTGCCGGGGTACGAAGATGTGCCTCGACCTCCCGCGTTCACCGACGCGGTCAGAAAGATCGCGCGGGAGCAGGAGCAGGCGATCGACAACTACACGCCGCAGCCGGCGTTTGCCGGGCAGACGCGCGCGCCGAAGCCGTCGAAGGTCATCCCCTACAGCGTCGAGGTGTTCGGCGATCCAATCTCGAATCCATGGTCGATTGCCTTCCTGCCCGATGGCCGTCTCCTCGTCAGCGAGATGAACAAGGGGCTGAGGCTGCTCGACAAGAATGGCAAGGCTCTCTGGTACATCAGCGGGCTCCCGCTCGATTTCTCGAAGCGCGGGCAGCAAATGCTGGATGTCGTACCGGACAAGGACTTCGCGCGTACGCGAACCCTCTTCTTCCTCTACCGAGTGCCGCCGAAGGAAGCGGGTGACATCGGAAGGGGCGAAGAGGACTTTCCGATTCACTACCCGCAGATCGAGATGGTTGGGCGCGGTCAGCTGTCAGCCGACGACAAGTCCCTGACGGATGTGAAGGTGCTGTTGAACACGCACGGGATCGAAGGTCGCATGATTCAGGCGCCCGATGGCAGCCTGTTCATCGACTCAGGCCCGCTCGCCGGCCGCGGCATTCTCTCGCGCAACTGGACGCAATCGCAGTTGCCGGGCAGTCTCATGGGCAAGGTGCTGCACATCAACGCTGATGGCTCGATCCCGCCGGATAACCCATTCATCGGAAAAGCCGACACGCGTCCCGAGATCTGGGCGTTCGGCGTGCGCGATGCTCAGAGCATGGCGTTCGATTCCCAGGGCCGTTTGTGGAGTGCCGAGAACGGACCGATGGGCGGAGACGAGCTCAATCTGATCGAGAAGGGGAAGAACTACGGCTTCCCGATCATCTCGTATGGTCGCGAGTACTCCGGCGAACTGATCAACGGAGGACTCACAGCGAAGGCGGGACTCGAACAGCCGGTTTACTTCTGGACGCCGTCGATCGCGCCGTCGGGAATGATCTTCTATTCGGGCAAGCTCGCGTCGGAGTGGGCAGGCAATCTCTTCATGGCCGCCATGTCGCCGCGGTATGGGAGGAAGGTCATGCGGCTGGAGCTGAAGTCCACGACCGAGGGCATGCGAGTGGCGGGCGAGGAGTTTCTGTTGGCCGAGCTCAATGGCGTGCGCTTCAGGGACGTGAAGGAAGGGCCCGATGGAGCGTTGTACGTCGCGAGCTCGGAACTGATCCACCGCGTGGTGCCGAAGCCTCGCTAGCCGGGCGACGCGCTTCGCACGACGTGCGCCATCGGGCTCCACATGAACCATCGTGGAAGCTGACGGGCAAGAATCGGAGGGCCCTCGACGACGACGTCGCCACAGCGGGTGGCGTTGGCGTAGTCGAGGCGACCCAGCCACACGCGATAGAACAACTCCAGATTCGCTCGGACGATGAGGTCGGCATCGAAGCGCGGTGGCGTGACACAGACCGACACCTCGCGAGGCTCCAGCACCAGCCACACGCGGCGTCCGCCGCGCCCCTTGAAGTCGAACTCGATCACGGTTCGTTTCTCAGGCAGACGCTCGCGGTCGATGCGCTGGTGAATCTTCCAGACGAGCAGTCCCGCGTCCAGTTCCTCCGGCTTCGGATCGTCGAACGCCCACCGGACGCCCCAACCCCCGAGCGCCTCAATGACCGGTTTGAGCTCGAGACCCGCGTCGGAGAAGTGATACTCGGCGACGTTCGATCGCATGCCGGGGAGTCGTTCGATGATGCCCGACTGCTCGAGGTCCCGCAGGCGCGACGAAAGCAGCGAGCGAGAGATGCCCGGCAGCCCGCGCTCAATGTCGTTGAAACGATGGCTCCCGAGAAACAACTCGCGCACGATGAGCAGCGTCCATCGATCGGCCAGGGCCTCCAGCGCCCGCGCGACCGGGCAGTACTGCTGGTATTTTACCAGCAGATCGTGGCACGCGCCGTGGGCGGCGACCAGTTCAAAAAATGAACCGTCTCGGTCCGATCGCTGAACTTCCGCCGGTTGGGACGAGCACCTACCTTCGTCGTGGAGGTTGTGCGCATGTCCAGAATTCCTCTTGCTGTCCTCGCCGCTGTGTTCACCGCATCCTGTCTCGATGCCGCGTCTGCATCTGCTGATGTCGTGCTCGACTGGAACGTCATCGCGCTGAAGACGACGGCCGCCGCGCCATTCAACCCGCCGCTCGAGACACGCAACGTGGCGATCGTTCACGCGGCGATATTCGATGCGGTGAACTCGATCACCGGCGAATATCCTGCCTATGTCGTTCGGCTTCGAGCGCCTGGTGGCGCGTCAGCGGACGCAGCCGCCGTCGCGGCCGCACACATGACGCTCGTGAAGTTGTATCCGGATCAGCAGTCGATGCTGGATGCTGCCTTTACCGCGTCCATTCGTCGCATTCCAGATGGTTCAGGCCGGATGAACGGCGTGCGCATCGGCGAAGCCGTCGCGTCGAGGATTCTCGAGGCGCGGGCTTCGGACGGAGCGATGGCCGCGATCAACGCGGAGTACATCCCGGGCAAGAGACCAGGTGAATGGATCCCAACACCTCCGGCATCTCTGCCTGCTCTCGATCCAGGGTGGGGAAGCGTGCGGCCATTCGGCCTGCGAGAGGGCTCGCAGTTCAGGCCAGGGCCGCCGCCCGCCCTGCACAGCACTCGATACGCGCGTGACTTCGACGAGATCAAGGAGATCGGATCGAGCACAAGTGCAACACGTCGCCAGGAAGAGACCGATCTCGCCAGGTTCTGGATTGCCACGGCCGCGCAGAACTGGAATCCCGTGGCTCGCCAGGTGTCCCTCGCGCGTGGATTGACGCTGTCACAGAATGCACGCACGTTCGCGTTGCTCAACATCGCCGGTGCCGACGCGTTCATCGCGGCGTGGGATGCGAAGTTCGCGTACCGGCAGTGGCGGCCGGTGACCGCCATCCGCGCCGCGGATACGGACCGCAACTCCGCGACACAGCCGGATCCGCTCTGGACACCGTTGCTCGTGACGCCGCCGTTTCCTGACTACATCGCCGGCCACACGACGTACGCCGGTGCGGCCCAGGCTGTGCTCGAACGCGTCTTCGGTGAAGACCCGGGCGTGGTGATCACCATCACGAGCCCGACAGCACCCGGGGTGGTGGAGACCTACACAAACTTCAAGGACATCGCTGACGGCGTCGTGAATGCCCGCGTGTGGGGAGGAATCCACTGGAGAACATCCAGCGCGCAGGGCCGTCTTGTGGGCGAAGAGGTCGGACGTTATGTCGTGCGTCACTTCGGTGAGCGGAGGGAGCCGAGGCGCTAGCGGTGCTTGGTCCTTGGTTCCTTGTTCCTGGTCCGCTGAAGACGGGATGGGGGTTTCCGGCGAGGCTGGGGTAGCATGATTCCCGTCCGCGCTCGCCTCACGAGCGCGAGGAGGATCGGACGTGCGCGCTACCCTGACCATCACCGCCTTCATCTTCTGCGTCGTCGCGGCCCTCGCCGGTCAGACTCGACCCACGCCGGCGCCAGGTACCCAGAAGCCAGGGATGGCGGCGCGGCCGCCGCTGCTGTTCAGCGAGTCATGGAAGCTCCCGCCGTACACCGGCCCGCAGACGGACGAGAACACGCGGGTCACGCCTGCGGTCGTGACCAACGCCAATCTCGAAGTGAAGCTGTATGGACCGGACTCGAAGGTCGTTCGCGCCGCGACGCACGAGGAGCGCACGGATTTGTGGAATGGCCTGGCGGCGTCTCCGACGGCGGTCACGTTGCGGGACAAACGTAACTTCCTCGACCTCACCGAGGCCGCGCGTCTACGCTGGATCGTGAGAACCAACGCCGTTCATTTCCTCAACCCCGTCGTCAAGCTGAGCGACGGCCGGCTCCTCGTTGGCGACAGAACCATCACGACGAATGGCGAGTTCCTGTCGGTCGAGATCGCCTTCAGCGGGATGCGCTGGTACACCCTGGATCCCGCGAAGGTCATCGTGATGACCGAGGTGCCAAACCCTAACCTCAAGATGGTGGACGAGGTTGGACTTGCGATGCTGACGCCCGGTGGCGGGCATGGCATCGCTGGATCTGCCAACCTGTCGACTGTGGAGCTGTTCGCATACCCTGTGCCTCGCTAGAATCATTCGCAGAAGGAGCGTCACGATGAAGACCTTACTCGTGTCGGCAATGGTCACCCTCGCGCTGGTCTCAGGTACTGTGTCGCTGTCCGCGCATCACTCGTGGCCGGTCAATATGGACAAGCTGGTCACCGTGAAGGGTACGGTGATGCAGTTCGAGTGGGCGAACCCGCACCCGATGATCACCCTCGAGGTGAAGAGTGACGATGGCAAGGTGGAGAAGTGGTTGATTGGTGGACCCGCGATCAACCGGATGGAAGCGAACGGCTGGACCAAGGACACCGTCAAGCCCGGCGATGTCCTCACGGGTACCGGCTTTCAGTTCTCCGATGGCCAGAAAATCATCAGGCTCGAACGCGTCGTGTTCGCCGACGGGAAAGAGATGCGTCTCTACGGTCGCTAGCGGTCACCGCACGGTGAGGGAGATTGAGGTATAAGCGTTCACTATGATTGGTGGACGAACTCCTCTCACGCGCGGCATCCTGATTAAGCACGGATACGTACTGACGCTCGATCCCGCGCTCGGCGATCTCCCTGACACCGACGTGCTGATCGAGGGCGATACGATCACCCGCGTCGGGCGCGACCTGGAGGCGCCCGCGCACGCCAACGTGATCGACGCGCGCAATCGCATCGTCATCCCAGGGTTCGTGGACACCCATCGTCACACCTGGCAGACACCTGTGCGCGGGGTGTTACCCAGCTGCACCCTGGATCAGTATTTTTCGGGGATGCTCGACAACATCGGGCGGCAATACCGCGCGGACGACGTTTACATCGCCAACCTGATGGGTGCGCTGGAGGCGCTGAACGGCGGCATCACGACGCTGCTCGACTGGTCGCATGTCAACAACACTCCCGAGCACGCCGACGCCGCAGTCGCGGGACTGAGTGAGGCAGGCATCCGGGCGGTGTACGCGCATGGTGTTCCGGTGGGAAACGACTGGTGGGCGTACAGCTCGCGCGAGCACCCGGAAGACGTCCGCCGCATTCGCAAGCAGTACTTCAACTCGGACGATCAGTTACTGACCCTCGCCCTTGCGGCGCGGGCGCCTGGCAACACGACGCCAGAGGTCGCCACGCACGACTGGAAGCTGGCCAGAGACCTTGGCATTCGTATCAGCGTTCACGTGGGGATGCGGCTGACCGGCGTGCACGTCAACCACGTGCTGACGCTCGATCAACTTGGCCTCATGGGGCCGGATACGACGTACATCCATTGCACCGACTCCACCGACCAGGAGCTTGACCTCATCGCGAAGACCGGTGGATCGGCGTCAGTGGCACCCTACGTCGAGATGCTCATGGGCCACGGGGTGCCGCCGACCGGGCGGCTCGTCGCCCGCGGCGTCCGTCCGTCCCTCAGCATCGACGTGGTCTCCAGCGTCCCCGGCGACATGTTTACGCAAATGCGGACGGCGCTTGTTCAAGAGCGGATCCTCGCTTTCACCGAGACGCCCGACATGCCGTTTGCGCCCACGCTCACGCATCGCGATGTCCTGGAGTTCGCGACGATCGACGGGGCGCGCGCCTGTGCGCTCGACCACAAGGTGGGCACGATCAGTCCGGGTAAACAGGCCGACATCGTGCTCATTCGGACGGACCAGGTCAACGTGGCGCCGGTGGTCGATCCAGTTGCCACTGTCGTGATCGCGGCCGACACGTCGAACGTGGACACCGTGATGGTGGCGGGCCGTATCGTCAAGCACAATGGGCAACTTGCGCGAGTTGACCTGCCCAGTCTGTTGCGGCGGCTGGATGCGGCGCGCGATTACCTGCTGTCCGAAGCGGGGACGATCTCTCGCTGGGTGCTGTCGCGTCGGGATTGAGCCGCTCCACAATGCGTCCTTCACGCCTATACAGGAGACTTCATGAAAACCGGACTTGCCGTCGTGCTCACGTTGCTCGGTGTCAGCGCCGTCGCTCTCATGGCCCAGGGCGGCATACGTCCGGGACGCTGGGAAACGTCCATGCAGATGGAGATGGCGGGATCCCCGGTTCAGATGCCGCCGATGAAGACGACCCGCTGCGTCACGCCGGCCGAAGCCAAGGATCCGTCATCGCTCCAGGCGGGGCCTCCGGGCGGTCGCGGCGGGAAGAGCGACTGCAAGGTCAGTGACCAGAAGATGTCGGGCAACACGATCAGTTGGAAGATCGCGTGCTCGTCGCCGGATACGATGACCGGCACCGGAGAGATGACGTTTGGTGACGACACCTATACCGGCGTGATGAAGATGAACATGGCGCAGGGTGCGATGTCGATGAAGATGGAAGGCAAGCGTCTCGGCGACTGCACGAACTAGAGCTGTTCCAGTTCCGCTCTCTGGTCCGAACGCACCAAGGACGAAAACCTGAGGACGGACTGAGAACCAGCGCCCAAGGACAAAGGACGTGGCGTCAGCCGCTACTCAGGGGCGCGATACACGACTCGACCGCCCACCATCGTCAGCGTCGGGCGGATGTTCTTGATCTCCGCCGCGGGCACGGTCATGTAGTCGCGGTCGAGCACGACGAGGTCCGCCTGCTTGCCCACTTCGAGCGAGCCGAGCGCGTTCTCCTGAAAAAACAGATACGCGTTCGATCGCGTATGGGCGATGAGCGCCTCCTCGCGCGTCAGTGTCTCGTCGAGCACGCGAGTGCCGCCGGCGTCGAGACCGCTGACGACCCACCCCAGGGTGACGAACGGCGAGTAGTGCGAGACGATCGTGGCGTCCGTGCCCAGGCCGAACACGATGCCGCTGTCGGCGATCCTCCTCAGAGGCATGTGTGCGCCGGCCTGCATCGCGGCGCCGTGCACGCCGAGCGTCATGCCCATTGTCTTGGCGCGCGCGATGTTTTCTGACGAGATGTCGTAGACGTGTCCGAGCGTCCAGCGCAGGCGGTCGATGCGCTGGGTTTTGTTCACGGCTTCGAGCGTGTCCAGCAGATCGGTGACGGCCGAGTTGTTGATCACGTGCTGGTGAACGTGCCACCCGCCACGCGCGGCTGCAGTTGCGAGCTTGCCGTACTCGTTCATGATCTCGGCCGGCCAGTGATCCTTGCGGGGCGCCAGATCGAAGAACGGTCCGTACAAGACCTCGCCCAGGCCGAAGATCCCGAAGTTGCCGTTGAACTGATTGGGGCGGCTGCGCTCGATGAGCGCCGCGGCCTTCGTCGCCGAGGCCGGATCCGAGGCGTTGAACGCGAGGCTCTCCCAGAGCCGAACCGGCAGCGGCCCCTTGGCAGCGCGCGCGGCGAGAAACGCCGACTGCCCGAGGCTGTAGACGCCGGTGAGGCCGGTGGAATTGAGCTCGCGCAGGAAGTCCGTGAGGTTCTGCTCGAGTTGTGCGGGCGTCGTCGGCGGAATCGCATCGAGCAGTTTGGCGGGCGGTTGGAACGACGCGAGGCCCGCAGCGTTGCGTTTCGCGCCGCCGGCGGGATCGAGCCCGACTGCCTTCAGCGCCAGGCTGTTGGCGTAGACGAAGCTGTAGCCTTCCTGAACGAACAGCGGATTCGCGGGCGCCACTCGATCGAGTTCCTCGAGCGTGAACCCGCCGGGCGCGTCGGCGAACTGTCGTGGCGTCCAGCCGCCCTGCACCATGATCCATTCGCCGCGCGGCAGGGCGGCGGCCTTCGCGGCAAGCAGCTCGAGCGCTTTCTTGCGCGAGTCAACACCTTCGAATCGGACCTGCCGCTGCCAGCTGTCCACCGCGCGCGTGAGATGGAAATGGTTGTCGATGAGCCCGGGGATCACCGTCTTGCCGCCGACGTCGATGACCTGCGTCCGTGCCCCTGCGTAGCGCGCGACTTCCTCGCGCGTGCCGCTGGCGACGATGCGCCCATCGTTGATCGCCACGGCCTGGACGACGCGGAAAGCCGCATCAACGGTCAGAATCTTCCCATTGGTGACGACGGTGTCGACGTTGTTCTGCGCGAGTGCGACGGGGCTCGCGAGTACGGCAAGCAGAGCGACAAGGCCGGCGATCCGCGTTGGCATGAGATGCTCCGTCGAATCCGGATTGAACGCTCGATTGTACTTGCCGAGAGGCCGCTACACCGCAGTGCGGTGAGGCCGGCGCGGTGCGTCCTGAGTTCGGCGATTGAAGCCCGGGCCGGGCGTGCGGCCGGAATGGCGACGCTGCCAGTCGGGCACGAACTCGCGGCGCTTGTTCTGGCCGCGATTCTCGCGCGGCTGCGCCGAACGCGCCCGCGCGTGGTTGACCTCGAAGCCTTCGACGACCGCGTGCTCGAGCGGAGCCGAGAGCAGCTTCTGAATCTCGTGCAGGAGCGACTTCTCATCGGCAGTCACGAGCGAGACGGCGTTCCCTGGCACTCCCGCGCGGCCCGTGCGCCCGACGCGATGGACGTAGTCTTCAGCCACGAGCGGCAGGTCGTAGTTGACGACGAGCGGAAGCTGCGCGACGTCGAGACCGCGCGCCGCGATATCAGTGGCCACGAGCACGCGGATACGGCCGGCTTTGAAGTCCGCGAGGGAGCGGGTCCGCTGCGACTGGCTCTTCCTCCCGTGAATGACGGCGGTCTTCACGTTCGTGCCTTCGAGCAGGTCGCCAATGCGATCGGCACCGTGCTTGGTCTTGCAGAAGACGAGCGCCTGGTCTGCCGGTGCCTGCGTCAGCACGTGGACGAGCAGTGCGCGCTTCCGATCGTGATCGACAGGGTGAACGCGATGCGTGATCGTTGGCGCGACCGTCTGTTCGTTCGACACGTCAACGCGCTGCGGCTCGCGCGTGAAGTCGGCGGAGAGTTTCACGACCGCGTCAGCCAGCGTGGCCGAAAACAGCAGTGTCTGACGCGCGCGCGGCAGCGCCGGCAGCACGCGGCGCAGTGCCGGCATGAATCCCATGTCGAGCATGCGATCGGCTTCGTCGAGGACGAGCATCTCGATGGCCGACAGGTCCACCGTTTTACGTTGCAGGTGATCGATGAGTCGTCCTGGCGTGGCCACGACGATGTCGACGCCGTTCCGCAAGGCGTTGATTTGAGGGGCCATCCCCACGCCACCGAAAATCGGTGTCACGCGCAGACGCACGGACGCTCCATACGTGGCGAGCGCGCGCTGCACCTGGATGGCAAGCTCGCGCGTCGGCACGAGCACGAGTCCGAGCGGAGCGCGAGTCTTCGCGCGGCGCTCGCCCAGGAGCAGGCGCTGGATCATCGGCAGCGCAAACGCCGCGGTCTTGCCCGTTCCGGTCTGGGCACGTGCGAGCAGATCGGCACCCGTGAGGATGATGGGGATAGACGCCAGCTGCACTGGTGTTGGTTGCGTGTAGCCCATCTTCGCGAGGGGTGTACAGAGGGAGGGCGTGAGCCCGAGTTTCGAGAACGGCATGGACGGACTGCTCCTGACTTGCCACGAGCATGTGCGCTCGAGGCGCGATGATCACCGCGCGCGACGCGTTATGCGTCCGCTTTGCGGACGGAGCACACAAGCTCCGCGCGGATTTCGATTCGTGGCTAAGGACTTGTGGAGGAGCGGGCGCTGTTTACGGCCCGAAACGCCTACAGGAAGCAGAGCGCGAGAGAGATCCGACCCGCTTATAGTAGCACGGCTACGCCGGAGCGACTCGCATGTCGCTATGATCACGGAAACAATAGGCTTTCAGAGGTTCAGCATGCCGAGTCGTCTGTTGCGTTACATCGTCATCCTGGGGACCGCAGGATTGTGCCTCACGCTGCCTGTCGCCGCTCGCGCGCAGCAACCGCGTTCGCTGTACGACCGCTACACGGAGCCGATCCAGATCTACAAAGTCGGTCTCGGCACGTTTACCAAGCCGATGTCGTCAACGAACAAGGAGGCGCAGACGTTCTTCGACCAGGGCTTCCAGATGATGTATGCGTTTGCGAAGCCGGAGGCCGTGCGGTCGTTCCGCGAGGCGTGGAAACGTGATCCCGAGTGCGCGATCTGCTATTGGGGCGAAGGCTGGGCGTGGGGCTCGTACCTGAACGCCCCGATGACCGCCGAGGAATCACCGTACGCGTACGCCGCCGCGCAGAAGGCGCTGTCGTTGAAGAGCCGGGCGACACCTAAGGAGCGCGCGCTCATCGACGCCCTTGCGGTTCGCTATGTCGAGAAGTTCGACGGGACAAAGCGCGTCGAGCAGGACCGTGCGTATGCCGACGCGATGCAGAACGTCTCGGCGCAGTATCCCGACGATCTCGAGATCGCGACGCTCTATGCCGATGCGCTCTTCCTGCTCGAGCCGCGTCGCGGCACGCGCGACGTGAACGACCCGAACGTACACCGGCTCCATCAGGTGCTCGAAGCCATCCTCGCGCGCGACGTGCGCCATCCGGGGGCGTGTCATCTCTACGTGCACGCGACCGAGTCGACGATCGTTCCGGGTCGCGCGGAAGCGTGCGCCGAGTTTCTCGGTCGATCGATTCCCGGCGCCAGCCACATCAACCACATGCCGTCGCACACGTGGAACGAGGTTGGCCGGTGGGGCGACTCGGTACGCGCGAATCTCGAGGCGTGGCACTCCGATCAGAAGGCTGCGATTGGCCAGGGCTTCGCAATCTATCCCGAGCACAACCTTCATATGCTGCTCTATGCGGCCTCGTATGACGGTCAGGGTGCGATCGC
>Ga0207669_10001068_pt1 | contig 11695 bp, 10 predicted proteins | sample KBSM33metaG_FD_184329 | JGI IMG/M metagenome (GOLD analysis project Ga0207669, IMG submission 184329) | Miscanthus rhizosphere microbial communities from Kellogg Biological Station, Michigan, USA - KBS M3-3 metaG (SPAdes) (version 2) | ecosystem: Host-associated > Plants > Roots > Rhizosphere >...
TTCATCGCGATCGATGAAGCGAGCGGCAAGATGCTCGGCGTGGTGCGCCTGCATCTCGATCCCGACCGCGGGGGCGGCGAATATGCCGTGATCGTGCGCTCGGCGCTCAAGGGCCACGGCCTCGGCTGGCTCCTGATGCAGCGCATGATCGAATACGCGCGTATGATCGGGCTGAAACGCGTGCACGGGCAGGTGCTCGCCGAGAACACCATGATGCTGCACATGTGCGAGCATCTCGGCTTCCACATCGGCGACGATCCGGATGCGAGGGATATCAAGGTGGTGACGCTGGATCTGTCCAGCAGCCCCGGATGATCAATAATGCGGCGGAGGCGGTTCGGGCGCGTCGGACGATGGCGCGTTTTCCTCGACGCGCTGCAGGCGATCCGTCATCCGCTCCACCTGCTTCGCGAGAGCATCGATCTGCTTCCACTGCTCGGTGACCAGCGTGTTCAAATCCTCGATCACCCGATCCTGATGGGCGACACGTACCTCCAGCGTCACGATGCGTGAGGCCGTTTCAGCTTCATTCATGAAATGCTCCGCCCCGTTCCACGCAAATGACGATTTCGACCACGGGCTACACCAAACGCGTTTCCCCGTCATGGTGCTCAAGACCTCGCGGCGCCGCGGGTCGGCGGATATCCGGAGTGTCGGCCCGCGGCTTTCGCTCGCCATGGTCCGATCCAACGGCGTTGAATAAGAACCCGTCGCGACTTTCTTTCGTTTGAGCATGGTCTTCTCGGAAAACCGGTATCCGCTTTTCCGGACCATGCTCTAGAAAAGCGCCATCACGCCGGCGAGCACGCGATAAAGCGCCGGCGCCGGATCGTTCAGCCGCCAGTAGGCGCCGTAGACCCTCGCGCTGCGGCCGGCGTACGTCCTCGCCGCACCAGACTTCCAGTGCATCCACGAGTCGCGCCACACGGCCGGAGCGGCAGCCATGCTCGCGCGTTCCGCGTCCATCCCCGTCTCGTGGCGGTAAGCGGCGTGCGGAATGTTCACGCCGTTGAGCGTTGCGACCTCCTCCTGCCAGTCGAGACGGCCGACCGTCGGCTCGATCATCAGGAAATCGCCGCTGCGCGCGTCACGCTTGAATTCCATGCTGCCCATGCCCTCGAAGGACATTTGCGCAAAGAATGTCTCGGTGAGCTGATGCAGGGTGGCGTGCACCTCGGGCGCAGCCGTGCAGCTCGCCGTCACGCCGACACCAGGGGGCCAGATCGACAGTTTGCGCCCGCTGAACGACGCGACGGTGCCGCCGGCCGCGCGATATTGCAGGCAGAAATAGATGTCGCTGTCCGGCCCCTCGATCCATTCCTGCACCACCACGCCCGGCACGGCGGCGAGCACGCGACTGCAAACCTCGCGCGCCTCCGCGGTCGAGGCCACGCGATAACCGCGCTCAAATTTGCCTTCGAAATATTGGGCGGTTTTGATCGTCGGCTTGATGATGCAGGGGAACCGCAGAGCGCTGAGCGTGCCAAGATCGTCACCGCTGCCGATCGTTACCGAGCGCGGCACTGGAAACCCGTGTTTCTCGGCGATTTGCTGGAAGCTCTCCTTGTGCATCAGCGCGACAAGGCGGTCATGCCGCGGCAGGCGTATGCGGTAGCGTTCCGCAAGCTCCGCGCGATACTGCGAAACCGTCAGCGCGGTCTCGTCGCTGGTGAGAAACAGCACCGGTGCTTCCTCGAAGCATCGGCGCAGCGCGATCAGATCCTCGATCAGTGCGGGGCCGTTCAGCGCGCGCACGATGACCTTGTACGCCTGACGCGAATGCATCGCCGGCGCGGCCGCATTGGTGTCGAGCAATACGACCGGAATGCCGGCCGCGCGCAGACTGCGCAGCACCCCAAGGCCGCAGGCGCCGGCGGCACCGACGATCACTGCCGGCGGCCGTCCGAACCGGACCCTCCTCAATGCGGCAAAACGGTTGATCCCCGCCGCGCCCGAAGACGCATCCACCGGCGCGACGGCAGGCGGACAGGCTCGCATCAGCCGGCGCCTCCATTGGCGACATGCCGGCTGATCCGGCGCGACGCATAGCGTGCGCCGAGCAGGAAACGCATCACCGGCCCGAACGTGTTGGCAGCCGCCACACCGACGAAGTGCAGACCGGGCACCGAGGATTCGAAGTCGGGCGAGAGCGCCGGCGCGCCTTCGATGGTGCGCACGCGCGCGCGCAGATCGGCGTCGAGGAACGCCAGCGCGCGCAGATCGACCCGGTACCCGGTCGCCGCAATGACGTGGTCGGCGGAAAGCTCCCGGCCGCCGCCGGGGCCGGTGACGCCGAGTTCGACCTTTCCGTTGTGTATGCGCGCGGAGCGCAGCGTATGTCCGAGGAGCAGCGGCGCGCGCTCGACGCGCTCGCGCACCGGCCATGCGCCGGAGGGCCCGAGCCACGAGCGCACGATTCGCGTGCGCATTTCATCCGGCAGCCGGCGAAACAGCATCGGCGCGTTCTCGTAGAAACGGTTCGGCCAGCCGCCGCCGAGGCCTGACATCGGATACCAGCGCTTCCACGCCGGGCGATGCGCCGGCGTGTTCCAGCGCAGCGCGGTGCGGCGCGCGACGAGGCGGGCATTGGCGCCGGCCTCGTCCAGCGCGGCCACAAGGTCGATCGCCGAGGCACCGCCCCCGACCACGATCACGTCGCGGCCGGCAAAGCGCGAAAGGTCGTGATGGTCTGCGGCATGCGAGAGATACTCGGCCGGCAGCGCTTTCAGTGGTTCCGGCACGAAACGGAAATGTCCGGCGCCGACCGCGACCACCACTTTCCGTGCGGTCAGCGTCTCACCGTTGTCGAGAACGAGACGGTAGCCTTCGCCCGTGCGCTCGAGTGCGACGACGGCTTCATCCTCGAGCATCGGAGCGAAGCGCTGCTGGAACGCGAGCCCATAAGCGCAGAACGTCTCAAGCGGGACCGGGTGATTGTAGTCGGCATAGCCGAGGCTCTTGTCGGCGCAGAACCGCTCAAGCGTGAAAGCGCCATCGGGATCGTACAGGTTCGACGCGAAACCCTCGGATTTCAGGAGCATTCCCTTCGGCATCTGTGTGCGCCAGCTGTTCAGCGGCGTGCCGAAGATGCGGAAGTCGATGCCGCGTGCGCGTAGATGCGCGGCGAGCGAGAGGCCATACGGCCCTGCTCCGATAATGGCGACCTGCGTGGATCCACTCATGACTGCACTGCTCCATTCCCAAAACGAGACCGCCCGACAACCGGACGGCCGCCCGGCGCTCCATTCCGGAACACCGCCGAGTGACGAAGAGTCACAGTGCAAGACGAGAACCAGCACGGCGCGCGCGCTGGAGCGATGGTTAATCGCCGGCGCCGGTCATGCGCTGCGCTCGCGCGCGGGAAGTGCGGTCTGCACCACCAGACCGCGGGCATGCGCGTCAACCACGCCGACCGCGCGTAACGCGAACAGCGTCAGGGTTTGCACCGCATCGCGCATCGCCGGAGCTTCGTCCGCCGGAGCAGCGAGCGGACCGATCAGTCCTTCGCACAGCGCGCCGATCAGCGCGGGCGCCGCGATCCTCAGGTCCTGTCCGGGAAGGCTGCCGCGCGTCATCGCGGCGGCGAGCCGCGTCTCCAACTCGCGCGCGATCGCCTCGCGATAGGCCCGCCGCGCGTTGTGGGTTTCGGCATCGACCGGCTCGGCGATCAGCGCGAAGGCGAGCTTGCGGCTTTCCAGCGCGCGCGCCGCGAATGTCGTCAGCGCTGCTGCCAGCGCCGAGAGCGGACCGGGCGCGGCGTCCGCGGCGCGGCGCATCGCGCCAAGCTCGCGCTCGGACACCGAGGCGACGAGCGCTGCCACCAGATCGGTTTTGGACGGAAAGTAGCGATAGACCGTTCCGGCGGCGATGCCGGCGCGCTCGGCAACCGGGGCGATCTGCACTGCATTGATGCCGGCTTCGGCGGCAAGGGCCGCGGCCGCAGCGAGAATAGCATCGTGGCGCGCGGCAAGCCGGCGGACGACATTCTCGGTGCGGCGATAGGCCATGGGCGACTCACCTCTCCAAGAAGTGAGCCAGCGTTCACCGCACGGCGCAAGCGGTCAGAGCATTGCCCGGAAAAGTGGGAACCGGTTTTCCGACAAGGCCATGCCTCAATGTTAAGAGTCGCGTGCCATCGCCTTGGCGCGGATCGCGTCGAGCGTGGTCGCCGGACTGATCGCCTGCGGGTCGACCTTGAGATGCAGGATCGCCGGCTTGCCCGAGGCCTGCGCGGCCTTGAAGGCGGCGGCGAAGTCTTCCGTCTGCTCGATCGTCGCGCCGAAGCCGCCGAAGGCTCTTGCGTAAGCCGCGAAGTCGGGATTGCGCAGGAACGTGCCGATGACGCGGCTGGGGAATTCGCGCTCCTGATGCGCCCGGATCGTGCCGTACATGCCGTTGTCCATCAGCAGCACGATGATCGGCAGGTCGTACTGGACCGCGGTCGCGAACTCCTGTCCGTTCATCAGGAAGTCGCCGTCACCCGCGACGCACACGACGGTACGCTCGGGATAGAGCCGCTTCGCGCCGACCGCGGCCGGCAGGCCGTAACCCATCGAGCCGGAGGTCGGGCCCAGCAGCGTGGCGAATTTGCTGAAGCGATAGAAGCGGTGCATCCAGGTGGAGAAATTACCGGCGCCGTTGGTGATGATGCTTTCCGGCGGCAGCTGTCCGCGCAGCCACACCATGATCTCGCCGAAGTTGACCGCCCCAGGCACCTTGGTCGGCTGTTCGGTCCAGGCGAGATAGTCGTCGTGCGCAGCCTTGGTCTCGGCGCGCCAGCGGATCTCGTTCGGCGGCTGCAGGCCTTCGAGGGCGGCCGCGAACGCGGTCGGTGCGGCGTTGATCCCGAGGTCGGGCCGGTAGACGCGGCCGAGTTCGCCGGAGTCCGGGTGGACGTGAATGAATTTCGTCTTCGGATTCGGAATGTCGAGCAACGTGTAGCCTTGGCTGGGCATCTCGCCCATCCGCCCGCCGACCAGCAGCACAAGGTCGGCCGCCTTCACCCGCGCCGCGACCTTTGGATTGACGCCGGTGCCGAGATCGCCGGCGTAGCAGCGATGCACCTGCGGGAAGAGATGCAGGCGGCGGAAGCTCGTGAACACGGACAAATCGAAGCGCTCTGCAAAGCGCAGCGTCGCGGCGCAGGCTTGCTCAGACCAGCGGCTGCCGCCCAGCACCATGATCGGCTTCTCGGCCGCCCACAGCATCTTCTGCAGCTGCGCCATGTCGGTGAGGCCGGGCCAGGTCTCGATCATGTCGGCGGCGAGCGCATCGCCGACCGAAACGCGCTCCATCAGCATGTCTTCGGGCAGCGCGATCACCACCGGGCCGGGCCGGCCGTTCATCGCAACGTGAAACGCGCGCGAGACGATTTCCGGGATGCGCGCCGGATCGTCGATTTCAGTGGCCCATTTCACCATGGTGCCGAACACCGCGCGGTAGTCGAGTTCCTGGAATGCCTCGCGCTCGCGCATCTCGCGCGCCACTTGTCCGACGAACATGATCATCGGCGAGGAGTCTTGTTTCGCGATGTGCAAGCCGGGCGAGCCGTTGGTGGCGCCGGGGCCGCGGGTCACGAATGCGATGCCCGGGCGGCCGGTCAGCTTGCCGGCGGCCTCGGCCATCATCACGGCGCCGCCTTCCTGGCGGCAGACGGTCACGGCGATGTCGCGGTCATGGAAGGCATCGAGCGCCGCAAGGTAGCTCTCGCCCGGTACGCAGAAGACATGGCGCACGCCGTTGACCAGCAACTGGTCGACCAGCACCTCGCCGCCGCTGCGCAAATTGTCCTTGCCGCGCATTCACTCCCTCCCTCAAATTCCTCCAGGCACTATGGCATCTTGGCGCGGGGCGTATCGACCCCGAGGCGTGCCAATTTGCCCCAAACACCGCCCCAAAGCTGATCTAACGGCGCCACCGGGCAGAAACATGTTAATTACCGGCTGCCGAATACCCACACTTAACTGTGGGTTGCGGACTTCGGGGTTGCGTATCTTGCATAGCTCGGCTGAAACCTTAAATTCCGACCGGAACACACGACTCGGCCGGCTCCCGCGCCCGCGCTCTCCTTGGGGCACGGGTCAGGGGCATTTCCGCCGGCCCAGGAGCGCTTTCATGTCCAAAGTTACCCACGCGAAGCTGGTCATCATCGGCTCCGGTCCGGCTGGATGCACGGCCGCGATCTATGCGGCGCGCGCGATGCTCGAGCCGATCCTGATCCGCGGCGTACAGGCCGGCGGCCAGCTCACCATCACGACCGACGTGGAGAACTATCCGGGCTTTGCCGAGGTGATCCAGGGCCCATGGCTGATGGAACAGATGGAGAAGCAGGCCGAACATGTCGGCACGCGGCTCGTCGCCGACCATGTAACCAGGCTGGACCTCAAGCAGCGTCCGTTCCGCATCGAATGCGACTCAGGTGACATCTATGTCGCCGACGCGGTCGTGATCGCGACCGGGGCGCAGGCGCGCTGGCTCGACCTGCCGTCCGAACAGAAATTTAAGGGCTTCGGCGTTTCGGCCTGCGCCACCTGCGACGGCTTCTTCTATCGCGGCCGCGAAGTGTTCGTGATCGGCGGCGGTAACACCGCGGTCGAGGAAGCGCTGTTCCTGACCAACTTCGCTTCCAAGGTCACGGTCGTGCACCGGCGCGACCACTTCCGCGCGGAGAAGATCCTGCAGGACCGCCTGTTCAAGAACCCGAAGATCGAGGTGATCTGGGATTCCGTGCTGCACGACGTCCGGGGCGACGACAATCCGCTGAAGGTGCGCGGCGTCGCGCTGAAGAACATCAAGACCGGCGCGATCACCGAGAGGACTGCCGACGGCGTCTTCATCGCGATCGGTCATTCGCCCTCGACCGAACTGGTGCAGGGCCAGCTCGAGATGAAACCCTCGGGCTACGTGAAGATCGCGCCGTTCTCGACCGCGACCTCGGTGCCGGGCGTATTCGCGGCAGGCGACGTCACTGACGATATCTACCGCCAGGCGGTGACTGCCGCCGGGATGGGATGCATGGCGGCGCTGGAAGCGGAACGCTTCCTCGCCGTACACGAAGAGCGCCGCGACGCGGCCGAATGAAGAACTCTCCACATCAAGGAGAGCCGAGGGGCAGTTAGAATATGGACTGGGACAAGCTGAAAGTGTTTCACGCCGCCGCGGAGGCCGGCAGCTTCACCCATGCGGGTGAGCAGCTCGGGCTATCGCAGTCGGCGGTGTCGCGCCAGGTGAGCGCGCTCGAACAGGAGCTGAGCGCGCCGCTGTTCCACCGTCATGCGCGCGGGCTGATCCTGACCGAACAGGGCGAGCTGCTCTACCGCACCGCGCACGAAGTGTTCATGAAGCTTGAGGCGGCGCGCACCAAGCTGACCGACTCGCGCGAGAAGCCGCATGGCGAGCTGAAGGTGCAGACGACCGTCGGCCTTGGCGTGCACTGGCTGACACCGCGGCTCGGCGAATTCCTCGAACTTTATCCCGACATCCGCATCACGCTGCTGACCACCGAGGCCGAACTCGATCTCGCGATGCGCGAAGCGGACGTCGCAATCCGGCTGCGGATTCCGACCCAGCCCGACCTGATCCAGCGCAAGCTGTTCACGATGCACTTCCATGCCTGCGCGTCGCCGGAATATTTGAAGCGCTTCGGCACGCCGCGCAGCCACGAAGAACTCGACAATCATCGTCTGCTGGTGCTCGGCGGCTCCACGGTCCCGACGCATCTGCGCAGTTCCGGCTGGCTGATCGATGCAGGCCGCAACGGCAAGGGGCCGCGCACGCCGTATCTCACGATCAACAACGTGCTCGGCCTGTTGCGCGCGTGCCAGCGCGGGCTCGGCGTCGCGATGCTGCCCGATTATCTGGTCGAGGAGAACGGCGGGCTCGTCCAATTGTTCGGCGACATCGACGACTTCACGTTCGATGCGTTCTTCGTCTACCCGGAAGAACTCAAATCCGTTGCCCGCATTCAAGTGTTCCGCGATTTTCTCGTCGCGAAAGCGCAGCAGTGGAATTTCTAGGGTCCGATCCAACTTCGTTGAATCAGACCGTCGTGTTTTCTCTTCATTGAGCATGGTCTTTCGGAAAACCGGTTTCCACTTTTCCGGACATGCTCTGAAATCCGCGATTACCGCAGGTCAGCGTTGCGTGCGGACCCCGCATGGCTGACATACGGGATTCTGCGTTGTTCGCAGGCGCGACGCAGCCCATAGTCATTAGGCGCTGTAGGCAACTTGATCGATGTTCCTCCCAGGCGTCGATCGCGATGCAGCCAGCTGTTCCCCTCTGGAAGGTGATCGCTGACTTCGGTCGGCGAGAACTACAACCGGGCCCGCAAGGGCCCGGTTTTTTCTTGTGCCGCAAGCTGGAGATGAAAGTTTCGGAAAGTGCCGCCAGATGAGGATATTTCTATCCTTTATAGCCGAAAGCCCATGGCAACCAGAGGGTGATCGACGGAAATAATACCAACAGGAACAACACAATGGTCAGCGGCACGCAGAATTGCCAGATTTCGCGATTGATCTCGCGCACCGGTACGCCGGTGAGTGCGGAGAGCACGAACAGGATCAATCCATAAGGCGGCGTGATCTGTGCAATCATGAAATTGATGATGACCACGACGCCGAAGTGCACGAGATCGATGCCGAGACTTTTCGCCGCGGGCAACAGCACCGGCACGAACACGAGCAGCAGCACCGCGCCGTCGAGCACCGTGCCGAGGATCAGGAACGCGACGTTCACGACGAGTTGAAAGCCGAGGGCGGAGAGATCGAGCTGCTCGATCCAGCCTGCGAGCCCCGCGGCGACGCCTTCGCGTTCGAGCGCGAAGTTCACGATGAAGGATGACACGATCAGCATCATCACGACGGTCGACTGCCGCGCCGAGACCGCGAACACCGCGTAGAGCGTTTTCGGTCCGAGATTGCGATAGATCGCGATACCGATGACGAGCGCCCAGAATGCCGCGACCGCGGCCGCCTCGGTCGGCGTGAAGATGCCACCCCAGATTCCACCGAGCAGCACGACCGGCAGCGTCATCGGTATTGCGGCGCGGGCGAATACGCAGGGCAGTTCGCGCAGCGTGACCGCCTTGCCGTACGGCAGACCGCGGCGCCAGCCGATCCACGCGATCAGCATGCTGAGGCTCACCGCCATCAGCAGGCCGGGAATCACGCCGGCAAGAAACAGCGCGCCGACCGAGACGCCGGACAGGATCGCGTAGATCACCATCGGAATCGACGGCGGGATCACCGGGCCGAGGCATGACGCCGCCGCCGTGATCGCCACCGCCAGCCCGGCCGGATAGTTGCCGACCTTGCGCATCATCTGGATCGCCACCATGCCGGCCCCGGCGGCATCGCTCACCGCGCTGCCCGACATCGACGAGATGACGACGTTCATCAGTACGGTGACGTGGCCGAGCCCGGCACGGGTGCGGCCGATCACGGCGTCGGCCGCGGCCCAGATGCGCTCCGAGATGGTCGAGGCGTTCATCACGTTGCCGGCGAGGATGAACATCGGCACTGCGAGTAGCACGCTGAGCTGGAAGCTGGAATTGAGCGTCTGGTCGACGATCAGGCCGATGTCCTGCCTGCTCGCCCACAGATAGACGAGGCCGCAGCCGAACATCATCAGCGCGATGGAGAAACGCAGCATCGCGAACACGACGAACGCGACGCACATCAGGAGGACGGGATCTTTCATGTCCGCATGGCCTGATGCGAAAACCGGTTCCCATCCCCGATCGGGGTCGAGGACATGCTTTTCGGGGCCATACGCTATCCCAGCACGTTCGTGCTGCCGTCGGAACTTGCTGTGACTTCGTCGCGCCAGTTCGGGCCGGCGAGGCGCACGAGCTTGAACGCCGCGCGCACGATCACGGCCGCCCAATAGATCACGAAGCAGAAGTAGACGATGTCGAGCCGCCACTGCAGCGCGTTGGTGCGCTCGCGCCACAGGAACGTCACGAAGTCGAACACGGTCGGCAGCGCGATCAGGAACATGACGCCGATCGCGAGCGAACCCGCCGCGAGAATGAAGCGGCGCATGCGCTCGCCGACAAGGTCGTAAATGCCGTCGAACGTGACCTGTTCGCGCGCGGTAATGACAAAGGCTTCGGTGAGGAACACCACCCAGAGGAAGATCACCATGATGAGTTCGTCCGACCACGCCAGCGGCTTGCCCAGCACGTAACGGGCGAAGATGCCGGCGAGGAACAAGGCAAACATCGCCGCGAAGGCGAGCGTGGAGAGGGCCTCAGTGGTTTTGGTGAAGAGCATTGTGAGGCGGGCAAGCATATCAGCCTGTCATTCCGGGACGCCGCGTAGCGGCGGGCCCGGAATCCATAACCGCAAGCCAAGCAATTGAAAGAACTCGTGCCATCGCGGGTATCGGGGTTATGGATTCCGGGCTCGCGACTTCGTCGCGCCCCGGAATGACACTCACTTCACCGCCACGGCCTGCGCCATCAGATCCTTGTTCCAGGCTTTCGCGAAGTCGGACGCGCCGTAGACCTGATCGGCCTTGTCGAGGAACGGCTTCATGTCGACCGCCGTGATGGTCAGCCCTTGCGTCTTGAGCCGCTCGGCGACTTGCTTCTCGTCGTTGAGCCGCGCCTCGTTGTTCTGCCTGGCCGCCGCGTCGGCGGCATCCTGGATGACCTTCTTCTGCGCGGCCGAGAGCGCATCCCAGCTCTGCTTGCGCAGCGAATAGAACACCGGCTGCACCAGATGCGCGGTGAGCACGACCTGCTCGGTCACCTCGTAGAACTTGGCGGCGTTCATGATGGTGAGCGGGTTCTCCTGCCCGTCGATCGATCCGGTCTTCAGCGACAGATAGACCTCCGGCATCGCCATCGGGGTCGGCGTCACGCCGAGCGCCTCCCCGAGCAGCAGCCATTCCGGACCGCCGGCCATGCGCAGCTTCACGCCGCCCAGATCGGCCGGGCCTTTCACCTCGCGCCTGGTACGCAGATTGAGCTGGCGCGTGCCGAGATAGGTGGGCGCGAGAATGACGATGCCCATCTTGTCGGCGACGTCCTTCCTGTAGCGCTCGCCGATCGGCCCGCTCATCACCTTGGCGACGTGATCCCAATCGCGGAACAGGAACGCACGGTTGAAGAACCCCCATTCGGGAATCTGCTGCGCGACCTCGAAGGTCGTCATCGTGCTCATTTCGAGGTTGCCGCGCTGGATTGCCGGCACTTCGGTGCCCTGGCGGAACAGGCTCGAACCGGGATGCAGCTTGATGTCGAACTGGTCGGGCGCGGCCTTGTCGACCTCGTCCTTGAAGCGCTCCAGCGACTTCGAGAGAAAGTCCGGCGGCGGCGCCGCGGTGGAGAAGCGCAACTGGATTTTTTGCGCGGCGGCGCTCGCCGTCATCGCGATGCCAGCGGCCAGCACAAGGCCGGTCAGGCGAACCATTGCGTTCATGTGACTTTCTCCAGTGCGACCGGCGGATTCCTGCGCATGATCTTTTCCGAAAACCGGTTCCCACTTTTCGGGATCATGCGGATTAGAGCGGCGGCTTGATCTCGATGCTGAGCTTGCCGATGCCGGCGATCTCGGCATCGATCTTGTCGCCGGGATTGAGGAACGTGCCCTTCGGCACGCCGACGCCCGCCGGCGTGCCGGTGAGCACCACGTCACCCGGATCGAGCGTCATCAATTCGGAGGCGCGCGCGACCTGCTCGGCGACCGAA
>Ga0207669_10001069_pt1 | contig 11686 bp, 13 predicted proteins | sample KBSM33metaG_FD_184329 | JGI IMG/M metagenome (GOLD analysis project Ga0207669, IMG submission 184329) | Miscanthus rhizosphere microbial communities from Kellogg Biological Station, Michigan, USA - KBS M3-3 metaG (SPAdes) (version 2) | ecosystem: Host-associated > Plants > Roots > Rhizosphere >...
CCCCGGTCGAACTGGGCGCCGCGACGTCGACTCGCGATATCCTGACGACCCTTGGGCAGGGGCCGCGGCCAGCATTGCTGGTGATCGATTCGATCCAGACGATGCATTCGGACTTGATCGAGGGCGCGCCGGGCACGGTCAGCCAGGTGCGCGCGTCGGCGCAGGAACTGATCCGCTTCGCCAAGGAGCGCGGCAGCGCGGTGGTGCTGGTCGGGCATGTCACCAAGGACGGCAGCATCGCCGGTCCGCGTGTGCTCGAGCACATGGTCGATACCGTGCTCAGCTTCGAGGGCGAGCGCAGCCACCAATATCGCATCCTGCGTGCGATCAAGAACCGCTTCGGCGGGACGGACGAGATCGGTGTGTTCTCGATGGAGACGTCCGGCCTGAACGAAGTCGCCAACCCGTCGGCCTTGTTCCTGACCCATCGCGAGGACGGAATGACCGGTGCGACGGTCTTCCCGGCACTCGAGGGGACGCGGCCGGTATTGGTCGAGATCCAGGCGCTGGTCGTCCGGCTCGCCTCGGGCGCGACGCCGCGGCGCGCAGTGGTCGGTTGGGATTCAGGCCGACTGGCGATGATCCTGGCGGTGCTCGAGGCGCGGTGCGGGCTCAGCTTCTCGACTTGCGAAGTCTATCTCAACATCGCCGGCGGCTATCGCGTACAGGACCCGGCTGCGGACCTCGCGGTCGCGGCGGCGTTGATCTCGGCGTTGAGTGAGAGACCGGTGCCGGCCGACGCGGTCGCGTTCGGTGAGATCGCCTTGTCAGGAGAAGTGCGACCGGTCGCGCACGCGCCGCTTCGGATGAAGGAGGCGGCCAAGCTGGGGTTCGACCGCGCGCTGGGGCCCGCGTCGACCAAGAGCGAGAGCGGAATCAAGATCAGTGGTTTCCGCACGCTCGGTCAACTCGTTGACCATATGCTGGGTCGGGGCTAGCGGTCGGACCGGGTATGGGGCTGACTGGATTAGATATCGCCGTCCTTCTGGGCGTAGGCGCGGCCGCGGCGCTCGGCTGGTGGCGCGGTTTCGTGACCGAGGTCCTGTCGCTGCTTGCCTGGGTGCTGGTGGTGTTCGCGCTGAAGGCGCTGCACAGCCCCCTGACGACGGCGCTGACCGCGATCGTCGGGACGAGTTCGGGCGCCGCGATCCTCGCTTTCGCGCTCATCGCGGGCATTGCCTATTTCGGCGGGCGAATGCTGGCGCGGGCGATGGGCAGGCGGACCAAGCAATCGATCCTGGGGCCGCTCGACCGCGCGATGGGATTCGGGTTCGGCGCGCTCAAGGGCCTGATCCTCGCCAGCCTCGCCTTCCTGTTGCTGGTCCTGGTCTACGATACGATCGACGGGGGGCCGAAGCAGCGGCCGACCTGGCTGACGAAATCCCGCACCTATCCGTTGCTCAATGCGACCAGCGCATTCGTCGCCGATTTCGTCGCCAAGCGCCGCAAGGGACAGCCGATGTTCGGCAGCGACAATGCCAACGACGCTATCGGAAACCCCGACGATGCCGCGGACAGCGGTAATGCGAGCGATGCTCCGGTCACCAATAAGACCAGCAGGGCCGGATCGCATCATTCACGCCCTGCGCGTTAAAACCACGCGCTAACAGCCCCCAAGGGGTCGCGCTTTTCGTTACGCTCGCCTACATGCTGGTGCGATGAACGCGCCGCTTTACAACACCCAAATTTTGCGGCTCGCAGCGTCGATCCCGCATCACCAGCGCCTCGCCGACCCGATGGGATCGAGCGAGAAACGCTCGCCGATTTGCGGTAGCCGGGTGACCGTCGACGTCAATCTGACCGGTGGCCGCGTCAGCGAGGTCGGGATGCTGGTACGTGCCTGCGCGCTGGGCCAGGCCTCGTCCTCGCTGCTCGCCGCCAATATCCTTGGCAAGACACCGGCCGAGCTCGCGGCGGCACGCGACGAGCTCACGGCGTGGCTGGCGGGAGAGGGGCCGGCTCCGGGCTGGCCAGACCTCGATATCTTCACCCCGGCGCTGACCGCTACCGCGCGCCACCCGTCGATTCGCCTGGCCTTCGAAGCCGCGGCGGAAGCGGCGGCCATCGCTGCGGCGTCGACGACCGGAAACGACGCCTGATGCACGGGGCATCGATGCTCCGCGACGGCGTCGTCATGCTCGGCGTCGGGATGGTATTCGTCCTGTTGTTTCGCCGTCTCGGTCTTGGCGCGACCCTGGGCTTCCTCGTCGCCGGCGGGCTGATCGGACCGCAGGCGCTCAATCTGATCGGCGACGCGCAAGGAAAGATCAGCGTCGCCGAGCTCGGCATCACGCTGCTGTTGTTCATCGTCGGGCTCGAACTCAATTTGTCGCGCCTGTGGAAGATGAAGCAGGACATCTTCGCGATCGGTCTGATCCAGGTGCTCACCTGCGGGCTCGCGGTGACCTTGATCATCCACGGCGTCGCCGGCTTCTCGTGGCAGGCTGCTTTGGTCCTCGGGCTGCCGTTGGCTCTGTCCTCGACGGCGCAGGTGCTGCCGATGCTGCAATCGGCCGGGCGGTTGCGCACCCCGTTCGGTGAACGTGCGTTCGCGGTCCTGTTGTTCCAGGACTTGTCGATCGTGCCGCTGATCACGCTGGTGACGATCCTGTCGCGCAATCCGGCGGATCAGCAGGGGCCGCCGGGCTATCTGCTGTTCATCTACACCGTGCTGGCGATTACCGGGCTGGTGCTGGCGGGCCGGTATCTGTTGCGGCCGTTGTTCCGCGTGATCGGCAATCTCGGCGAGCGCGAGATGTTCGTCTTCGCCGCCTTGTTCACGGTCACCGCATCGGCGGCGGTGATGGAATATCTGCATTTGTCGACCGCGTTGGGCGCGTTCGTTGCCGGCGTGATGCTGGCCGATTCGCCGTATCGCCATGAGCTCGAAGCCGATGTCGAGCCGTTCCGGTCGATCCTGCTCGGATTGTTCTTCCTGGCGGTCGGCATGTTGCTTGATCTCCAGGTGATCGCCGATCGCCCGTTCTTTGTCATCGGCATGGCGCTGGCGCTGATCGCGACCAAGGCGGCGATCATCTTCGCGATCGGGATGGCGTTCCGGATGAACTGGCGCGGCGCGCTGGCGCTCGGCCTGTTGCTCAGCCAGGGCGGCGAGTTCGGCTTCGTGCTGTTCGCGCAGGCGCAACGTGCGTTCCTGATCGAGCCTGCGGCGGTCAGCGTTTTCAGCGCGGTGGTCACCTTGTCGATGGCGACGACGCCGTTCCTGATGATGGTGACCGCGCGATTCCGTGAGGCGCCTCAGGTGACCGGCGACCGCGAAGGGCCGCGCGCCGACGGCGCCAATGCGCTGGTGGTCGGCTATGGTCGGTTCGGCCAGACCGTCTCGCAGATGCTGATCGCCGCCGGTGTGCCGGTGACGCTGATCGATACCGATATCGAGATGATCGACGTCGCCGCCGATTTCGGCGCCAAGGTCTATTATGGCGATGGGACCCGGCTGGATCTGCTGCGCCAGGCGGGCGCGAGCGAGGCCGAACTGATCCTGTTCTGCATCGACGGCGACCAGCTCGACGCCGATTTGATCGAGGGGGTGCACGAGGCGTTTCCCAAGGCGGCGATCTTCGCGCGCACCTATGACCGGCGCGCGCTGATCAAGCTCAAGGGCTCGCCCATCTCCGGTGTCGTGCGCGAAGTGATGGAATCGGCGATCAAGATGGGGCGGATGGCGATGGCGGCGATCGACATCGATCCGGCCGAGGCGGAGCGCGCCGAAGACATGTATCGGGCGCGCGACAAGGAACGGCTGAAGGCTCAGTACGAGACGGGTGACGTGCGTGCCGCACGCGATCGCATCATCACCAGCGACGAGCGCGAGGAGATTTTCGCCGCGACTCGCCGCGAACTCGCGACCGAGGCCGACGCGGCGTCGGAGCCGGTAGGCGCCGAGGAATTGGGGCGAGGGCAGGAACCATGAACTGGATCGCGATCTTGACCGCCTTGTCGGGCGCGCTGGCCGTCGGCGCGGGCGCGTTCGGCGCGCATGGCGCGACCGGGCAAGCAGCCGAATGGCTCAAGACCGGCGGGCAATATCAGCTGATCCACGCGGTTGCCGCGCTGGTGGCGCTGAAGATGGCGGCGAAAGGTCCGGCGGCGCTGTTCGTGATCGGCGGACTGATCTTCGCTGGCACCCTCTACTTGATGGCGCTCGGCGCGCCGCGCTGGTTCGGTGCTATCACGCCGTTGGGCGGACTAGCGTTGATCGCCGGCTGGTTGTGGCTGGCCTGGAGCGTCGCACGTGGCGGGTGACCGTACCGGAGCGCTTTACATGTCGGCCAACACCCACCGAATCGAGAGGACCGAGTATCCATCGCCAGTTCGTGGCTGAAAACGCCCGTGCTGCCTGCTCAGATCGCAGGTTGCTTCATCGAGATCGGGGTCCTTGCTGGAGCTGACGACCCGGCATGCCTTGGTGTGGCCACCCGGGTCGACCGTCAAGACGACGACGACGCCGCCCGATGCGCCCCGGCGTTTGGCCGGTGCCGGATAGTCGTCATCGGTGAACCATTCACCCGGATTTCCTATCGCACCGGCTATGGCCGTCGGATCGATTCCCCAACTGCGCATCAGATCGTCATTGCAGGTTTTCACCGCGGCCAGCACAGCTTGAAGCGGTCCGGTTGCCAGTTCGAACGAGTCCTTGCCGGCAACGACGGACAACCCAGTCGATTTGCCGAGCTTGGCCATGAAGTCCCGTCAACCGATATCTCGAGCGCCCGATGGTCGACTGAGCTTTTGAGAGACCAACTCACGAAGTCCAGCGTCTGCTTTTCGCCCGAAGGCCGCAGCATAATCTCCGCCCGACCATGCCGGACGCCCCCGCCTCGCGTGTCTGGTGACAGAATCAACAGCTTGGCGCCCCCGCTGTCCATTGCGACCGCTGGCTCGAAACCGAATACCGTCGCGGCCGTTGCTTCGCCGAACGATCGCTGGGCGACACACATGTCAGGTCGATAGTCGACGATCCACTTTCCGGAGGGATTCAACGGCGCGTTTTGCGCCGTTGCGATCGCCAACATCGCTGCGAGTACCATCGACCTCCCTCTGATTGCTGCCGTAATATCGGACAATTAGCGCCGCTAGTCGAGAGCGCTTGATCGACAGTTCCCCTCAAGAATCGGGCGGCGGCGGGGCATAAACCGGGCGAAGTCGCCCCTGGCGATCGCGGTACAGGTAGCGATCCTCGTCCTCCTCGATCGCATGCGGAGAGACGCGCTCGGGCGCGGTGTCGAAATGGCTGGCGATCGCCTCGGCCTCGCGATCGGAGCGCCGGCCTCGACGCAGCCAGATGATGCCGATCCAGGCCAACACGGGTCCGGTCACGATGATCGGCGCGATCTGGATTGCCGTCGCCAGCACGTTCCAGCCGTTGCAATCGCTGGCGCACCGTCCGGTCAGCCAGTCGAAGAGCGCCTGGAGCTCGATCGGTCCCGCCACGCGGATGGTCATCAAGACCATCGCCGGCAGATAAACCACGAACGCAAGCGTCAGCAACGCAACGCGAACGAGGTGCCTTCTGGTCACCGCTCGGCGTCGAGGAATGCCTCGACATCGGCGAGGTCGACCGAATGGTCGAGATAGGTCCGGCCGATGCCGTGCGCGAGGAGGAAGGGCAGGGTGCCCGCGTCCATTTTCTTGTCGTGGCGCATATGGTCGACCAAGGTCGCGCCGCTCGCGGTGATTCCCGCTGCCTTGATGCCATCAGGCAACCCGACCGCGCGCAGGTGCGCGGCGACGCGCTCGGCATCCTGGCCCGGACACAGGCCGCGCCGCGCCGAATAGGCAAACGCCAGCGCCATTCCTGCCGCGACGCCTTCGCCATGGAGTAGGCGATCGGAAAATCCCGTCTCTGCTTCCAGCGCATGGCCGAACGTATGGCCAAGATTGAGCAATGCGCGTTTGCCCGTCGTCTCGCGCTCGTCCTCGGCGACAATCCGCGCCTTGGCGCAGACCGAATGCGCGATGGCATATTCGCGTGCCTCGGCATCGCCGGCGAGCAGCTTGTCGCCATTCGCCTCGCACCATTCGAAGAAGGCGAAATCGTCGATGAGGCCGTATTTGACGACTTCGGCATAGCCGGCGCGGGTTTCCCTGGCGGGCAGGGTGTCGAGCACGTCGGGATCGATCAGCACCAGCCCGGGCTGGTGAAACGCGCCGATCAGATTCTTGCCGGCGCGCGCGTTGATCGCCGTCTTGCCGCCGACCGAACTGTCGACCTGGGCAAGCAGGGTGGTCGGTATCTGGACGAAGCCGCACCCGCGCTTGACGATCGACGCGGCAAACCCGACCAGATCGCCGATCACGCCCCCGCCCAGCGCGATGATATGATCGCCGCGCTCGACGCCGTGTGCGAGCAACTGGTCGGTTACCGCCTCAAGCTGTGCCCAGCTCTTGGTGCCTTCGCCGGGCGGCAGCACGATTGCCTCGCTCGCAACGCCGGCGGCGGCGAGCGCGGCCTGAAGCGTGGCGAGATGCGCCGCGACATTGGCATCGCTGACGATCGCCATCGACCGCCCACGCGACAATGGTTTCAAATGCTCGGCCACGCGGCCGAGCAGCCCGCGCTCGATCACGATGTCGTAACTGCGCGAACCGAGCGAAACGGGGACGATGGTCACAGATCGAGGGCTTTCAGGATGGCGTTGACGGCCGATTCGTGCGGCGCCTGGTCGCTGGCGATGCGAATCGGAGCTTGGGCATAGATCGGATTGCGGACGGCGGCGAGTTCGTCGAGCACCTCGCGCGGGTTGCGATTGCGCAGCAGCGGGCGCGTATCGCGGCGGCCGACGCGTTCGGCGAGGATCCGGGTCGGCGCGTCGAGCCAGATCGCGATCGATTGATCGAGGATCAGCGCGCGTGTTTCGTCGTTGATGAACGCGCCGCCACCGGTGGCGATTACCTTGGGTTTACCGTCGACCAGGCGGGCGATGACGCGGCGTTCGCCGTCGCGGAAATACGCTTCACCGAATTTTTCGAAGATCTCGCTGACCGTCATGCCGGCGGCTTCCTCGATCTCGGTATCGGCATCGGCGAAGGGCAAATGCAGCCGCGCCGCGAGTCGACGGCCCACGGTCGACTTGCCGACGCCCATCAACCCGACGAGCACGATCGGCTTGCCGGTCCAGGAAAGAAAGGGAGGAGCGCTTTGCAACATGGGTTTGGGGCTATACAGCGCACCGCACGCTCGGGCACAAGCGCCGAGCCGGGCGGCGTGCCGGTTTGAACGCCGAAAGACTGTAGAGGTTATTGTCGCATGTCGCGAATGTTGGTGGTGCTGATCGTCGTGCTGGTGCTGTTGGTTGGGGGAATGTTCTTCCTGTCGGGGCGAGCGCACGAGACGCAACAGACCCGGGTGGAAAAGGCGGTCTCGCTTGCGAATCTCCAAGGCTAGCGCCGGCGCGTCGGCGCTGGCGATAGCGCTGCTCGCCGCGGGCGGCGTCGCCCTCGCGCAGAAAAAACCCGAATCGATCCTGCCGCCGGGGTTCGACCAACCGGTCGCGCCTGCTCCCGCGCCGCGCCCGTCGCCGCGCACCGCGACTCCGGCGCCGACACCGGCTCCGGCCCCCGTGCCCGCGCCGGCGACGTCTCCTGCCGTTGGCGTTGCGCCGACGACCAGCCCGGCCGCTCCGGCGCTGCCACTACCCACGCCCGCCGCCACCGATCCGGTGACCGGGCTGCCGATTGCGGCGCCAACGCCGACCGCGACGCCTGGCCAGGTCCATTACACCTTACCAGAATCGTCGCGCCGCAATCTGGCGATGATCGGCATCCTGCCGACCGCCGAGCGGATGATGAATCCCGGCGCATTCGGCAATGCCGATGGCCGCTATATCGAGCGGCTGATGCGCGACACGCGTGCGCCCATCGCCTCGCGCTGGGTATCGATAGCGCTGCGCCGCCTGTTGCTGCAGCCGATCACGACGCCGCGCAACGTTAACGGCGCCGATTTCGCCGCCGAGCGCGCCTGGCTGTTGCTGCGCATGGGCGAATCGGTTGGCGCGCGCGCGATGGTGCAGTCGGTCGACCCGCAGGATTACACGCCCAAACTGTATCAGGTCGCGATGCAGGCCGCGTTGGCGACCGGCGATGTCGGCGCGATGTGCCCGTTGGCCAACGATGCGATCAAAGTATCGAGCGAACCAAGCTGGGTGCTGGCGCGCGCGATGTGCGCGTCGCTGTCCTCGACGCCGAGCCAGGCCACCCCATTGATGAACCAGGCCAAGCGCGTCGCCGCGGGAATCGACCTGGCGCTGGCGCAGAAGATCGCCGGGCGTGGGTCGAGCAAAGGCGACGTGGTGATCGAATGGGACGGCGTCAGCAATATCAATACCTGGCGCTACGGGCTGGCGATGGCCGCGGGCGAAAAAATTCCTGACGCGCTGTTTGACGGTAGCGGCCCGCAGATGCGCTATTGGCAGGTGCTGGCGCCGCAGGAGACGCCGGTAGAGCGGTCGCAATTCGCCGATCAGGCGGCTGCACAGGGCGTTCTCTCCAATCTCGCTCTGGTCGATCTTTACGGCCTGATCGATGCTGGCGACGACCAGGGCAATCCGGCCAATGGCGTCGCAAGCGACTTGCGCACTGCCTATACCGGCGGGTCGCGCGATACCCGATTGGGCGCGTTGCATGGGCTTTGGGGCCAGAATGTTGACGGCCTGGCGGGCTATGGCCGGCTGGTGCTGACGGCACGCGCGGCAAAACGCATTCCGGTTGCGGGCAAGACCGATGGCAGCGATCAGCTGGTGGCCTCGATGCTGAGCGCCGGGCTCGATCGATCGGCGGCGCGGTGGCGTAATGCCGTGGCGCGGGGCAGCCTGGGCTGGGCGCTGATCCTGGTGTCCGATCCCGACAGCAATGCGCGTTATGGATCGGGAGAGGTCGGCGCCTTTTCGGGCGACGCCGCCAAACAGCGGATGTTTGCGGCCGCGCTTGCCGGGCTCGCCAGGCTCGATCCTGCGGTGGCGCAAAGCTATGGGGCGGACGTGCAGGGCGACAATGCCTGGACGCGCGCGATCGATCGCGCCGCGGCGCAAGGCCGCCCGGGCGAAGTACTGGTGCTGAGCGCGGTCGGTTTGCAGACGCCGGATTGGCGCGGCGTATCGCCCGCGGCATTGTTCCATATCGTCAATGCGTTGCGGACCGTGGGCTTGGGCAGCACCGCGCGGATGGTTGCGGCCGAGGCCGTGACACGGGCCTGATGGCCACGTCCGACCTCCAGGATCATGCGCTGATCGAGCGCTTTCTCGAAATGCTGGTGGCGGAGGTCGGCGCCGCCAAGAACACCATCGCCGCTTATGCCAGCGACTTGCGGCTGGCCTCCGAGGCATTGGGCGGGCGGTTGGCCTCCGCGCAGGTGAACGACGTCGAGCGGCTGGGGAATGGCTGGCGCGATCTTTCGCACGCTACCGTTGCGCGCAAGGCGGCGGCGCTGCGCCGATTCTTCGCCTTCCTGGCCGATGAGGGGCATCGCGCTGACGATCCAGGCGCTGCCTTGCCGCGGCCCGGCGCGCGGCGACCGCTGCCCAAGGTGCTCAGTCATCAGGATATCGATCGCCTGTTCGCCGCAATCGCCGAGCGGCAAGCGCGAATCCCGCCGGATCCCAACGACCTGCGCCTCTCGGCCTTGATCGAATTGCTCTACGGTTCGGGGCTGCGCGCGACCGAACTCGTCTCGCTGCCGCGCAATGCCATCCAGCCCGACCGGCCCTATATCATCCTGAAGGGCAAAGGCGGTCGTGAGCGACTGGCGCCGGTTTCCGATCGGGCGCGCGCAGCGGTGGCGGCATGGCGGGTCCATGTCGCGAGCGACCGGCCATGGCTGTTTCCCTCTGGCAAGACGCATCTGTCGCGGATCCGCCTGTATCAGTTGATCAAGACGCTCGCCGCCGATGCCGGCATCCCACCCGACCGCGTCAGCCCGCACGTACTTCGCCATGCTTTCGCCACCCATCTCCTCGAAGGCGGCGCGGACCTACGCGCGCTCCAGGCGATGCTTGGGCATGCCGATATCGCGACGACCGAAATCTACACGCATGTCGACAGCAAACGGCTGATCGAGCTGGTCAACACCCGTCACCCGCTCGTTGACGTTGCCCCGAGGCGGGCCTAACCCGCCCGGCCATGGCTAGCTTTCTTGATTTCGAGAAGCCGATCGCTGAGTTGCAGGGTCGGATTGATGAACTTCGCGACACCGCTTCGGACGGTGCGATCGACATCGATTCCGAGGTCAAGCGGCTGCAGACCAAGTCGGATGCGTTGCTCAAGGCGACCTATGCCAAGCTGACTCCGTGGCAGAAGACCCAGGTCGCGCGCCATCCGGATCGCCCGCATTTCGGGGATTACATTGCGGGCTTGTTCGAGGATTTCATGCCGCTGGCCGGTGACCGCGCATTCGCCGACGATCAGGCTATCCTGGGCGGTTTCGCGACTTTCCGCGGGCAAAAGGTAATGGTGATCGGCCACGAAAAGGGCGACGATACCGCCAGCCGGCTCAAGCACAATTTCGGCATGGGCAAGCCCGAAGGCTATCGCAAGGCGATCCGGCTGATGGAACTCGCAGATCGGTTTGGGCTACCGGTGTTGACCCTGGTCGACACATCGGGCGCGTTTCCCGGCGTCCAGGCCGAGGAGCGCGGCCAGGCCGAAGCCATTGCGCGCTCGACCGAGGCATGCCTGAAACTCGGCGTACCGATGATCGCGGCCGTGGTCGGCGAGGGCGGATCGGGCGGCGCGATCGCACTGGCGGCGGGCAATCGCGTGCTGATGTTCGAACATGCGGTCTATTCGGTGATCTCGCCCGAAGGCTGCGCGTCGATCCTGTGGCGCACCGCCGATAAGGCGCCCGACGCCGCCGAGGCGATGAAGGTCACCGCGCAGGATCTGAAGGGGCTGGGCGTGATCGACACGATCGTGTCAGAGCCGCTGGGCGGTGCGCATCGCGATCCTGACAAGGCGATTGCCGCGTTGGGCGACGCGATGGCGGACGCATTGGGCGGGCTGCACAATTTGAGCCCCGAGCAATTGAAGCTCGACCGCCGCGACAAGTTCCTGGCGATGGGCCGGCTGTAGCCATGCTCCAGTGCATCGTCGGGGGTGCCGTCCGTGCGACTGCGACGCCCGCTTAGCGCCAGTTACACCGGCCTGGCGATCATCGGGCTATTGGGCAGCGGTGGATTCGGGCTGGTCAGCGCGATCATGTTCCTCGACCGCGGGCTGGGCGAGCTCTTGATCCGCGTGCTCCTTCCTATCTTTGGCTTGTTGGCCGGTGCTCGCGGCGCGATCGATTACGATCCGGATTTCTATTACTGGTGGGCTGTCACCGCCGCCTTCATGTCGGTGCTATGGGCGATCCTGTCGCTACGTGCGGTCCTGGCCAAGCCGGGAGAGGATCGTCGGCTGGATGCCGCGATAAACGCGAAGCTGGTGCAGTCCGCGCGCGGCGCGCCGCTCGAACCGGAACAGTAAAAGGGCGGCGGAACCGAAGTTCCGCCGCCCTCTTTTTCAGCTGTAAGCGTTGGAGCTTACGAAGCCTTCATGTTCGACGACACGTTGGTGAACGTGGTCTTCAGCTGGTTGCCCAGGCCCTGCATCGCGGCAATCGCGGCGACGGCGATGAGCGCGGCGATCAGGCCGTACTCGATGGCGGTGGCACCCTTCTTGTTGGTGAAAA
>Ga0207669_10001072_pt1 | contig 11671 bp, 12 predicted proteins | sample KBSM33metaG_FD_184329 | JGI IMG/M metagenome (GOLD analysis project Ga0207669, IMG submission 184329) | Miscanthus rhizosphere microbial communities from Kellogg Biological Station, Michigan, USA - KBS M3-3 metaG (SPAdes) (version 2) | ecosystem: Host-associated > Plants > Roots > Rhizosphere >...
CTCATTTTCTTCCTCGGAGCCGAATTTACCGTCGTGTATGCTGCCACCTATGGCTCACAGGTCCAGACTCAGCAGCAACCCGACGCCCGTTTGAAGGTATCTTAACAACTACGGTCGTGGTCAAGGTAACAGCAACCGTGCCGTAACAGGTTGTCATCTGCGCTGACGCACAATCAAGCGCATCGTAGATAGAGATAAGTACCACAATCTGCGATGCGGAAAACACTGGCATACCGCCTTTCTTTCAAGTGAGGAGTCCGAACTGCAAGGTGACTGGGCGCTTCAAAACATTCCCTACGACGGCGATTTTTTTCTCTTGGTAGCCTTCATACCAGCCGCTCCACCGCGCATACCGTCGCTCCACCCACGTCGTCACATCTCCGCTCCTCTCACCGTACCGCATTCGAATCACGTTCGTGAACTTATCTTGGTCACCATCAATCTCGATGATGTCTGGCTCTCCTTATCCGAGGCCTCGCGTGTCTTGTGTCCAGTGCTCTACAGCCAGAGGCGACCCATCTTCGGTTGAGGCGAGGTAGCAATGCTCCCAGCCGCATGGAGCTAAGGCAAAGTACATCTGTCCGTCCTTACTCCGAAGGACGATCGCTCCATCAATCACCTCCGCCCGATCAGCATACACATACGTATCTTTCTTTGTGCTAAAACGTATGCAATTCGGGCATGCTATAAGACTTTCACCGTGGTGCAAGACAGTAGCGGACTTCTAAATGAACTGCTAATCCGGCATACCAGTTTGTTGGCGTGTGCGGACTATTTCAAGGCACCCTTCCGACGTTTCACCTTACAACACAATCGCACCTGTTTCCAAAACATCTGCTAAGAGTCATAAAATTTACGGCGACTTACGCTGATGAAACCAGGCGGGGTTTTAAAAACAGGAAGGTTGGAACGGTTCTGTTCTTTTCCCTCACTCCTCGACATAGCTCCTTGCCCCTCCTCTGACCACGGCCCGATGCGACGGGGATGGTTACACTGTCTGGCCGCCATCGATGACCATGGCGTGCCCGACGACGAAGGAAGACGCATCGGAACACAGCCATAGGACTGCCTCGGCGATCTCTTCGGGCGTCCCCATTCTTCCGATTGGCTCCTGGGCGATCACCGCTTTCCGTCCTTCCGGAGTGTCTCCCGAAAAGCGCTGCATCATCGGCGTGTCAATGATTCCTGGGCAGACTGCGTTGATGCGAATGTTAGATGCTGCATAGTCGAGTGCTGCGGCCTTGGTGAGACCGACCACGCCGTGCTTTGCGGCGACATAGGCCGCTCCGCCCTGGAAGCCCTTGACCCCAGCGCCTGAGGAAGTATTGACAATGGCGCCGCCTCCCTGTTTGAGCATCAAGGGGATTTCGTACTTCATACACAGGAACACGCCACGGAGATCGATGTTGATAATTCGGTCCCATTCTTCTTCCGTAACGTCGGCGGCGGGCTTGATCGTATACTCGATACCGGCATTGTTAAAAGCAAAGTCAAGGCGCCCGAATGCTTCGACCGCCTTGTTTAAAGCCGCTTTCACATCCTCGGACCGCATGACATTGCACCTCACGGGGAGCGCCCGCTTGCCGAGTTTCTCGATCATGTGAACCGTTTCCTGCATGCCCTGCTCCAAAATATCGGTAACGACCACGCTGGCGCCTTCGCGTGCGAACGCCAGAGCCGCAGCGCGGCCGATGCCGTTCGCTGCGCCCGTCACGAATGCAACCTTTCCTGCGATATTCCCGTTGTTGTTCGTCGTAGGCATTGTTTGCTCCTTGGTTACGTTAACTGCACTTTGGCATATCAACGGGATTTAAACTGCTCGGAGGCGTGAGGAATCGTCATCGCTCTCGCTGGCAACACACCTCCAAGGCAGCACGGATCATCGCGAGACATTTTGCCGAGTGCGATGAGCGACCCTAGTCGAAGGTGCCGACCATTGCACCGCTGATTATTCATTCGGATTTGAGAGATGCCATATCGATCGTGAAGCGGTACTTCACATCGGACTTGAGCATTCTGCTATAAGCATCGTTGACCTGCTGAATGGGAAGGACCTCAACATCGGCCGTGATGTTATGTGTCCCGCAAAAGTCGAGCATCTCCTGCGTTTCGCCGATGCCGCCAATGGTAGAGCCGGAGAAACTACGACGCGCTGTAATAAGACCAAAGGCCTCGACTGCAAGGGGTTTCTCTGGTGCGCCCACAATCGTGATGTTACCGTCGTGGCGGAGTAGGGCGATATAGGCGTTGATGTCGTGTTCGGCGGACACGGTGTCCAAGATGAAATCGAAGGATCCCGTGTGCTTTTGCATTTCCCCCGTCTTTCGGGAGACGACGACTTCGTCCGCACCAAGGCGCAGCGCGTCTTCTTGCTTGCCCGGCGAGGTGGTGAAGACGACGACGTGGGCTCCGAAAGCATGGGCAAACTTCACCGCCATGTGGCCCAGTCCGCCGAGACCCACGATGCCGACTTTCTTGCCCGTGGTGACGCCCCAGTGTCGCATGGGTGAGTACGTGGTGATTCCTGCGCAAAGGAGTGGTGCAGCGCCGGCGAGATCGAGCTTGGAAGGGACACGCAGAACGAACCGCTCATCGACGACAATGCTTTCTGAGTAACCACCGTAAGTCACCGCTCCGAGATGCGTGTCTCGGGAGTTATAGGTGAGGACCATGTTCGGGCAAAACTGCTCAAGGCCCGTTTTGCATTCCGAGCAGGTCCCGTCCGAATCTACCATGCACCCGATGGCGGCAAGATCGCCTGGCTTGTACTTTGTCACGGCTGAGCCCACCTTGGTGACGCGCCCGACAATCTCGTGACCGGGGACAATGGGGTACACAGTGGAGCGCCATTCGTTGCGCACCTGGTGGAGGTCGGAGTGGCAGATGCCGCAGAAGAGAATGTCTATCTGGACGTCGCGTTCGGTCGGATCGCGCCGGACGATCGTCGTGGAGTCGAGCGGGGCTGTCGCACTGGGAGCAGAGTACGCTCTGATCTTATACATGAGACATTCTCCTGTCTGTTCGTTTTCGCCATAACCCTTATATTGCTCGTCGATGGCCTTTCCGGTCCAATCAAGAGCTCTGGTGCTCTGATACGTTCACGCCCCTCCATTGTGGGCCGTGGTTCAGCGCCAGGTTCAGCAGGCGGGTGGCAATTCAGTGTGAGGAACCAGGTTCAACGCCGGTAGGGGTGAGACCGGCTCTGCCGCCTTCCGTCGTGTCAAATAATATGCTGCACGTTAACGAAAGGACGCGTTGTGCGTTGGATGGGGGTGACCATGGGGCGAAGGGCCGTGGTCAGAGAAGGGCAAGGAGCTATGGCGAGTAGTGGGAGAAAGAACGGACACGTTACAACCTCCCCGTTTTTAAAACCCCGCTAATTTGACGATCGTAAGTCCCCTAAAATTTATGACTCTCAGTCGGCGTAATCGACAGGTGCAACACAGATAATTTGAGAACAGCTGGCTCATCATTGAGCGTGCCAACCGAGCGACTTGACTGCTTACATACATTTGGAGTGCCCGTACCTTGTCCCTTAAAGACGGATGTAATACGTTTAGGTCAATATGGCCACTGGCAATGTTCGTTGCTAGCGAAAGGGTATCAACGCATGGATGACGAGAAGTGTTCAACCGGTCTCGGTGAATTAGACGAGTTCCTGAGAGGTGGTCTGCCGCGGAAACGATTGTACCTTGTCCAGGGCGAACCTGGAGCGGGGAAGACCACGCTGGCCTTACAGTTCCTTCTGGAAGGCGTGCGGACTCAAGAGCGGTGTCTCTATGTTACCCTGTCCGAGACGAAAGATGAACTACTGCAAGTGATAGAATCTCACGCATGGGCCTTGGGATCCATTGCCGTCTTAGACCTCGCGGACGTGGAACATTTGGTCGCCCCAGAAGAGCAGAGCACGGTGTTTGTCCCGAGCGAAGTAGAGTTACATGAGACGACGCAAGTGATCTTGAAAGAAGTCGAACGGATCAAGCCTCAGCGTATTGTCGTCGACTCTCTTACCGAAATGCGCTTAATGTCCGAAACACCCTTGCGGTTTAGACGACAAATGCTGGCCCTTAAAAAAGTCTTCGCACGGATGGGATCCACGACGCTCCTGCTCGATGATATGAACGGTGCCCCCACAGACGTCCAACTTGACAGCATCGCGCATGGTGTCATACGGCTAAGCATTTTGCCCGTAGGGTACGGCAAAACGCGCCGCCAACTCATGGTGACGAAGATGCGCGGGGTCGACTTCCGTCAGGGCCATCATGATTACGTCATCCTGCGAGGGGGCCTGAAGATATTTCCGCGCCTCGTCGCGGCGGAACATGGAGAGGATTACAGCCGTGAAATTGTGGCGACGGGCATAGCGGACGTGGACCAGATGCTGGGGGGCGGGCTCCATCCAGGGACGAGCACCCTCATATCGGGACCAGCGGGGGCTGGCAAAACGACCCTCTGTTTTCAATTAGCCTCGGCATTAGCTCAACAAGGGCGCCGCGCCACGGCATATGTATTTGACGAAAATAAGGAGGTGCTCCTGGAACGGGAGGGCGCTCTGGGTCGTACCATTCAGGAACTGACCCGGACCGGACACCTCCGCATCGAGCAAGTCAATCCCGCTGAACTTTCCCCCGGCGAGTTGACCACACGCATTCGGCACGCCGTCGAACGAGGTCAGGCGTCTACCGTGATCATTGACAGTCTCAACGGCTACCTGAAGGCCATGCCCAATGAAGAGTATCTGGCTCTCCAACTTCATGAGCTCCTGGCCTATTTAGGCCAACAAGGCGTGATCAGCCTGCTTATCCTGTCACAATCAGGAGGCGTCGGAAATCTGGAGTCACCCGTCGATGTCAGTTATCTGGCTGATGGAGTTATTCTGTTGCGCTTCTATGAACATGATGGTGAGATTAAAAAGGCTATTTCGGTGTTGAAAAAGCGCACCGGCCCGCATCAAGCTGAGATACGTGACTTTCAGGTTGATACTGATGGCATCAGGCTCGGAAAGCCGTTACGCCATATCCAAGGTGTGCTGACCGGGAATGTTTCCACAATGCACAGTGGCGATCCGGAGTGAGCGAAGCATGAGGAAAGAAAGCGCAAGCGTGAGGCCGGGCGATCTCAAAGTCCTGATTTTGGCTCTTTCAGGCCAGGATGGGCCTCTCATTCAACGAGCCCTGACCGCCGCGCGCATTTCTTGCTTGATTTGTCGAAGCCTCGGCGAGGTGACCGAGAGGATCGTAGACGGGGCCGGAGCTGTGTTGCTGGCGCAGGAGGCCCTGGAAGCACAAGCCCTTGAAGCCTTCGTCAGGGTGCTACAGGCACAACCGTCGTGGTCTGACCCGCCCATTACATTGCTGACCTTACCGGGCGCAGGCCGGAGAGCTTTTCGTCACATCCCTCAGCCTTTTGATAAGGTGGGGAACCTCACCGTGCTGGAACGTCCTCTACACGCATCCACGCTAGTCAGCGTTGTTCGGGTTGCCCTGAGATCGCGCGCCCGCCAGTACGAACTGCGAGATTTAGTGGAACGTCTGACAACCTCACAAATCCAACTGCAAGAAAAAATCAGCGACCTGGAACAATTTCAAGATGTGGTGGTGGGGCGGGAGCTCAAAATGATTGAATTAGAAAAGCGGCTTGAAGAATTGCAAGGCGGGCACACAGGTTAAGCAAGATGGTAACAAGGACCTCGTGCCCATGTCCAACGACATTGTGATTGAACTATGGCTCCCAGGCGGTCATTGGTTTCTGAAAAAGAGTGGTAATCAGGACAGTAATCATTTTCATCAAACCCTGATTCGAACTGTAACTCTTGAATGAATCGAAACGTGAACTTGCTCTCTTCCTCGTCCCTTTTCTTGCATTGCCTCCGACTTCTTCATTGCCGCTTAAGCATTGCAAAAACCTAGGACGCAGTCGGACGTCACCATTCATAACTGTCCCGACTCGACTGATGACTGAAGTTCCCCTGATTTTGTGGACACCGCTTAGGCATAATGCCAGGAGGAGGTGTCCGATGAAGCGAGACCGACGTGCATTTAGCCAGGAGTTCAAAGAGGAAGCCGTTGGGCTGGTGCGCCGCAGTGGCAAGAGTGCCAATCAGGTGGCCAAGGAACTGGGCATCAATCAAACCACGCTGAGCCGATGGCAGCGGGAGGCGGATGACGCGCCGCCAAGGACACATGGGTTTCTTGTGGCGGAGGAACTCAAGCAGTTGCGCCGTGAGGTGGAACGGCTCCGGATGGAGCGGGACATCCTAAAAAAGGCGGCAGCCTTCTTCGCCAAAGAGTCGGCATGAGGTATCGCTTCATTCAGGCGGAGAAGGCCAAGTATCCCGTGGGTGTGTTATGTCGTGTATTGGCGGTGGCACGCAGTGGCTATTACGCGTGGTGTCATCGGCCTGAAAGTGCCCGTGCGCAGCAGAATCATTGGCTAGGGGCGCACCTGCGTGCCTGCTATCAGGAATTTCGAGGGCGCTATGGGAGTCCTCGTCTTCAGCAAGAACTCCAGGCCCGAGGCATTCGCGTCGGGCGACATCGTGTGGCTCGGCTGATGCGGCTACATGGCCTGCGCAGTATCTGCCGGCGGCGATATCGGCGACCCCGACAGTGCCCTCCAGAGATCGTGGCGGCGAATGTCTTGCACCGGAACTTCACAGCCACCCGCCCCAATCAAAAATGGGCGGGCGACATCACGTACATTGCGACGGGCGAGGGCTGGCTCTATCTCGCAGTGTTGATGGATCTCTATTCTCGCCGCATTGTGGGATGGGCCATGGGGATGCAGAGTACCACGGCTCTGACCCTGCAGGCCTTGGAGATGGCGCTCCACCAACGTCCAGTCACATCGGAATTGCTCCATCATTCGGACCGGGGCTGTCAGTATGCAGCGGTATCCTATCAGCAACGTCTGACGGTCCTGGGGATTCGCGGCTCCATGAGTCGCCTCGGTAATTGTTGGGACAATGCAGTAGTAGAAAGCTTCTTTGCCACACTAAAAACCGACCTGGTCCATCACCGACGGTTTCAGAATCGGCAGGAGGCCAAGACAGCGATCTTCGAATATCTGGAAAGGTTCTATAATCGGCAGCGCCGCCATTCCACCTTGGGCTATCTCAGCCCGGTGGACTTCGAACGGCAGGGAGGGCTAGTCATACAGGATGTCCACTAAAGCAGGGAATGATCACTGAGTCAATGCCCCATCCAAGTGGTTCAGGCCTTAGTGTCCACCAAGCAACAAATAGATATTGACCTATATCTTGCGGTCGCCAACAACAACCACAATGCCTAAATAATGTGCAAGGTGCTACTTGCATTGTGTGTAGCCTTCTTTGTACCTGCGAACGTAGGCTTGTCCACAAGATAATCCTAAAAGCATCCGTATAACTTTTCGCCCCTGACGCTTACAAAAGACAAGCCCTGCCAATGGAGGAGATAGCTAAGTCAGCCAACAACCGATGCCGTGTCTTTAAATAGCGTTGTACTGTTGCACCCCTGGGTCGCCCTGTCTGGACAGGCCAAGAGTCCCTGAGCTACACAGCTCTTATGAAAAGGCTTCAAAGAAAAAGGCTTCAAAAATATTTGAAAAACTCTCAAAAGACTACCGTAGGTGCGGGTCGGACTTCTTATTGCTATTTTTGAGGCTGTACATACCTAGGTAGTTTGGTCTATAACGACCATGAGGGAGAAAGACGTTCGGGTGGGTGCGCTTCACACCCATTGAACGTGATGGCCGGCCAAGTCCTCCTAGGTTGGCCATCCTTCCTCACCAGCGAACCGTTTCTCCGTGGTCGGAAGAGGATTGATGGTTGGCGACAGCCTAATACTGTTATCGTCAATCCTCTTCTCGCCCTCTCTTCCCACCATTACATTTGTACAATGGTCCGTATACTCCTCATTGATGATGATCCAGCTTTATTAACGGACTTGCTTGCCCTGATAGAACAAGTCGCACCCGCAATCGCCGCCGACACCGCTCCCACCGCTGAACAGGCCCTTCGGCTAATTCAGCGGACCGAATACAATGCGATTGTCAGCGATTTTAATATGCCTGGATTGAACGGGATGGACTTTTTGAAGGAGTGCAAAACCGCGCGACCAGATATTCCCGTCGTCATGTTGACAGGTTATGGAACGCATGCATTAGAAGCCAAAGTCTTGAAAGAAGGTGCTTATGCAGTCGTCCAAAAACCTGTGGTGCCTCAAGTCTTCTTATCGGTTGTGACACGTGCCGTCATTCGACGGGAGGTAGACCAAGCGGGAAGCAACGTCTTATCGAGTGAACGTCAACGTCTCTTATCTCGCCTTAAACAGATTGACGAACATTTGAAAAAGCAGATTGATGACTCTAAAAAAGGACAGTACGAAACATAACTGACGTCATCCAGTTCTTAGCGGAAATAATCTCGCGCCGTATGCCGAATCTGAATGACGTGTGCTTGTCTCAGCTTTTGATTCAACAAATCTTTTGCCTTCATGGCCAGGTCTATTTTTGTTTGGCACTGTCCTTTGATCTCAGGCGCATCAATCCCGACTAAGCGAACGGGAATGCGATCTCCAAAGACATCAGGAAGGCCAGGAAGAGAGATGGTGCACGGATCGCCGTCATAGCACTCATGAAAGATGGCATGCTCGAAAAACTTTTCGGCGGGTTTGATTGCTTTTACTTGAGTTACTGGCGGCAGCGCGAGGGTCTTGAAGGCGTATGCTGCGCACAACCTTGAATTAAGGCCAGACTGAGTTATTTGTAAGGGATAGTTTGTGAATTCACAGTCACCATCCTCACCATTTCTCCTTTACGCTACTGTAGTCGCCGCTGCGACACGAAAATACGACTTCAACTGATTGTATACAAACCATCCCTGAGTAAATTAGGGATGAGGCCAAAGCCAAGTTAGGAAAGAGATTTTGGAACTATGCTGAAGCGCGAGCTTCACGAACGGAACGAAACTCAAGCTGACCAGACTTTACTCTCTTTTTTTTGTCTATAAAGCAATGTGCCAGGGAGGCACCCATGGCTAAGTCTCTAGACGAGTTGCTGAAACTCAAGGGCGTCATTATAGCTGGCGAATTTTCATCCGATGGAAAACTAATCGAGTACCGCGCTCACACTACGCATCTTCCCCAAGACGTGTTGGATCTCACGGCTCAATTTGCGGCCGCCGTCACGCAACTCTTCAGTGCATTGGCAGCTTCGCATACGAAAATCAGTGGCTTTAATTGGCTGCCCCAGAAAGGATGGATGTACTCTGGAGGCGATATGACTGTTGCGGTAGGCGGTCATCGCGGCGTTTTTGTAAAGACGGTGGAGGCGGATTTCAATCAACTCTTTGAGGCACTAGTTGGCCCGCGACGTTGAAGGCGCATTTGATACCGTATCGCCAATAACGCGACAGATGCCCTGAACCGCTAAGAGGACTATACTTTTAGTGCAACGAGATTAATACCACGCTAGGCATTTCCGAGTGGCCCGTACTCCAGACGCCAAAGTTTGCTGCGAACCTGACCAAGTGGAGGTCTTCGACGCCGCGGGAAATGTACTACGGAGGTGCTCCCCAAAATGTACCACGCGGTACACTCAAGGCTCGTTTTGTGAAATGATTTGTCGAAAAAACGTCTTTCGGTAAAGTGCATGGCCTGTTTAGAAATCCCCCGTAGCCATCCACAGAATTCCCACAACGCTGCTCACACGATACCAAGGGTTTGTTCCTACCATCTACAGAAATCAGCCAAGATTGAGGGAAGCCAGCCGACCGATCGTCGAGTTTATTAAGAACTCGTGACACATCTGCTCGCCGCCGCAACAAGCCGCGCAACATTCTGCCATCAGCGTCAGTCCTTCGCTTGGCAACCGCTGTGAGACGGCCTGGAACGTCGGCGTGATGCATATTCGGGTAGCAGAAGTAGCAAGAGCACGAGACAGGACTTTGTCATGATGTACCTCATCAGAGGTCATGCATGGTTGCTGCTTAGGGAGTCAATCAGGGCTTAGGTCCAGGGATTCAGAAAACCTCTGCGAGAAGCCCGTAGTTAAGGCGTTGTTTCCGTTTACACGGATCTAGGTGTTTCCAACAGGTTCAATATACACTGCCTTTCCTACCTTCTCTTTATCGTACAGGCGAGTGAAGGAGGGATGGCGGGAGCTACGACCACCGGATTTTCATGCTGGCCGTGTCCTGTTCGAACAACTTGGGGAGTCTTCTATGCTGCGGCCTGTTCCAGTTGTTCAATCGCCGCTTGGAGCGTCGTGATGTCCACTGGTTTGGTAAAGCTGTACTGCGGAGTGGTGAGTGCGGATTGTTCCAACGAGGCCAGAATGTGTGGGTCCGCCGACATGGCGATAACTTTCGCCTCCGGATGGTTATGGCGAATCGTGCGGATCACTTCTGGACCGTCGGCAAACGGCATCTGCATATCGGTGATGAGCACATCATAGTAGCTTTGATCCCAGAACCGGATCGCCACCCGGCCATGTTCTGCCTCGCACACCGAGTGCCCTTGTAATACGAGCGCCTCACCTAATAAGTTGCGTAACTTTTCGTTGTCTTCTGCAATAAGGATTCGAGCCATGATGTCCTTCCACGATTGTGACACAGACCGTGACTAAGAGGACGGGCGTTCTTGGGACGTCCGTACTGTGAGGGTATGCGAGATGGCCTCATGGAGCAATCTGTCAAATCAGGAGGGACGTGATTCAGCGTAGGCATCCATTGGGAAGGCATGTACAAGTCAATGGATCGAGAGTAGTCGTAGATGTACCGAGCAGCCGCAGCGAGGAAAAACTGTGAAGCCGTAAACTGGTACGCAAAGGTATTCCTCAAGATCTGGTGGCAATCAAGAAGTATGAGGAACCGCCTGGCCGCCTTCGGTATCTGGCCGATCAGGCGGAGGCGAATCGCCTCTTAACGGCTTGTCCTGGGTGTTATCGGCATGCGCAAGGGCGAGTGTCCAGATGTGGGGATACATGACGTCCTTGACGGTCTTGCCGATCAGCACCTTGTGCTGCAACGCACAATGTCCCTTGCCATGGACGAACGGAGGACATTGCCTTGCGATGTCTCAGTATGCGGCGTGAGCGGATCTGTTAAAGCAGGTCTGCCCATCGCACTAGGGCCGTTCGGATGCGGTCCAGCGCCCTGGCTGGAACCAATCACCCTGCCCTCTTCCGGTGTTCCTTCGCGGAAGAGAGCGAGTCTTTGTCAAGGAGTTTCTGATCCGGCTTCATCATCTCATGGGGCACGCGATCCTCGTTCGCATCCAGGGCCTGCTGATATTTCAACCCCTGCGCGAGGATATACCGCACGTGATCGGTCAGGCCATCCTGATGGCGCCGCGCACTTCTGACGAGCTGCGCGTGCATGGCCTCAGACACTTAAAGGCCTTCAGCAGCTTGGTCACTTTCTCCTCGACGTCCATCCAGCGCCGCTTCTCAGGACAATCAATTCCGTTGAGCCGAATGCGCTCCTGCTGGCCATTGTGCATCACGTCGATGGTGTCGCCGTCAATGACGCCGACGACTTTGCCCGTGAAGGACCAGGCCGGCGATTAATGGGACTAGTGTGGGGAACATGACCATTAACTTTTGGGTTATTTCTGTTTCGCGACGATCTGATCTTTAACCTTGTCGTACGTGGCCGCTGGAATGATCTTCCTTTGTACCAACTCATCCTTCC
>Ga0207669_10001077_pt1 | contig 11649 bp, 10 predicted proteins | sample KBSM33metaG_FD_184329 | JGI IMG/M metagenome (GOLD analysis project Ga0207669, IMG submission 184329) | Miscanthus rhizosphere microbial communities from Kellogg Biological Station, Michigan, USA - KBS M3-3 metaG (SPAdes) (version 2) | ecosystem: Host-associated > Plants > Roots > Rhizosphere >...
CTCGAAAGTACGCGCAAGTAGCCCCTCCACCTGGAGCAGATCGAACAGCGCGTCGCGCACGGCCTCATCGTCATCCACGATCGCGATCACCGATAGTCTGGACAAGCGAAGGGTCCTTCTCGACGCGCAAGCCGCGCCCGCCTCCGGATGTCGCTGAATTTTCAGCGCGTCGGTACCATACCATGGTCTAGGTCCCCTCGTGCCTTAGGTGTTCGGGCAGCAGGTCCCAGGCGCGGATCAGCTCGCCGACCGTATTGGCCACCATCTTGCGCATCACGCTGCTGCGGTGCAGTTTCACCGTGACTTCACTGATGCCGAGATCGAAGGCGATCTGCTTGTTGAGCCGGCCCTGCGCCACCTGGCGAAGCACCTGTCGCTCGCGCGGGGAAAGCGTGCCGTAGCGATCAGCGTGCAGCTTCGTGACCTGCGCGCCGACGCGCTGGGCGAGGTCGCGCTCTATGCCGAGTGCCACCGCGTCGAGCAGTGACTGGTCGCGCACCGGCTTGGTGAGAAAGTCGATCGCGCCGGCCTTCATCGCCTGCACGCTCATCGGGATATCGCCATGCCCGGTCAGGAAGATGATCGGCTTGGCATTGCCCGCGGCGGCGAGGTGCTGCTGCAGGTCGAGCCCGCTCGACCCCGGCATGCGAACGTCGAGCACCAGGCAACCGGGCCGCTCGGGCAACTTCGCCTCGAGCAGTTCGCGCGTCGAGCCGAAGCCGGCCGCATCGATCCCCACCGAGAGCATCAGCTCCTCGATCGACGTGCGGACGGCGGCATCGTCATCGACGATCACCACCAGCGGCCGATCCTGCTCGGCCGGCCGGTTCATCTGCAGTCCCTCGTTCATCATGCGACCTCCGGACTGGTGTGGTTGGAGACAGGAGAATCTCTCATGACGGGCAACCGGGCATAATCCCGAACCCGGTTAGCCCGGACCTCCCCGTTCCGGGGACCGCGGCTCGAGCCGGATCACGCGGCGACCATAGAGATGCGCGTCGATCGACCAGGCGCCGGGGCCGAGCAGCACCAGCGCTACGGCTCCACCCGTGCAGCCGACCAGGAACCAGGTGAGATCGCCTCGCGCGCTGCCGATTCCGATCGCCAGCACGAAGGCGAGCAGCAATGCCGCCGCCCGCGCGCCGAAGCCCAATACAAGCGCCAGCGCGATCGCTGCCGCCGCGAGCCCGATCGGCACCGTGATCGACGGCGCGGGCCATAAACGGGCGAGCGCCGGAAACGCGATCGCGGCATAGGATAGCCGCAGGAGCAACAGCGCGACGCCGAAAAGGCCGTCCGGATAACGTAAGATCAATTTGGGCACCTACCGGCGATAGCCCCTTTGCGGATGCCAGCCAGCCTTCGCTCCGGGGATTTTCCGCTCCCCCATTCGGGGGTAGCATCACCGGCGCCTGACGGCGAAGGCCGGGTTGCTTCGGATTTGGCTCAGGAGGGATCCCCGAGGGAGTTGCTGGAACGACAATGCAACTGATCAGGGTCTTTCTTGCTGCGGCGATGCTGCTGCAGCCGGTCGCCAAGGCGGCGGCCAGACCCGATGCGGGTTCGCCCCGCCTGATGGCGCATTACACCCACCAGCGCTGGAGCGAGGAGAGCGATGCACCGCGCCCGGTGTTCGCGCTGGCGCAGGATCAGCGCGGCTATCTGTGGATCGCCGCCGCCGCGGGGCTTTTCCGCTTCGACGGCATCCGCTTTGAGCCGGTCAGTGCCGGCATCGACCTTGTCGCCCAGGGTGCGCCCTCGGCGATCCTCGTCCGGCGCAACGGCGAGGTCTGGACCAATTTCGAGCGTACCGGCCGCTTCGCCATCTATCGCGACGGCCGGCTGCGGCTGCTCGACGCACCGCCTTCGCCCGATCGCGTGCTGGCGATGCACGAGACTGCCGATGGGACGATCTGGGTGCTGACAGAGAAGATAGGATTGCCCCTGCTGCGATACCGGGCCGGTCGCTGGGCTTCGTTCGGCACGAAAGCAGGCGCACCGCTCGACAATCCGTTCAGCATGGTCGTCACCACGGGCGGGACTGCCTGGGTCAGCTTTGCCCTGTCGGGCAAGGTCGCAAGAGTGCGCCCCGGCGCCAGCGGGTTCGAGTTCATCCATCACGACGCCGGTGCCCAGGGGCGCTTGTCGCTGGATCCGCAGGAGCGTGTCTGGATCAGCGACATGCACGGCAGCTATCCGCTGACCGGGCCGGGCGGTCGGGGTGCGCCCCCACCCCTTCGCTACCCCTATGCGACTGACGCCGGCGAGATTCGCGGGTGGCCGCGCTTCGATCGGGAGGGAAATCTGTGGATCGCCACTTATTATGGCGGACTGCAACGCGTCACTCGGCCCGATCCCCGCGGCGCCGCGACCAAGGCCGAGGCCGCTGCACGAGTGGAGCGATTTACCGCCCGCGACGGCTTGTCGTCAAACGCCACGACCCGGATCTTCCAGGACGCGGAAGGCAATGTCTGGGCCGGCACCCAGAACGGGCTCGACCGGTTCTGGCCGGCGACCCTGCGCTACGAACCCGGGCTTGCCCAGCCCGCCGCATACGGCGACCTGTTGCTGCGCGCGTCCGATGGCAGCGTCTATATCGGGGAGGCCGCGACGGTATATCGCGTGCGGCCAACCGCGCGACCCGAGCCGATCTTCCACAGCCCGGGCAACGAACCGCGTACGTTATGCGAGGCGCCCGACGGCGCAATCTGGATCAGTCTGAACAGCGCAAACGCGCCCGGCCCGAACCCGGGCAAGCCGATCATGATCTGGCGGAACGGCACTATCCGCCCCGGCCCGCGCATTCCGCTCGGATATGTCGTCTATGATTGCGCCTTCGACGGGCGGGGCGACTTCTGGGTGACCGCGTGGCACGGGGGTATGGCACGCCTGCATCAGGGGCGTTGGCAGCAGATCGGCGGCACGCCCGGCCTGCCCTTTGCGCCACGTTCGATGTTAACCGACGATCGGGGCCGGATCGTCGTGCATTGGAGCGATCGCGTGCTGAGCCGGCTCGATGGGCTGGCTCGGCAATCCTTTCGGCTTCCGTTCGGCGGATATGCGCCCAACGATATCTCGCTCAACCGCGATATCCCCGGCGCTCTTCTCGTCGCGGGGGCGTTCGGTCTCTCCCGCTTCGACGGCACGGGGTTTCACACCGTCGCGGCACGGCGATTGCCGCTCTTCAGCGGGGTCAACGGCACCGTTCGCACCCCTGCCGGCGACACCTGGCTCGCGAGCCCGGCAGGCATCCTGCGCTTGCGTTCGGCCGATCTCGACCGCGCCTTTGCCGAACCGACCTGGACACCGCCCCTGCAGGTGTTCGACGCAGCCGATGGGCTCAGGAGTCGCCCCCATTCGCACAGTCGCAACGCGATCGTGCAGGGCGGCGACGGACGTCTCTGGATCGCCACGCAGACGGGCACGCTGTGGCTCGACCCCAAGGACGTGAAGCGCAGCGTGACCCCGCCCAAGGTCGCGGTCGGCGCGCTCGTCGCCGATCGGATCTATCGCGACCCGACCAACGTGACGCTCCCCGCGGGTCGCTCCAATATCGAGATCGACTTCGCGGTGCTGAGCTTCTCCAACCCGCGCGCCATCCAGGTCCGTTATCGGATCGAGGGTCAGGACAGTGATTGGGTGGAAGCCGGCACGCGGCGACAGGCATTCTACACCAACCTCGCTCCCGGCACCTATCGCTTCCGGCTGATCGCGGCGAACGACAATGGCGTGTGGAACGAGACCGGCGCCACGGTCGAGTTCACCATTCCGCCCACCTTCATCCAGTCCAAATACTTCCTCGCTTTGTGCGTCACGATTGTACTGGCGCTGCTGTGGCTGGCCTATCGGCTGCGCATGGCGACGGTGGCGGGCCGGATCCGGGCGCGGCTGGAGGAACGGATGGGCGAACGCGAGCGCATCGCCCGCGAGCTGCACGATACGCTGCTGCAAAGCGTGCAGGGCCTGGTGCTCCGCTTCCAGTCGGTCGCCAACAAGATGCCGCCGGAAGGGCCGGCGCGCGGCCAGCTCGAATCCGCGCTCGCTCGCGCCGACGGCATCATCGCCGAGGGCCGCGACCGCGTGCAGGACCTGCGCGGTGCCAGCGACAAGGGCGACCTGCCCGAGCTGCTCAAAGAGCGTGCCGTGGCGGCCGGCTTCGATCCCGCGATCGGAGTGCGCATCGTGGTCGAAGGCCGGCAGCGCCCGGTTGATCCGCTCGTCGCGGTCGAACTCGGGCGGATCGTCGATGAGGCGCTGTTCAACGTCTGTCGCCATGCCAACGCCAGCGCGGTCGAGATCGTCGTCCGCTTCGGCAATCGCCAGCTCGGCGTGGAAATCCGCGACGATGGCGTAGGCATGCCGCCCGAGGTGGTGGCGCAGGGTCACAAGCCCGGCCATTTCGGCCTTGTCGGGATGCGCGAGCGCGCCGAGCGGATCGGGTGCAGCCTCTCGATCGACAGCCGCACGGGCATGGGCTGCGCAATCACCATGACGCTGCCTGCCCGCCTCGCCTTTGCCGACCACGCGCCCGGCCGGCGCTGGCGGTTTTTGTCCTGGCTTCTCCGCAAGAAGAAAGATCCGAGCCATGCCGCCTGACAAGGCCGCCTCGCCCATTCGCATCCTGATCGTCGATGATCACCCGATCCTGCGCGAGGGCGTCACCTCGATCCTCGAGGACCGCACCGACATGATCGTGATCGGCGAGGCGCGCGACGGCGCCGAGGCAGTCACACGCTACCGCGAATTGCGACCCGATGTGACGCTGATGGATCTGCAGATGCCGGTGATGAACGGCGTCGATGCGATCACCGCGATCCGTACCGATTTCCCCGATGCGCGCATCCTGGTTCTCACCACCTATGCCGGCGATGTGCAGGCGGTGCGCGCACTCAAGGCGGGGGCGACGGGCTATCTGCTCAAGAGCAGCCTCAGGACCGAGATGCTCGATGCGATCCACAACGTTCATCGCGGCCGCCGCCACGTGCATGGCGATGTCGCCGCCGAGATCGCCATGCACGTGGCCGACGACGATCTGAGCGGGCGCGAAGTCGCGGTGCTGCGCCTTGTCGCCGAAGGCAAGGCGAACAAAGAGATCGGGCACGCCATGTCGCTCTCGGAAGAGACGGTGAAGGCCCATCTCAAGAATATATTCGCCAAACTGGACGTCAGCGATCGCACCCATGCGGTGACGGTCGCCGCGCGGCGCGGGATCATCGAACTCTAGAGAAGCGCCATCCCGCCGTCGACGCGCAGGTTCACACCGGTGACGAAGCTGCTCATGTCGCACGCCAGAAAGAGCGCCGCACTGGCCAACTCTTCCGGGCGCCCGAGCCGCCCCAGCGGGATCGCCGCCGCCATCTGCGCCTCGAAGGCCGGACGCTGTTCGGGCGTGACGCCGAGCTTACCCAGGATCTCGGTGTCGGTCGGTCCTGGGCTCAGTACATTGACACGGATGCCGCGGTCCTTGAGCTCGAGCGCCCAGCTGCGCGCGAAGGCACCGATCGCCGCCTTGGAACCCGCATAGACGGCATGACCGTCGAGCACCTTCTCGCTCGCCAGCGAGCCGGTGATCACGATGGCACCCTGATCGCGCAGGATCGGCGCGATCTTCTGTACGCCGATGAACACGCCGCGCGTATTGGTCGCGAACTGTGCATCATACTCCGCCTCGGGCACCTGGCCGGAATGACGGATCGTGTTGATCCCGGCATTGGCGACATAGATGTCGAGCCCGCCGAACCGCTCGGCGATCTCGTCGGCCGCCCTGGCGTGGAATGCAGGATCGGCGACATCGCCCAGAAGGTGCGCCGCCCCGGCCCCGATCTGCCGTACCGCTTCGTTCGCCGCGTCATTGCGACGCCCGGAGACGATCACCTGCGCGCCCTCGGATGCGAACAGCCTGGCGATCGCGAAGCCGATGCCGCTGGTGCCGCCGGTGATCATCGCCGTCTTGCCGGTGAGCAATGCCATATGTCCTCCTGAACTGCCTTCATCCGGAGATGGGCGCGAGGGCGCCTGTGCGTCACCTGTCCCTTGGTTCAGCCCCCTACCCCCCAAGGTCTTGGCCGTGCCCCTCCCCTGGCCAGATGCGGCCGCCGCGCAAACGCGCGACAAAGCGAGCCGAGGCTCCGGTCGAAACATTGGAGCAGCTTGGGGAGCCGTGTTAATCGGACGCGACAGGGATGATGAACGCAGGGGTTTTTCCGATTTCACCCTGCGGCCGACGAAATGGCAGTCGAGCGTCCCACCTGTCCGGCTCTTCCAATGCCCAGGAGGAATGAATGTCGTCACCGATCCGTATCCTGCTCCAGACGACGATCCCGGGAACCGCGGACGACTGGAATATCGGCCGCTTCTCGATGCTGCGCGACTATCTCGCCGGGTTGACCGATGCGGATGGGGCACCGCTCTGCGAGGTGACGGCCCGCGATCGCACCGCGCCGGGCAGCCCCGATCCGATACTGTCGACGATCGACCGCTCGGATTTCGACGAGCTCTGGCTGTTCGCGGTCGATACCGGTGACGGCCTCGATCCGGAAGATTGCGCAGCGATCGGGCGGTTCCGCGAGAATGGGCGCGGCCTGCTGGTGACGCGCGACCATATGGACTTGGGCTGTTCGGTCTGCACGCTGGGCGGCGTCGGCGCCGCGCATTTCTTCCACAGCACCCATCTCGATCCCGATCCCACCCGACGCGTGATCGATGATCGTGAGACCGGCTACATCCTCTGGCCTAATTACCATTCCGGCGCGAATGGCGACTTCCAGCAGATCAGCGTGGTCGATCCGCCCCATCCAGTGCTGCGGGACCGGAGGGCGCCGAACGGGCTGATCCGCTATTTCCCCTCGCATCCGCACGAAGGAGCGGTCGACGCGCCCGTCGAGGATCCCACTGCGCGCGTGATCGCCACGGGCGTGAGCAAAGTGAGCGGCAGACAGTTCAACCTGGTGGTGGCCTTCGAGCCGACCGGAGATGGCGGACCCGCGATCGCCCAGTCCACCTTCCACCATTTCGCTGATTACAATTGGGACCCGCGCAAGGGTTGCCCGAGCTTTGTCAGCGAGCCGCCGGGCGATGGGCTCGCCCATTCGCCGGAAGCGCAGGCTTCGATCCGAACCTATGTGCGCAACCTGGCGCTATGGTTGGCCGGGCGGCCGATCGAAGACTCGCAAATGCGCCTCGAGCATGAACTCGATGAAGCGCTCGACGAAAGCTTTCCGGCCAGTGACCCACCGGCGATCGGCTAACAGGATAGGACATGCTCAAAAACTACGCTTCGTCGGCGATCGTGCCGTGCACCGATCTCGCTCGGACCAAGGCCTTCTATGGCGAGATACTCGGCCTGCCGCTGATCGCCGATCACGGCAACGGCTTCGTCTTCGCGACCGGTGAGACAAAGCTCAATATCTATCGCAGCGACTATGCCGGGACCAACCGGGCAGATGCCGTGATCTGGGCGGTCGGCGATGAAATCGACTTAGTCGCCGCCGCCTTGCGCGCGGAGGGGGTGACGCTCGACGAATATCCCGAGGGTTTCGACAAGGTGGTCGAGGGAGTCCATGTCAGGGGCGCGCTGAGCGTGATCTGGTTCAGGGATCCGGACGGCAACATTCTGCACGTCACCAGCGGCCACGCGAATTAGTGTCGCCTGAGTAGGTAACGGCGGCTCGACGGCTAAAACCCGGTCGGCAGCAGTACGTTACGAGCGCCAAGGCGATGGCCGAAACATGCCGATGCGCGCGAATGGCCGTTTTTTGAGCCTTCGCCGAAGCCAACTTCCAGAGACGAGTTCGCTTTGGACCGACAGCTCCTCTCTCGGTGCTCTTGGACAGCGGCATAATCGACGCGGTCTGGGGATATCGCAACCTGAAGCTGGCCGAGTTGAAACCGGACCTGAGCGGAATCGTGCCGGGCACTGAGCGTGAGCTCTTTCCGAACGACTCGCAGATGGGCGAGGGATCGCACCTCTATAAAATCGGCGACCAATATTTCATCCTGAGCGCCTGGTGGGACGGGCGAATGCGGATGGCCGCGGCGCGCGCGAAAAACATTCTCGGGCCGTGGGAGGTGGACCCCGCGATCAGCGCCGACGAGGACTTCGGCCTGGCGCCCGGAAACCGGCTGGTGAACGATCGGTCCAGACGGACTTCACGCTCAAGCCGCACGATCCGGCGCAGATTGGACGGATGTCGATGCATCAGCCGCCGGGGCCCGGACGACATCCCCACGCCGGGACAGTGAAATATATCCGCCCGGCGCGTCAGTCGGCGCCATCGGCCGATGGCACGGGAGCCGCGACCGACAGCAGGCCTGCGGCGCGGAGGTCTTCCCAGAATTCGGGCGGTATCGGCCTGCGCAATAGCGCGATTGTCTCGGCACAGCGCGCCGCACTGCCGATGCCCGGAAGGACCGAGGCGACAGCGGGGTGACCCAGGGGAAACTGCAGCGCTGCGGCCGCGATCAGCACACCGTGACGGTCGCAGACCTCTTCGATCCGCGTCACCCGCTCGATGATATGCGTGGGCGCTGCACCGTAATCGTAACGCAGAGCGCCTGCCCGGCGGGTGCCGCCGGCGAGAAGGCCCGTGTTGTAAGGCCCGCCCGCGATGATCGAGGTGCCCGCTTCCCGGCACCGGTCAAGCAAGTCGAGACTGTCCTGTTCCAGCAGCGTGTAGCGGCTCGCGAGGAGGATGCTGTCCAGCTCGGTTTCGTCCAACACTTGATGGCAGATCGCGGTCTCGTTCACGCCAAGACCAAATGCGTCGATACGGCCCGCTGCCTTGAGTTCGCGAAGCGCAATCAGGCCGCCGTCCAGGAATTCCGCCAGCCTTCGTCCGTGATCGGAACCATGTGCGAATTCGCCGATGTCGTGGACCAGAAGGATGTCGATGCGCGCCAAACCGAGCCGCTGGAGGCTTGCGTCGTGCGAACGCATCACACCATCGTAGCTGTAGTCGAATTCGGGTCGGAAGGGCATGGCGCTGTGAAAGCCGCTGCGCGGCCGGGATGTGTCGAGGTCCGCATCGGGCACCAGCAGGCGACCCACCTTCGTCGAAAGGAGGGCCCGGGAGCGGTCGGCCCGCCTCAGCGTATCGCCGAGACGGCGTTCAGCCTGGCCGAAACCGTAATAGGGGGCGACGTCGAAATACATCGCGCCCTCGTCCAATGCCACGCCCACCAATGCGTCGGCATCCCATTGCGTCATTCTTTGGCCTCGGTCGCCGAGACTGCTGCAGCCCACGCCTAGGAGCGGCAGCTCGATACTCGTTCGGCCGAGTTGACGGGATTCGATCCTCATGCCCAGTAGGGCCGCCAAGGGTCGCGCAGCCGCATGAGCGCCTCGAGGTAGAAATAGTCGCCCCAGATGCAGCATTCGTCCACGCCGACGCCGTTCGGCCAGTGATACACCCCATGGGCGAGAATTCCGGTCGAGCCCTCAAGCGGCGCGAGGTATCCGCGGTCGAGTTCCGCCACCATGCGGACTGCGGCATCGGCGTATCGCCCACGTGCCGCATCAGAGACCGGAAGCGAGCCGGCAATCTCGAGGAGACCGCACGCGGCGATCGCCGCAGCAGAGCTGTCGCGCATGTCCTCATCGGCGGTGAAGACCAGATCCCAGCAGCAGATGCCGTCGCTCGGCATCCGTTCGAGCAAGTAGTCGGCGAGGCGGCAGGCGAGGTAGAGATAGGCCGGGTCGCCGGTGTGGCGGAAGGCCAGCGCGAACCCGTAGATGCCCCAGGCCTGTCCGCGCGCCCAGCAGCTGTCGTCGGAGAAGCCCTGATGGGTAGACCCGAAGCGCGGCTTCCCCGTCTGGGTGTCCATATAGAACGTGTGATAGGTCGAGTGATCCGGGCGCACGAGATAGCGGGCTGCCTGGGCGACGTGAGCGTCCGCCGCCCGTCGATACCGGTCGTCACCCGTCTCGGCCGCCGCCCACCAGAGCAGCGGCAGGTTGAGGTTGCAGTCGATGATCATCCGCCCGCGTTGATCGGGATCCGCCATGTCTCCCCACGCCTGGATGACCCGCGCCATCGGATCGTATCGCGCGAGCAGGAGGGCCGCCGCGTCCAGCGCCGCCCGCCGCGCGGTCTCATCGCCGGACAGGCGCCAGCCCGCCGTGCACGACAGCGTGTAGAGGAAGCCAAGATCGTGGTGGTCGACCGCCGTGCGAGTGTCGACCCGGCGCGCGAAGCTCGCGATCTGGTCCGTCGCCGCGTCTAGGTGGAGAGCTTGGCCCCGCAGCTGCCACGCGAGCCACAGCATGCCCGTCCAGAATCCGTTGGTCCACTCGACGTTGGCAATCGGCGGATAGAGGCCGCCGACGCTTGAGGGTGCGGGCCATGCGGTGCGGAAGTCGGGCATAGCCCGGTCGAGCCGGGCGAGGACGCGGTCGATGAGGGCGTCGATGTGCGACGGGTTGGAAAGGAAATCAGGCAAGGTGGACATCTGGGCTCCGGTCAGATCGTTTCCGTGCCACCAGCGGTCTGGGGCAGCGGCTCGCGTCCCGCGTGGCGCGCTTTCGCCGTCTCTGGCGGCGTGGGCGACAGCGTGAGGAATGAAAGCAGCCAGAACACCAGGGCGAACGCGGCGATAGCGAAGTAGGTTGGTTGGAAGCCGATATGGTCGTAGAGCACCCCGGCGACCGGCGAGAGGACCGCAAGTCCGAGCGAGTGCCCGAAGCTAAATCCCACGAGATACACGGTCGACGCCACCCGCGCCTCGAAATGGTGCGCGATGTAGCGGAACACCGAGACGAGCAGGATAGGCAGCTCGATCGAGTGCAGCATCTTGCACATCGAGATGGTGACGGGGCCGACGGCCAGCCCCGACGCCGCGATACGGAGGATCATGATGCCGCTCGCGATCAGCAGGCCGCGCGTGGCGCCCGTCCGCCGCACGATGATCGGAGCCACGAACATCATCCCCGCCTCGACGAAGATCTGCGCGGAGTTGAGGTAGCCGAACATGGCGTTGCCCATCAGCCGGGTCGGGAACAGCGACGAGAAGTAGAAAGGGAACTGCTGGTCGTAGACCAGGTAAAGATCGGTGACCCCCAGGATGAGCACCATGAACCCCCAGAACCGGGGCATACGGAGCACGGCAAGCGAATCACCCAGGCGCAGAGAGGCACGAGGCGCATCGGACGAGACGCCATCCTGCGTTCTCGCAGCGAAAATGAGCGGAAGGAGCACCAGACCGGCGGCGGACGCCATGAAGAAGTTGATTCGCGGATCGAGGTTGTACAGGCGACCCGAGAACAGGGCGGCCGAGGCGAAGCCGAGCGAACCCCAGAGGCGCGCCCGGCTGTATTCGAAGCCGTCCCTGCGGCTGACCCGATCCACGTAGGATTCGACCGCGTAGCTGCCGGCAACGAAGGTGATGCCGATATAGGCACCGCCGACGACGGCGCCCGCCAAGACGTCGGTCCTGAGGAGCGGACCGTAGACGAAGGTGAAGAAGACGCCAGCAAACACGACGAGGATCGCGATCGCGGCCGGCACGACGCGTCGGAATCCCATACGGTCCGAGATGTAGCCGTAAACGGGCTGACTGATCATTGCCGCGACGAAGTTCGCCGAGAACACGGTGCCCACCTGGACGCCGCTCAGGTGCAGTGTCTGCGTCAGCCAGATCGAAAGCAGCGAGATC
>Ga0207669_10001080_pt1 | contig 11626 bp, 10 predicted proteins | sample KBSM33metaG_FD_184329 | JGI IMG/M metagenome (GOLD analysis project Ga0207669, IMG submission 184329) | Miscanthus rhizosphere microbial communities from Kellogg Biological Station, Michigan, USA - KBS M3-3 metaG (SPAdes) (version 2) | ecosystem: Host-associated > Plants > Roots > Rhizosphere >...
CTCACCGCGGATCATCTGGCGCGGCGCTGCGATTTTCTCAGCGTCGGCACGAACGATCTCATCCAGTACACCTTCGCGGCCGATCGGGAGAACGGCGACGTCGCTCACCTTCACCAGCCGCTGCACCCGGCCGTGCTCCGGACCCTGAAAGCGCTCGTCGAAACGGCGGGGGCCGCCGGCGTGCCGATCTCGATCTGCGGCGACATGGCCGGCGATCCCTTCCTGACCTGGATCCTCGTCGGTCTCGGGTTTCGCGAGCTGTCCATGGACCGGGACCGGATTCCGCTGGTCAAGGCGATCGTCCGCGGGTCGTCCGTCGAGGAAGCCGAAGCCCTCGTCCGGGAGGCGCTGGCGATGGAACAGGAGACCGAGGTCGCCGAGCTGCTCCGGAGCCGGCTCGAATCCCGTTTCGCCGCCGTGATCGACGGATTCGTTCCTCAGGCGGCAGCCGCCTGATCGCGTTGGCCGCTGACCACGCTGTGCTCGCCCCGCCCTTCGTCGAGCACGTGGCGCGGGGGTGGGCGGAGATCGCGGATCAAGCCGAGGCGAGCCATCAACCACAGCACGTAGTAGGTCGCGTCGACCTCCCACCAGAAGAAACCTTGCCGCGCGGCGGCCGCGTAGCGGTGGTGATTGTTGTGCCAGCCCTCGCCCATGGTCACGAGCGCGATGGCGAGGTTGTTCCGGCTCGCGTCCTTGGTCGGGTAGCGCCGGCGGCCGACGACGTGGGAGAGCGAGTTGACGATGAAGCTCCCGTGCCAGAGCAGCGTCGTCGAAACGAAGAACCCCCACAGCAGCGCCCACCATCCGCCGGCGAGAAACAGCACCGCGGCGAGCGCGATGGGCGGGATGAGGTAGTGCCGGTTCAGCCAGCGCAGCTCCGGGAATCGGGCGAAGTCCGGGATCATCTCCCAGGGCGTCTCCACGTGATCGCTGGACAGGATCCAGCCGAGGTGCGACCACCAGAACCCGCGCTGGACCGGCGAATGAACGTCGTCGGGGCTGTCGGAGTAGCGATGGTGGAGGCGATGCGTGCCGGCCCACCAGAGCACGCCCTTCTGCAGGCTGAGCGTCCCGCCCACCGCCAGCGCGAGCTGGACGGCGCGGCCGGCCGTGAAGCTCCGGTGTGCGAAGTAGCGGTGAAAGCCGGCCGTCACGAAGAACATCCGGCCGACGTAGAGCGCGAGCGCGAGCAGGAGCCCGGTCCAGGACCAGCCGGTGAGCGCGACGCCCGCCACGGCCGCCACGTGCACGCCCCAGAACGGCAGCGACTTCGGCCCGCCGAGCGCCCCCCACAGGCGACGCAATCGCGTGCGGCGGGTGTGCCTGTCCTCGACCATTCGTTCGTTTCGAATGGTCGCGCCAGCGCGATCCCGATCATCCATGCCTACAGCATGCGCCCGCCGCTAATTGATGCCAGACAATCGAGACCTCGGCCTCATCGAATTTTTCGAACTATCGCCGTGAACTTACGAAATAGTGGTCGTCCCCGCGGGTGGATAACCGATCGCGTAGTGGCCGACCGCTTTCGCGTCGTCTATCAGGTGGATCCCGGAAACCGCCGCGTCGTCGTCTTCGACATCGCCGCGGTGACGTCGTGAGCAACGCTCTAGGAACGCCGAAACAAAGCGGTTGACGCCCTGGCGGTGCGGCCTCCTAATGGGCTCCGCCATGGGCGCGCCGCGCGACGCATCCGTCCGGGGTAAACCCGTAGGCGGCGGTGGGTCGAGCTGATCGCTCGGGGGTCGGGTTCGAGATGGCCAGCAAGAGTTCGGGTAGCACGGGTCGGCGCGGGCGGAAATTGCCCCGCCCCATCGCGCGTGCCGCGCGGAAGGCCCGGGCGCCCGAAGCGAGGAAGAAGCCTCCGGCGCGAGGACCGCTCCCGGACGCCGGGGTCGAGACGGCCGAGGCCGAACGCCGGCCCGGCAGGTTCCTCGTCGTGGGCGTCGGCGCCTCGGCGGGTGGTCTGGAGGCGCTGGCCGAGCTGACGAAGAACGTCCCGATCGACCACATGGCGTTCATCGTGGTCCAGCACCTGGCGCCCCAGCACGAGAGCGTCCTCCCCCAGCTCCTCGCGCGCACCAGCAGGGTGAAGGTCGTGGCCGCCGCCGACGGGATGGCGCTCGAGCCGACCAACGTCTACGTCCTGCCCCCCAACAGGGATCTCGCCGTGATGCACGGGGTGATTCACCTGATCACGCCCGCCGGCACAGCCGGCCCTCGATTGCCGATCGACTACATGCTCCGATCGCTGGCCGACGATCAGGGCCCGTCCGCGATCGGCATCGTGCTGTCAGGGACGGGTTCGGACGGCACCTTCGGCCTGGAGGCGATCAAGGCGGCCGGGGGGATCACCTTCGTCCAGGACCCGGCGTCCGCCAAATACGACGGCATGCCGCGGAGCGCGCTCGCCAGCGGCGCCGCCGACTTCTGCCTGACGCCGCAAAAGATCGGAGAGGAGCTGACGCGGATCGCCCAGCTCCCGCGGGTGCTGCGCACACCGAAGGAACCCGAGCGCGCGCCGCACGTCCAGGACCAGCTCGGCAAGCTGTTCGTCTTCATCCGCTCGGCGTTCGGCAACGATCTTTCCAGCTACAAGTCCGCGACCATCGATCGCCGCATCGAGCGGCGCATGACGCTGCACAAGATCGCGAGGATCGAGGACTACGTCAGCTTCGTGCAGTCCAACCAGGAGGAGCTGCGCGCCCTCTACAAGGACATGCTGATCACGGTCACCAGCTTCTTCCGCGACCCCGAGGCCTACGAAGCGCTCAAGTCCAAGGTCTTTCCCAGGCTGCTCGAGCAGCGGGATAAGGCGGCCGCCGTCCGCGCCTGGGTCCCCGCTTGCGCCACCGGCGAGGAGGCGTACTCCCTCGCGATCGCCCTGCTCGAGTTCTTCTCGGAGAAGGGAGTGGACACCCGGATCCAGATCTTCGGCACCGACGTCGACGACGATGCGATCCAGCACGCCCGCCGGGGCGTCTACCCCGCGAACATCGCGCTCGACGTGTCGCCCGACCGGCTCAATCGCTTCTTCACGAAGAAGGACAGCGAGTACACCATCTCCCGCCGCATCCGGGACATGGTGGTGTTCTCGAAGCAGAACATCCTGAAGGACGCCCCGTTCTCGCGCGTCGACCTGGCGAGCTGCCGGAACCTCCTCATCTACCTCCAGCCCGGCTCGCAGAAGAAGGTGCTCCGCATCCTTCACTACGCGCTCAATCCGGGCGGCCACCTCATGCTCGGCACGTCCGAGTCGGTCGGCGACGCGCCCGACCTGTTCTCCCTCCTCGATCGCAAGAGCAAGATCTACGCGAAGAAGAACGTCCCCCTCCCGGTCGGCACGGAATCGGCCTTCGGAACGCCGTACGCCGGGGGCGAGACCCACCAGCAGCCGTTCGTGGCGCCGAAACCGACGCTGGGTTTGCACGGCCTCGTCGATCGAAAGGTGCTCGAGCTCTACGGTCCACCCGGCGTGGTCGTCAACGAGGATCTGGACATCGTCCAGTTCCGCGGACACACGGGGCCCTTCCTGGACCCCGCGCCGGGGACGGCGACGCTGAATCTGCTCAAGCTCGCCCGCTTCGACCTCCACATCGAGCTCAAGAAGGCAATCGAGAAGGCCAGGTCGCAATACCTGCGCGTCACGACCGACGTCAACTATCACAGCGACGAGCAGCCGAGCGCGGTCAGGCTCGACGTCGTGCCGATACACGATCCGGACAGCAAGGCGCGCTGCTTCGTGGTCCTGTTCGACGTTCTGCCGCCCCCGCGGGAGATCCCCGCCGCCAGGAAGGGAGCGGGCCGTTCCGACGACGCGGCCAGGACGCTCGCCCGGCGCATCCAGCACCTCGAACGAGAGCTGGCGCTGACCAAGGACTTCCTGCAGACGACGATCGAAGAGAAGGAGAGCACGACCGAGGAGCTGAAATCCGCGAATGAGGAGCTGCAGTCGTCCAACGAAGAGCTGCAGAGCACGAACGAGGAGCTCGAGACCTCGAAGGAAGAGATGCAGTCGACCAACGAAGAGCTGACGACCGTGAACGAAGAGCTCCAGAATCGGATGGCCGAGCTGAGTCAGACCAACGACGATCTCCACAACGTCCTCGCCGGGGTCGACAACGCGGTCATCATTGTAGGGATGGACCTGCGCATCCGGCGGTACACGACGGCGGCGGAGAAGCTGTTCAACCTCGTCCCCGCCGACATCGGGCGCTCTGTCGACTTCATCGATCCGTTTCTGGGCGCCGGCGCGCTCGGCCCCCGCGTGATGTCGGTCATCGAGAGCCTCGCCGTGGTCGAGGAGGAGATCCTGGCCCGCAACCAGCGCTGGTACCTGCTCAGGGTCAGCCCCTACAAGACGCTCGATCACTCGATTCGCGGCGCCCTCATCGTCCTCGTCCAGATCGACGTGAGGAAGCGGGCGGCCGCCGCGACGCGCGACGCGGGCGACTACGCCGCTCGATTTCTGGCCGCGGTCACCCGTCCCCTCCTGATGGTCGACCGGAGGCTCCGCATCATCTGGGCCAATGACGTCTTCTTCTCGGCGTTTCAGCTCACCGCCGAGGAGACCGTCGGCAACCTGCTCACCAACATCGCCGCCCGCGACTGGATCGACGAGGGTCTGCGGCGCCAGCTCGAGGCCGCCTTCGTTTCGGGCACGCTGTTCCGCGACCACCGGGCCGACATCGAGCTGCAGGGGGCGGGGAGGCGGCAGGTGAGGGTGGGCGGCAGCCAGATTCCGGTCTCGACCGACGTCCCCCTGGTCCTCGTCTCCCTGGAGCCGGCGCCATGAACGATCCGCGGTTCGACAAGATGACGAAGGAGGACCTGATCCTCGAGCTCGAGAAGCTCGAAGCCGCGCGGCGGCTGCCGGCCCGCCGCAGCGGCGCGCCCGACGCCCAGCGGGCCCTCCACGATCTGCAGGTGCACCAGGTGGAGCTGGAGATGCAGAACCGCGAGCTCCGCGAGACGCAGGGCCTGCTGGAGGAGTCGAGATCGCGCTATGCGGATCTCTACGACTTCGCGCCCGTCGGCTACTGCACGCTCGATCTCGAGGGGCGCATCACCGAGATCAACCTGAGCGGCGCCGCCATGCTCGGCTCTCCGCGGGACAGCTTGACCAACAGATCGTTCGCGTCGGTCGCCTTGCTTCGGGACCGGAACCGGTTCAATCAGCACCTGAAGATCTGCCGCGAGCAGAACCAGCGCGTGACGACCGAGCTGGCGATGTCGTCGGGGCGGCGGGGCACGCGCGTCCTCGAGATGGTGAGCGAGCCGATTCGCGACTGGCGCGGGGCAACGACCGCCTTTCGGACCATCCTGACCGACGTCTCCGATCGCAAGCGGATGGAGAACAAGCTGCAGCTCCTGTCCGACGCGGGCCAGCTGTTCGCCTCGTCGCTCGATCTCGAGGCGACGCTGCAGGCCGTGGCGCGCCTCATCGTGCCGACCCTGGCCGACATCTGCCTCATCGACCTCCTGGAAGGCGCGAACGCCGAGCGCCGGGTCGTGCAGTTCGCGGACGGCGCCAAGCAGGCAGCCCTGGCCGAAAAGATGAAGGCGTTCGCCCCTCGCGCCGACTGGTCCTCGCCCCCGTCGCGGGCCGCCTTCCTGGGCGAGGCCACGCTGCTCCCTGAGATAACCGAGGCCGCGCGCGATCGCCTCGCCCACGACGATGCGCACGCGGCCGTCTTGCGCGCCGCCGGCCCACGTTCGATGCTGACGGTGCCGCTGTCGGCTAACGGCAGGACGCTGGGCGCCCTCACCTGGATGTCCTCGGAGTCGGAGCGCCGCTACGGGGCCTTCGATCTCCGACTGGCCCAGGATCTGGCCGGTCGAGCCGCGATGGCGCTGGACAACGCGCGCCTGCACGCCGACGCGCGGCGGGCGGTCGTCGCGCGGGACGCCGTCCTGGCACTGGTGTCGCACGATCTCACGAATCCTCTGAGCGTCATCGTGATGCAAACGGGACGCATCCTCAGCGAGACCATCAGCACGCGGCGCCCCGCGAACCACGGTCACGGGATGGAGGTGATCCAGCGCGCCGCGGAGCAGATGCGCCGGCTCATTCGCGACCTGCTCGACGTGTCGAGCATCGACGCGCAGCGATTGACCGTCGAGCGAAGCCGGCAATCCGTCGCCCTGCTGCTGGAGGACGCGGTCGAGGGCATGGAGTCGCGGGCCGACGCGAAGTCGCTGCGCCTGGAAGGGCACCTGGACGCGGAGCCGGGCCTCGAGGTCGACTGCGATCGCGACCGGATCCAGCAGGTGCTGGCCAACCTGATCGGCAACGCGATCAAGTTCACCGACAAGGGTTCGGTGACGGTGCGCGTTCGGCGCCGCGAGCAGGATGCATGGTTCTCGGTCGCGGACACGGGGCCCGGGATCCCGGCGTCAGAGCTCGGCCATGTCTTCGATCGGTTCTGGCAGGCCCAGAAGACGGCGCGCCAGGGAACGGGCCTCGGCCTGTCGATCGCGAAGGGGATCGTCGAAGCTCACGGCGGAAGAATCTGGGCGGAGAGCGGAGTGGGCGTCGGCACGACCCTCAGCTTCACCCTGCCCATCGTGGGCTCGGCCACTCGTCACGCCGAGGAACCCGTGGTGCTGATCGCTGACGACGATCCGATCTATCGAGAGACGCTCGCCGGCGCCGTTCGAGAGGCGGGGTACGCGGTGGTTGCCGTCGCCGACGGCGCCGAGGCGCTCGCTTATCTGCGCCGCGCGCCGCCGCCGTATTCGATCGTTCTCGATCTGACCATGCCCGTGATGGACGGCTGGGGTTTCCTCGAGGAGAGGAACCGGGACGCGGCGCTTCGGCCCATCCCCGTCATCGTGCTTTCAGCGTTGCGAGGGGTCGAAGGCCAGGTGACCGCGGCGCACGCGGGCTTCGTGTCGAAATCGAAAGGTACCGGCCAGGTGATCGAACAACTGTCGCACCTACCGCATTGATTCGGAGCCGGTCACGACGGGACGGCGACGAGGTCCAGGACGACCACGCGGCGGGTCGCCGCATCTACCTGGTAGACGACGCGGTACCCCTCATACACGTAAAAGCGCAGCGGCGGTTCGTTGGGCCCGGGTTGCTTCGTGCGGCGGCCGAGCTTCGCGGCCGCCAGCGCGATGCTCTCCAGGCGCTCGCGGATGGCCGCGCGCACGGACGCCCGACAACGGACGAGCCGGCGTTCGGTCTCCTTCGAGAACCTCAGCGCGTACTCGGCTCGTGGGGGCATCGGCATGGCCTTTCTCAATATCGCTCGGCTTTGGATCGGCGCCATGAGGTAAGTCCTGCCCCATGCTTCGAAAAAATCGATGGAGCAATCGCAACGCCCGCGCTGCGAGCCAACCAGAGGACGTGACGGCGCCGTGAGCCGTCGCCCGCGAGGACGCGCCTGGCGGTCGGGTCGAAGCCGGCGGCGCGCAGGCGCGCGGTGAAGCTGGCGTCCTGAAAGGTCGACCAGACGGCGAGAACAGAGCCCGGGCGGAGCGCCTTCCGGGCGCGTTGCAGACCTTCCACCGAATAGAGCCGCCTGTTCTTGAAGGTCGTGAACGCCGACGGGCCGTTGTCGACGTCGAGGAGGATGGCGTCGTACCGGTCCGCCGCCTCCGCGATCGCGTCGACGACGTCCGCCTGGACGACGGATACGCGCGGGTCGGCGAGCGGCTCCCCCGCCAGGTGCCCGAGGACCTCTCGGTTCCAGCGGACCACGGCAGCGACGGACTCGACGATCACGACCTCGGCGTCGCCGTCGAGAACGTCGAGCGCGGCGCGGGCCGTGAACCCCATGCCGAGGCCCCCGATGAGGATCCGGACGCCCGGCCTCCGCGCCAGCCCCGCGCAGCCGTAGACCGCCAGCTTCTCCTCGGAGCGGTGGCTGTCGCTTCGCATCAGCTCCTGGCCGTCCACACGCATGGCGTAGCGGTCGTCCTGGACCGACAGCGTCAGCTCCCCGCCGTCGCTGGTGAGCGCCCGATCTATCGTGCGTGCGGGCGTCAGCGGTACCGCTTTCTCTGGGTCGCGGTGCGCGCTTCGCCGTCGATTCGCTTCCGATCGGCGAGGAAATCGCGGACGACGTCGTCGACGTTTTCCTTGAAGGAGACCTTGCCGCCGCCGATCTCCCGCAGCGCCGTGACCGCCGCCTTGTTGGTGCAGACGACCGACGGCCTGGCCCCCGCGGCCAGTTGACGGGCCCGTTCCGCAGCCAGGATGCAGAGCGCGAAGTGGTTGTTCACACGCTCCAGACAATCTTCGACCGTAACTCGTGCCATGGTTCCTCGCCGTTTCTTCGGCGACTGCCCGCGAACGGGGGATTGTGAGGCTTCCGCTCGCGCCACGGCGCCGAAGCCGCCATGACGTCATGAACGCGCCAGGCGGTTTCACCGTACCATGCAAACGTCGCCAACGTGAGGCCCGGTTTTTTCGATGTGAGCGTACGTGACTTCCGCATGGTCCCCGGATGAGACGGCGCTAGAAGCGTGAACGGGGAGGGCGATGACCATGGACGGTGACAGCGTGCGCGATTCCGTTCCGGATCCCAGGCGCTCGCGGCTACGGGCGACCATCGCGGCGATTGAACTGGCGCTCACGCGCCTTGCGCCCGAGGTCACCAACGACAACGGTGCGACGCCGGCGGACAGCCTTCGCGCATCGGTTACCGATCTGGTCGAGCAGCTGGCGCTCGGTCCCGAGCCCGCGTACCGGCGATGTTCCGCGTGCCGCCGCTTCGGCATGAGCGCGGCGACCGTTTGCGGGCACTGCTGGACGAAGGTCGCGTCCGCCCCGTCCGCGTCGTAGCCGCCGATGCAGATTCGAGTGGGATACGACCTGCGCTACGCGCTCCCGCAGCCCACTCCCATGATTCTGACGCTCAACGTTCACTACTCTCGCGCGTCGGACCTGGTCCGGCCCGACCTGATGCTCACCGACCCGGCGGTGCCGATCCGGTCGTATCGGGACGGCTTCGGCAACTGGTGCGCGCGTCTCGTGGCGCCGCAGGGCCACCTGCGGATCTTTTCGGACGCGGTGGTCAACGATCCCGGCACGCCCGACCCGATCTCGCGGGCGGCCGAACAGCACCCCGTCGAGGCGCTGCCCGAAGAGACCCTGGTCTTCCTCGTCGGCAGCCGGTACTGCGAGACCGATCGATTGTCCGACACGGCCTGGCGGCTGTTTGCCGAATCGCCTCCCGGCTGGGCGCGCGTGCAAGCCATATGTGACTTCGTCAATCAGCACATCCAGTTCGGCTACGAATTCGCGAGCCCGACGAAGACCGCGTGGGAGGTTCTCCGCGAACGCCGCGGCGTCTGTCGCGACTTTGCGCATCTCGCGATCGCGCTCTGCCGCGCCATGAACATTCCGGCGCGGTACTGCACCGGCTACCTCGGCGACATCGGCGTTCCGCCCCCGCACGGGCCGATGGACTTCGCCGGCTGGTTCGAGGCTTATCTCGGCGGCCAGTGGCACACGTTCGATCCGCGCAACAACGTTCCCCGCATCGGGCGCGTCTTGATCGCCCGCGGGCGTGACGCCGCCGATGCCGCAATCACCACCACGTTCGGCCCGAACACGCTGGAAAATTTCGTGGTCCGGACCGAAGAGGTCGCGCTCACCCATTAAGTCGAACTTTGTAGCTCGGCGAGCAGGTCGGGCACCGAGATGATGGCGACGCCAACGGCCGCGTCGGAGAGGCCGTAGGGCAGCACCAGGTCGTCTCCGTTCAGCATCGCGCCGCACGAATAGAGGACGTTCGGGACGTAGCCCTCGCGCTCCATGCCTTCGGGCGTGAGCAGAGGCTCGCGGAGCTGGCCGATCACCCGCCGCGGATCGTCGAGGTCCAGCAGCAGGGCGCCGATCACGTACCGCCGCATCGGTCCGACGCCGTGGGTGATGACGAGCCAGCCCGCCGGCGTCTCGATCGGTGAGCCGCAGTTGCCGATCTGCAGCAGCTCCCACGGTCGGCTGGGGCGGTGAAGCTCGCTGACCTCGGCCCAGTGCCGGACGTCGGTCGGCGAGGTCGCCAGGTGCAGGTTCTCGCGATCGCGGCGCGACAGCATGACGAACTTCCCCCCCACGCGCCGCGGGAACAGGGCCATGCCCTTGTTCTGCGCCGCGGAGCCGTTGAGCGTGGCGATGCGGAACGAAACGAAGTCGTCCGTCTGGATCAACTGCGGCACGATCTCGTAGCCGTCGAACGCCGTGTAGGTCGCGTAGTAGGTGACGGTGCCGTCGTCCTCGGTGAAGCGGACGAACCGGGCGTCCTCCATGCCGTGTGTTTCGTGCGGGCCGGCGGGAAAGATCACCCGCTCGGACAGATCCGAATCTGCGGGGAACGTCGTGACGTAGCTCGACGCCGCCAGCACGCGCATGATCTTCGCCGTCTCGAAGCTGATCGCGTGGGGCGGGCCGTCGCGTTCCAGGAGCGCGAGCGAAGCTTCCAGCTCGGCGAGCGTGAAATGTTCCGGCAGCCGGCCCAGAACCGCCCAGGCCAGCTCGTTCCCCGCGTCGAGCTCCACCAGCTTGGCGCTGAATTGGGACTTGTCGTAGTGCGCAGGCGGCGCGCGATCGCCGGTGACGAGGTACCCTCCCAGCGGGTCGAACGTCAGGGCGCTGGCCCCGTCGATCACGCCGGTCCGAAACTCGATCGACGAGATGTGCCCTTCGCCGACCGCGCGCAGGCTCATCACGAACCGTCGCTGGCCCGCCGCCATCCCGGTCTGATCGGGGGCCGGCACCAGCGACGGGTTGAACAGCGCCGCCCCTTCGACGGAGTACTCGTTGGTGAAGTAGGAGCCGATCAGCAGCCTGCGCTCCCGCGACAGCGCGACGTCGCCCGCGAAGTGGGCGACCAGGGCGAAGTGCCGCTCGAGGAGATCCTCGAACTGCTTGTGGCGTTTTTCGAATCGGCGGAGCACGTGCTGCAGCACCACCGCGGTGTCGCGGTCCGACAGCGCGAGGACACGCGCCATCAGCAGCCCGGCCCGGCTGACGGCGTCGCCGGCGGCGATCTCCTCCCCGGGCAGGTACGGCTTCGCGATGACGCGGCTCGCGTCGTGCCGCAAGATGTGAGAGGTCCGCCTGATCATCAGGACGACCGCTCTTTGCCTGCGGCGCCTGCGGCTGCGTACTCGAGGCCTTCGCCGGCCAGCTCCAGCATCGCCATCAGCGACAGCAGAAAAGAGACCGTGCTCTCCGCGCCCTGGTTCAAGTTCGGCGCCGCCGCCCCGAGACCGTCGCGGCATCCCGCCGTGGCCGGGTCGTAGACGGAGGTCCCCAGCCGGTTGGCGCCCAGGAACCACGCGAACGACTCGCGCATCCGGCCCAGGTAGCGGTGATCGCCGGTCACCAGGTAGGCGGCCCGGAACGCCAGCACGAACGCGGCGGCGTCGATCGGTTGCTCGTCGGCGTCCGCTCTCTCCCCGTCGGCGGCGACGTGCAAGGCGCGATCGGTGCCTTCGACTCAAGCCGCGCCGAACTTCAGCGTCGGCTCAACGACACTTCCGACGTCCCGCCGGACGTCCAGAAGGGCGTCGCCAGCATGCTCGATGGCGGCCAGGCGCAGGTGAACAAGATCGGCAACAGCGTCCCCGTGATCGACCGAATAACCACCTACGTGCCGATCCTGTTGAC
>Ga0207669_10001083_pt1 | contig 11622 bp, 9 predicted proteins | sample KBSM33metaG_FD_184329 | JGI IMG/M metagenome (GOLD analysis project Ga0207669, IMG submission 184329) | Miscanthus rhizosphere microbial communities from Kellogg Biological Station, Michigan, USA - KBS M3-3 metaG (SPAdes) (version 2) | ecosystem: Host-associated > Plants > Roots > Rhizosphere >...
CGCCGCTGGGTCAGCCTGCCCGAGGCGGCGTCGATGGTCGACGAACCCGATCTCAGCGACCTCATCCGCTCGTTCGGCCCGTCCGAATTCAAGGCGGCCGCGCGCCGCACCGGCTTTGCCGCCGCTACCAAATCGAGGATCAGTCCCATGTTCGCCTGGTTTCAGCGCCTGTTGCCCAAGACCGGCAACTTCTTCGAGATGTTCGAGGCGCACTCGCTGACGGTCACCGCCGCCGCCGACGCGCTATCGCGGCTCCTTCAGGACGGCACGGGCGCGGCACCGGACAATATTCGCGAAGTGATCGAGCGTGAGAACGACGCCGACGAGATCACGCGCGCGGTGCTCAAGACCGTTCGCGAAACCTTCCTGACGCCGTTCGACCGCGGCACCATCACCAGCCTGATCGGGTCGATGGACGATGCGATCGATGAGATGCAGGCCGCGGTGCAGGCGATCGACCTGTACGAGGTTCGCGAGTTCGAACAGGAAATGAAGGACATGGCGGGCATCATCGTCGACGCCGCACGCCTGACCGCCGAGGCGATGCCGCTGCTGCGCGATGTCGGCCGCAACGCCGGGCGCCTGCATGAACTGACCGAGCGCCTGGTTCGGATGGAAGGCCATGCCGACGACATCCACCGCGCTGGGGTGAAGCGGAGCTTCGTCGAACATGGCCGCGACGATACGTTGCGATTCATCGTCGCGCGCGAAGTCTACAAGCATCTCGAACGGATCGTCGACGCGTTCGAGGATGTCGCCAACGAGATCGACGGCATCGTCATCGATCACGCCTGAGCCCAGTCGATGCATGACCTTGCCTTTCCGCTGTTAGTCGGCCTGATCCTCGTCGCGCTGGCGTTCGACTTCCTGAATGGCCTGCACGACGCGGCCAACTCGATCGCGACGGTGGTATCGACCAGGCTGTTGAAACCGGTGCATGCGGTGCTCTTCGCTGGCGTGTTCAACTTTGCCGCCTATTTCCTGACCATCACTTTCCCCAGTCTGCACAAGGTCGCGTCGACCATCGGGCAGGGGCTGATCGACAAGAACCTGGTGACGCCGGGGGTCGTTTTCGGCGCGCTGATCGGCGCGATGTTCTGGAACATCGTGACCTGGCTGAAGGGTATTCCCTCCTCATCGAGCCACGCTTTGGTCGGCGGGATCATCGGGGCGGGCGTCGCGCATGCCGGCATGACCGGCATTCAGTGGAATGGGCTCAACAAGACGCTGATCGCGATCGTGCTGTCGCCGGTGCTCGGCATGATCCTGTCGATGCTGATCATGCTGGCGACCAGTTGGATGTTCTCGCGCGCCAGCAACCGCGGCGCGGAACGCAGTTTCCGCGTGCTCCACTTGATCTCGTCGGGCACCTATTCGCTCAGCCACGGACTCAACGACGCGCAGAAGACCATGGGCGTCATCACCGTGCTGCTGTTCTCGACCGGCTATCTCCACGGCAAGTTCGAGGTGCCGCATTGGGTGGCGATCAGCTGCTATATCGCGATGGGCCTGGGCACGTTGATGGGCGGGTGGAAGATCATCGAAACGATGGGCAGCCGCATCACCAAATTATCGCAGCATCAGGGGTTCAGCGCCTCGGCCGGCGGCACGATCATGGTGTTCACCGCATCGTTGCTCGGCATTCCGGTATCGACCACGCACACGATCACCGGCTGCGTGATCGGCGCCGGCGTCGCCAAGCGCGCGAGCGCGGTACGCTGGGGCGTGGCGGGGGATGTCGTCGTCGCCTGGATCGTGACGATCCCGGCATCGGCAGCGGTCGGTGCGCTGTTCTACTTGCTGACGACCTTGTTCTGATCCGCGGCCGACCGTCAGGCCGGCGTGCGCAATCCGCGATAGTCGTTGCTGGCAGCGATCATGACTTCCGCGATTAGCGCGTAGGCCGTCTTCCAGGCCTCGATCGTCGCGCTGTCGAGTGCAGAGCCGCCATGCACGGTAATCATGTACATCAACGCGTTGCCGGCGACCGCATAATGGCGGTCCTCCACCCCGTAATCGACATGCCGCTCCGCCAGCTTGCGTAGGCCTGGCCGCATGTCGTCCAGCTTGCTCAGCCCAGTGACGATCCTGCCCAGCGCCTCGATCAGATGCCGGCCCTGTGTGATCATCTCATTCCTGAACAGCGGACGGGTTTCGGGGGCGAGTTCGAACAGGCGGTCATAGAACGACCGCGCGGCAGCATCGGAGTCGAGCACGATCTGGACAAAACTGTCTCGGACGAGATTGACTTGATCGGTATCCATTGCTCGGCGGTCATCCGGATCGCGGGCAATGACACTGCATCATCCGCACCTAGGTATTCGCCGCGGCGTGTTCGAATTTCTCGATCACCCATTCCTCTTCCTGCGCACCAGCGATCCAGTCCTGCATGAAAGGGTGTGTCAGCACGGCCTCGACATAGGCCGCCGCAAAGCGCGCGACCGGCAATTGATAGGTCACGATGCGCGTACAGACCGGCGCATACATGATGTCCGCCGCGCCGAATTCGCCGAACAGGAACGGGCCTGTCCCGCCGAACCGTGCGCGGGCTTGCGCCCAGATCTCCATCAGCCGCGTCAGTTCGGCGACCACGTCGTCATCCGGCTGCTGGGGCGGATAGACTTGGCGGATATTCATGCCGTGCTTGTTGCGCAGCGCCGCGAACCCGGAATGCATCTCTGCGGCCATCGACCGCGCCATCGCGCGCGCGGCTTCGTCCTTGGGCCAGAATTTGTCGCCGCCGGTTTTGTCGTTGAGGAATTCGACGATCGCCAAACTGTCCCAAACGACGATGTCGCCGTCCCACAGGATCGGCACCTTGCCCGAAGACGGCGCGAACTCGTCACCCTGGCGGCGCTTGTCCCAGTCGGCGTCGTAGAGCGGCACGACGACTTCCTCGAACGCCAGTCCCGATTGTTTGCACGCCAGCCAGCCGCGCAGCGACCAACTTGAATAGGCTTTGTTGCCGATGATGAGCTTGAGCATGGCGCTGGGGGATAGAGAGACGGGTAGGGCGCGGCAAGCGGGTGAATGCGCGCTCGATCGACTGATCGGCTGTTGCTCAGTCGCCGATGACCTCGCGAATCCTGCTGGTCAGTGCGTCCATCGCGAACGGCTTGGTCAGGACGTGCATCCCGCGTTCGAGCTGGCCGTTGCCGATCACCGCGTTCTCGGCATAGCCGGTGATGAACAACACCTTGAGATCGGGGCGTTCGACTCGTGCCGCGTCGGCCAATTGACGGCCATTCATTCCGCGCGGCAGGCCGACATCGGTGACCAGCAGCTGGATCGCCGGGTTGGCCTGGAGCATCGCCAGCCCCGAGGCTCCGTCCCCCGCTTCGATCGCGGTATAGCCCAGATCGGCGAGGGCATCGGCAATCAGCGCGCGGATTGCGGGCTCGTCGTCGACCACCAATACGGTTTCGCCGCCAGAGGACGGCGTTGACAGCGCACGAAGGGGTGATTCCTGTTCCGCATCCTCGCGCGAATGCACCCGCGGAAAATACAGGCACATCGTCGTGCCTTGGCCAAGCTCGGAATAGATCCGCACCTGGCCGCCGGATTGGCGGACGAAGCCGTAGATCATCGACAGGCCGAGCCCGGTTCCCTCGCCCAGCGGCTTGGTCGTGTAGAACGGGTCGAACGCGCGTTCGATCGTCTCGGCGGACATGCCGGTGCCGGTGTCGGTCACGCACAGCGAGATATATTGGCCGGGTGGCAGGTCGCGGTCGCGCGCGCCTGCATGATCGAGCCATTTGTTCGCGGTTTCGATCGTGATGCGGCCGCCATCGGGCATCGCGTCGCGCGCGTTGATACAGAGATTGAGCAGCGCATTCTCGAGCTGGTTGGGATCGATCAAGGTCGTCCACAACCCTCCTGCGCCGACCACTTCGAGCTCGATCTCCGGGCCGACCGAGCGCCGCAGGAATTCTTCCATATTGGCGATCAAGCGGTTGACGTCGGTGGGCCGCGGGTCGAGCGTTTGGCGCCGCGAGAAAGCGAGCAGCCGATGGGTGAGCGCCGCCGCGCGTTTGGTCGCGCTGCGCGCCATCTCGACATATTTGTCGATCTCCGCCGTCCGGCCCTGCTTGATGCGCATCTCGATCAGCTCGAGCCCCCCGGAAATGCCGGTGAGGAGATTGTTGAAATCGTGCGCTAAGCCGCCGGTCAGCTGGCCGACCGCCTCCATTTTCTGTGCTTGGCGTAATTGTTCCTGCGCAGCCTCGCTTTCGCGCGTGCGCTCCTCGACCTGGCGCTCGAGCGACTCCGCCAGCGCTGCTAGGGCGATTTCGGCCTGGCGCCGCTCGATTGCCGCCTGCGTACGATCGGCGACGTCGCGGACGAACGCCACGTCTTCCGCGATCCACGCGCGCGGGCCCTTGTCGTTGAGGTAGAGCAAGGCGACGAAATTGTTATGATCGACCAGCGGCATGTTGAGCACCGCGCGCGCATGGATCGCTTCCAGCGCCGCGGCGGTCGGAGCGGTGCGCGGGTCCTCGCGCGCATCGGCGATCGCCACCAGTTCGCCGCGCTTCAAGTCTTCGATATAAGATCCATAATCGCGAAACTGGAGCACGCCCGCCAAGCTGTCGGTCCCTGTGTTGTTCCAGTCGCGCTCGATCGTGACGGTTTCCGCCACCGGATCGATGATGCCATAGCCCGCGCGGCTCACGCCGAGCGTCGACCCCAGGATTTGCGCTGCCAGGAACGACATCGCGGTCGGGTCGGTCATCTGGCGTAGGCCATCACCAAGCGCAATCAGTGCGGCTTGATGGCTTTCCGTGCGGCGACGTGCCGTGATGTCCTGCGACACGCCGACCATCTGCTCGATCCTGCCACGGTCGTTACGCTCGAGCCGCCCATTGACCTGAATCCAATGGAGCGAGCCGTCGGGCCACAAGGTGCGATATTCGACGTCGAAATGGGCACCCGTTTCTATCGACAAATCCGCCGCCGCGCGCATGCGTTCGCGATCATCGGGATGGATGGTGGCGATCAGTTGATCGTAATCGAACGGCTCGTCCGCGCGCCGGCCGTAATGTGCCTTACAGTCGGGCGACGCGTGCAGCGTGTTGGTCCTGAGCTCCATCGTCCAGGCGCCGAGCCCGCCCGCGTTCAGCGCGACGCGCAGCCGCTCCTGGCCCGCGCGAATGTCCTCGAGCCGTGTTCGCGCCTCATATTGCCGCAGGCGCGCGCGGCGCGCTGCGCGGGCGAGGCTGATCAGCGTCGTCGGATGAAAGGGGCGTTCGAGGAAAGTGACGTTGCCCAGAATCTCGAGCAATCGTACCGCACCCGGATTGCGCTCTAGCCCGCCGCCGCGCGCGGTCAGCACGATGAACGGGAAATCGGACCATTCCGCCTGATCGGCGAGGAAGCCGGCGAGATCGCGCAAGTCGGCGCCGCGCAGGGTTTCTTCGGTGACGATCGCGAAGCCGGCTCCGTCGCGCAACGCGCGGACGAACGAGGGAATGTCGGGGAAGGCCGCCGCTTCGAGACCTGCCTCGCGCAACATCGCTTCCGCCACGACTGCGTCGCGCCCGTGCGGCGCCAATATAACCGCGCCTTCGGCGATCGTGCGATTCAAGAGACGATCACCTCTGCTTTACGTCGAGCAGCCCGGCGCTATCTTCGCCGACCAGGCTCGGCACACCACGCAGCACGCCCTGGAAGCCGGTGAGCGGTTCACCCAGCGTAATGCCTTTATGGTTGATCATGAACTCTCTGATCGTATCCTCATGGAAGCCCGTGCGCTTCTTAACAATCGAGATCGCGCGCCGGACGCGTCCCAATGCTTCGAAATAGCGCAGCAGGATCACCGTGTCGGCGAGGTAGGTCACGTCGACTGGCGATTTCATGTCCCCGACCAGCCCGTGCTGGGCGACGGTCAGGAAAGTCGTGCTGCCCTGGCGGTTCAGATATTGCAGCAGTTCGTGCATGTGCAGGATCAGCGCCTGCTCCTCGGGCATCGCCGCCTGATAGCCGTTGAGGCTGTCGATCACGACGGTCCGCGCGCCATGCTTTTCGACGCAGTCGCGCACGCGCTCGGAGAATTCGCCAGGGGTCAGTTCGGCGGCGTCGATCTGTTCGATCACCAGCCGCCCGGTATCGGCCATCCCCTGCAGGTCGATGCCAAGCCCCTTCGATCGCTCGAACAGCAGCCCGAGTTCCTCGTCGAAAATAAACATCGCCGCGCTTTCGCCGCGGTTGATCGCGGCTTGGACGAAGCTGAGCGTGAGCAGCGATTTGCCGGTACCCGCGGGCCCAAGGATCAGGTTGCTCGCGCCGCGCTCGAAGCCGCCGCCGAGGAGTTCGTTGAGGGGTTCATTGTCGATCGGCACGGTCTCGCGCTTGAAGCTCGTTCGATGTTCGGCGGAAACCAATCGCGGAAACACGCGGACGCCGCCCGTGTCGATCACGAAATCGTGATAGCCTCCGCGATATCGACGGCCGCGATATTTGAGCACGCGCATCCGCCGACGCTCCGCGCCGTAATTGGGCGACAATTCCTCGAGCCGGATCACGGCGTGCGCGACGCTGTGCACGGTCTTGTCCATGACGTCGGCGGTCAGGTCGTCGAGCATCAATACGGTGGCGTCGTTATGCGAGAAATAATGCTTCAGCGCGAGGATCTGACGGCGGTACCGCAGAGAACTTTGCGCCAGCAGGCGGATTTCGGACAGGCTGTCGAGCACAACCCGAGCCGGTTTCACTCGTTCGAACGCCTCGAATATGCGCTTCGTGGTTTCGCCGAGTTCCAGGTCGGAGGAATAGAGCAGGCTCTGTTGCTGTTCGTCATTGAGCAGGTTTTCGGGTGGGACCAACTCAAAAATCTCGAAATTCTTCGGAAAGGTCCAGCCATGCGACCCGGCGCCGTCGCGCAACTCCTCCTCCGTTTCGGACAAGGTGATGTAGAGTACCTTCTCACCATTTTCCGCGCCGGCCATGAGGAACTGGCTGGCGATCGTCGTCTTGCCCGTGCCGGGACTGCCTTCGACAAGAAAAAGCCTGCCGTTTGCCAGGCCGCCGGCAAGGATTTCATCCAGTCCGGCGACGCCGGTTGCACAATTTCCCATCGAGACTCCATCCTACAAACAACCACCGTTAACGGTATCGCGTCCGTTACGACTTGATGTTGCTCAATGCCGGAATGGCGATTTCGATCCCCCGCAGCTTGTCCCGGCGGCGCCTTTTCGCTGCGCGGAATGGTCAGAAATCTTCGTTTATGTGAATGATTTCAGGTGCTTCGATGCTCCCGATCGCGACGATTGACTCGGGCGCTCACGCATGATGCCTTGTGGCGCATGAAGATCGCCCTGCTCGCGGCGCTGGCTGCCATGACCCTTCCCGCCACGGCACGCGCGGACAAGCTGCCGCCACGTGACGAATGTGCCGCGGATGCGTCGTTCGCCGCGTTCCGCACGACATTGAAGGGCATTGTCGCGCGCAAGGACGCGAAGGCATTGCTGGCGCTGACGACGCCGGACATCGAATATTCGCTCGATGTCGGCATCCCGGGCAAAGCGGGGTTCGCGAAGGAATGGGACCTGATCCACCCCGCGTCATCGAACCTGTGGGTCGAACTCGATCTGGCATTGTCGCTCGGCTGCGCGCTCGATCGGGGCGAGGCGAGCATCCCCTATATGTATTCGCGACTGCCGCAGTCGCGCGACGTCTTCGCGACCACCGTGCCTAGCCGGTCGCGGGTCAATCTGCGCGCCAGCCCGAATACAGACAGCCCGGTCGTGGCCTTGCTCGACTGGGACATTCTGACCGTCATCGACGAGAAGGACAGCGCATGGACGCACGTGAAGACTGACGAGGGCAAGGAAGGCTATGTCCGCGTCGATTTCCTGCGCAACCCGCTCGCCTATCGCGCGATCTTTCGAAAGCGCGACGGCAAGTGGATGATGGCGATTTTCATCAACGGCGATTGATGGTGGATCAGCCGTTCGTGGACGGCACGATCAGATACTTCTCGCCGGTCTTCTTCGCGCTGTAGGCAAGCAACGTGTCCTTATCGAGCGCTTCCGCCAGCGAGATTTCCGCGGTGTAATGGCTGGCGAAGGTCGTGCGAATTTCGGCGGCGACACGCGCGCGCATGCGGCCGACCACCTCGGCGCCCGCCTTCATCAGGAACGGGGTCAACAGGAAGCCGCCGACGCCCCAGGAAAACCCGACATCACGACCGATCAAGGTCGGTCCGAGGTCGAGCGCGCCATAGATATAGACCTGCTTGTAGGTGCTCGATCCATAGCGGCTATAGGTCGTCGCGTTGCGATTGGCGGCGACTTCCATCGCCGCGAGGATCTGACCGGCCAACTTGCCGCCACCGATCGCGTCGAACGCCAGCGTCGCGCCGGTCTCGGCGAGCGCGTCGACCAGTTCGTCGCGGAAGTTCTCCGAGGTCGAATCGACCACATATTTCGCGCCGATATCGTGCAGGATCCTGGCCTGCTCGGCCGAGCGCACGATGTTCACCAGCTTCACGTCGTCGGCGATGCAGATGCGGTTGAGCATCTGGCCGAGGTTGGAGGCGGCGGCGGTATGGACCAAGGCGCTGTGCCCCTCGGCGCGCATCGTCTCGACCATCGCCAGCGCGGTCAGAGGATTGACGAAGGCCGATGCGCCTTCGCGTGCGGTGACGCCGTCGGGGAAGGGCAGGAGGTCGCTCAACCGCGCCTTGCGGTACTGGGTGTACATGCCGCCGCCGATCACCGCGACGGTCTTGCCGATCAGCTCTTCAGCGCCATCGCCGGCGGCGACCACTGTTCCGGCGCCTTCATTGCCGACTGGCATGGATTCATTGAGCCGCGCGCGCACCATCGGCATGCGCTGTTCGGGAATCTCAGCAGTCAGCACCGGACGGTCGGCCGTGCCGCGCTGGTCCAGCGTGGCGAGGTCCGCCGGGCCGGTCAGCAGCCCGAGGTCGGATGGATTGAGCGGTGCCGCCTCGATCCGGACGATCACTTCGCCCGGGCCGGGAGGCGACAATTCGACATCGACCAGCGACAATTCGAGCTTGCCGTCGGACACCAGCGAACGCAGTTCGAGGCCCTTGGTCGGTGCGGTCATTCGATCCTCCCTAATTTTTCGATTGTTCGGTATGTAGCTTGGGGAGCGATCGGTTCAAGTCCTCATCATTTCGGCCGGCCGTTGGCTTTCCACTCCGGCTTGAACCCACCAGACGCCAGCAGGCGGACCGGTGCGACCAGCGAGCGGATCGCCTTTGTCATATAATCGATATCGAGATTCTCTACCGTGTCGGTCGGCTGGTGATAGGTCGGCACCACCGCCCAGCCCGACAGGGTGTGGGCGACGATCCCCTTGAGGGCGAGCGAATAATTGTCCGATCGCTCGAAAAAGCTCTGCTCCGGATAAGGATCGGCAGCGATCAGCGCGCCCTGGCTCTTCATCATGTCGAACAGATTGGAACGCTCCGAACCGGTCATCATCAGCGCGCCCTTGGGCAATTTGGGATCCTGCGCGCCGATCATCTCGAACTCGATATTGGCGACGAGATCGGTGAGCGGCACCGGCGGATGCTCGCCGAACCAGGTCGAGCCGAGCCCGCCAATCTCTTCGCTGCCGTAAGCGACGAACAGAATACCACGCTTCTGCCGGCCCATCGCGGCAAAGGCGCGCGCGAGTTCGATGACGGCGACCGTGCCGGAAGCGTCGTCATTGGCGCCGGGCATGACGGCGCCGTCCGGCCGCACGCCGAGGTGATCGAGATGCGCCGACAACAGGATCACGCCTGCCTTGGGATCGGTGCCCGGCAGATAGCCGATCGCATTGGTGGTGGTCGCCCTGGTGGTTGCGATCGGGACCTGGATCGACACGTCGGCGCCCGCCGCGATGCCGGCCAGCGTCTCGGCGGGAATCGTCGCGACCGTCATCGGCGGACGGCGGCTGGGTGCGCCTTCGATCGTCGTCGGCAGCGATGGCTTGCCGCCGATCATATCCAGGAACTTGCGGCTGGCGTCGCTCTCCGCGGTCAGCACCAGCTTGATTCCCTTGCCGCGCAGCTTGCGGGCAAAGGTCATCAGGCTGTCGGCAGGGCCGGTATAGACGACGATTTCGGCGGAGGGGATGTCGCCGTCGGGGCGAGTCACGATCACGGCTTTGCCGCCGGCAGTCCCGCCGCCCGTCAACAACAGCGTCGCGCCTGCCACGGGCTTGCCGTCGATCGTCAGGACTGGCGGCCCGGCGATAGAGCGCCGGGTCAGCGGCGCCGTCTGGAGATAGGAGTCCATGCCGGGCGCATGGCGCAGGCCGGAATCGCGGAACAAAGAAGCGACATATCCGGCGGCTATAGCCTCGTCGGCAGTGGCACTGCCGCGGCCGCGCAAACCCGGTCCGGCGAGAAGAATTTCTTCGGCAAGGACTTTGTCGCGGTCGATCGTCGGCGACGCCTTGTCGCGCGATGCCGCAGGAATCGCCGGCAACGCCATGAGCGCCAGCGCCGCGACAAGGCCGATATTTTTCATGCAAGCTCCCCCGGGGTCGGTTTGCGCGACCCTTAGGTAGAGCTGCCGACGAAATCTAGCCGAGCGCCTCGATCACCGCGGCGCGCAATTCTGGCATGCCGAGCCCGGTCTCGCTCGAGGTCGACAGGATGTCGGGATGCGCGGCGGGCCGCTTGCGTGCTTCCTCGGCGGTCTCGGCGGCGACCTTTTCCAGTTCGGTCGGCTTGATCTTGTCGGCCTTGGTCAGGACCAGGCGATAGCTGACCGCTGCCTTGTCGAGCATTTCCATGATCTCGCGATCGACATCCTTGATGCCATGCCGCGCATCGATCAGCACGAGCGTGCGCTTGAGCACGTCACGCCCGCGCAGGAAGTCGTTGACCAGGTACCGCCATTTCCTGACGACATCCTTGGGCGCCTTGGCGAAGCCATAGCCCGGCATGTCGACCAGCCGGAAGGCGAGGGGCTCGCCCACGTCGAAGAAGTTGAGCTCCTGCGTCCGCCCCGGCGTGTTCGACGTACGCGCTAGCGAGTTGCGATTGGTCAGCTTGTTGAGCAGCGACGACTTGCCGACGTTCGACCGACCGGCAAACGCGACTTCTGGGACCACGGGGTCGGGCAGATGCTCGAGCGCAGGGGCGGATTTGAGGAACGCGACCGGCCCGGCGAAAATCTTGCGCGCCGCCTCGATCGCGTCCTCGTCGAATTCGCTCACGTTATTTGACCACCGGTTGCTTGAGGGCAGGGTGCCGCGCGTAGAGGATCCGCTGCTGCAGCACGGTCAGCAGGTTGCTGGTGATCCAGTAGACCTGAAGGCCGACCGCGAACGGCGCCATCACGAACATCAACACCCAGGGCATCAGCGCAAAGACCTGCTTCTGCGCGTCGTCCATCGGCTGCGGGTTCATCTTGAACTGCAGCCACATCGAGATGCCGAGCAGGATCGGCACCACGCCGATCGCGATCATGTGCGGCGGCGTGAAGTGGAGCAGGCCGAACAGGTTGAGTGGCGTCAGCGGATCGGGCGCCGACAGATCCTTGATCCAGGCGACGAACGGCTGGTGCCGCATTTCGATCGTCAGCATCAGCACCTTGTAGAGCGAATACATGATCGGGATCTGGAGGAATGTCGGCAGGCAGCCGGCGAGCGGGTTGA
>Ga0207669_10001087_pt1 | contig 11611 bp, 9 predicted proteins | sample KBSM33metaG_FD_184329 | JGI IMG/M metagenome (GOLD analysis project Ga0207669, IMG submission 184329) | Miscanthus rhizosphere microbial communities from Kellogg Biological Station, Michigan, USA - KBS M3-3 metaG (SPAdes) (version 2) | ecosystem: Host-associated > Plants > Roots > Rhizosphere >...
TTGCGGCTCGGTATAGGCCGGCGCCGGTTCTGCCACCGGCTCGGGCTCTGCCACCGGCTCCGGTTGAGGTTCCGCAGCCTGCGGCGTTTCGGCTTGCAGGTTAGAGTTCGGATTGGCCTCGGGCGCCGTGGCGTCCGAAGTCTGCGTCTGGATGCCGGCTTCGGGAATCGGCGCCAGCGCCTGTTGCGGCGGTTCCGGCGGGGGTGGCGGCGGCGGCGGTTCGGCGGTCGAGGTCGGGCCGCCGACCAGAGCTTCGCCATAGTGCGTGCCACCCTGGGCAGCCGCCAGTCCGGTGGGCGCCTGGGCCAGATCCTGAATCGTGGAGGTCGGCCGCTGGGTGGGCGTGGTGTTCACATCCGGAAACTCGCCGCCCGATCCGGTATCCGTGTTCATCTGGGTGCCGCCGTCCGGCGCGCTCGTCACCGTCGGGGGCACGTCTTTATCGGAAGAGCAGCCCGCAAGCAGCAGCCCAGCGGCAAGAGCCGCGACGCCAATTCCGCGTGACGGGAATACGACGAACATGTGGTCGGCAACCTCCCTGCTGGACACCAGAGTCGCGCGCGATACGCTTGTCAATTGCGACCGTCGTTCAACGACTTAGTGCCTAATCCTGAGCTTGCGCTACTATAGCAAAGATCGGCTTGCGTCGATTGCCAAATTCACCCGCCAGCTCGGGTGAGGCAAAGTGTTGAAAAAACAATAGAAATTCTGAGAGGACGCATGAGCGAAGAGAGCGGGGGAAACGGCCAGATGGATCCGGCTGCGTGGTCCCAGGCCATGACCCGGATCGCCGAGCAGTCCCAGCGCCTGGTCGCGGATTTCGTTCAGCGCAACCAGTTCCAGAACGCTTCGGGCGGCATGGACCCGATGGCGATTGGCCGCGCCTTCATGGAAATGACCGCGCGGCTGATGAGCGACCCCGCCAAGCTGATGGAGGCGCAATTCTCGCTCTGGCAGGACTACATGAACCTGTGGCAGTCGACCGCCAAGCGCATGATGGGCCAGGAGGCCGATCCCGTCATCGCGCCGGCGAAGGACGACCGCCGCTTCAAGGACTCCGCCTGGCAGGACAACCAGGTGTTCGACTTCGTCAAGCAATCCTACCTGCTGACCGCGCGCTGGCTGCAATCGACCGTGCAGAACGTCGACGGGCTGGACGACAAGACCTCGCGCAAGATCGACTTCTATACCCGCCAGTTCGTCGACGCGATGGCGCCGAGCAACTTCGTGCTGACCAATCCGGAGGTGCTGCGCGCCACCATCGACAGCCGCGGCGAGAACCTGGTGAAGGGCCTGGAAAACCTGCTCGAGGATCTCGAGCGCGGCAAAGGCCAGCTCAAGATCCGCATGACCGATCTCGAGGCTTTCGAAGTCGGCAAGAACATCGCGGTCACGCCGGGCAAGGTGGTCTACCAGAACGACCTGATCCAGCTCCTCCAATACACGCCGACCACCAAGGAGGCCGCGAAGCGGCCGCTGCTGATCATTCCGCCGTGGATCAACAAATACTACATCCTCGACCTCAAGCCGGCGAACTCCTTCATCAAGTGGGCGGTGGATCAGGGCCACTCGGTGTTCGTGATCTCGTGGGTCAATCCCGACGAGAAGCTTGCCGCCAAGTCGTTCGAAGACTACCTGCTGGAAGGGCCGATCGCGGCGCTCGATGCGGTGGAGAAGGCGACCGGCGAGAAGACCGCCAATGTCATCGGCTACTGCCTGGGCGGCACGCTGCTGGCGTCGCTGCTCGCCTACCTCGCCGCCAAGGGCGGGGCCGAGCGCATCGCGAGCGCGACCTTCCTCACCACGCTGGTCGATTTCAAGGAAGCGGGCGAGCTCACCGTCTTCATCGACGAGGAGCAGCTGGCGGCGCTCGAGGAGAAGATGAACGAGCGCGGCTATCTCGAAGGCGCGGAGATGGCGAACACCTTCAACATGCTGCGCGCCAACGACCTGATCTGGTCGTTCGTCATCAACAACTACCTGCTGGGCAAGGAGCCGTTCCCGTTCGACCTGCTCTACTGGAACTCGGACTCGACGCGCATGCCGGCGGCGATGCACAGCTTCTATCTGCGCAACATGTACCAGAACAACCTGCTGAGCAAACCGAACGGGATCGATCTGAACGGCGTCGACATCGACCTCCGCAAGGTGAAGACACCGGCCTTCATCCTGTCGACCCGCGAGGACCACATCGCGCCGTGGAAGGCGACTTATGTCGCGACCCAGCTCTATTCCGGTCCGGTGCGCTTCGTGCTGGCGGCATCGGGCCATATCGCCGGCGTGGTCAATCCGCCGGCGTCCGGCAAATACAACCACTGGACCAACGCCAAGGCGAAGACCTACCCGAAGAACCCGGACGAATGGCTAGCGAACGCCGACATGAAGCCGGGCTCCTGGTGGCCCGAATGGCAGCAATGGATCGCTTCGTTCGACGACGGCAAGGTGCCGGCGCGCGAGCCGGGTGCCGGCAAGCTGAAAGCGATCGAGGACGCGCCAGGCTCATACGTCAAGGTACAGGCGCAGTAGACCTCAGTCGGCCTGCAGCGGCGCGTGCAGCCGCGTGCCCGCGACCAAAACACCGCCGCGATCTCCCACCGTCACCGATCCGTATCGCTGAGCAAAGACTGCAGGCAGCGGCCGCGCATCCGACGCGGCCAGCCACAGGCGCAGGAGGTGCCGCCGCTGGGCGGGCTCCGGCCAGTCCACGAACGCGGTGCGATCGTGCAGGATGGTGTGGTTGTGGACGAACTGCACGTCGCCCGGCCTGAACTCCATGGTCATGTTCAGCGCAGGATCGTTGGCCAGCGCGTCGAACAGATCGAGCGCCTCGCGATGCGCCGCCGTCAGCGGCGGCGCGTCGGCAAAACGCTGCGCGGAGTCGATATACTGGCGCTGGTAGATCGCGGTCAGATGGCCGTCGTGCCAGCTGAACACCGGAATCTCGAAATAGGGCTTCTGCCCCGCCGCCACCTCGCCGCGCCGGTCGGTGGCGACCGGTTCGAGCAACAGGATCAGCAGGTCGGGCCGCCGCCGGCGCATCTCGTTGAAGATGGTGGTCGAGCTCACCAGCGCAGAGAGACCGCCCGAGCGGGCGGTCTTCAGGCACAGCAGCGCGACGATGTCGCAGGAGTCGGTATGAAAGGTCTGCCGGGCGCTGGTCTGGTAGATGCGGACGTTGGGATCCTGCGCATCGAGCCCGAGATCCTGCACGTGGCCCAGCGCATGACCCTTGGCATTCTGCGAGCGGGCGCTGCCGATATGCGCGCCCAGCCCGAAGAACGCGGTCGCCGCCTCGCGCACGCTCCAGCGCTCAACCGGCAGGCCGCGCATCAGCAGGAAGCCGCGGCCGTTCAAGACCTCGTCGCGCACCCGCGCTTTTAGTTTCTGTCCCAGCGACGGCAGGGGGAAATCCCGAGCGGAGATCGCCGCGATGTCGGAGCTGCGCGCAACCAGCGGCTCCGCCGCCTGCTCGATCTCGCGGATGTCCGCGGCGGCGAGCGGCATTAGCCATTCGTCACGCGCGGCCATCTCCGGGCCATGCCACGCCGCGGCACCGGTCTGCTCCGGCGGAAGAACGGGCGACATGCTAATCCGCAGCCGGCAGATCGAGCTCCACCTTGAGCCCGCCGAGCGTGGACTTGCCGAGCGTCAGCGAGCCGCCATAGAGCGTCGCGAGATCGACCGCGATGGTGAGGCCAAGGCCGCTGCCAGGCGTCCGTTCGTCGAGTCGCCCGCCGCGCTGCAGGGCTTTCGCGCGCTGCTCCGCCGCAATGCCGGGGCCGTCGTCGCCGATCTCCACTTTGAGCCGGTCGCTGGCGCGCGCCGCGTCGATCCGCACCTTGCCGGCCGCCCACTTGCAGGCATTGTCGAGCAGGTTGCCGAGCAGCTCGCTCAGATCCTGCGCCTCGCCCGCAAACCACAACGGCTTCACCGACAACGCGACTTCGACCTCGATGTCCCGATCGCTCATGCGGGGCAAGGTACGCGCCAGCGCTTCGATCGCATGCGCCGCATCCGCCCGCACGCCCAGCAAGCGCGCGCCGCCCACCGCCTGGGCGCGCGCCAGGTGATGCTGGACCGCGTCCGTCATGGCGTCGATCTGTTCCAGCGCGAGCTTGCGATCCGGCGTCGCCTCGTTCTCCATCTCGTTGCGCAGGACAGCGAGCGGCGTCTTCAGCGCGTGGGCCAGATCGCCGGCTTGCCCGCGCGCGCGATCGATCAGCGAGCCATGGTGATCGAGCAAGGCGTTCAGCTCGTGCGCCAGCGGCGCGATCTCGGTCGGCGCATCGTCCGACAGCCGCTTGATGGTGCCGGTGCGGATCGCGGCCAGCGCGGACTTGATCTCTCCCAGCGGCCGCAAGCCGACGCGCACCTGCAGCACGAGTGCCGACACCAATCCAACGCCAAGAACGACCAGCGCAATGGCCAGTATCTGCGAAAACTGCCGCGCTGCCGTCTGCACCGGAGCCAGATCCGCGGCCACCGAAAAGGTCACCGGCGGGGTCGGCGCCTCGAACTGAAGCGTGCGCTGGGCCAATCGCAGCCGCTCCGAGCGAGGCCCCTTGATCTCGCGCAGGCTGATCTCGCCGAGCGCGTCATGGGCAACTGGCGACGGCAGGCGCGCGTCCCACAAGGAGCGTGAGCGGATCGGCGGCGTGTCCTCGGATTCGACCTGCCAATAGTAACCGGAGAGTTGCCGATCGTATTTTGGCAGGTCGGGCTCGCGCGCCAGCCTGATGCCGCCATCCGCCATGGTTTCAAGCCCGGCGGCCAGATCATCAAGCCGATCTACCAGATCGGCATCGACACCACGCCGCAGATGCAGATCGAATAGCGTGGTCAGGAGAACATAAGCCGCCAACAGGGTTGCCCCGCACAGCAGCGATGCTCCGACGATCAATCGGAAGGTCAGCGACTTCCGGTCCGGGAGTGGAATGCGGCGACGCCCCAACTCAGCTGGTCCCGGTGGTGTCGCGCCCGGCGCCGGTTGGTTGTGAACCGTCCCCCTGCGGCATGCGATAGCCCTGCCCGCGCACCGTCTCGATCGAGCCGGCGCCGAGCTTCAGGCGCAGGCGCCTGACGAACACCTCGACGGTATTGGAATCGCGGTCGAAGTCCTGCGCGTAGATATGCTCGATGATCTCGCTGCGCCCCACGATCTGGCCGGTGCGGTGCATCAGGAACTGCAGCAGGCGCTGCTCGAACGTGGTCAGGATGACGGGCACGCCATCGCGCGTCACGGTCCCCGAGCGGGTGTCGAACTTGATCGCGCCGCTCGCCAGCATCGGGTCGGCCCGGCCGGCGCTGCGGCGGATGAGCGCCCGGACGCGGGCCAGCAGCTCCGCCATGTGAAAAGGCTTGGCCAGGTAGTCGTCGGCACCTGCGTCGATACCGGCCACCTTGTCGGACCACAGGTCGCGCGCGGTCAGGATCAACACCGGCACGTTCCGGCCGGCCTCGCGCCACTTGCGCAGCACTTCGATGCCGTTCATCCCCGGCAGGCCGAGGTCCAGAACGATCGCGTCGAAATCGGAGGTGTCGCCGAGATAGTGGCCCTGCTCGCCGTCCATCGCGGATTCGACGACGTAACCCGCGCTGTCGAGCGCGCTTGCCAGCTGACGACTGAGGTTGGGATCGTCCTCGATCACCAATACGCGCATTTTGTGCTACTCGACCGGCTGACCGTCCAAGGTTCGCAACGCGAGGGTCGCCGCATCATAGCGCGCCTTGTGGACAACACCATCCTCAGTCACGACGCGCAGATCATAATCCCAGCCCTGGTTCACGTTACCGACCAGCTTGGCATCAAGCACCTCGCCGTCGAGCTGCTCCTCGGCCATCTTGTAGACATCCTCGAGGGGACGGATCAGGCCGGCCTCGCGCAGGCTGAGAATTGAATCTGTATCCTCGACCTGCGTCTCCGTGCTGCCGCTGGCGGCGTCGCTGTTGGCGCCTTTGCCCTTGCCGTTGCCGCCGGCGTTCGACTTGCCGTTGCCGCCGGCATTCGAACTGCCACCGCCGCCGCTGCTGCCACCGCCGTTCCCGCCCCCGTTGCCGCCACCATGCCCGCCGCCGTTACCGCCGCCATTCCCGCCACCGTTGCCACCGCCATTCTTGGCAAAGGCGGGATCGCTCCAGACGGTCAGAAGGGTCTCGGTGGCAAGCAGGCTCACGGCCATCAGCGCGACGAGCGCCAACTTTCGAGACCGCTTCCTGTTCGAGCCACGGACCATGGATGAGGGACCAGTTCCTTTTCCGGTCCGTTCTTTTTACGGGTTCCAAGCTGAACCGCCCATGAATCGCCGGTACTGACCTACCACCACGTGGAGTCGGTCCGTCATTTTGTCGGCAAATTGTCAGGTAAATGTCAGAAATAGATAAACTTTTCGGAAAATTTGCGCGGTCTTATTCAACCGGCTGTCCGTCGAGGGACCGCAGCGCCAGGGTGGCGGCATCGTAGCGGGCCTGATGGACCAACCCATCGCGCGTGACGACGCGCAGGTCATAGGTCAAGGCCCCCTCAGCAGTTGCCACCAGCTTGGCGTCGATCACCTCGCCATCCAGTTGGCGCTCGGCCACCGAGTAGAGATCGCCGAGCGAACGGATTCGACCGGACTCGCGGAGGCTCAGCGCCGAGTTCGGATCCTCGATCTCGGTCTCGGCCGGCTTGGCGTCTGGCGCGCGGCTCGACGTTGCGCCGGAGCCGCTCCCGCTACCATCACCGCTGCTGCTGCCACCACCGCTACCCTGCCCATTCCCATTGCCGTTCCCGCCGCTGTTGCCGTTTCCGTTCCCGTTGCCGCCGCTGTTGCCGTTTCCGTTCCCGTTGCCGCCGCTACTGCCGTTTCCGTTTCCGTTTCCGTTTCCGCCGCTACTGCCGTTTCCGTTCCCGTTGCCGCCGCTATTGCCGTTTCCGCTCCCGTCGCCGCCGCTACTGCCGTTTCCGTTCCCGTTGCCGCCGCTATTGCCGTTTCCGTTCCCGTTGCCGCCGCTATTGCCGTTTCCGTTCCCGTTCCCGCCGCTGTTGCCGTTCCCGCCGCCATTACCACCCCCGTTCCCGCCACCATTGCCACCGCCACCGCCGTTCCCTTTGCCATCTGCAAACGCGGCGGTGGCAGTGACGATGCTGGTGACGATCTCGGCAGCAGCGAACCCGCAGGCCAGCAACAGGGCCAGCGCAGCGGTCTGATCTCGCAGGAACCGGCGACGAGCGCTCATGACCGATCCTTCGCTGATCGATGTCCGACGGATGCGATCAGCACGCGTTGGGATGGATCACTCTTCATCTGGCTCCGACAGCTTGGCGTTGCTCGATCACTTTGTCGGCCAGCCGTCCGGTCAGCTCCTGCAGATGGTCGAACCGGTAGGCAAAATTGCCGACGCCATAGGTAAGAGAGCGCAATTCTATCACCAAATCCTGAAGCTCCGATTGCGGCATCAGGCATTCCACCACTTCCCAGCCGTCCCAGTCCGGCTTGCTGGCGATCTGCAGGATCTGGCCACGCCGGCCGGTCACCAGCGAATGAACCCGTGAAATCAGGCTCGCTGGGGCAGAAACATCGACCGCGAAGATCGGTTCCAGCAGGATCGGATGGCATTTCGGCATCGCCTCCTGCATCGCCATGCGCGCGGCCGTCTTGAACGCGGCGTCGGAGCTGTCGACCGAGTGATATTGGCCGTCATACAGCGCGACGGCGACATCGACCACCGGGAATCCCAACGGTCCGCGCGAGAGATACTCGCGGACGCCTTCCTCCACCGAGCCGATGAATTGCCGCGGCACCGAGCCGCCGACCACCCGATCGTGGAACTCGAAGCCCTGGCCGCGAGTCTGCGGCCACACTTCGACATGCACGTCGCCGAACTGGCCGTGGCCGCCGGACTGGCGCTTGAAGCGGGCATGCTGCTTCACCTGAGCGCGGATCGTCTCCTTGTAGCTGACCTGAGGGCGGCGCGCCTTGACCGGCAGGTTGTAACGCAGCTTCAGCCGCTCCAGCGCGATCTGCAGATGGATGTCGCCCTGGCCGTGCAGCAGCAACTCGTGCGTATCGGGATTGTGGGCAAAGCTGAGCGAGGGGTCCTCCTCCGACAGCTTCGCCAATGCCGCTGTGAGCTTTACTTCGTCATTGCGGTTCTCCGCATCGACCGCCAGGGCGTATAGCGCCGCCAGCGGCTCCGGCCATTTGAATCCGCTCGGCACCTTGCCGCTCGCAGTCAGGACATCGCCGGTCTTCAGCGCGTCCATGCGACCAAGCCCGACGACCTCGCCCGCCGCCGCCTTCGCGATCTTGTCAAAGCCGTTGCCCTTCGGCTTCAGCAACGCGCCGATGCGCTGGTCGGACAGGGTCTGGCCGTCGGCGATCTGGCCCGACAGCACGCGTCCCAGCGCGATCTTGCCGCTGTGCGGCTGATGATAGGTCTTGAACACGACCACGGCGGTCGCCTCGCCACCGAGGCCGAGCCGAGCGCAAGCCGCTTCCGGTCCGGGCACGTCATGACGCAACGCCTTCAGCAGCCGGCGCACGCCGTAATCCTGCTCCGCGGCGCCCATCAGCACCGGCACGATCAGGTCCTGCGCCAGGTCCTTGCTGAGCTGCTGATAGATCGATTCTTTGCTCGGCACCGCATCGCTCAGCAATTGCTCGAGCAGCTGGTCGTCGAAATCCGCCAGATGCTCCAGCATCTGTTCGCGCGCTTCCTGCTCGCGCGGCAACATGTCCTCCGGCAGCTTGACGAGGTCGGAGGGCTGGCCGGGGTGGTAGCGGTAGGCGCGCTCGCTGACCAGGTCGACATAGCCGGCGACCACGTCGCCGTTCTTGCCCTCTTCGCGGATCGGCACTTGCCGCAGCACCAGCGGGCGCGAGGAGACCGACTGCAACGCCTCCATCACGTCGCGCACACGCAGGCCGGAATTGTCCATCTTGTTGACGAAGAGGATGTGGGGAATCTTGTTGTCATCGAGAAACTTGAAGATCGGCGCCAGCGTCAGGGCCTTTTCGGTCTGCGGCTCGGCGACCACGATGGCGACGTCGGATGCCAGCACCGCATTGCGCATGTCCTGCGAGAGCTCGACCGCGCCGGGGCAATCCAAGAAGGTCCAACGTTCGCCCAGGAATTCGGCTTGCGCGGCGGTGGTTTCGACCGACAGGCCGCGGGCGCGCGCTTCCGCCGAGCTGTCGCCCAGCAGGGTCTTGTCCTTGGCGGTGCCTTTCTTGGAGAGAGCGCCCGTGACATGCAGCAGGCTTTCGAGCAACGACGTCTTGCCGCTGGAATATGGTCCGACGATGGCGGCGCAGCGAGGCGCCGAAGGTGCTCTGCCTGGCATGATTCTGTCCCTCCCTGGACTGCAGGGCCACGGGACCGGGATGCTATGGACGCCGGCGTACCGCGGCCATTTTTTTCCTGACGGAGGCATGATTTCAGGCTCCCGCGGCGCCTGCAAGCGGGATTCCTACGCGCCTGATTTCGCTGGGCATTTAGGTCAGCACCACAGCCCAATCGACTTCAATCGAAGGCCCATGCCGATCAGATGTTCGGGCAGGCAAGACGCCCACGCAACGCTGGAGTGCGCACCGTAATTAACTGACTGGTCAGTTAATTATTGACTCGAAAGCAGCGCAGGCGGAAACTCCATTGCATGGCCCGATCAAACAAAAAGCCTCAATCCGACCTCGAGGATGCGGCGCCGCGCTGGCGCCGGCGCGCCGCCGACCGGCCGCGCGAGATCCTCGACGCGGCGCTGACGGTGTTCGTGGAAAAGGGCTTCGCGGCGACCAAGCTGGATGACGTCGCGGTCGCCGCCGGCATCTCGAAAGGGCTGCTCTATCGCTATTTCGACAACAAGGCGGAGCTGTTCAAGGAAGTGATCCGGCAAACCCTCGTCACTACCATCCGCGATGTCGGCGACCGCGCACGCGCCAGCGGCAACGCCGTTGCCGCGCTGGACATGTTCCTGGAGCAGATGATGGCGATCGCGAATGACGCGAGGCGCTCGGCGATCCCGAAGCTGGTCATCAGCGAGTCGGGCAGCTTCCCCGAATTGGCGGTGTTCTATCTCGCCGAAGTCATCGGCCCGGGCCTGCAGCAGCTCGCAGGCCTGGTCGGCCGCGGGGTCGAGAGCGGAGAGTTCCGCAAGGTCAACCCGGAGCTTGCCGCCAAGAGCATCATCGCGCCGCTGCTGCTGTCGGTGATCTGGCGCCACACCTTTGCCCGCTACGATTCGAAACGCTTCGATCCCGATGCGCTGATCCGGCAGCATCGTGACATTCTTCTGCATGGCTTGATGGCGCCTACGAGTGGCGCCAAGCGCCGGACAAGGAGGTCATCATGACCGCTCTCCGATCAGCGTTTCTCCTCATCGCGCTCGCCGGCTGCGAGCGGCCCGCCGAGGAGTCCTGGCTCGGCTATGTCGAGGCCGAATACACCTATGTCGCACCGCTCGAGGCGGGGCGCATCGTTGCGCTCGAGGTCGACCGCGGCAACCCGGTGCAGGCCGGCCAGCCCCTCTTCACGTTGGAGAACGATGCCGAGCAGGCCGCGCGCGACCAGGCCGCGGCAGAGCTGGCGCAGGCCGAATCCGATCTGACCGACCTGCAGAAAGGCGACCGACCGGAAGATCTCGCCATCATCCAGGCGCAGCTGGACGAGGCGCGCGCCTCGCTGTCGCTATCAGTGCCGCGCCTGCAGCGCCGCGAGAAAATGGTCAAGGGCAGCATCATCGGCGAGGAAGAGCTGGACGAAGCCAAATCGCAAATCCTGGCTGACCGCGGCAACATCGCGGAATACGAGGCGCGGTTGGCGGAAGCCCACCTGCCCGCGCGCGTTGACAAGATTGCCGCGCAGGAAAGGCTGGTCGTAGCGCGCAAGGCCGCCCTCGCCGATGCCGAATGGCGGCTGTCGCGCCGGCAGGAAAAGGCGCCGGCGGCGGGCCGCATCGAAGACGTGTTCTTCCGCGCTGGCGAGACCGCCAGCGCGGGCCAGGGCGTGGTCAGCCTGCTGACGCCCGACAAGCTGAAGCTGCGCTTTTTCGTGCCCGAGCCGGAACTCACGGACATCGCGGTCGGGCAGAAGGTCGCCGTCGCCTGCGACGGCTGCGCGCCCAATCTAACAGCGACCATCAGCTTCATCGCCCGCGCGGCCGAATTCACGCCGCCGGTCATCTACAGCCTGACCCGCCGCGAGAAGCTGGTGTTCCTGGTCGAGGCCAAGCCCGACGATCTCAGCCAGCCGTGGCACCCGGGACTGCCGGTCGACGTGACCCCGCAGCCGGCGCAAGGCGCGGGATCATGACCACCGACCTCGCCATCGATGTCGCAGGGCTGAGCAAGAGCTTCGACGGCAAGACCGTCGTGCATGACCTGACGCTCAAGGTGGCGCGCGGCCAGATCTACGGCTTCCTCGGCCCCAACGGCAGCGGCAAGACCACCAGCATCCGCATGCTGTGCGGCCTGCTGAAGCCGGATGCGGGTAGCGGCACTTGCCTCGGCTACGACGTCATCCGCGAGACCGACGCGATCAAGCGCCACATCGGTTACATGACGCAGAAGTTCGGACTGTACGAGGACCTCACCATCGAGGAGAACCTGCAATTCACCGCGCGTGTCTACGGCCT
>Ga0207669_10001088_pt1 | contig 11610 bp, 11 predicted proteins | sample KBSM33metaG_FD_184329 | JGI IMG/M metagenome (GOLD analysis project Ga0207669, IMG submission 184329) | Miscanthus rhizosphere microbial communities from Kellogg Biological Station, Michigan, USA - KBS M3-3 metaG (SPAdes) (version 2) | ecosystem: Host-associated > Plants > Roots > Rhizosphere >...
AGGAGCTGACGCGAGCGCTTGCCGACGGCTTCACTGACGAGGAGGCGAAGGCGGCGAAGGCCGGCTGGCTGCAGTCGAATCAGGTGACCCGAGCGCAGGACCCGTCACTCGCCAACCGGCTCAACACCGTGTCGTACATCAACCGCACGCTGTCCTGGGATGCGGAACTGGAATCGATCGTCGCGAGCCTGACGCCCGCGGAAATCAAGGCTGCGCTGGTCAAGCACATCGCGTTGGCGAAGATCAGCTTCGTCAAGGCCGGAGACTTCGCGAAAGCGGCGGCGAAGTAAACGGATGTGATGCCACCTTCAAACCCCACAGCCTTGCTGTTGGCGTGGGGCCACGGCGACCAGGCCGCCTTCGACCAGCTCGTTCCCCTCGTCCACGAGGAACTGCGACGTATCGCACGCCAACGCATGGGTCGAGAGCGTGGTGGACACACGCTCCAGCCAACAGCGCTCGTCAACGAAGCCTATCTACGCCTCATCGATCTCAAACGCATCCAGTGGCAGGACCGCCAGCACTTCTTCGCGATGGCCGCACGAGTAATGCGTCGCGTGCTGGTCGACGCCGCACGCGCCCGACAATTCCACAAGCGTGGGGGCGGCGCACCGATGGCATCGCTGGACGACGCGCTCGTCGTGTCGAACGAGCCGCAGCGGGATCTCGTAGAGCTCGACGACGCGTTGAATGCGCTGGCAGAAGTGGATCCCCGAAAAGGCCAGGTCGTCGAAATGAGGTATTTCGGCGGGCTGAGCGTCGAAGAGACGGCCGACGCGCTGCACGTGTCACCAGGCACGGTCATGCGCGACTGGCGTCTGGCCAAAGTGTGGCTCCTGCGCGAGCTCAGTCGGCGATAGGGCCGCACGAGTAAGATAGGCACCGTTCTAGGAAGACCTGTTCCGAGCGAATGGATGCCTGAGCGATGGCGACAGATCGAGCACATCTACGGCGACGTCGTGGCGCGGCCCGAGTCCGAGTGGGCAACGGCGTTGACGGAGCTGTGCGCCGGCGATGACTCGCTCCGCGACGAGGTCGCATCGTTGCTGGCACACGAGGGTACCGCAAGTTCGTTTCTGGAAGCGCCGGCGTTCGCGGGAGCCGACGTAGCCGGGGACATCGCCGCCGAGCTGCCGCTCGTCGGCAAACGGTTTGGACCCTATATCGTCCTGGCGCCGATCGGGTCGGGTGGCATGGGTGAGGTCTATCGCGCCCGCGATGAGCAGCTCGGTCGTGATGTCGCGATCAAGGTCCTGCCATCGCACTACTCGAGCGACAGGGATCGTCGTGCGCGGATCGAGAGCGAAGCCCGGATGCTGGCGGCGCTCAATCACCCGCACATCGGTGCGATCTATGGCCTCGAGGACGTGGACGGTTGTCCCGCCCTGGTGCTCGAGCTCGTCGAGGGCGAGACACTGGCCGAGCGGCTCGCGAAAGGCCCTCTGCCGCTTGCGCGGGCGCTCGTTATCGCGCGTCAGATCGCCGAGGCGCTCAACGCCGCGCACGAGCGCGGCATCATTCACCGGGATCTGAAACCGGCCAACATCAAGATCACGCCCGACGATGTCGTGAAAGTCCTCGACTTCGGCCTCGCGAAGTTCGCATCGGGAGCGTCGGAAGGGCCGGGGGGATCGGGCGCGGTGTCCGGACCGAGGCAGGCTCGGACCACACCGACCACACGCGCCGGCGTGATCCTCGGAACCATCGCTTACATGAGCCCCGAGCAAGCCACAGGCAGGGCGGCTGACACGCGCACGGACCTTTGGGCGTTTGGCGTGGTCCTGCTGGAGATGCTGACCAGGAGACCGGTCTTCATCGGAGAGACAGACACGGAAGTGCTCGAGTCGGTGCTGCACGCAGAGCCGGATCTGAGCGGGTTGCCGGTCGAGACCCCGGCGCCGATTCGCAGGCTCCTCCGCCGCTGTCTCGAGAAGGACCGCACACGACGGCTCGACTCGGCCGCTGTTGCTCGATTCGAAATCGACGACGCGATCGCATGGCCCGCAGGCGAGGCCGTTCCATCGCCCAGATCATCGCGTCGCATCACACCGCTCGCCGTCGCGGCGTTGGCGAGCGTCGCCTTGACCGCGCCCGCAGTGTGGCTTCTGATGCGCCCTCTACCGCAGGCGGCTGTACTCCCGTCACGCTTTGCGATCGTGGTGCCGACGGGTCAGCCGCTGAACATGTCTGGCGTCGCGCGAGACCTGGCCATTTCAGCGGATGGCAGGCATCTCGTCTACCGATTCGGAGGGAGCAATAGCGCCGGGAGCCCGCTGATGCTGCGCTCGATCGACCAACTCGACGCGCAGCCGCTCGGAGGCGTTCTCAACGCCTACGCGCCCTTCTTTTCTCCTGATGGTCAATGGATCGGGTTCTTCGAGGACGAAGAACTCAAGAAGGTGTCGATCAGGGGTGGACCTGCCGTCGTCCTCAGTCCGGCGGCCGGCAGGCCGTTGGGCGCGAGCTGGGGCGATGACAACTACATCGTGTTTGCGACTGACGATCCGGGCACTGGCCTCCGGCGAGTGTCAGCCGACGGCGGACGACCGGTTCCTCTGACAACGTCCGACCCGGCGAAGCGTGAGGGCGCTCATGGATTACCTTCGGTATTGCCGGGTGGCCGTGCCGTGCTCTTCGCGATTGCGGCATCGAGCCCAAGCGAGGAGCCACAGGTGGCGGTCGTTGACGTGACCACCGGACATCGCCAAACCCTCGTCCGCGGCAGCCAGCCGGAGTATGTGGACGTGTCGAGAGGAGACGTCGGATACCTGACCTACGCGACGGGCGCGACGCTGCGCACCGTACGGTTCGACCTCGCGAAGCTCGAAGTGATCGGAGAGCCGGTGACGCGTCTCGAACACGTGATGACGAAGCCGGCCGGTGCCGCCAACTACGCGCTTTCACCGTCGGGTACGCTCGTGTACATACCGGCCGGGACAACTGCGCAAACGAGACCGCGCACACTGGTGTGGGTCGACCGAAAGGGACACGAGGAAGCGATCAAAGCGCCGTTGCTCGCGTATGGCAACCCCCGGCTATCGCCCGACGGGAGGCGTCTGGCGGCTGAAGTCTACGATCAGAGCAGCAATGCCGACATCTGGATTTGGGACTTTGCGCGCGAGACTTTCACGCGGCTGACGTTTGGTCCGCGAGGCGCCGGGATGTCGGTCTGGACGCCTGATGGCCGACAGATCTTCTTCATGTCCACCCGCGCGGGTGTGTCGAACGTCTACCGGCAGGCCGCCGACGGGACCGGGCCCGTCGAACGACTCGAGACGAGTGCGATCCCGCAGTGGCCAACGTCGATCAGCCCGGACGGCACGTGCCTGGCGGGCTTTGAGCTCGTACCTCGGACGCGGATAAGTGACGTCGTCTTTTTTCCGCTGACGCGTTCTGCGCTGGCATCAGGCTCCCGTCCAACTCCATGTGCCGGGCCGTCGGCGACAGAACCGCTTGCCAAGGCGCGGTTCACGGGACACTTTGCTGAGTTCTCGCCGAACGGCCGTTACGTCGCGTACAACTCGCCTGAGGAAGCGGGCCGCGAAGAGGTCTTTGTGCGCCCGTTCCCGCTCGTCGACAGCGGCCGATGGCAGGTGTCGATGGAGGGCGGGACACGTCCGGTGTGGGCGCGGAGCGGCCACGAGCTGTTCTACCTCGACGCATCGAACAGGCTCACCAGTGTGCAGGTGAGGATCTCCGGGTCGACGTTCAGCTCAGGCAGTCCGGCGACGGTTTTCGACACGGGGTATGTCGAGTCGAATCCTTCTCGCCACTACGACGTGTCAGCGGACGGCCAGCGGTTCGTGATGATCAAGGAGAGTACGATCGGCGATCCGAACGCGACGCCGGCCAACATGGTTGTCGTCCTCAACTGGTTCGAGGAGTTGAAGGCGCGCGCATGGTGACTCGCTGGGCTGCCGTCGAGCAACCCAGCGAGCCGATCGGCTAGTCGTCCCCCTTCGGGGCCCGCCCAACTTCAATGGTGCCCTCGAAGCACGTCGTCGTGGGAGTCGGTGCGCCCACACAGCTGGTCAGGGTTCGAAACTCCACGTGCACTGTTGCGCCGGTGCGCCACCCGGCCAGAACGACTCCGTCCAACAGGGCGGTCCCCGTCGCTCGGTTTGTACCGCCCCGGATAAGCGCGGTAAACACATGGTTCCCCTGGAGGTCCTGGACCTCGTATATCGCCTCGAGCTTGTTGATGCCCGCTTTCAGGGCCGGGTTCACGCTCCGTTGCCCCTGAAGCACCTCCCCGACGAATTTGCCAGGAATATCACCTCGTGTGTAACCCGCCATGAGACCGCGCCCCTCGGTGATTCCAAAGTAGTCGGGGACGGACACAACCTCGGTCACCCATTTCGTGAAGGTGACAGTGACGGGCTTGTTGTGGTCGGAGGGGCGCTCCGCCAGGACGGGTGCGATCTGGAGCAGGAGTGCTGTCGCGATCGAGAACGCCGCGATGCGGACGTGACTTCGGTTGATGTTCATAACGCTCCCATGCTGACGGTTGAGACAACAGCGGATGGGAGCTGACCGTCATGTCATTCCCGCCCTTGTTCCTCTAGGCGAGAACGCGGGGCAAAAACTACAACCGGCGTCACGGAAATCCGGATTTCACGATCTTTGACTATTGATTCGTTGTTGATTGGCGATCGTTGATTTGGGATTGGTGCCTCGGTTGGGAATGGCCATCAACAATCGACAGTCTTCAATCAACAACGATTCAACAATCGAAGATCGAGCAAATCAAGAATGACCATCCCCGCGATTGACCGGTCGGCGTCTTCGAGTAATACTCTTACCAGTAGGAGTATTACCAGTGCGAATCACGAGCAAAGGCCAGGTCACTATCCCGATGGAAATCCGCGAGGAACTAGGCCTCCTCCCCAACACCGAGGTCGAGTTCGAGATCGACCGCGACGCGGTGCGAATGAAGAAAGCGTCCGCTCCCAGCAAACCAGACCGCGGCCACGCACTCATTGCGCACATGCGCGGCAGAGGCACTCGACGCATCACGACCGACCAGATCATGAAGCTGACGCGAGGCTGACGTGACCACCCTCGTGGACAGCAACGTCATCCTGGATGTCCTCACCGAGGATGCCGAATGGGGTGACTGGTCCGCCGCGATGCTGGCACAAGCGGCGCGCACTGGACCGCTGGCCATCAACCCAATCATCTATGCGGAAGTGTCGGTTCGCTTCGATCGGATAGAGGATCTGGACGAGGCGTTGCCTGAAAGCTACTACCGACGCCTTCCTCTTCCGTTTGAGGCCGCCTTTCTCACTGGACAGTGTTTTCTGAAATATCGGAAGCGCGGTGGCGCGCGCCTGACACCGATGCCTGACTTCTACATCGGCGCACACGCCGCGATCGCCGGTCTCACACTGCTGACCCGCGATGCGAAGCGCTATCGCGCCTACTTCCCGACGCTTCGCATCACAGCGCCGTAGAGCATTCTTGATTTTGCGATCTTGGGTTGATTCGTTGTTGATTGGTGATCGCTGACTTGTGATTCTCGTGTGCCTGTGAGGCACCACTCAACAATCTTCAACCTTCAATCAACAACGATTCAACAATCACAGATCGAGAAATCAAGAATAGAGCTACCCGCCCGCGGCCTTGACGACCGTGTCGATCGAATCGATCCCACCGTGCAGGTGCACGACTCGTTCGACGTCCAGCTTCAGCCTGCGAATGTTCTCGACGAGATTGATGGTGAACGGCGGCGGCGCGGCAAGAGGCTTGGCGCCAGGTCGCGGATGAAACGCATCGGCCTGCACCAGTAGTTTCTGCTTTGGGAGATAGGCGACGAGCAGCGTCTCGTCGTGCAGGTTCCCCTGCAGATGATGTAGCTCCAACGCCATCGAGCTGTCACTGAGAACTCGCTTCTCCCCCACCGTTTCGATCGTCGGACTGCGATTCGCGCGCGCGAGGCGATCGGGCTCGAGCGTGAACGGATTCTTGAGGATGCGTTCCCAATACGGCTTGTTCTTCTCGTGCGTCACGATCGGGATGCCCGCCGCAACGTAGCCTCGAATGCCGCCCGAGTGATCGAAGTGCTGGTGTGTATTGACCACATAGCGAATCGGCTTTGACGGCAGCAGTTGCTTGACGGCTGCGATCGTGGCTTCCGTGCGCTCGTCGCTCTGCGGTCCCTCGATGACAACGACGTGATCGCTGAATTCGACGAGGACGCTCATCGGCGCGCCACCGTCGAGGAACCACACACCATCCGCGATCTTCTGAGGCTCGGTCTTCGCCGCAGCCGGCGGTGCAGGCGGTGGCGTCGCCGGGGCGCTCAAGGCTCGCGCCGCGGCGCTATTCGGCTGAACGTCGCCGACATTGAGATCGAGAGTCGGTTGCCCTGCCTGCGTCTGGACGATGTGGGACGGGAACGTCACGCCGCCGTAGTCCTTGTAGCCCGAGAAGGAGGTGCTGACGGCCACATCTCCGAGCACGTTGTTGGCGAGCCGCGTCTCGACGCTTTCAACCAGGCCCTGTTCGTTGATGACGCCAGTGACGGTGAACTTGCCGAGCGTGATCACTGCGGAGCGACCGGTGATGCGAGCCTTGTTGCTCGCAGCCACCCTGAGGAATCCGTGCGGCGTCATCGCGATCTGTACGAGCCCCGCATCGTTGCGGCCGTCTCGAACGATGTTCTGAATCACGTCGCCGGGTATAGGCCGCATGCCGCCCTGACCGGTGGCCGCAATGAATGGGCCTGCGCCTCCACCTCGCGGCGGAAAGTCGACGTCGCGGCGCACAGTCTCCTCGCGCATGACTGGCGCGGCGTAGTTCACTGTGGCGACGTACTTGGCCAGTTCAAAACGTGGCCACGGTGCACCAGGGCCGGGAGCCTGGCCCACGGTGAAGCTCGAGCCGGAGCCCGAGTACTGAATGGACTCGAGATTCGACGCCCCCATGACGCGCGTCGCCGTTGCCAGGATGTCAGAAGATTGCGCGCTTGTGAGCGAGATGCCCACCAGCGTCACTATCGCGGCAATGCCGAACCGGAGGCCGAGGACCGAAGACCGCGGACCGCTGCCCACGTCTACTTCCAGGCGGCGATCGCCTTGCCTTGCGCTGACCCTGGCCCGAACTGGAACATCTCGATTCTTATACCGGCAGGATCAGTCGCATTCGCAACCGACGAATCGTCAGGCCTTTCCCGCACCTCATCGACGGTGACACCGCGCTGCTTCAACGCAGCGACATACGCCTTCAAATCGGCGACGTGCAGCCCGTAGTGATTGAGCCCTGCTTTGCGAGTCGCGTTGGCAGGTTGAATCTCGATGAAGGTGTCGCGGCTCACCTGGATGTAGGAGAGGGCCGGCTGGCCTTGCGCGTTCCTCACCGTAAAGCCTTCCTTGAAGCCCATCTTCTTCGTGTAGAAGTCGAACGCCTCGTCGAAGTTGTCGTAAGCAATCGCCACGTGGTTCATGTTGTTGATGGGCGCCCGATCTCCCTGCGCCAGGAGCGGCGACATCGCCGTCCCGATCGCGAGCCCTGCTACGAAGACGATCACAGTACGCATCGGAAGCTCCTCTCAGCTTCGATTGATGATTTCCTGATCTTCGATCGTCGAATCGTTGTTGATTGGAGATTCTTGATCGATGACTCGTCGCTGACTCGTCTGAACAATCTCAAATCAATAATCAACGATCAACAACGAATCAACAATCAACCATCCCCAAATCAACAATCTCTACTTGCTGTCGATCTTGGGAAGGATTTCGAAGTACTTGTTGTTCTCGTTGCACATGTACTCGAGCAGTTCTGTGTCAGGCCTGAGGATGAGCGGCAGCACCACATCCCACGGCTTCGTGTAGGCACCCGGGTCATCGATCGTGATCGAGATGTCCATGTGCCCGAAGTCCTTGCGCACGAACTTCTCGGTGACTCGCAACTTGTCGGTCGCCGGCTTGCCAAAGTTGTCGAGCCAGCCTCTGTCGTTGAACCCGGCGGTTTCGACGATGAACGTGTCTTTGTCCCACCGCGCGACGGAGTATCCGAACCATGATGGGTTCATGTCCTCCGGCAGCTTCCGGCCGTCAGCGAAGATCTGCCGGTACGAATGCACGGCCTCATAGAGGATCACCATCAGATTCTTGTCGTGAAGAATCTTGAACGGATACGGCACGGCGTCTGATCGCGGCACGCCCCCGACGATGCAGTTCGCAGTGGGATCGTCGCGGCCGTCGTTGGCGCGCCGTTCCTTATAGAGCTTCTCCGCCCACGGCTGGTACGGCACCGAGCCGGGAGGGAGATTCGCAGCAAGGTCGCCGATCAGGATCGCCGCCGGCTGCCAGAGCCCTGACAGGTCGGGCTTGCCGTCCGGCAGGCGCGGCGCAGGCGCCGTGAGATTCGCTTTGCCGTCGGCCGTGCGCGGAATGCCCTTCGTCGGCTCCTTCAGCCACTGCGCGGCCGGCACGGCAGTCGCGAGAGCAACGAGCGCCAGTGCGGCACAAACGCCGTTCATCGCTCTTCTCATCGCGAGCCTCGCTCCCCCGTCGTCTTCGGGATGATCTCGAAGTACTTGTTGTTCTCGTTGCAGATGTATTCCAGCAGTTCCGTATCTGCCTGAAACGCGAGCTGCTGCGTCACCGACCACGGCTTCGTGTATGCCTTCGGGTCGTCGATCGTGACTTGAATCTCCATCTGACCGAAGTTCTTTCGCACGAAGCGCTCGGTCACCTTCAACTGCTCGGTCGCCGGCCTTCCCGCGTTGTCGAGCCACACGTTGTCGTTGAACCCGCTCGACTCGACGACGAAGACGTCGCCGTCCCAGCGCCCCACGGAATACCCGAACCAGGCAGGATTCGGGTCCTTCGGCAGCGTGCGCCCGTCGGTGAAGATCTGACGGTACGAGTGCACAGCTTCGTACATGATGACGACCATCTCCGGGCGCTCGAGAATCTTGAAGGGATAGCCGACGAAGTCCGAGCGCGGCACACCACCGACAACGCAGCTGGCGGTCGGATCGTCGCGACTATCGTTCGCGCGCCGCTCCTTGAAGAGCGTCTCCGCCCACGGCTGGAACGGGACGGTCTCGCCGGCCTTTATGCCGCGCGTCATGTCTCCGACGAGGCCAGGGGCGGGGCGCCAGAGCCCGGCCAGGACCGGCTTGCCATTCGACTGACGAGGTACAGGCGCCGACAGATCCGGCTTGCCATCCGCGGTTCGCGGAATGTCCGGTGTCGGGTGTTTCAACCACTGGGCGGCGATCGTCGTGTTCATCACGAACACCGCCACGATGAGGAATCGGAGGGCTTTCATGCCGGTCTCCAGATCTGTTTAACCTCAGAACTCGCTTGTGTTCGGCCGTGTTGCCAACGCCCGGCCCGACTGGAACGGGGGGTGTGGCACACGCTTGGAGGCTGAAGCTTCCAAACACAAGCGAGCGGTTCAGTAAGAGTGCAATACGGCGACAGGCACCGATTATCGCCGCAGTGGAGGGCTTGTCAACCTACGCAAGAGGGATTGTCGAGGAAGAGGAGGGGTTGTCACGCAACGTAAATCGCCATAGATTTGGGCAGCCGTAAGGGCCGGAGGACACATGAAACGGTCGGCAATTCTCCTGGTGCTCACGCTGGTCAGTGCGGTCGCCACGCTGCCTGCTCAGCAGCCCGCGCCAGACATCATCCTGTCGAACGGAAAGATCATCACCGTCGACGAGCGCTTTTCGATCGCCCAGGCGGTCGCCATTCGCGGCGACCGCATCGTCGCCGTCGGGAGCGATGCCGAGGTCGCGAAGCTGGCGTCGCCGGCTACACGCCGCATCGACCTGCGCGGGCGTGCGGTCATCCCCGGACTCATCGACAACCACATGCATCTCACGCGTGCCGGGACGACCTGGCAGTGGGAAGTGCGATGGGACGGAGTCGGATCACGAGCCACCGCGCTCGAAAAGCTACGCGCGCGTGCGAAGGCCGTTGCGCCGGGTGAGTGGATTTACAACCTCGGCGGATGGGCGATCGAGCAGTTCGCTGACGATCCACGTCCGTTCACGCGTGAGGAGCTCGACAAGGCCGTCCCGAACAATCCCGTCTTCCTGCAGGCCTCGTACTACGAGGCATACCTGAATAGTCGCGCACTGCAGGCAATGGGTATCGATGACAAGACGGCGAACGATTCGGTCGTGCGCGACAGCGCAGGGCATCCCACGGGAAGAATCACGGAGGCCGGATTCCGCGCGCTCGTTGGGAAGCTGCCCCAGGCACCACCCGCGGCGGTCGAGGCGAGCACGCTCGGCATGATCAAGGATCTCAATCGCGCCGGCCTCACGGCATTTGGCGTCGCCGGTTGCGACGCCGATTTGATCGGGCTGTACAAGAAGTGGGCCGCCGAGGACAAGCTCAACGTCCGCACCTACTGCATCAACGGCGTGGGCGTCGGCAACACGGCGGAACAGATCGATCGAGCGCTTCCGCGCATCGCCGAGATGAAGCTGTTCCAGGGCGACAACTACGTCGACGACATCTTCTACGGCGAGAGCGTATACGGTCCGCTGCACGATCCGATGTTCATCAAGAAGTCGGATCCGAAACCCGAACAGCTGGCGCTCTGGCGAAAGATCGCTACCGAGATCGCCAAGGATCGGCTGCCGCTCCACGTCCACGCCAACCTGACCGACACGATCGACGGTTTCCTCGATCAGATCGAAGCGATCAACAAGCAGTACCCGATCAAGAACCTGCGCTGGGTGCTTGCGCATGTGAATCAGCTCAACGCGACGCAGCTCGCACGCATGCGCGAACTGGGCATGTATGCCGCCGTTCATCCGTGGGGCGTGATCAACGGCGGAATCAATCAGCGCGTGTTTGGCGAGGCCGCCTATGACATGGCGCCGCTCGACACGATTCAGAAGAGCGGCGTCCTCTGGGGCTTCGGCAGCGACGGCAGCCGCGCGAATCAGATCCTGCCGTTCACGACGCTCTACTGGGCGGTCACTGGCAAGATGGTCGGCGGCACGAAAGCGTTGCGTCAGCCGATCAGTCGCGAAGACGCGCTCATCGCACACACGCGAAGAAATGCGTTCCTGGTGTTTCAGGAGAACAATCTCGGATCGATTCAGGCGGGACGGCTTGCGGATCTCGTCGTGCTCGACCGCGACTATCTGACGATTCCGGCCGACCAGATCAAGGACATCGCACCCGTGATGACAATGGTCGGCGGGCGCATCGTCTACGAATCAAAACCATGACGCGGGCGGGCCTGAAGGCCCGCCCCTACCGACGCCACGTAGAGGCGGGTCTTGAGACCCGCCTGGAGACACTGAATGCCAGCCTATTGGGTCGCACGCGCGAAGATCAACGATCCGGTTCAGTACAAGAAGTACACAGATCTCGTTCCGGCAATCATCGCCAAGCACGGTGGCAAGGTCCTCGCGCGCGGCGGGCGCTACAAGATCAACGAAGGACCACACGACTTTCACCGCTTCGTCGTCATCGAGTTCCCCACGCTCGAGCAGGGAGTCGCCTGTTTCGAGTCGCCAGAGTATCAGGCAGCGGCAGCCTTCCGTCGCGGTGGTGCCGGTGTCGTCGAGAACGTCATGGTTGATGGGGGCGATGCGACGAAGTAGGCAGTTCACGGTTCACGCACACTTGC
>Ga0207669_10001089_pt1 | contig 11608 bp, 8 predicted proteins | sample KBSM33metaG_FD_184329 | JGI IMG/M metagenome (GOLD analysis project Ga0207669, IMG submission 184329) | Miscanthus rhizosphere microbial communities from Kellogg Biological Station, Michigan, USA - KBS M3-3 metaG (SPAdes) (version 2) | ecosystem: Host-associated > Plants > Roots > Rhizosphere >...
GCCACAAGAGCGGGTTCGTTTCAAAGTCACCTTGCCTGCGAGAGAACTGCTGCGGGGGGAGGGCAGCGTCGGTCGGCGCGTTCTGAGCAATGCGAGTGCCAGGAACGGCAAGAATGAGGATTCGAGCGAAACACTGAGAAGACTTGAAGTTGACGTTGCGACTATTCCGGATGCCGGTCGGTCAGGGATGTAGTTCCTTCCTCGAGCGTCTCAACCCTGTATTTCCTTAAATCAGATCACACGCATGAACGGCCGCATCTACTGAGAAGTCGTGCACGCGGTCATACGCCGCACTCGCGGCCTTCTTCAGTCCGCACGAATTTCGCTGACTCGATTACAGAACTCGCGTGCGTCGGTGTCGGACAGCCAGCGTCTCGTTGGCGTTTAAGCCATTTCCAACGAATTTCGACCTCAACCGTTGTGGCCCGCGTTTCGCGATTGATGAGCGAGTCCATCTGGCGCGGGAAGCGGCCTCGATCTGCGTCAGTGCTGAAGCGCACGTGGCGCAAGTCGATTCGTACCGGTGAGCCCGTGCGCAAACAACCCTCTTTAGCAATCCGAGGCGTTTGCGAGTTGCCGAAGGTCGGCCAGTCGCTGGTCCACGCAACGAGAACGTCGACAGGAAGAAAGAAACGCAGGCATGTCTCGTTGTCGTCCCGCACGCCGAAGCCACGGTCCGTTGATCAGCGCGCTGTTGCTCTCGTGTGTTTCCTTTGTCGTACCAGCAGCCGCGTGGGCGCAGCTCGCGGCTCCGCGCAATCTCCGAATGGTCCCATCCGGCACGGCGCCGCCGTCGCCGAGCGTCTCGTATGTGGAGATCCTTCCAGGCCAGAGTATTCAGGCGATTGTCGACGGTCATCCTGCAGGCACAACGTTCCTGCTCAAGGCCGGCGTTCACCGGATGCAGACGATCACACCGCGCACGGGTGATACCTTCTCTGGAGAAATGAACGGCACCACGCGGCTGACCACTCTGTCCGGCGCGCGGCTGTTGACGGGGTGGACTGCCGATGGCGCTCGTTGGTACGTCTCAGGACAGACCCAAGGCGGAACTCCGCAGGTGAGGGCGGAGGATGCGTGTCGTCCAACACATCCGCGATGTTCCTATGCAGAGGACCTGTTTTTCGACAATGTCATGAAGTATCACGAGGACGTGCTCGCCGAAGTCGGCCCGGGCGAATGGTTCTTCGACTATGGAGCCGATCGAATCTACGTCGGCGACAACCCCGCCGGCCACAGCGTCGAGACCAGCGTCACTCCGGCCCTCTTCAACCAGAGCTCCGCGGACGACGTCACTCTGCAGAATCTGATCATCGAGAAGTACGCGAGCCCCACGGCCACCGCCGCCGTCAATCTCGGGTACTCACCGTATGGCGCGGACGACTGGGTCGTGACAGGGAGCGAAGTGCGATGGAATCACGGGGCCGGCATCGGGCTGGACACTAAGACGGCCGCGCGTGGCAACTACGTGCACCACAATTGCGGGTTTGGGTTCGTTGGTGCCGGAACGGGGGTCGTCGTCGAGAGCAACGAGATTGCGTACAACAACATCGCGGCCGGGTCGTCAACGACGACGTGCGGCTACAATGCCTACTGGGGCGCCGGCGGCTCGAAATGGGTCTGGACGACGAACCTGATCGTGCGTGGGAACTTTTCTCACCACAACGACGGTCCGGGGCTGTGGACGGATATCAACAACATCCACACCGTCTACGAAAACAACGTCATCGAGGACAACACGCGTGGCGGAATCTTTCATGAGATCAGCTACGACGCCACGATTCGCAACAACACGCTGCGTCGCAATGGCACCGCAAAGGACTACGCGTGGTGGACGACCGGCGCCGGAATCGAGATTGTGTCGTCACGGAACGTGGAAATCTATGGCAATACGGTCGTCGACAACTGGCAGGGCATCACGGGGCTGAACGATCATCGCGGCTCCGGGAATTTCGGTGACTACACGCTGACGAATCTGAACGTCCACGACAATACGATCACGTCACGCGTCACGGACGCAGGCGCCGGTCGTACCGGCGTCGTGGAGACCGCCGGCACCGAAGCGTTCTCGGCGGCCGCCAACAATCGCTTCCAGCGCAATACCTACGTCCTGGGGACGAACGCGAAATACTTCATGTGGAACGCGGCGGACCACAGCGAATTCGCGTGGCAATCGTTCGGCCAGGATGCGGCCGGGAGCTTCCAGCGATAGCGCGCCAACCCTGGAGATGTCAGCCCTTCGGCGGCATCACCTCGGATGATGGAAGGAAGACGCTGCAGATCCACGACTCCGACGCATGCGAGATCCGGGTCTCGTCCAGCAACGTGTACGAACGCTTCAGGGCCCGCAGAATGGATCGTCCACGGCGAGACGCCGGGAACGTCGAAACGATCATGATCCCGCGTTGCGCCAGTCGCGTAAGATAGCGATCGACGGTCTCCAAAGGCTTGTTCAAGTAGTACAGACTTTCATTGAACACGATGACATCGTACGTGTCAGTCGGCACGTACTCTTCGGCATCGGCACAGATGAACGGCCCTCCGCCAGCTTCGCAGGCCCTTGCCACTGCCGCCGCCGAGATATCGAGTCCCAGGTAACGCGCGCACCCGCGCGGCTGCAAACGCTGGAAGAGCAGCCCCTCGCCACATCCGACATCCAGAACGGCGGCTTGAGGCTTCAACTCGTGGATATATCCGACCACGAGACTGAAGCGCCCCAGTTCACCGAGCGTCCGCAGGAAATCCCAGTGCCCCGTCCGGTACTGCTGTTCCCAGAGCGCCTTGGAAATCGGCACGTCGCCTCTGCCTTGTTGCCGCTCCCACGCCTCGACGCGTGCGGCGAGCCTGTTACTACTAGAGACCCGCGGCGCGTCGAAAAAGAACTGGTAATACAACACCCGCACGACGCGCACCCATTGATCAGCTGACCACCTCCACGCCCGTCTCACAAGCGTCATCTATCGTGCCTCCGGGGGAAGCAGCGGCTATCCGCCACCGAAAGCGGATTATGATCGATTGCGTGGCGCGTCACGCATGTGCGCTGATCCTTGTGGTTGTAGCCGGGCTGGCGGGGAACTGGTGGGACGTCGCGCCGCGCCTTGAAGGAAAAGACTGGACGACGGACGCCATCACCCGCTCACAGTCGAACTCGACGTCTCAGACCATCTCTCCGGGCGACGATGTCCAGGCACGTGTCGACGCCACGCCGGCGGGCACCACCTTTCTTCTGACGACCGGCGTCCACCGGATGCACTCCATCGTTCCGAAGGATGGAGATGTATTTGTCGGCGAGCCTGGAGCCGTACTCTCGGGTGCGCGTCTGCTGACAACCGCGGGCCGGGCGGGGTCGTACTGGGTCGTGGCGAACCAGACGCAGGAAGGCGTTCGACGTGGTACGCCCGCCGACGGCGCGTGTCGGAGCAGCGCTCCTCGTTGTGGCTATCCCGAGGACGTGTTCATCGATGATGTACCGCTCGAGCACGTGAGCACACTGGCCGAGATGGGTCCAGGGAAGTGGTATTTCGATTACGGCGTGAATCAGATTTACCTGTCCGACGATCCGACCGGCAAGAAACTCGAAACCAGCGTGACGGCAAAGGCGTTCCGCGGAGCCGCGTCGCGCGTCACCATCCGGAATCTCATCATCGAGAAATACGCCAGTCCGACACAGGAAGCGACGGTCGAGCTCGGTTCAGAATGGGTCATCGAAGATTGCGAAGTGCGGTTGAATCACTTCGCCGGAATTGGGAGCGGCCCGCGCTCGATCGCGCGCCGCAATCACGTCCACCACAATGGGGCCGTGGGCTTTCAGGGTGCCGGAGAGGACATCCTCGTGGCTGGCAACGAGATCGCCTACAACGGATTTGCCAACTACAACCCGTTCTGGGGCTCGGGGGGAGCGAAGTGGGTCTGGACGGCGAGGCTAGTCGTTCAGGACAACTTCTCACATCACAATTCCGGCCCTGGCCTCTGGACCGACGTCAACAACATTTACACCACCTACGAGCGCAACCGGGTCGAAGATAACGAGCGGGGCGGTATCCTCCACGAGATCAGCTACGACGCGACGATTCGCGAGAACTCGGTCCGCCGAAACGGCACTGGCAGGGAGTGGCCGCACTGGACGACGGGTGCGGGGATCGAAATCATCTCGTCGCGGAACGTCGAAGTCTATGGCAACACCGTGGAAGACAACTGGCAAGGCATCACCGCCCTCAACGATTATCGCGGCGTTGGGAACGCTGGACCGTGGGTCGTCACGAACCTGAACGTTCACCACAACGCAATTCGTTCTCTCGTGATCGAAGATGGCGTCGGACGAACGGGGCTCATCGACATGAAGGGGACTGCGGCATTTCTGCCCGAAGCGAACAATCGATTCCGTCAGAACACGTATTCGCTGGGATCGAAACGCACCTACTTCCTGTGGATGGGCAAGGAACTGGACGATGTGGAGTGGCGACAATATCAGCAAGACCTTGTCGGTACTTTTCTGCGATGAGGCGAGTGGCGACGTGCTTGCCGTTACCAAACGGTAACGCGTTAGTGGCCCACCGGTGAGCACGGAGATCGCGAGGGCGGGCTGGTGTTATTTCGGCAAAAAGATAATGGCGGCACCACTTCAGACAGTTCAAGCAACCAGTAACCTTTTCGTCTCAAGCGCCCGGCTCGATCGATTGACGGGGTCGTTGCGTGGTGCACTGGAGACCGTCATTGTTCACCCCAGTGCGCGCCGCGTGAACAGGCCGACTCTCGGCGAGGCGGCCGCGGTGGTTGTCATCAGTACCGTCATCGCTGCCGTCGCATTCGCACTGAGCGACCGTTTTCCAGCATGGCTGGATGAAGCCCAGTTCATCGATCCGGCCGCCAGTCAATTGTTCGGGGATGGATTCAGTTCGACGGCATGGCCCTTCCAGACACGTGCGGAGTACTGGGCGGGCAATGCGCCCTTGTACAGTGCGTTGCTCGCCGACTGGATGCGCGCGGTGGGGTTTGGCACAGTGCAGGCACGGAGCTTCAATTACCTCCTCGCCGTGATCGCTGGTGTACTCCTCTGGTGGGCGTGCTGCCGTTTGGGAGTTCTGCGGAAGCCGACGACACGGCTGCTGTTCGTCGTGACGTTTCTGGCGGGTCACGGTGTCACGCTTGACATCTGGAGCGCACGCTACGATTGCCTCGCGATGGTGCTCGCAGCGCTCTGCCTGCTGAATGTGACGATTTCTTCTCAGACTACACGCACAATTGGGTTCGTCGTTCTCGGCGCCCTATTGCCGGCGACAGGTATCCATCTGCTGTTCTATATCGGATTGATGACGGCGGTAAGCGTGTTGGCGTTTCGTCGTGACGCCATGCCTGCGGCCGGTGCGCTCGGTGCCGGCGTGGCTCTCGGAATGGCCTTCCTCTATTTGCTGTTCAGCACGAATGGCGTCTGGTTCAAGTTTCTCGTAGCCACGGCCGGCGCACAGCATTCGGTCACGGGCCAGCTTGCTCAAGTCGTGGTGCAAGGCGACCTGAGAGGAGTTCAGCGGCTGGTCCAGTTCCCGTTGGCCTTTCTGGAAGACCATAGCTTCGCCGTCATCATCGCGGTGGCAGCGATTGCCTTCTCGCTTACTCCTTCCAATGCGTCTTCCAGGCTGCGAGCGTCGGCACGACTGGCCATTGCATCCGGAGTGCTCATTCCCACCGCGCTCTTTCTCGCCGGCAAGTTCCCCATCTACTACGGCTGGATGGCCCTGGCCCCGACGGCGTTGTTTGTATATGCCTGGGGCGAAGAGTACTGTGACCGGACACGATCTGGCTGGCGGAACTGGCCGCTCATCGTCACGATAGCTGCAGCGCTGGTGGGTCTGCCCACCTACGTGGCCAAAGCGATGCAGCTGCCGGTCACGGATCGCAACACCGCCATCGATGAAATAGGTCGGCGTGAACTCCGCCCTGACGACTGGGTGTACGCAGACTATGCCTCTTACCTGTCCGCACGCCGAGTGGCAACCGTGGTGATGATCCCATCCTACGCCAATACGTTCCTGGTCCCGGGCTTACCCGAGAGAGAGAACGTGACTGCCCTCTTTGTGTCCCCGAGCACTCTGGAAGCCGCAATCGAGCGGGTGGGTGGTGACTGGATAGTCTCGACCACGCCAGGGAATCTCCCTGCGGACACCCGCGACAACACACCGAGAGTCTATCGGCGTAGAGTGAAGGGGGGGACGTCCCAGTGACGTGAAAGTTGAAAGCGGCGGTCCTCACTGGTCGTGCGATGCGACCGGTGACTGGCCAGGGCGATGAGCCGGCCAACAAGGAGCCGCCATGAAGGCGAAGTCTCGCACAGCCCCGCAGCGTCCCAGCGAAACAACGGTTGTAATCAAGCTGTTTCCATCAGTTGCCGCTCAGTGCGGATCGTGTACAGCGCCTGGAGCAGAGCACACTTAAGAGCTTCTCCGGGGCGGTCGACGGCCGGCCGAAATCGACATACAGCGCAACGAAGGGCGGCGACAGCCGCTCAAGCGATCGCGTGAGATGATCGATTGTGTGACGCGTCGCGCATGTGCGCGGATCCTTAGTTGGAGCCCGACTGGCGGGGAGCCGCTACGCAGTCGTACGCGTTAGTGGTCGCCGGTGAAGTGCCGAGATTGCGAGGACGCAGGGCTGGTATTGTTTCCGCCCAAGAATGGTGACACCACTGCAGACAGTTCAAACGACCAGTTCCGGGACGCACGAGTTCGGTACGTGCGGAACGCGCAGAACGTTGGAAGCGCGGCAAACTTCACCCAGAGCTTCGGTCTCGTGTCAGGCAGTTACTTCAAATGGATGGCCGCGGATGACATGCTCGCAGCCGGGTATCTCCGAGCCTGCGTTCAGATACTCGAAGAGGACCCATCCGTAGTTCTTGTCACAACCAAGCCGACGCTCGTTGACGAAGACGGAAGGACTCCCCTGATCTACGACGCCAGCCGAGGTGTGTTCAGCGGGAGTTACGCCGGCCGACCCATCGAGACCGCCGCCCCGTACATGGCCGATCGACCGAGTGATCGGTTCCGCGGCGTCCTTCTGTCGATGCCCGGGAAGGCTATTAACAACTTCGGCCAGGGGCTCATGAGGTCCGAGTTCGTCCGGCGCCAATTGCCCTTGGGCTCGTATCTCGGGTGGGACAAGGTTTTCCTCGCTGGGCTGAGCCTGCACGGAAAGCTGGCCATGGTCAACGAGTCGCTGTTCATCTGGCGCCACCATAAGGAACAGTTCAGCATGATGAACCGCGACGATGCCCGGAAGGCCATCGATCCAGCCGAAGACGGACGCGCCTGGAGGACGAGCCAGGTGAAAGCGTACGCGCGTGCGGTCATGGCATCTCCGATCAGCATGGGCGAGAAGGCGCGGTGCCTGGTCGCGCTCAGCGAAAAGGTGGTCCAGGGCTCGATGCAGCAAGTACCCTGGCGCGGCGCGCTCGATCGCTTATAGCCCTGACTGACAATCTGCGGCCGTTCGTCATGATGCCCACGACTACTGGTGGCTGTCACCGCCCGGAAACCCGGATATCCCGGTTGATGTGAGGCATTGCAGGTCTTCTGCTGAGTTACGCTGGTGGCGGCAGGCTCAGCCGTCAACGACTGCTTCGCTGTTCGGTCATGAATGTGGGCTTCGCCTCCGCTGGCGTGTCAGTGCAGGACGGCTTTCTTGATATCCGCGGCGAACTTCGGGTCGCTGCGCGGGCCGGTAACCGAGATCGGCAGCACCGTCCCCGCGCCTTTTTCGTCGAGCATCGGATCGAACACCTTGAGCACCAGTGATTTCCATCCGGTCTGCGTCTGCGAGGCTCGGGCCTGCAGCCGTAAAGACCCCTTGAAATCCAACCACTCGCGGCGGGTATCGTAGGCGCCCTCCAGCCGCACCTCCGCGCCTTGAACGTTGAACTGCAGCGGATGCAGGGTCATCTGCGCATCCTTCATGTGAAACGTTCCCCGCATGTTGGACGCGACATTGTCGATCGTCTGGTCAGTCGGACGCCCCTGCCCTCGCCGGCTCATCTCGTCGATCCGCTTTTGAACAGCCTCGCTCGTAAACCGCGCCAACGCAACCTCGAACGTGCCGCCGAGATCGAGCCGGTCGATCACTTCTTCCTCCCCCGGGCGGATATCGAGCCGGGCCTTGACGTTCACGGTTCCCGTCATCGGTGATGCCTTGACGCGAGTCGTGAGCGTGACGAAGTCCTCGAGCCGCCCGCCGGTTGCCGTCGTGTCGAGCGTGATGCGGCGGCCCTTGACACCCTCCACTCGCACAATCGCGCCGCGCGCAGAGATCTGCGACACCCCCAGCCGGCCGTTTACCCGTTCGAGTTTTGTATCGCCGTTGGTGCCGTCGACGATCGCGTCGTAGTCGACGATCAGCGGAAACTTCCCGCCTCCGCTCGATAGGTAAAAGTCGTCGGTGCTCGTCTTGCCGCTCGTGCGGATGTAGTCGAGCGGCCCGGCGAAACGACCCTCGGCGCGCAACGCACCGCCGATGCCCTTGATTGTCGAGAGATCCGCGTTGAAGCGGAAGTGCCCGTCGATCGGAGTCGAGCTCGGCTCGCCTGCCTGCCATGGTCCGAACGTGCCGACGACCGCGACATCTCCTTGCGGGGTGGGGTTGGTGAGATCGGCTTCGAAGACGGACGGCTGGGTGAACTGGAAGTTCTCGAAGCGAATCTTCCGGAGCTCGAAGATCCGCGGACGCTTGCCTTCCTGCCGCGACATGATCGTAAGCACGCTCGCCTCGGTGACGATCTCCCTGATGAACGCATCCGGCGCGCTCGCGCCCGTCGTCGTCGACGGCGTGGTCACCGGTTCTCCCGACTTCAATCCGGGCATGTCGGCGCCGCGGCGGGGCGGCACCACGATTTCCAACCCCTCGAGATGCACTCGATCGATGCGCCGGTTCCACAGCTCGCGCACATTGCCGGCAATCGTGAACGCGCGGATTGCGATGAGCGGCGGGAGGTCGGTGCGCCCCTTCTTGCGCAGCGTCAGCCCTTCGCCGCGCACGCTGAGCGTCGGTGCCATCGTGACCCGCAGCGACTCGAGTTCGACCGCGCTATCGAAGCGCTCTTCGAGCAGCGAGATCATGGCCGGGCGCAAGTGCTGTTCGACGAGGGTTTCCGCGTAGTAGTAGAGAGCCGCGAGGCCCGCAGCCGCGACGATCGCGACCAGGCCTCCGACACGGAACAGCCAGCGACGCAGCCAGTGCGATCGGCCAGCCGGCCCAGGAGACACAGTCTCAGTCATGTTCGAGGCGCGGTGGTCATCACGCCGTCGCCGCCTCCGCAATGCTACTCGTTGCGGACCGGCTTTGCGCGTCGAAGACAACCAGGTGCACGAACTGCAGCTTGGCCACGACAGGCTTCGACATGACGAAGGGGTAGAAGTCGGACTCCCCCATGCTGCGCGCCACCTCGTTGAGGACCATCACCATCTCGACCCAGGAGTTCAGCAGCGACAGGAAGCGCGTCGCCCCGGGGTCGTCCGGCGCGTACAGGTCTTCGCTCGTGAACGGCGTAATCCTGGTTTCGAGATCGTCGGCTTCCAGCCCGAAGCTCAGCGCGGTCGCCAGGCTGTCGACGACGTGGAAGTAGTGCGCCCAGGTCTCGGCCCAATCCTCCCATGGATGCATCGTGGCGTAGGACGAGATGTAGGCGTTGGCCCAGTCGGCCGGGGAGCCCGTCTCGTAGTGGCGCTTCAGCGCCTCGGCGTAACTCGCCCGTTCGTCGCCGAACAGCTGCCGGAACGGTTCCAGCCACTTGCTGTCGCGCACGAGCCGATCCCAGTAGTAATGGCCCACCTCGTGTCGGAAGTGCCCGAGCAGCGTGCGATAGGGCTCGTGCAGCAGGTGCTTGATCTTCTCGCGCGTGGCGTTGTCGGCCTCCTCGACGTTCATCGTGATAAGGCCGTCGGCATGGCCGGTCATCACGGCCGGCCCTTCCGCCGGCGAGCGCAGGAAGTCGAACATCAGGCCGCGTTCCTTGTCTTCCTCCACCTTCGACTTCACCGGAAGACCCAGGGCCAGCAGCTGCGAAACGAGGCGCCGCTTTGCGACTTCGATCGCGCCCCAGTAGCGTGCGTTGTCGGCATCGTCGAGTTTCGGGATGGTGCGATTGAGACGGCAGGCGATGCAGAGCGAGAGGGGATCCTCCGCCTCCAGTAACCAATTGCACAGGGCCGGCGACTCGCGGTTCCCGCAGTACTTGTACACGCGATCGGCGCCTTCAGCGCGAATCGTGTCCGGCTCCGGACCGGGATCCAGTGCCGCAAGCGACAGGCTATCCGGCAGAAAACCCAGTTGTGATGTGCAGCTCAGGCACTGGGTGTTGCGAAAAAAGATCGCCGTGCCGCAGCGGCAGCTGTAGGAGCGGGTGAGCTTCTCGCCCGTCTTGTGGAGCTTCCACTCCGTGGTCAGGCGTTTCGTGATCGACTCGATCAGGTCAAACACTCGGTCCTCCAGCGCAGATGCGACGGCATCGTTTCATGATGGTATCGAGCAGGCCACCCCATCAGCCTCACGAACAACACTGACTGGCCGCCCCGAACGCGGCGTGGATGATGCCCCGGACACGCGCGGCGGTCAACGGCCCGGCCGGTCACAAATTGCGTCAGGTATATTGGTACGGCTCGACCGCCTCATGACACTCTCACGACAGATCCTGACCGGCCTCGCGCTGGGTATCGCGACCGGGTTGTTCTTCGGCGAGAGAGTGGCGGCGCTGAAATGGGCGGCCGACGGGTTCGTCAAGCTGCTCCAGATGATGGTCCTGCCGTACATCACGGTCTCGATCATCGCGAGTCTCGGATCGCTCCGACGCACCGAACTGCGGACTCTGGGTCTGCGTGCCGCGGCAGTGATCGGCGGGTTGTGGCTCCTGGCACTCTCGTTGGCGCTCCTGGTGCCCCTGACGTTCCCCGAGGTTCGAAGCGCGTCGTTCTTCAGCACGAGCCTCATCGCACAGCGGCCTACCTTCGACCTGATCGACCTCTACATCCCTGCGAACCCGTTCAACTCGCTGGCCAACAACATCGTGCCGGCCGTTGTGCTCTTCTCGATCATTCTGGGAGTGGCGATGGTCGGCGTGGCGCGCCGCGACAAGCTGCTCGACGTTCTGTACGTCGCCCGCGACGCAATCTCGGCGGCCACTCGATTCGTGACGCGATTGACACCGTTCGGGCTGTTTGCAATAGCGGCAAACGCGGCCGGGACGCTGAGCCTGGAGGAGCTGGGCCGGCTCCAGATCTATCTCGTGGTGTACGTCGCCCTAACCTTGCTCGTCAGCTTGTGGGTGCTCCCGGGGCTGGTCGCCGCGCTCACGCCCATTCGCGCGCGTGACGTTCTGAGCCAGGCGCGCGACTCGCTCATCACCGCTTTCATCGCGGGCGACCTGTTCATCGTCCTGCCGGGCCTGATGCAGGCGTGCCGTACGCTCCTCGCCCGGCTTCAACCCGAAGACACCGAATCGAGCCGGTTGACGGAAGTGATTGTCCCGGCCTCGTTCAACTTCCCGCACTCCGGCAAGCTCCTCTCACTCAGCTTCATTCTCTTCGCGGGATGGTTTGCTGACGCGCCGGTGCCACTGTCGGACTACCCGCGG
>Ga0207669_10001092_pt1 | contig 11597 bp, 9 predicted proteins | sample KBSM33metaG_FD_184329 | JGI IMG/M metagenome (GOLD analysis project Ga0207669, IMG submission 184329) | Miscanthus rhizosphere microbial communities from Kellogg Biological Station, Michigan, USA - KBS M3-3 metaG (SPAdes) (version 2) | ecosystem: Host-associated > Plants > Roots > Rhizosphere >...
CGAATCGCCAGCACGGCGGGTATCAGGATCATCGCGATCCAGCCGAACATCGCCATCAGGCCGCCTTCCGCCCAAAGCAGCAGGAATACGTTGTGCACGGGCGCCTGGGCGCGGCTGACAGCTCGATATTGATCGGCCCCGATCCCGACCACGCTGGTCTTGTCGATAATCGTCCAGGCTTCCTTGACCAAATCCAGCCGGTCCGAATAGGTGCCGGCCTGGTTCAGATCCTGATTTTGCAATGCCCCGACAACGCGTTTCTCGAAGGCGGCAGGAAGCGTGACGCCTGATGCGACGACGGCGCCACTCATCGCGATCAGCGCCACGATCAATCGTATCGACCGTAGGCTCCCGCCGATCAGGAACAATAAACCGACACTCGCGACAGTGGCGGTAAAGCCCGTAAACGAGCCGGTGAACAGCAAGGCGACCAGCAAAACGACAAGCGATCCGGCGGCATAGAGTGTGCCGATATGACGCCCACGCTGGAGATAGAAAACCAGCGGAACGGTCATCGCAATGACCGCCGCATTCCAGTTCGCATCTGCCATGAACGCGCCGAGCCGATGTTCGCCGGTGATGAACTCCGGGCCAAACCGCTTTGCCGCCTCATACGAACCGCTCAAGCGGTAATAGACGCTGACACCGAACAACTCCATGATCACAACCCCGGCCAGTGCGGCCTTGGCCTGCCGTATTGCCATTTTCCGCGTCATTGCATTCATCAGCATGGGAACGAGCGCGAATGCGAAGGCATATTGCACGGCGACGATGATCCATCGCACCGGATCGCCGTTGATGACACTGCCGACCAGCAGGCCGGTCAGCAACATCGCCAGCCCGAGAAACCAGATCGGCGTGAAATCACCCAGCGGCCGAACGCTCATGCGCCTGGCGGCGAGATAGAGCAGCGCCGCCAAACAGAACAGCGCGTCGCTGGCCGTGAACAGCATATCGGCCATGACGCGCCAAGTTGTATAAGGCGCCAAGAAGACCGCAGCGAGCAAGACCCTTTCCCCGATCGCGCCGAACGCGCGGCCGGTCGCTGGCCGCGCGCCGGCGAGATAGATCGGCATGGTGGGTAATGCCGTCATGGAGCCGGACGCGCTGCGTCTCTCCATGCACTTAGATCCCGGTCGAGAAGGCGTCCGAGCTGGGCGACATCGTCCGCATAATAGTCGTTCAGCCGCTGCCGCAGGTCGCTGGTCAGGGTCGGATAGTCGACCGAGCGGGCAATGATCCGGCGGGTGGCTTCGAACGCCGGGTTGCCGCGGAGCGGGGCGACCAGATTCTTGATCGATTGCGGCAGGCGACGCAGCGGCAGCGGTACCAGCGGCGCCTCGCTGTCGTTACTACGCCGCCGTACGCGCTCGACATCGATCGTCGGCGACAGCTGCAGCGCACTGCACACGTCGGCCAGCACTCGTTCGGGATCGGCGCGGATATCGTCATAGAGAATGATTTTTAGTCGATCCGCGGGAAAGTAATCGCGCCACCGGGCAATATGCCGGGCATAGAGACCGTTCTGCAGAAAGCGTGGGATCTCGGACCGCGCGTCGAGATACCGCTCGACATCGCTGCCGACCTGGCCGCGCCGATAGAGCATGCAATAATCCGAATAAGCCCGATCGACCGGATTGCGCAGCTGCGCGATCAGAATCGCGTCGGGCACCAGCGCCGCGGCTCGCGCAGGCGCTGCGCTCTCGGCCAGATAGTCGGCCGATTTCTCGCCGATCAACTGGTCGGAACGCGCTTCCGCAAATAATGATGCGTACCAGCTCGCGCCGCGATCATGTTCGCGGCTGAAATAATGCGGCTCGGGTCCGGGCATGAAGACGTCGTCGCGGGCGCGCAATTGATCGGCAATCCAGGTTGTCGCTGCCTTCACCGCACCGATGATCAGGAATTGCGGAAGCGGCCGCTGTGTCATGCCCATCCCCGGTTAGTAACTAGCTTTCGACATGACTGACTCGACGGTCCGCGCCATTCGCTCGACATCAGCTACGTCCAGCGTCTGGTCGCAAGGCAGCATCAAGCTTGTCTCCCCCAGCATCTTCGAAACCCGCAGCCGCGCCAGAGGGGCAGACGAAGTACCGACAAAGGCCTGTTCCCGATAGATTTCGGGGCAGATACCACTGCCGGCGGGAATGCCCCTGGCGATCAGCGTTGCCAGGATGCGATCCCGCGACCATCCGGATCGAAGCCGATCGGGCCGGACGAACGCGTAATATTTGTAATATGCGTTGACGATCGGTGCGGGTGGCAACACCGTGCGGATCGCCGGCGATGCGGCAAGATGGCGATTGAGTATCGCGGCATTGCGGTTCCTGGCGGCGACCCAGCGATCCAGCTTGCCCAGCTGCAGCAGACCGATCCCTGCCTGCATCTCCGTCATGCGGTAGTTGCTGCCGACCGATCGATGAAGCCATCGGAACTGCCCATTGTTCGGCTGCGCCGGTTCCTGTGCTGGCGCCTTGCCATGGTCCTTGAATGCCCATGCGCATTGCCACGCTTCGCTGTCGCGCAAGAGCAGCAGGCCACCCTCCCCTCCCGTCGATATGATCTTGTCGGTGCAAAAGGAGAAAGCCGCCGCGGCGCCGAAACTGCCGACCGGATGACCATCCCAGGTCGCGCCGTGCGCCTGGGCGCAGTCCTCGATGACCAAAATGCCCAGGGCATCGGCGAGAGTCATGATCTCGTCCATCGGCGCCGGCCAGCCGGCCAGATGCACGACAATGATCGCGCGCGTCCGCGGCGTAAGTACCGCGGCGATCGTGGACGCGTTCAGCGTCTGGCTGTCGGGATCGACATCGGCGAAGATCGGCGTGGCGCCAACCGTCACCACGCAGCTCGCGCTCGCGACGAAACTGCGCGCCGGAACGATCACCTCGTCACCCGGTCCCAGTCCCAGCGCCCGCAAGGCCAGCTCGAGCGCAAGCGTGCCATTGGCGACCGCGATGGCATGGGCTCGTTCACAACGCGCCGCAAAAGCCGCCTCGAAGGCCCTGCACCGCTCGCCATGATGCAGCGCGTTGACTCGGCCGGAGCGAAGAATGTCGGCAACCGCCGCAACCTCATCCTCGGCATAGGTCGGCCAATTGGAGCGGATCGGCCCTGTCCGCTTTGGCATCGGCATGACCGCCGTGAGATGGCGCACATTCGGCTCGACCGAAGCCACCATAGTTGAGGTGCGGTTCGGCAAGATGTCCCCCTTCTGGTTAGCCGAGTTGAGCCACCAGTCGCGGCGGTGCGACCTGGGGGTCCCTGCGACGCCGGGCCGGTGCCGCTTCGCGTGACAACAGAGCCAAGGCGATGGTGCGGCAGGCTTTGTCGTCGCCACGACTGGTAGCTTCTTCGAGCTGATCGAAGGCGCGCTGCAGGATGGTCTGCGGCACGACGTGCGAGACCGCTTCGAAAACGCCGGGCATCCCCGATGGAAGCTGCTCTTCCCGGCTGTCGAACAATTCTTCGAAGAGCTTTTCGCCCGGGCGAAGGCCGACGATTTCGATCCCGACGTCGAGGTCTGGCTCAAGGCCGGCGAGACGGATCATGCGCCGCGCGACATCCATGACGCGGACCGGCGCGCCCATGTCCAGCACATAGATCCGGCCGCGATTCTCCTCGTCAAGGAGGCCGCGCGCGGCGCTATGAAGTACCAATTGCACAGCCTCATGCACCGTCATGAAGAAGCGCTCGATGTCCTTGTGGGTAACGGTCAACGGTCCGCCCCTGCTAAGCTGGCGCTGGAACAGCGGAATGAGCGATCCACTCGATCCCAGCACATTGCCAAACCGGACCGTCATGAAGCGCGGCGCGCCATCCAGGTCGGCGCCGGCCAGGTCCAATGCCTGGCAGTAGAGCTCGCCCAGGCGCTTGGTCACCCCCATGAAACCGACCGGATTGACCGCTTTGTCGGTCGAAACCTGCACCATCGCGCGCGCACCATAACGCCGGACCGCGTCGGCCACGTTGCGCGTACCGAGGACGTTGGTCTGGACGCCGGCCGTCGGATGCTCCTCGACCAGCGGGACATGCTTCAGCGCCGCGGCGTGGAACACCAGTTCGGGGCGATGCTCGGCAAAGACCCGCATCAGTTGCTGGCGCTGCCGGATCGAGCACAGCACCGGTGCGCGCGGCACGCCCGGGTAGTTCTCGCGCATCTCGAGGTCGATCTCGTAGAGATTGAACTCGCACGCATCGAGCAGGATCAGGCGTTCGGGCCCGAACGCCGCGATCTGCCTGACAAGCTCGCGCCCGATCGTACCGCCGGCCCCCGTCACAAGAACGCAACGCCCGACGATCGCTGCCTCCACTGCCCTGCTGTCCAGCCCGACCTGAGGTCGGCCGAGCAACTTGGCGATGTCGATGAAGCGCAGATCGAGCTTTTCGCTCGACTTCGGGTTGTACGCAGTCAGGCCGGGAAGATAGGCAATTTCGAGGTTCAGGCTTTGCGCCTCGGCCGCGATACCGACGGTCGCGCTCCCGCGAAGCTGATCGGGATGGGTAGCGAACAACAGGCATTGCGGCCGCCGATCAGCTGCATCGAGCCGTTCGACAACCTGGCGCAGCTCGCATGTCGAGCCGAGAATCGGAACGCCCCGCACCTGGATCGGCCCGCGCGCGCCGATGGTGTCGAGAATGCCGATCGGCTGGAGGCCCGTGTCGCCTTCGCGTTCGATATAGCGCAGCAACCGCTCGACCCGGTCACTGCACCCGACGAGCAGCACCCTACGCGATCGAGCTAACAGGATCGGCTGCGGCGGATTGACGCTACCGCTGAGATATTCCGCCACCAGCCGACGAAGCACGCGAACGCCACCCATGCTCACGACCTGGACGAGCCACAGGATCGCCGGGATCGACCGCGGCATCCATGCGAGGTGACCGATCACGAGCAACAGCAGGATATAGACGGTGATCGCGAGCGTCGTGCCCTTGGCGATCTCCACCACGTCGTCAACCGACACAAAGCGCCATAGTCGACGATGAGTTCTCATCGCGCCGAATGTCGCCATCGCAACGATGAGGAACAGCGGCGCGGCCAATGGAAATTTCCCGAGAATCTCTACGGCGCGCTCACTTCCAACGCGGAGGACCAGCGCGATACCAACGCTGAGTGAGGATATAAGCGCATCGATCGAGCAAGTAACGACGGTATGCCGAGAAGGAAGTATCTGAGTAAGCCCGGCAAGATTTACCATTATACGCTCCGCCCGTTTGACGTTCTACAATCCAATCAAATACATCATCACGCCTTCCTGGCGCCGCTGACATAAGGATCGCAAACGTTAGCTTCCCGCCGATTCCGTACCTTAGGCGCAACAAACTCGTAGGGAAGTCGAGCAGACGGTTCTGACCTTTCGGACAACCAGTCTGCTCGATTTGGGTGGTCTCCGAGGCCACGATGCCCGCATGGATTAACTATAGCGTCGTGGAGGCACGATCACGCCAATTATGAGCGCTCAGCGGCACTCCCACATACCCCAAAAGGAGATGACCGGATTAGCAAGCCCACCGTGACCACGCCCCGCGTAGATTTCTGACGTCCCGCTGAGTCCGGGAACGCCAGGGGCACAATAGGCATGAGCACGACAGCGATTCCAACGGCCGAACAGCGGGGAGAAGCGGTGCTGTTGGGAACGCCCGTCATCGCGGCGGCGGCCGGGCCCAATCTCGAGGCGACCCGGGACTCCGAAACCGGCATCCTGGGGCCACCGGATCAACCGTCGAAATTTTCGCGGCGCGCGCAGACAGAAGCGCGCGCCGAATGCGGCATCGATCGCAATGTTCGGGCGATTGCTGCGATCTGCGGAGAGAGTCGGGCATGATGCCGAAGCCGATCCTCGCCAAGCGCCCGCCGATCGCGATCGAGCATGTCACGACCAGCCTGGACATGGGCGGGGCCCAGGCGATGCTGGTGAAGCTCATCGAGGCCGGAGCCGGCAACGAGCGCAATGATTCAAGCGTGCTGTCGCTGATGCGCCCTGGCGTCATGCTGCCCGCGCTGCGCGGCGCCGGATGCCCGGTCTATTCGCTCGACATGAAGCGTGGGATGGTCGGCCCGGTCGGGCTGGTCCGGTTGCTGCGCATCACCGCCCGAGTCAGCCCCGACGTGATCCAGGGGTGGATGTATCACGGCAATCTTGCCGCAAGCATCGCCGGTTTTGTCCAGGGATCGCAGGTGCCAGTCGTCTGGAACGTCCGCCACTCGCTCAGCAACCCCGCGCTAGAGACACGGACGACTAGGCGCCTGCTCGCCCTCAGCGCGCGCATGTCGCGCTCCGCCGCCGCGATCATCTACAACTCGCAGGTAGCGGCGCGCGAGCACGAAGCGATCGGATTTGCCAGCGGCCGCGCGACTTATATTCCCAACGGCTTCGACTGCGATTTCTACAAGCCCGATCGGAGCCGGCGGAGCTATTTGCGAACGCTGTTTGGCATCGCTGACGATGCCGTCGTCGTTGCAATGGTGGCCCGCCTTCATCCGATGAAGGACCATGCCATGCTGGTTGAGGCGGTTGCCCAGGCGCGCGGCGCGGGGGTCAATCTGCATTTGCTGCTGGTTGGCACGGATCTCGACAAACCACCGCCAGCGCTCGCCAAGCTCATCGCCGACTGCCTGCCGGAAGAGTGCGTGACACTGGCGAGTGAGCGCACCGACGTCGCCGATTGGCTACCGGGTGTCGACATTATCGCGTTGTCGTCGGCATGGGGCGAGGCATTTCCCAACATCCTTGGTGAAGCGATGGCATGCGGTTTGCCGTGCGTGGCAACCGACGTCGGCGATTGCGCATCGATTTTGGGCGAGGCGGGACTGACCGTGCCAGCCCGCAATGTCGACGCGATGGCAGCTGCCCTGGTCAGGATCGTGGCACTCGGCGAGGCCGGACGGGTAAGCATGGGCGTCGCCGCGCGAGAGCGCGTCGTCAATCTGTTCGAACTTCGCCACGTCGCGTTGCAATATCGCCGCCTGTACGCCGCGGTGCTCGACCGCACATTCGCGCCGACTACCGACTGGGGCGGATCCGGCATGCACGGTGCGGGGGCACGGCCGGCATGAAGGTCGTCATCCTCGCCAGCCTCTCTTATTCGCTGATCAACTTCCGGGGCGCGTTGATCTCCGCGATCGTCGAGCAAGGACATGAGGTCATCGCGTGCGCCCCTGACGATGATCCGGAAACCGCCGCCGCGCTGTCGGCGATGGGCGTGCGATACTGCCGGATTCCGATGGATCGTACCGGCGTTAACCCATTCCGCGATCTCGGCACGGTGCGCCGCCTGGTCTCGCTGATACGCGCTGAGGCACCGGCCGTCGTTCTGGCCTATACCCAAAAGCCCATCATCTATGGCGGGCTGGCAACACGGGTCGCAGGCGGGCGCGCGCGCTTCTATGCCATGGTAAGCGGCCTGGGCCATGTCTACAGCGACATCCCCGGCCGGCGCCATGCGCTGCTGCGCCGCATCGTCTCGCTGCTTTACCGGATCGGCATCGCCCGCGCGTCAGCGGTCATCCTGTTCAATCGCGATGACGACGCCGAAATGCGCCGCCACTTCATTTTGCGGGCGGATCACCATGTGGTGCAGGTCGCCGGCTCCGGCGTCGATATCGACCGGTTCACACCCGGCCAGCCGACCGGCGGCCCTCCCGTCTTTCTGATGGTGGCGCGGCTGATGCGCGACAAGGGTCTCGTCGAGTTCGTCGAGGCCGCAAGACTGGTGCGTGCACGCTTCCCGGAGGCGCGCTTCCGCATCCTCGGGCCGCTCGATCCCAACCCAACCGGCATCACCCTTGCCGAAATCCAGGGTTGGGCGGCGGCAGGTGATATCGACTATCTCGGCGAAACCCGAGACGTTGCGCCGCACCTCGCCGATGCCAGCGTGTTCGTATTGCCGACCTATTATCGCGAAGGTCTGCCGCGAACCATTCTCGAAGCCATGGCGTGTGGCACCCCGGTGATCACTACCGACACGCCGGGCTGCAGGGATGCCGTCACGGACCGCTCGGACGGCTTCCTTGTGCCGGCCCGCGACGCACGGGCTTTGGCCGGGGCCATGATCCGGTTCATTGAAATGCCCGAGCTCGTGGCCCGCATGGGCACCCGCGCGCGCGAAACGGCCTGTCGACGCTTCGATGTGACCAGGGTCAATGCGGTTCTCCTCGATGTCATGGGGCTCGCCACGGACGGCAATGGCGCTGCCCGCAGTCGATCGCACCGCGCGCTCGGCGATTTCGCACCGTTGCAGATGGCACTCGCCGTACTGGGTGCACTGCTGTTGCTCCCCCTGATGTTGGTCGTGGCGCTCGTCGTGCTGTCGACATTGGGCACACCGATCCTGTTCAGACAGCGCCGGGCAGGCACCGCGGGACGCGGGTTCGAGCTGATCAAGTTTCGCACCATGCGGAGTGCCAACGATATCGAGGGGCGACCGCTGCCCGACGCGACCCGCCTCACCGCCACCAGTCGCGTGCTTCGTCGCACGCGGCTGGACGAATTACCCGGGCTCTGGAACGTCGTTTGCGGGCAAATGAATCTCGTCGGTCCGCGGCCGCTGCTACCGGAAACCGTCGCCAATATGGGCGCTCAAGGCCGGGCACGAGGCAAGGTCAAGCCCGGGCTCACGGGATGGGCGCAAGTCAACGGCAATACGCTCCTGAATGACGCGGACAAGCTCGCGCTCGACCTCTGGTATATCGACCATCGCAGCATCTGGCTCGATCTCGCCATCCTGTGCCGGACCGCGGCGATGCTCGTTGGCGGCGAGCGTATCAACACTCTCAACATTGAGCGGGGCCATGCGGGCATTATTGATCGGCGCCGTTGAAAGCACGCGGGTCGCGGCCGACGCGATCGCTCACGCGCCGGGCTGGACCCTCGTCGCGATCGCAACACTGCCGCCGGCGCTCGCCCACCGACATTCGGATTTCGTCGATCTTACCAAAGCGGCGGCCGCAGCGAACGCCCCGCTCCTCCACGCCCCCGACATCAACAGCGCCGCCTTCCTGGCACACATCGAAACGTTCGCACCGGACGTGGTTTTCGTGATCGGCTGGTCGCAATTGTGCGGCGACGCCTTTCGCCAGGCAGCGGGCGGTCGCATCCTGGGGTATCATCCGGCCGCGTTGCCCAGATTGCGGGGCCGGGGCGTCATCCCCTGGACCATCCTGCTCGACGAGAAGATCACCGCCTCGACGCTCTTCTGGATCGACGAGGGAACCGACAGCGGCCCGATCCTGGCGCAGCGGTACATGCATGTCGCGCCCGACGAGACGGCCGGTTCGCTCTACGCCAGGCATATGACGGCGCTGGCCGACTTGCTCGCCGAGACACTGCCGCGCCTGCTCGCGGGCGACTGCCCAGGCGAGCGGCAGGACGACAGGTTCGCAACCTGGGCTGCGCGCCGGCGGCCCGACGATGGCAGGATCGACTGGACCCAAACGGCGGCCGAGGTCGAACGGCTGATCCGCGCGGTCGGGCGCCCCTATCCCGGCGCTTTCGCCGGCGACGGCGATCGCCGCGTGACGATCTGGTCCGCCAGGCGCCAGGAAAGCGATCATCGCTACCATGCGCTACCCGGCCAGGTGATCGGACGGACGGATCAAGGTTTCGTCGTCCGATGCGGCGACGGCGCGGCAATCCGCGTTTCAGACTTTACCGGACCGGGCGGAAAGCTGCCTGCCCTGCACAGCATCGTGGGAGCCTGATCGATGACGGGCTTCCCGCGCAACGCCGGTCGCATCCTGATCATCGCGCCGCATCCCGACGACGAGGTTCTGGGGTGCGGCGGCACCATCGCGCGCCTCGCCGACTCCGGCTCCACGGTCGAGGTCGCGATCGTCACGACCGGGAAGGAGCCACGATACGATCGGGCCGGTGTCGACAGGGTTCGCACGGAAGCCGCGGCGGCGCATGCGCTGCTCGGCGTGGGAGCCACGCATTATCTCGATCTCCCTGCAGCCGAGCTCGACGGGGTTCCCCATGCCGATCTCAACGCGTCGATCGGCGCGCTGATCGACGCGGTGCTGCCCGACACCATCTTCGTCCCGTTCGTCGGCGATATCCATCTCGACCACCAATTGGTTTTCCGCTCGACCATGGTCGCCGCTCGACCGCGCCAGGCAATCTATCCGCACACGATCCTCGCTTACGAGACGCTGTCGGAAACAAACTGGTCCGCACCCTATGTCGAGCCGATGTTCGCGCCGACCGTCTATGTCGATATCGAGGCGACCCTGGATCGCAAGCTGGCGGCGTTCGATGCCTATCGATCCCAATGTTGCGCCTTTCCAAACGAGCGTTCGCCGGAGGCGATCCGCGCGCTGGCGATGGTGCGCGGCGCAACGGTCCACCGGCGCGCGGCCGAGGCTTTCCTTTTGGTCCGGGAGGTAATCTAGACATGCTGACGCAAACCCAGACGGGGCACATTGCACTCGACGGAGCGAATGACACCGGCGGGCGGAAACGCCTGACGATGCTCGTCACTTCAGCTGGCCGGCGCGTAGCCTTGCTGCAGGCCTTTCGCCGCGGCGCCGAACAGCTCGGCGTCGAACTCGAGTTGCTGGCGTGCGACCTGGAACCCGATCTGAGCGCAGCCTGCCATATTGCCGATGATGCATTCGCCGTGCCGCCGGCGACCCACGACGGCTATGTGGACGCCGTCCTGGCAATATGCCGTAGTCGCCACGTCCAGCTCGTCGTGCCGACGATCGATCCCGATCTCGTACCGCTCGCGAACGCGCACAACCGCTTCACCACGTTGGGCGCGCAGATCGCGGTAAGCGCGCCGGCAGTCATCGACATCGCGCGAGACAAATTGAAAACGGCGGAGTTCTTCGCGACGCAGGGCATTCCGACCCCGCGAACCGAAGCGCTGGCCGCGGTCCGGGAGAACCCCGAAAGCTGGGCCTGGCCAGTGCTCTTGAAGCCGCGCCATGGAAGCTCAGGCCGCGCGGTGTCCATCATCGAGAGTCCCGCCGATCTTCCGCCTGGCGAGGATGAACCCATGATCGTCCAGACGCTCCTGCACGGTGAGGAATGGACCGTCAGCATCTATATCGACGATGCCGGCCGCTTGCGCGCGGTCGTTCCCCACCGCCGGATCAAGATCCGCGCCGGTGAAGTCGAGAAGGGCGTGACGCGCCGAGCGCCGCGCCTGATCGAGATCGGCGAGAAGATCGCCGCCGCCCTTCCCGGCGCGCGTGGTGTCTTGTGCTATCAGGCGATGGTCTCGCCCGACGGGGCGGCGAATGTCTTCGAGATCAATGCCCGCTTTGGCGGCGGATACCCGCTGGCCGACCATGCCGGCGCCGCTTTCGCCCGCTGGCTGATCGAAGCGCGCCTGGGCATGCCCAGCAGCGCCGGCAACAACTGGACCGAAGACGTGGTCATGCTGCGCTACGATGCCGCGATATTCGTCGAACCGTGACCACCGCGGTCGTTCTGGATCTCGATGACACGCTCTATCTGGAGGAGTCCTATGTGCTTAGCGGCCTCGCCTGGCTGTCGGACTGGCTCGAACGAGAGACAGGTATCCAAGGCTTTCAGGCCGAAGCCGAAACGCTGCGCCAGATGGGAATCCGCGACCACCTGTTCGATCGC
>Ga0207669_10001096_pt1 | contig 11572 bp, 14 predicted proteins | sample KBSM33metaG_FD_184329 | JGI IMG/M metagenome (GOLD analysis project Ga0207669, IMG submission 184329) | Miscanthus rhizosphere microbial communities from Kellogg Biological Station, Michigan, USA - KBS M3-3 metaG (SPAdes) (version 2) | ecosystem: Host-associated > Plants > Roots > Rhizosphere >...
GCCGACGAGCAGGCCAAGAAAGCCGCCGACGAGCAGGATGCCGCGCTCGACAAGGCCGCCGGGAAGAACCGTATCGAGAACCGCGATCAGGACCCCGACCATCCCGCCAACAAGACCCTTTCCCCGGCGCGCGAAGCCATTCCGCGCCCCGCTGCCGAGGGCATTACCGTGCCGCCTGAGGAGATGCTGACGGAGCAGGAAAAAGATGCGGCGGCTGGAGGAGAAGGTGCCGGTGTCGGCCCCATCTCCGCTTCGGAAACCACCACGGGCCCTGTAGAAACCATCGAGGATCAGGGCATCGGGCCCCGCACCCCCTATCCCACGGGTAATCCTCCCCCGGACACCGTCATCACCACCCGCTCGCAGGGCATCAACAATCCCGACAAGCCGCTCGACGCCAGAGTGAAACCCGGCGAGACCGTGAGGAAGGAGCCCGCCAGATGACGCAACGCTATCCTCTTCCCCTCACGGCGGCGATGCTGGCGAAAGCCAACGCCAACGAGGGCAAGCCGCGTTACGACAGCATGACCGACTGGCACGGCGGCGATTTCGGTAACGACGTCGATATCGCCGAGGCTACGCAAGCCATCGCCAACCGCCACTCCGCCGCCGTCGAAACCGACTACGACCCGCAGCATCAGGAGGGCAAGGGCAAGAACATGGTGCCGAAGTTGTATCCGCTGCGCGACATCGGCAAGGACTACGGGATCTACAACACCAGCCCTTACCGCAGCGGGACTATCGAGCCCCGCACGCCCTACCCGGACAAGACCACGTTGCCGGTCCTGGCGGGGATGACCCCGAATACGGGCCTTGCCGCTGGCGGCACCGCTGTCACGATTGCAGGCATCGGCTTCACGGGCGCGACCGCTGTCACCTTCGGTGGAACAGCGGCGACAGCCGTGGTCGTCGTGGATGCCAACACGATCACCTGCACCTCCCCGGCGAAAGCCGCCGGGACCTACGATGTGCGGGTCACCACGCCCATCGGCACCAGCGTGGTGCAGACGGGCGCAGCCGATAACTTTATCTACACATGACAGGGCTCAGGCCGAACGACCAGATGCACCTGCCGGGCCTCGGCGTCCCCGTGGACCCGTGGACCGGCTTCGTGCTGCCGCCCGTTGTTATCCAGCGACTACAACGCCTCAAGGAAGCCGAGCGGGAATTTCGTCTCGTGCTGCACGAACTCGATGGCACCACCGAGGGCTCGCGGCCCGGCAACCGCCACATGGCCCGGGCCTTCGACAAGCTGGAGGATGCCCAGCATTCGGCTTTTGCCGCCATCATGTCGCGCGGAGACTGACATGCCGACCTACGTTCTCTATGGGGGCCGGTTGATCGAAAAGCGGTATCGGCCTGCACCGCCGCAGCATGCCGTCTCCGATCTTCCGGCTCCCGCCATCCAGTCGTTCGTGAGCTTCCCGAGCCCCATCGACGACAGCACGATTTCGTCGCACCGGCAGCGCGAGCGCGACTTGCACAATTCAGGCAGCTACGACCCCCGGGATACCCCCGCAGCATTCAGGAAAGCACAAGATGGCCGGAGAAAATCCAACCAACGGAGCGCTGCCGAGCCTCCGCGATATAGCTGAACAAGCCTACGACGACATCGAAGCAGGCGTCGAAACCGAGGCCACGGAGGCCCCGGCGGAAGAAGGCGTTGCCGAAGAACCCCTTGCATCCGACGACAGACCGCGCGATAAATCGGGCCGCTGGGTGTCCAAATCGCAGGACGCGCAGCCGGGTGAAGCAATCGAGCCCCTCGATCCAGCCCCGAAAAGACAATTAGAGATCCAGAAGACCGAAGCTGATCCAGCGGCTGCGCAAGCGGCGAAGAGCAATCAGGCACCGGAACACTGGAGCGCGGAAGACAAGGCGACCTTCGCCCGGCTTCCGAAGGAGGGGCAGTCCTTTCTTCTGAAGCGTCACGGCGACATGGAAGCCGAGTTCACGCGCAAGTCACAGGCGAGTGCGGGAGCAGTCCAGTTCACGCAGGCGCTTGCGCCGGTCTTCAACGACCCGCAAATCGCGCGGTCGTTGCAGCAAGCGGGAGTTCATCCGGTTCAGGCGATCCATGAATGGGCCAACTGGCACCGCATGGGAACGTCGGAGAACCAACAGGATAAATTCAAGCTGCTGGTGGACCTGACGCAACGCATGGGGCTGGACCCAGCGCGCATATTTTCCGCCTTCAGTCAGCAACAGTCGAACCCGATGGGCCTCTCGGAAGAGGACCTGAAGGACCCGGCAGTTAAATTCATCGCCGACCACCTCGGCAAGACGACGAATGAGATCTCGGCCCTCAAGGGGCAGCTACAGCAGCGAGAGCAGCGCGAGCAACAGGCGCGGCAAGAATGGGGCGTCAGAAGTGCAAGACAGGGGATCGACGGCTTTGCGGACGAGACGACCAAGGACGGACGCCCTCTGCGTCCGTACTTCGACGCTGTCCTGCCGATCATCCTCGATATGTTCAAGGCCAATCCCCAGCGGGATCTGGCTGCGACATATGACGCCGCCTGCTGGGCTCACCCGGAAGTCAGGAAGCAACTGCTGGCGGCGGAGCACTACCGCAGCCAGTCGCAGAATGACATCGCGAAGGCCCGACTGGCGCAACGGGGCAACACGCGGGGGCTCACCTCCCCCGTCGCACGCCCCAACGGCGCGGACGGGCCCTCGAAAGGGGGCATACGGGATGCCATCGAGCGTTCTGCCGATGAGGTCGGATTTTGACCTCATAGGAGGGCCGTATGGCCGAACCGAATTCAGTCAACAATCTCGTCGCGACCACGATCCAGAACTACCACAAGCAGTTCGCCGATAACGTCTCCAACTCGAACGCGGTCACGGCCCTTCTCCGCGAGGGCAATCGCGTTCGCGTGATCGAGGGTGGTCGCGCCATCGCCTGCCCGCTGACCTACGCAGAAGAGACTTTCGCTTGGTACCTCGGAACGGAGCTGCTGAGCCGTGCGACTAAAGAAACAATTTCGGAAGCGCATTACGATCCGGCGAACGCTGTTGCCAGCGTCACCCTCTCGGGCCCTGATCTGGCGAAAAATCGTTCCCGCGAACGCATTCTTAACCTTCTTGAAGGCAAGCTCGACAACGCCGAAGCCACCATGAAGAACAACATCACCAAGGCGGTCTACGGCGACGGCACGGTGGCGAAGAGCTTCGTGGGCCTCAAGGGCTTCGTCACCGCCGACGGCCTCGGCACCATTGGCGGCATCGACGCCGGGACATGGACCTTCTGGAAGAACCAGTTCCAGGTCGTGGCGCGTGCGACAGGGCTTCAGTATCCGGCCCTCAAGGCGGGCATGAACGCGCTCTGGATGAAGCTGATCAGAGGTGCCGAGAAGCCCGACCTGATCGTCGCCGACGCCGAAATCTACGGCACCTACGAGAGCGGCTTGCAGGAGAACCAGCGCTACGCCGACGCCAAGCTGGGCTCGCTCGGCTTCGAGACGCTGAAATACAAGAGCGCGCCGCTGGTGTTCGACGGCGCGGCCACCGGCATCACCGGGGCCTATTTTCTCAACACCAAATACATGAAGTTCGAGATCTACTCGGGCCGCAATTTCGAGAGCCTCGACCTGCCCGACCAGAGCCCCGACATGGACGCGGTGACCCGTCACCTCGCCTTCATGGGAGCCCTGACGCTGTCCAATCGGTCGATGCAGGGCCGCCTCACGGCGTCTGGCACCTGACCGTAAACGGCGGCCCGTCTGCGGGGAGCGCGGGCCGCCGTTTTCCCCGCGCTCCCTGCGGAGAAAAACATTGAGTGACACCCCGACTTTAGTGCGATTTTCGACAGGGTGGGAGCGTGACGGCAACGGCCCCGACGGCCTGCCGCTGTTCCGCGAGACCACGCGCGTCCGCATGGATCGGCCGCCTTATCTTTCCATTGAGCGCGAGGCCGAGGAGGCCGATATCGTTGACCATCCCGGGCCCTACGCGCTGTATGAAAAAACCTGCGAGGCCCGCAAGCAGATCGTGGGTTATCCTCTCGCGCTTTGGCCTGCATGCCCGCCCCACATCTTCCAGATGTGCGCCGTCAGGGACATCCACACCGTCGAGCAGCTGGCGCAAGTGGTCAGCAAAAAGCGGCGTGCCGAGGCCCAGAAAACCATCCCGCCCGAAGTCATCGAGGTCGCCGACCGGGCCCTGAAGATGATCGAGCTGCACGGCAAGGCAGGGCAATACGAGGAAATCGTCAACGACTTGCAGGCCCAGCTCGCAGCCCTGAAAGAGCAGTTCGACGAAGCGATATCGACCATCTCGGCGCAGAAAACCCTGATTGACGCCCTCCGGCTGAAGGCTGCTGCGTAAATGCCAAGACTGCTGACCATCATCGACGCCGTGTCCGACGCTTCCCTGGAAATAGGACTGGTCCAGCGTCCTGTCGCCAACGTCATCGGCACGGCGGATCAGGACATCGCGCAGATGGCGGCTCTGCTGCAGAACGTCGCCGACGAGCTTTTGATCGACCCGCCGTACCGCGACGAACTCGGCGACGGCAACTGGCTGATTGACAGCGGCGAGCAAGTGCGCAAGTCCCGGCCGACCGCCGACAACGACATCATCCTGTTCGACGGACGCCTGACGGTGGACGGGCTCAAATATCGCTTCCTGAAGTCCAAGGGCCTCGAATACGGCGAGGAGCAGCGCGACTTCATCGCCCGCCTCAACAAGATCGCGGGCCGCAACGCGCCCGTGATCGACCTCAACGAAGACCCGGGGCGCGTGCAATGAGGATGCTGCCCGCCGCCCATCTGCCCCTCAAGAACAAGCGCGGCACGCCAATGCGCGCCAAGGGCAAGCCTGCGGCCAAGATCTCGCATTTCAGCGCACCGCTGAAGGGATTGTCCCGTTATGCTGAATTGAACGAGACCGACCCGTTATTGGCGTCGATCCTGACCAACTGGGTGGTCGAGGACGACCGCATCACGGTGCGGCCCGGCTATATCAAGCTCGGCCAGATTACGCCTGCGGTGCCGATCTCGACCATCATCCCCTACTACGGCACGGCGCAGGAGCTGGCGATAGCGGCTGGCCCCAAGATCTACGACACGTCAGGGGTCGTGATATCTGCCGGGCCTTACGGCAGCGACCGCTGGGCGTGGACTGCGTTCAGCAACCTCTCTTCCGTGGACTACACCGTCATGGTCAACGGCTTCGATGGCGTGATCTCGTGGGACGGCACCACGTTCGTCAAGGAGACCGTGGCCGCTCCACCTACCGAGCCGTGGATACTCCCTGACAAGTTCGACAAGGTGATCTCGCATATGAACCGGCTCTGGTTCGCCGACAGCGAGAACCTCGCGGTGTACTACCTGCCGGTTCAGCGGAAGAACACCACCCCACCCGACGAGTTTCTGTTCGTGGTGCCGCTGAACGCGATTTTCAAGCGCGGCGGCCACATCGAGGCGCTGGCGACGTGGTCCATCGACGGCGGCGTCGGCATGGACGACGCGCTGGTGATCTTCTCCTCCAACGGCGAAGTCGCGATCTACTCGGGCGTCGATCCCGCCAGCGATTTCCAGCTGGTCGGCATCTTCCGCTTCGACGCGCCGATGTCGAAAGAGAGCCTGATCAATTTCGGCGGCGACCTCTATATCATGGTTTCCACGGGCCTCATGCCGATGACGACGCTGATCCGCGCCGAGGTCGAGCAGCTGGGCAAGTCCGACCTCAACGTCATGAAGGAGTTCGAGGAGTTCGCAAAAACCCGCCGCAGCGACTACGGCTGGCAGGTAATCCTCAACCATCACACCAACCACGCGATCTGCAACATGCCGATAGGCGACGGCAAGTACCAGCAGATGGTGCGGAAGATGCCGGGGCAAGTCTGGGCCAAGTGGCGCGACGTCCCGGCGCGGTGCTGGGGCTGGCTCGACAACCATACGTATTTCGGCAGCGAGGACGGCGGCATCTACCTCGGCGGCTCCGAATACCTCAACGACAATGGCGCGGCCATCAACGCCGACGTGCGCTTCGCGTGGTCGAGCTACAAGAGCGTCCAGAAGAAGAACTTCAAGATGGTGCGGCTCTACACCATCACCGACGGCCTGACCCGGCCCTTCATCGACATGGAGGTGGATTACGGCAGTCTGCCGCCGACCAACCAGCCGGAAGTGACGGAAGCGGCGGGCGGCGCGACGTGGGATCTGGCGACGTGGGACGTGGATTACTGGACCACAGCATTGCAGGCCCGGCAGCACTGGCAAGGCATCACCGGCCTCGGCCGCGTCGGCGCGCTCCGCGTCCGCATCAGCGTCACCAACTGCACGTTTTCGCTGAGCGGCGTGGACGTGGTGTATGAACTGGGGGGCTTGATGTGAAAGTCTCTTTCGGCGATCTCCCCGAGGACGCGCAGGCCATGCTCACCCAGCATCTGCGCATCGACTTCACGCCGTGCGACTTCAAGGCTCCGCGCTGGTTCTCGGCGTGGGCCCGCAACGACGCGGGCCACATCACCGGCATCTTCGCCATCGAGTTTCCGTTCTGGTTCGAGGGCCGCGTCAACGTCATGGTGCTCGATCCCCGCTGCATGTCGCGGCGCGTGCTGCGCGCCATCTTCACGGCGGCTTTCACCCATGCGCGACGGCTCACCGCCGAAGTCGAGCCGGATAACCGCAAGGCGCTGCGGCAGGTGCAGCGGATGGGATTTCAATACGAGGGCTACCGGCGGCTGGGGCTCGAAGGCTCCCGCGACACGCTTGTTTACGGGATGCTCAAAGGCGACTGCAGATATCTGCCCGGATACGACGGCCCCACCGTCGTGGCGTCTCCAGCGCTGCCCGACTACGTCTATGAAAGGGTTCACTGATGTCTTCACAACCTTCAGCACCTAACCCCTATGCGACGGCGGCGGCGCAGAACCAGCAGAACCAGTCGGCGAGCCAGTACAATTCTGTTTCGAGCAACGTCAACGAGGTCAACCCGTTCGGCTCGGTGAGCTACAAGGCCATCGAACAAGTGCCGATCTACACCAACGGCGTGGTCTCGGGTTACGCCCCGCGCTACGAGCGCACCACGGCCCTGAGCCCCGACCAGCAGAAGCTGCAAGGGCTGGAGACGCAGGGCAAATACAACATGGGGACGATGGCCGTCGAGCAGTCGGCCAATTTGCGCGAGCATCTCCAGAACAACAAGATCGACCCCAGCCAGTGGCAGGCGTGGCAGACCAGCCTCGGCAAGCAGGATCTGCGGCAGGACGCGGGCCCGACGGATCGCGCGGGCATCGAGAAGGCGATGATGGACAGTTACAACCGCTCCGTCGCGCCGCAGGAGAGCCAGCAGGAAGCAAGCCTCGCGGCGCGGGGCCTGTCGCCGGGCGGGCAGGGTTACGGCAATTACCAGATGCAGCGTGACGACAACCGCGCCGAGGCCGCGCGCAAGGCGTATCTCACTTCGGGTGACGAGGCCCGCAGGGCCCAAGCCGCCTACAACGACGTCGGCACCCAGCGTTTCAACATGGATCAGAGCCTCGCGAATTATTACAACAACATGCGCGGCGGCCAGATGCAGGAAGCCGTGGCGATGCGCAACCAGCCGATCAACGAGATCACCGCGCTGATGAGCGGCTCGCAGGCGACCATCCCGCAATTCCAGCCGTTCCAAGGCTCGCCGGTCCAAGGCTCGAACATCGCGCAGTACATCAACGATCAGTACAAGGCCGAAAGCCAGGCGGCGTCCAATACCAACGCGGGCATCTTCAACATGGTCGGTGGTCTCTCCAAGATGATCCCGATGCCCTGATAGGAGATTGTTATGGGTTCAAGCGGTGGCGGAGGCGATAGCGGATTGATAGGGCTGCTGTCGCAGGCGCGTGCGGGCACGCCGATGCCGGGCCTGCCGGTGGCGGGCTCTGCGAACGCGGTTGGCGATCCCTTCGAGTACGGCAAGTTCCAGAACTTCCTGCCAGAGCCTAAGGCCACGGGCCCGAACGACATGGCGACCGGGCTGCGGCCAGAGATGTTTCAGTACAAGAAGCCCAACGGCGTCGTCGATCCCGAGGTACAGGGACTGCGCGACCAGCTGGCGACGCTGCAGGCGCAAGGCAGCGCCCCGGCTGCGCCTGCCGGAAATCCGCAATGGGCGGCGTTGCGGGCATCGATGTCGCCACAGGATATCCAGATTTTCCAGCGGTCGGTGTCACCGGCTGAATTTCAAGCCTTCATGGCGTCGTAAGGGGACGAATGGATGGCCCGTCTATCTGATGATGCAACCGAAGACGACGGACAATATAAATTGCCGTCCAAGAAGAAGAAGAAGCCCGGGCATGCGCGCGTCAAATTGGGCGATCCACGCGGCATGGCTGCTCACATTCGCGAGACGGCCAAGAAATACAATATCGATCCGGACGTCGCGCTGCGAGTGGCGAAGTCCGAGGGCTTGACCACCTTTCAATCGTCGGTCGTCAAAAATGGCGTGCGGGAGCCCAGTTGGGGCGCGTTCCAGCTCTACACGGGCGGGGGCCTCGGCAACGAGTATCAGAAAGCGACCGGGCGCGATCCGTCCGACCCTAAGAACGAGAAAGACACGATTGACTACGCGCTGAAGCACGCTGCTCAACACGGTTGGGGTTCGTGGTACGGCGCGAAGAACACCGGCATCAAGGAGTGGGAAGGAATTGGCGCGAGAGCCAAGGACGCCGCTCCATCAGATCCGACGCCCAACGTCGGCAGTGGCGAGAGCGATTACGCCAAGCCCGAGATGGTTGATCCAACCCCCAACGTCGGCAGCGGCGCGAGCGATTACGCCCCCGCTGCTGAAACGCCTTCCGAAGTGGCGAGCAAGCTCGGGAAGGATCAGTTTAGCACCGGCTTGAGCGATGCTTTGCAGGGCTTCGGGCAGGCCGTGTACGGCGGTGCGGGGAACAAAACCCCTGCCGCTGCGGCAGCTTCCACGACCGTCCCGGCAGCAGCCCTGCCGACGCCGCCGGGCGTGCAGCCGCTGACCGATCCCCGGGTGGCCGCCGCCCAGCGGCAGCAGCTGGCCATGGCGATGCAGCGGCTTAACAGCGGAAAGCTATTCTGATGGCCGAATTTGTATCCACCACCCTGCCGACCTACAGCGATCCGCTCAGGGCCCAGTCCATCAAGGCCCTTGAGCAGCGTCACAAGGACATGATGGCGCAGTCGGCGCAGGCGGGCGCGATCACGCCCGAGAACACCCAGACCCCCATTCAGGGCTTCGGGCATCTGGCTAACCAGCTTGGCGACAGCTTCCAGCGGGCCCGCGTCGATCAGGCGGCGGCGGCGCAGCGGCAGTCGTTGGCGCAGATGATAGCGCAGGGCCCGCAAGGCCCCAACGGCGAATACAGCCCGCAGCAGCTCTCGGTGTGGAGCACCGCCGATCCCGAAGGCATGAAAGCGATGCTCCAGCAGGTGGCCGAGGGCCGTCGGCAGCGGGAGCTGTTCAGTCATCAGGACGCGGCGGCGAAAGAGGCGGCGCGTGTCGCACAGGAGGCTGCTGATGCCGCAGAAAACCGCATTCAATCGCGGCCTACCGATCTGCCTGTCGTGCAGGCGGATCGCGCGCTGAAGCGCGGCGAGATCGACCAAGCCACCCGGGACGCCATCGTGAAGAAGGCCACCTCGGCACCGGCCAGCGAGCAGAAGTATATCACCGGTATGCAGGAGCAGAGCATCGCAGGGCAGTCGCTAATAGCCTCGCTGGACGAAGCTCTTGCTCTGACCAACCACCCCAAGGGCATCCACGCCGGGCCCGGTGCTGGCTTCGCTCAGGGTATCGGCGAGAACACGCCGAAATTCCTGCAAGGCGTAACCAGTGCCGCAGGGATCGACCCGGAGACCATGTCGAACACGCAACGCTTCAACCAGATCATGGGCGCGCAGGCGCTGGATCTGCTGAACCAGATGAAAGGCGCGTCGTCGGATCGGGACGTTCAGGTCAACTTCAAGATCGTGAACGATCCGAACGCCACGATAGATAACAAGCGCAAAGCCATCGAAGCGTTGAAAATCAAGCTCGCCGGGCTTTTGCAGGTCCACCATAACGCCATCACGGAGGCGGGCGGCAAAGTACCGACGCTGCCGACGGCTGGCGGTGGTGGCGGGACTGTGACGCCTGCAGGGCCCGTATCGGTGGCTTCCGAAGCTGAGGCTCTGAAACTGGAGCCGGGAACGAAATTTAAGTTGCCTGACGGTCGGACAGGGACTGCACGCTGATGGCCAGTAAACTCGAATTCGACGCGGCTCCGACAGCCGCTCCCGAAGGGGGGCGAAAGTTGGAATTCGACGCGGAGCCCCAATCGGGTGGGGCGTACGCGGCCAAGGAGCTACCCCGCGACATGCAGATGCGCGCCGACGCGCTGCAGAAGCTGGTCGAGGCGAAGGGCGAACCCGGCTACGGCACCCGGCTGGTGGACAATTTCACGTGGGGCCTCAACCGCCCGCTCGGCGGCGCGGTGAATGCCATCGGCGGTGAGGGCACCGCAGGCGAACGCTACCGCGCAGGCGTCGGGGCCGAAGAGGATTACGTCAAGCGGGCCGAGCGAAACACCAACCCGTGGCTGGGCGGAGCCGTGGATATTCTCGGGGGCATGGCCAGCGGCGGGCCCGGCCCGGCGCTCACCCGAGGCGCAGTAAGTGTCGCCAAAGAAGCTCCGTCCAAAGCCGCGAAAATCGCCCAATGGCTGATGGGCAATACCGGCTCTGCAGCCATCGAAGGCGCGGCCCGCAACGCCGAGAGTGTGGAAAACGCCGCAGTGGGTGCCGGTGTCGGCGGTGTTGTCGGCGGCGTCACCGGCAAGGTCGTCGGAGCCGGGGCGAAGCTGCTGCCCGGCGTGCGCGGGGCCGAGAAGGAAGTCGCCGAGGCCGTCCGCGAAGGCGGCTCGAAGGGTCTCAAGGACGAAGGCGGCGTGCTCTACACTAAGCTCGATCAGGCGGGCATCAAATTCAAGGACACCGACACCCCGAAGCTGGTGCGAGATACCGTGGATACGATGCGGCAGAACGGTTTCAACCGCAACGTCCACGACGAGTTGACCCCGATACTTGAAGACATCGGCAAGCTGAATAAACAGCCCGCGACGTGGACCCAACTCCAGAACATTAAAACCCAGATCAGCGATGCCAAGGCCAGCGATGACAAGCGCGTGCGGAAGATGGCCGGGCACCTTAGCGACGTCTTGGATAATTTCGTGGAGACGACAAGGCCGGTGGTGCCGCCACGTAGTGTCGGGATTAACGTCCGCGCAGACAGCAAAGAGGCCCGTGATTTGTGGCGTCGAGGCTCACAGGCTGAGACTGCCGAATTCCTTGCCGAAAAGGGTATGCTCACGACGCCAGACGCCTCCAAAAAACTGCGAACGAGTTTCGGTGCGTAGCATGACAAAGTCATCAACCCGAAACGCTTCAGCTCGTTTCAGAACGAGCCGACAAAGGTCAAGCAGATCGCGGAGATCGCCAAGGGCGATCCCAGACTGACAACAATCGCGAATGCTCTGAGCAAACAGAGCGGTAATCTTCTCAGTTTCGGCACCCTCGGATTGGCGGGTGGCGGAGGCGCTCAGTATTTCGGCGACACCACGGGCGCTGGCGGC
>Ga0207669_10001099_pt1 | contig 11547 bp, 10 predicted proteins | sample KBSM33metaG_FD_184329 | JGI IMG/M metagenome (GOLD analysis project Ga0207669, IMG submission 184329) | Miscanthus rhizosphere microbial communities from Kellogg Biological Station, Michigan, USA - KBS M3-3 metaG (SPAdes) (version 2) | ecosystem: Host-associated > Plants > Roots > Rhizosphere >...
TCATCTACTCCTTTGGCCGACGCTGTAGCGCCGTGTGGTTTCAGAAGAAACTAGTTCATCCTGCCGATCGCAGTCCGATGATCGAAATCTGTCGGCCATAATCGGGCTCACCATGGTGCGTCGCGCGGCGGAAGCTGTAGAAACGATCCGCGTCGGCATAAGTGTCGAGTCCCATCATTTCGATGGTTCGCACTCCGGCGGCGGCGACGCGATGCGCGACATAGCCTTCCAGGTCGAATTGCGCATGGCCCTCGCGTCCGGCGGCGAAGAAGCGCTCGTTCTCCGGGTCATGCTCTTCGAAGCGGCGCTCGAACGCCGCGTCGACCTCGTAGCTCGCCCGGGCGATGCACGGGCCGATCGCGGCGACGATACGGTCGCGATCCGCGCCGAGCTTTTCCATCGCGGCGACGGCGGCGTCGGTGACCCCGCCGATCGCGCCTTTCCACCCGGCATGCGCCGCACCGACGATCCCGGCGTCGCGATCAGCGAGCAGGACGGGCGCGCAATCCGCGGTCAGGATGCCAAGCGCGAAGCCCGGATGGTCGGTCACCACGGCGTCGGCGTGCGGTCGCCCAGTATCGTCCCAGGGTGTGGCGAGCGTCACGCAGTCTGCCGAATGGACCTGATAGAGCGTGACGAGTTCGGCGCCTGGCAGCACCGCGGCGACCGCACGGCGGCGATTCTCGGCGAGGTCCGGGCCGATCTCAACTTGCCCGCGCCGGCCCAGATCGAGGCCCGCGGTGATCCCGGTCGAAACGCCGCCGCGCCGCCCGAGAAAGCCGTGCGCCACGCCATCCAGCGCCCGGGCGCGATTGACCTCGACAGTCACAACGCCAGCCGCATCAACCGGTCGTCATCCTCATGCTCGCCGACCATGAATTTGTACTGGCCGATCTCTTCGAAGCCATAGCGTTCGTAGAAGCGGCGCGCGCGATGGTTGTCGACAAAGACCGACAGGATCATCTCGCTGGCACCGCGCAATCGTGCCTGATCGAGCGCCCAGTCCATCAAGACCGGGGCCAGGCCCGCACCGTGATGATCGCCCAGGATGTAGAGTTGATGCAGCTCGATCGCGCTATCCGGCCAGTCGCCGGGAAAGGTGACCGGACCGATCTTGCAATAGCCGACGATCGTGTTGGCGTCGGTTGCCACGCGGACGCGATAGGCGGGATCGGTCAGGTCGGCGGGAAGCCCCGAGGATCCGAACGCCGCGTCGAGGAACTGCGCGAGGTCTTCCTGGCGATAGAGCGTCCCGAACGTATCGGTGAAACTGCGCCGCGCCATCGCCGCGAGTTCCGGCCCGTCGGCGGGCATCGCGTCGCGATAGGCGATCGCCGCGCTCACAGCGCCCGCCGCATGATGTGATCGGTGTCGACCTGCGTGCCGACCGCAAAGGCATAGTCGCCGATATGCTCGAACCCATGCTTGCGATAGAAAGCTGCCGCGCGGTGGTTTTCCTCCCAAACGGTGAGGAGCAGCGCCGTCGCGCCTTGCGCCCGCGCGGTGGCGATCGCCCAGTCGAGCAACGCTTTGCCGATGCCCGCGCCGTGCTGGTCGCCGCTGACATAGATCTGGCTCAATTGCAGCGCACCGGGCTCGGCATCGGGCAGCCAGGGCGGGTTGACCTTGGCATAGCCAACCACCCGGCCATCGGCGAGCGCGAGGTGAAAGCGCGCCGCGCCGCTCGACAAATCGGCGATCAGCTTGCCGTCAGGGCCATAGGCCTGGGCGAGATAGGCGCTCGCATCCTCGGCCGAGACGCCATGCGAGAAGGTCTCGATCCAGATCGCCTGCGCCATGGCGTCGAGCGCGGCGCCATCGGCGGGGGTTGCATCGCGATAGTCGATCATAGGAATCCTGCTGGAATTGGCCAGTCTCGCGCGGTCCAGGCCATGGCCCTGAACAACGTCCCCATCTGGTCGTCCTCGACCAGCCGCGCGCGATCGGCGGCGATCGCCTCGGCCTTCTCCGGCGTCGAACGCGCCAGCGCCTCGGCGCGTGGATCGATCCCCAGTGCGGTCAGGAAGGCACCTTGCCCGACCGGACCGTCGACCCGTACGCCTTCGATGCCGGCGGCCGCGGCCAGGGTGGCGAAATCGACATGCGCGGTCAGGTCGCGGCTGCCCGGTTCCTCGAACGGATTGGCGAATTGGTGCCCGCTCACAGCCTGCAACGTGTCGCCGATTGCCGGACCGTCATACCCGTAATCGACCACCAACGCGGCGCCGCCATGCAGCATCAGGCGCTGCGCCAGCGCGCGCGCGATCGCCACCGATGCCGGCGAGGTTTCGATCACCGACCCGACCGGCGCATCGCGCAGATTCTCCGGGATTACGCTTGCAGGTACATCCTTTCCCGTGATCGGCAGGAAGATGAGATCCTGACAGGCGACCAACCGCTCGCGCCAGGCGTCGGCCGCCTTGACCAATTGGCGGATCGGCAACGCGTCGAAGAATTCGTTGGCGACCGCGATGATCGGCCGGTCGTCGGGCAGTTGGGTGATATCGTCGTGCCAGGTGGCATAGGGGACCGCGGCGCGCTGCCGGGCGCGCAACGTCGGGCTGGTCTCGACGAAATGGACCGGCGGATCGAGCCCGACCCGGCCCATCGCGCGCATCGCATCGGCGGTCAGCGTGCCGCGCCCCGGGCCGAGCTCGACCCAATAGATGTCGGGTTCGCCCGCGCGCTGCCACAGATCGGCGGCCCACAGCCCGATCAGCTCGCCGAACATCTGGCTGACCTCGGGCGCGGTGGTGAAATCGCCTGCCGATCCCAGCGGGTCGCGGGTCGCATAATATTCCGCATTGGCCGCCGCCATATATTGCGACAACGGGATCGGCCCCGCCATGGTGATCGCGCGCGACAGCCGATCGGGCAGCGACCCGTCCATCTCAGGCGACGCTTTCGTCCCCGGCGATCGGGGTGACGCGATCGCGCCGGCCCTTCGCCGTCCAGATCAGATAGATGCCGCCCAGGATCATCGGCACGCACAGCCATTGGCCCATGTGCAGATAGCCATTGTCGAAGATCGTGCCCTGGAACTGCGCATCGGGCTCGCGGAAGAATTCGACCGTGAAGCGCGCGAGGCCGTAGCCGGTCAGGAACAGGCCGACGAGCTTGCCCGGTTCGTACCGCGCCTTGGTCCGCCAGAAAGCGTAAGCGAGCAGCGCGGCCAGCACGACGCCTTCCAGCAGCGCCTCGTACAACTGGCTCGGGTGGCGTGGCATCATCCCGGCGTTGGGGAAGATCATCGCCCAGGGCAGGTTGGGATCGGCGGGCTTGCCCCACAATTCGCCGTTCACGAAATTGGCCAGGCGCCCGAAGAAGAGCCCGAACGGCGCGCAGCAGGCGACATAATCGTGGACGCGCAGCCAGCTGAGCTGGTTGCGCCGCGCGAACCAGAAGATCCCCAGCGAGGTGCCGATCACCCCGCCGTGGAACGACATGCCGCCTTCCCACAATTTGAAGAAACCGAAACTGGTGAACAGCTTGGGATCGTAGAACAGCACATAGCCGATCCGCCCGCCCAGGATGATGCCGAGAGTCGCGTAGAACACCAGGTCCTCAACGTGGCGCTTGGCCATCGGCGCACCGGGCGCGCGGAGCATGCGCATCAGGTACATCCAGCCGACGACGATGCCGGCGATGTACGCGATCGAATACCATTTGATGTCGAACAGATGGTGCTGACCCCACCAGATCGGCAGCATGACCGGGTCGAGCCCCAGCTTTTTGAAATCGATCGCGGTCAGTGCGTGCAGGATCAAGGCTTTTCCCCGGGCTTTGTCGCTCCCATAAGGGGGTAAGGGTCTCAAGTCGACAAAGACCAAACGGAGAGAATGCCGATGCCGAGTGCGCTCGATCTACGGATGGACGGCGGAATCGAAAAACTGACCGGCCCCGGTGCGCCGATGGCGGTGACCGAGATCGAGGTGCGCGGTCGGACCTATCCGGCGATCGCCGCGGCTCCCCCCAGCCTGGCGCATTATTTCGCGCATTTCTGCGGCCAGCATGCCGATGTGACCTTCCTGGTGGCGGGCGAGGAGCGGCTGACCTTCGGACAGGTCTACGACCAGGCCGGCGGCGTCGCTCGCGCGTTGGTGGCGCAAGGGATCAAGCGGGGGGACCGGGTCGGCATCGCGATGCGCAATTCGCCGTCATGGATCGCGCTCTATATGGGCGTGCTGATGGCGGGCGGGATCGTGGTGCTGCTCAACGGCTGGTGGCAATCGGAGGAATTCGCCGATGCGCTCGCCGAGGTGGAATGCGCGATCGTGTTCGCCGACCCGCCGCGCGGCAAGCGGCTGGCGGAGATTGCCGGCCTGACCGCGCGCGTCGTGGTGATCGACGATTTCAAGCCGCTGTCCGAGGCGCTCGCCGCGGTGTCGGGCCATGCGGAAACCGCATTGCCTGAGCTCGGTCCCGACGATCTCGCCACGATCCTGTTCACCAGCGGGTCTACTGGCCAATCCAAGGGCGCGCTCAGTGACCATCGCGCCGTACTCCAGGCGACGCTCAATTACCTCACCCAGGCGCTGATGATGCTGGGCTTCGCGACCGAGGACGGCAACCCGCCGCAGGGCCAGCCATCGACCCTGCTCAACGTGCCCTTGTTCCACGTCACCGCCGAAGTGCCGGTGATGCTGCAAAGCTTCGCGATGGGGCGCAAGCTGGTGCTGATGCCCAAATGGGATGCCGAGGAGGCAATGCGGCTGATCGAGCGCGAGAAGATCAGCTATTTCGTCGGCGTCCCATTGATGAGCTTCGAAATCCTGACCCATCCCAATCGCGCCAAATACGATCTGTCGACCGTCACCGATTTCGCCGCCGGCGGGGCGCCGCGTCCGGTCGATCATGTCCGCCGCATCAACGAGGAAATGGGCGGCGCGGCGCCGCTGATCGGCTATGGCCTGACCGAGACCAACGGCGTCGGCTGCGGCAATTGGCGCGAAAACTATCTCGCCAAGCCCAATTCGACCGGCCGCGCCTCGGCGCCTTTGGTCGATCTCGCGATCCTCGACAATGCCGGCAAGGCGCTCCCCGCCGGCGAGCGCGGCGAGGTGGCGATCCGCTCGATCTGCAATTTCCGGGAATATTGGCACCGGCCCGACGCCACCGCCGCGGCGTTCAGCAAGGACGGTTATTTCCTGACCGGCGATATCGGCTATCTCGACGAGGACGGCTATCTGTTCATCGTCGACCGCAAGAAGGACATCATCATCCGCGGCGGCGAGAATATCAGCTGCCAGGAAGTCGAGGCGGCGATCTATCGGCACCCTCTGATCGCCGAAGCGGCGGTGTTCGGCTTGCCCGACGATAAGTTCGGCGAAGTGCCCGGCGCGGTGGTCCATTTCCATGAGGGCCAGACGGTCGACGAGCATGCGCTGCAGGACTTTCTGTGCGAGCATATCGCGGCGTTCAAGGTGCCGACGCGCATCTGGATCGCTGCCGACCCGCTGCCGCGGCTTGGTACCGAGAAGATCGACAAGGTCGGACTCAGGGCCAAGTATCGCGCGCTTGCGGTCGCCTGAGCGCCGGGCTTCCCCGCCGGGCACCTCCGCGATAGAGCGGGGCGATGGCTGACGATGCCCCGAAAAAAGCGCGCCTGACGCGTCGCCAGTTGCTGATCGGCGGCGGAGTCGGGGTCGGGCTGGTCGTCGCCTGGACCGTCTGGCCACGGCGTTACGGCCCCAACCTCACCGCCGCGAAAGGCGAACATATCTTCAACGCCTGGCTGAAGATCGGCGAGGACGGACATATCGCGGTCGCGGTGCCGCAGGCCGAGCACGGGCAGGGGAGCTGGACGACCTTGCCGCAGATCGTCGCCGACGAGCTAGGCGCCGACTGGCGTACCGTCGCGGTCGAGCAGGCGCCGCTCAATCCGCTCTATGCCAATCCGCTTGCGGCGTCCGAATTGTTCGAAGGCGTGTTCGACCGGCTGCCGCAGAATCTGCGTGAGGGCCATGTGACCCGGTCGGCGCTGATGCTGACGGCGGGATCGACCTCGGTGCGCCAATTCGAGGGCGCTCTGCGCGATGCCGGCGCCGCGGCGCGCGTGCTGTTGCAGAAAGCGGCGGCGAAACGGTGGAACACCGATTGGCAAGCGACCGGCACCGCGCTGGGCTTCGTCGTTCACGACAAGGACAAATTGCGGTTCGGCGAGCTGGCTGCCGAAGCGGTCGGCGGCAGCCTGCCCGATCCGCTGCCGTTGCGCGCGGGCGAAAACGGCCGGCTTTCGGGCCAATCGCTGCAACGGCTCGACAGCCCGGCCAAGATCGACGGCTCGGTCAATTTCGCCGCCGATATGCGGCTGCCCGGCATGGTGTTCGCGGCGATCCGACAGGGGCCCACGACCGACAGCCGGCTGGTCAGCGCCGACAAGGCGGCGGCGGATCGCGTGCGCGGCGTGCTGAAAGTGGTCGAGGGCAAGCATTGGGTGGCCGCCGTCGCCGACAATTGGTGGGCGGCCAACCGCGCGCTCGGTGCGCTTGCGCCGCGATTTGCCGCGCCGGTCGGCGGGGCGAGCGATTATTCGATCCGCAGCGCGCTCGACGCGGCACTGAACGGCGACGGCGTCCGAATCGGCGCCGCCGGCGATGTCGGTGCCGCCTTTCGCGGCGTGCAGGTGGTGAGCGCCGAATATCGCGCCGCGCCCGCGCTCCATGCCGCGATCGAACCGCGCACCGCGACCGCCGCCTGGAGCGACGGGTCGGTCGAATTGTGGATGCCCACGCTCGCCCCCGGCCTCGCGCGATCGGCCGTCGCCGCGGCGATGGGCGTCGGCGAGGACGCGGTGATCGTCCATCCGATGCCGATCGGCGGTGGGTTCGGGATCGGGCTCGAATCGGATGCCGGCGTGCAGGCGGCGGCAATCGCCCGCGCGGTCGATCGGCCGGTGCAATTGACCTGGTCGCGCGCCGAGGATTGCGTGCAGGACCGTTTCCGCGCCCCGGCCGCGGCGCGGATGACCGGCCGCGTCGATCAGAACGGACGGCTGGTCGGGCTGCTCGCCAAGATCGCCGCGCCGTCCACCGGGCACGAACTCGCGAGGCGGCTGTTGGCGAGCGACAAGGCAGCCGAGGCCGCGCTCGCGCTTCCGGCCAATGGGGACGCCTATGCCGTTGCCGGCGGCACGCCTTTCTACCAGATTCCCAATTGGGCGCTCGATCATCATCCCGCGGATGTCGGTATCCCGACTGGGCATTGGCGGTCGGGCGCACACAGCTACACGTGCTTCTTCACCGAATGTTTCATCGACGAACTGGCGCATGCTGCCAATACCGAGCCGCTGTCGTTCCGCGTCGCGATGCTGGGCGGGAATGCCCGGCTGGCGCGTTGCCTGACCACGGTGGCGGCGCTCGGCGGGTGGGAAGGCGGCGTGATGGGCAGCGGGCAGGGGATCGCCTGCCACAGCTTTCGCGGCAGCCATATCGCGGTGTTCGCCGAAGCGCATATCGAGGAGGACCAGTCGATCGGGATCGACCGCATCGTCGCCGCGATCGATTGCGGGCGACAGATCAATCCCGATATCGTCCGCCAGAATGTCGAAGGCGGGCTGGTATTCGGCATCGCCCAGGCGCTCGGCGCCTCGACCCGGTTCAAGGACGGTCTTGCCACTGTGCGTGGGTTCGGCGATCTCGATCTGCCCGTGCTCGCCGACATGCCCGACATCACCGTGGAGCTGATCGCCAGCGAGGCCGATCCCGGTGGTGTGTCGGAACTGGCGGTGCCGCCGGTCGCGCCGGCGATCGCCAATGCGCTGCAATCGGCGACAGGGTTCAGGATACGCAGCCTGCCGCTCAAGATAGGAGAGGCGTGATGCGCGCCTTCAACCCCAGCCGTCACCCCGGCCTTGTGCCGGGGTCCAACCGTCCGCAACGGAATCCAGCCATTGCTGCGCGTTGGATGCCGGGACAAGCCCGGCATGACGAGGAGGGCCTGGAGTGACGATACCCCCAAACCACCCCTCCATCCCAGCTCCCCGCGTCGGCTTGCTGTTGGTCAACCTCGGCACGCCGGATGAGGCCAATCCGCAGGCGGTGAAGCGCTATCTGGCGGAATTCCTGTCCGACCGCCGCGTGGTCGAAATCCCGGCGCTTGCCTGGCAGCCGATCCTGCGCGGGATCATCCTCAACACGCGGCCGAAGAAGTCGGCGCATGCCTATAGTCAGGTCTGGACCGAAGAGGGGTCGCCCCTTGCCGCGATCACGCGCGCACAAGCCGAAGCGCTCAAGGGCGCGTGGCCCGGCGTCACCGTCGATTGGGCGATGCGCTACGGCAATCCGGCGATTGGCGATCGGCTGGCTGCGTTGAAGGACGCAGGGTGCGATCGCATCCTGATCGCGCCGCTCTATCCGCAATATTGCGCGGCGACGACGGCGACCGCCAACGACAAGGCGTTCGCGACCCTGGCCGGGATGCGCTGGCAGCCGGCGATCCGCACCTTGCCGCCTTATCACGACGACCCGATTTATATCGCGGCGCTCGCGGATTCGGTGCGGCAGTCGCTGACCGCGCTCGATTTCGAGCCTGAGGCGTTGATCGCCAGCTTCCATGGCATGCCGGCGCGGACGCTCGAACTGGGCGACCCCTATCATTGCCAGTGCCAGAAGACCGCGCGCTTGCTCGGCGAAGCGTTGGGGCGCGAGCTGACCGTCACGTTCCAGTCGCGGTTCGGCCGGGCGAAATGGCTGGGGCCGGCGACCGACGCCACGCTTGCCGAGCTTCCGGGGCGGGGTGTCACGCGCGTGGCGATCGTCGCGCCCGGATTCTCCGCCGATTGCCTGGAGACGCTGGAAGAACTCGCGATTCGCGGGCGCGAAAGCTATCTCGCCGCGGGCGGCACGCAATTCGCCTATTTGCCATGTCTCAATGATAGCGAGATCGGCATACAGATGCTTCGCGATATCTTGTCGCGGGAACTTGCCGGTTGGATCGGCGCTCAATAGCCTCGACCCGACGACACCGCCCGAATCGGGGCCAACAGGAGAGAAAGCGAATGGCACGCGTAGCGATCGTAACCGGCGGAACGCGCGGGATCGGCGAGGCGATCAGCCTGGCGCTCAAGGATATGGGGATGACCGTCGCAGCGAATTACGCCGGCAATGACGAGCGTGCCCGCGAATTCAGTGAGCGGACGGGGATCCAGGCGTTCAAATGGGATGTCGGCGACCATGACGCCTGCCTGGAGGGCGTGAAGAAGGTCGAGGCGGAACTCGGCCCGGTCGATGTGGTCGTCAACAATGCCGGCATCACCCGCGACGGCACGATCCTCAAGATGACCTACCAGATGTGGAAAGAGGTCATGGACACCAATCTGGGCGGTTGCTTCAACATGGCCAAGGCGACCTTCCCCGGCATGCGCGAGCGCAAATGGGGACGGATCGTCAATATCGGCTCGATCAACGGTCAGGCCGGGCAATATGGCCAGGTCAATTATGCCGCCGCGAAATCGGGCATCCACGGCTTCACCAAGGCGCTGGCGCAAGAAGGCGCGAGGGCCGGCGTGACGGTCAACGCGATCGCACCAGGCTATATCGACACCGACATGGTGGCGGCGGTGCCGGCGGATGTGCTCGAGAAGATCGTCGCCAAGATCCCGGTCGGGCGCTTGGGTCAGGCGCAGGAGATCGCGCGCGGCGTGGCATTTCTTTGCTCGGAGGACGGTGGGTTCGTGACCGGGTCGACGCTGTCGATTAACGGCGGGCAGCATATGTACTGACGGGCGCAGGCGCGGAAGCGATGCTTCCGCGCCGGTCGCGCCTGCGGCGCGAGCGCCCGGCACGGCCGGCGGGTCGGCGAAGTCGAACCCGTCCGACGATGACAGCGGCCCCTTAAGTGGAGCGGTCGCTAACGAGCTGTCATGGCCCCGTATTCAGTCGCTGCGGAACGAGCTTTATCCTCTACGCTTCCGACCAATTTGGCGAGACGCTCATTGACTACTTGAACCTCAGAAGGTGCGATCCGGTCACCATTCTCAGGACAGAGGTACCTATCGTTCAGTGACCCCATTCCGCCTGTCGCTTCCGACAGCGCGGAGATAATTGCCGATTGATCGCCGCCGCGCAAACGATCGACAAGAGCAGGTAACCTCGGCGCGGTTGCGCTATCGCTGTGGCTTAGCAGAAGCTTGAGCACATCTTCGATGGCCGTCGCCAAGTCCTCGAGTTTGTCAGACATGGTGTTACGATACGCAGAAAGATCGATTTCTACCACCGAGCTGGAAGCTGGCACTTCACCTCAGCCGCCGGCAAAGCCATCGGCGCATCCCCTCAGACGGAGCCAACACTTTGTGTCTCGACATGACCTGCGGGGTCATGTCGCGGAGGCTGCGCGCTTGGTAACCGATCCGGACGGCGCGACAGCGCGTTTCAGTTCGGGGTGATGATATGCAGATCGCGCGCAGGGATTTCCTGAAATATGGCGGCGGCACGGTGGCGGCGCTTGCGCTTCCGGGAGGGCTGGCCGCCGCCAATGCCCCTCGCAAGCCGATCATCGACGTCCACATGCACGCTTATCCGGCAACGATGAAGCTGCCCGTGCCGATCGTGAACCCGATCACCGGCGTGAAAAGTTCGATCGTCACTGGTGCGGATCATCTCACCGCCTGTCTCGAGCAGATGCGCAAATACAATATCGTCAAGGGCGTGGTCAGCGGCGGCGATGGCGACCGGTTGCAGGCGGCCTATGATTGGCATGATCGCGATCCGGCACGCATCGTCGCCGGCGCCGGCATCCGCGGCTCGGAGGACACGCCGCTGCTGCCGCTCGATACGCTGCGCAGCGCCTTCGCCTCGGGCAAGCTGAAGGTATTGGGTGAGGTCACCGCGCAATATGCCGGCCTGTCGATCAGCGATCCCAAATACGACCCTTATTTGGCCCTCGCCGAGGAATTCGACATCCCGGTGGCGATCCATCTCGGCACGATGCCCGCGGGCACCACGTTCGACCCATGTTGCCGCTCGGCCCGGGCGGCGTTCGGCCATCCGGAAACAGTCGAGGGTGCGCTCAACAAGCACCCGAAACTGCGCGTCAACCTGATGCACAGCGGCTGGCCCTATGTCGAAGAAGCCGAGGCGATGATGATGCTCTACGACAACGTCAACATCGACACCGGCGCGCTGTCGTGGCTGCTGCCGCGGCCGGCGTTTCACGATTATCTGCGCCGGCTGGTCGATGCGGGCTTCGGCAAAAGAGTGATGTTCGGGTCCGACCAAATGTACTGGCCCGACGGGATCGGGCTCGCGGTCGAGCATGTCGAGGCCGCGACGTTCCTGACCGAGGAGCAGAAGCGCGATATCTTCTACAATAATGCGGTGGCGTTTTATAAGCTGACGATCGGGGCTCCCACGGCGCTCTCCGACACAAATGTATCCCGCTAGCGTCGAATGCTAAGTCTGCCTCGCAGGGTGAAGACTACCGACAAGGCTGTTGTCAAACAGGGTTAGCGTGGGTCGAGCCCATTTCCTACCCGGGGTGACCCTAACACTCCCCAGCCGAAAGACCCTTCCGACGTAGGTCTGGAGATTTCCTAGTGGAAGGACTGGT
>Ga0207669_10001107_pt1 | contig 11523 bp, 15 predicted proteins | sample KBSM33metaG_FD_184329 | JGI IMG/M metagenome (GOLD analysis project Ga0207669, IMG submission 184329) | Miscanthus rhizosphere microbial communities from Kellogg Biological Station, Michigan, USA - KBS M3-3 metaG (SPAdes) (version 2) | ecosystem: Host-associated > Plants > Roots > Rhizosphere >...
GGGCCGATCGCCTCGATCTCGGCGAGCGCTTCCGCGCTCATCACGTCACCGGCGTGGATCAGGAGGTCGGCACCCTCGATCGCCGATACGCAAACGTCCGGCAGCCGCCGGCGCCCACCGGCCATGTGGGTATCGGAGATTACGGCGACCAGCACCTAGCCGGTGCGGGCCGGCTCGGCTCGCTCAGTGGGCTCCTCGAGGTCGTCGGCCAGGATCGGCAGCCGCATCACGAGCAGCGCTCCGCCTCCGGACGGGCGCTCCGCCCACACGGAGCCGCCGTGCGACTCCGCCACCTGGCGCACGATCGCGAGGCCGAGGCCCGAGCCCGGGAGGCCGCGCGCCGCCGGAGCGCGATAGAAGCGATCGAAGACGAACGGCAGGTCCTCTTCCGCGATTCCGGGGCCATAGTCGCGCACCCGGACCTCCCCGTCGAGGACCCGGACGACGATTCGGCCGCCGGACGGGCTCCACTTGGCGGCGTTGTCGAGCAGGTTCGTGATCGCGCGGTCGAGCCGGGAGGGCACTCCGCGCACCAGGCACGGCTCGAGCCTGGTCTCGATACGGCGGTCGAGCGCATGCCGGCGCGCGCGCTCCACGGCGTCGCCCACCAGCATGTCGAGCCGTACGTCCTCCGCGACGGAGGCGTGCTCGTCCCCGCGCGCGAGGTCCACCAGGTCCGTCACCAGCACCGTCAGCTCGTCGAGCTGCGCCAGCACGTCGGCGAGGAGCCGCTCGCGGTCCTCGGCCGGAAGAGAGTCCACCTGTGCGAGCACCTCGATGTTGGTGCGCAGGCTCGTCAGCGGGGTCCGCAGCTCGTGCGATGCGTCAGCGACCAGCTGCCTCTGCGCGTGCTCGGAGCTCTGCAGTGCTTCGAGCATGGTGTTGAAGCTGGCTGCGAGACGGCTCAGCTCGTCGGAGCCACCGGCGCTCATCCGGCGGCTGAGGTCGCGCGTGCGGGCGACCTGCTCCGCCGCGCTGGTCAGGTCGCGCACGGGGCGCAGCGCGGTGCGGGCGACCATCATTCCGAGCCAGACCGCCACCGCGACGCCGCCTGCGCCGATCAGCGCCAGGACCAGTGCCAGCTCGCGCAGCGTGCGGTCCACGTCCTCGAGCGACTTGGCGGACTGGATCGCCACGCCCGACGTCAGCGGAGTCGTGTAGACGCGGGTGTGCACGCCGTCGATCGTCTTGTCCTCGAAGTAGGCGCCGCGCTTGCCCGAGGCGACGTCGACCGTACCTTGGTTGACGGGCAGGTGAACCGTCGCTCCGGGGGGCCGGATGATCGAGCGGTCGGCGCGCACCAGCTGCGCGTAGCCCTTGTCGCCCTTCAGCGGCTGCGCCTCCGGGAGCACCAGGACTCCGGGCCCGACCCCGGGGAAGGCCAGCGCGGACGGCGGCTTCACCTCCGAGACGAGGCCGCGCAATTCGTCGTCGGCGTGGCTGCGCAGCTGCTGGCGCACCACGACGTATGCGATCCCGGACGCGAGCACCACGGCGAAGGCGACGGCGGTCGCGGACAGCAGCACCAGCCGCTGCCGGAAGGTCATTCCATGGAGACGCTGTCGCAGGGCCGTCATTCGCGCAGGACGTATCCGACTCCGCGCACGGTGTGCAGGAGACGCGGCTCGCCCTCGGCCTCCGTCTTGCGCCGCAGGTAGCTGACATAGACCTCGAGCGAGTTCGAGCCCGGCCCGAAGTCGTATCCCCAGACCCGTTCGAAGATCACCGAGCGGGTCAGCACCTGCTTGGGGTGGGTCAGGAAGAGCTCGAGGAGCAGGAACTCGGTGCGAGTCAGCTCGATCGGCCGGTCGCCGCGCCTGACCTCGTAGGAGGTCGGATCCAGCTCGAGATCGGCGAACCGGAGCACACCCGAGTGGTCCGCTCCGCCGCTGCGCCGCAGCAGCGCCCGCAGGCGCGCCAGCAGCTCGTCCAGCGCGAAAGGCTTGACGAGGTAGTCGTCGGCGCCGGCGTCGAGCCCTCGCACCCGGTCCGACACGGAGTCGCGCGCGGTCAGCACGAGGATCGGGAGGCGGTCGCCCTCGGAGCGCAGCTGGCGGCAAACCTCGAGCCCGTCGACCTGCGGCATCATCAGGTCGAGCACCATCGCGTCCGGCGCCTGGCCGGCGACGTTGCCGAGCGCCTCCGCTCCGTCAGCGGCCTGGACGACCTCGTATCCCTCGAGCCGCAGCGCGCGCTCGATCGACTCGCGTACCGCCCTCTCGTCGTCCACGACCAGGATCCTCATGTGTCAACTCTGGTGTACCAACCTGAACGACTCCTTAGGAGGAAGCATCAGGCCGTCGCCTCGAACAGGCGTGGGTCGTTGGTTATGACACCCGTCACGCCCAGCGCCTCGAGGGTGCGGATCCGCGGCGCCGTGTCGACGGTCCACACGTACAGGTCCCCGCCGGCCGACTGAACGGCTCTCACCAGGCGCGGCGTCACCAGCCGCCAGTAGACCATCAGTGCGTCGCAGAGGCCCGAGCGCAGCGCCTGCGAGGCGCGACGGGGGAGGGTCGCCCGCATGCCGGCCAGGATGGCCATCGCCGGCACCGCCATCGTCACGGACTTCGTGTAGTCGCGCCTGGCGCGGGGCACCGACCAGCCGAGGTCCGCCGCCGTGCCGGTCGCTCGCAGCAGCGGCAGGCTCTGGCGGTAGGTGGTGGAGATCAGCACTCGCTCCTCGAGGCCGGCAGCCTGCAGTTCGCGCACGACCGCCTCCTCGTAGCCGGGCAGCTTCAGGTCGACGATCAAGCCGATGCCCGCGAAGCGGTCCGAGGCCAGGTGGGCCAGCCCCTCCTCGAGCGTCAGGGGCTCCCGGTCGTGGAGGTCGTGGTAGTCGTGGGCCAGGAAGAGGCTGCCACTGCCGTCCTGGTTTTCGGGCAACACGTCCAGCTCGATCATGTGCACGCCGTGGTGGAGTGCGACGTCGAAGCTCGCCCGGGTGTTGCCGGGCTCGATCAGGTCCGCTCCCTTGTGGCCGATGCGCTTCACGAGCCAATTATGAGCCGCGGGCGCACGCGCTCCGCCGGTTCGGCTGCCCGGGGGCTAGAGCTGGTCCGGCGAGGCGGTCTGGCGCTGGCTCTGGTGCTGCACCTCGTCCACCGCGCGAACGACGTCCTCGGGGTCCGAGACGCCCACGAACGCGAAGTCGTAGTCGCCGCTGCCGGCCGTGTCGAAGTTGACCGTTCCCACCTGGAGCATGCGGTCGATCACCGACTGGTGCGTGTTCACGTTCTGGGCCCGGTGGATCTGCGTCTCCTGCGTGTGCCGGGCGATGATGCCGCGCTTGATGTGCAACCGCCGGTCGGTGATCGTGTACACGGTCGCCACTCGCCGGACGAAGCCGATCAGGACGGTGAGCACCACGCCGGCGATCAGGATCCCCGACGCGAGGCCGTTCTCGGAGTCCCCGAAGAGGCCGGTGAGTAGCCACACGACGAGCGCCGCGGCGATGCTCAGCAGGACCCCCTTCAGGTAGAAGGACAGGATCCCGCGCCAGGACGGATGGCCCTGGTAGATGATGCGCTCACCGGGGTCGACCTTCACAGAAAGTGAGCGTACCCGACCCGCACGACTCAACTACGATGCGGGCGGTGCCGGCTCTGATTCACACCTGCTACCGCATCACGGACGTCGACCGCTCGACCGCGTTCTACAGTGCGCTGGGCTTCGAGGAGATGGGCCGCATCCCGATCCGCGACGAAGCGGTCAACGTCTTCATGAACCTGCCCGGCGACGGCGACATGCCCCGCCTCGAGCTGACCCACAACTTCGGCGTCGACTCGTACGACCTGGGCACGGGCTACGGCCACATCGCCATCACCGCGGACGATCTCGATGCGACGCTCGAGCGGCTGAAGGAGCAGGGCATCGAGCCCGAGAAGCCGCCGTACAGCGTCCGCGAGGGCGGCTCTCGCCTCTGCTTCGTGCGTGACCCCGACGGGTACCGCATCGAGCTGATCGAGAAGCCGACCCCCGACCAGACGCGCTAGCCCGCCCGCCGCTACTCGAGGCCCGCCTTGCGGTGCGCCTCCGCGCGGTCCGTGAACGTCTCCCAGCGGGAGATCAGGCCGTCGCGTATCTCGATCACCCACGTGGCGGGCATCTCGATCTCCACCCCCGTGCTCCGGGCCTGCGCACTCCAGTGGCCGTAGACGATCAGCTGCCCGCCCACCTCCCGGTAGTCCTCGGGAATCGTCTCGAACCGCTCCCACGCGGCCGCCAGCTCCTCCTCGAACCATCGCTGAACGCCGGCGCGGCCCCTGTAGCTGCGGCCCTCGAGCGCCGCGCCGAAGGGAACTATCTCGACCTCGGGATGCAGCCTTTCGAGCCCGGCATCCAGATCCGCGCGGCTGAATGCGGCCCATGTCTCGCGGACGAGCTCGTACTCCTCGGCGGTGTTCATGGCGCAAGAAGTGTTACGCGGATCTTGTGTTTCTCGTTGCGCGGCCTCTCCGGCGGTTTCATGGGGTAGGCATTCAGTCACCTTCACCCATTGATCTGAGGAGGAAGCATGTCGAGGCTCGATATGGACGATCGCGCGTGGTCCGACGCGATCGAGAAGTACGCGCGCCGCGCGAGCGGGAAGCCCGCACGGCGCAAGGGCGTTCGCACCGCGCACGTCGTGATCGCGGCAGCCGTGCTCGCGGTGCTGATGTCGCCGTGGGCGGTCGCGAAGACAGGCGACGTGCTCCGGGAGGGCAAGCGCAACCCCGGGAGCGGGGCGTCCACCCGTGAGACCGAGATCATCTCGAGCTCCAAGACCTACGGCACCCGCCAGTCCAACACGCGCGATGGAAATGGCGGCGGGGCGATCTACGGATGCCGCGCGTCGACCGGCCGGGAGCCCTGCATCCGTTCCAACAACCTCAAGAGCGGCCGGGCGTTCGAGTTCGCCACGAAGGGCGCCGAGGCGGGTCGCATCGAGGCCTCCGGCGCTGACGCGCGCCCCTTCACGACCAACGCCACGGGCGTCGCCACCGGGCTGAACGCGGACAGGGTGGACGGCATCCACGCCGGCAAGATCACGTTCTACGCTCCGGTGGGAACCGCGCTCACCGAGGTCTTCAACTTCGGCGGCCTCGTCCTGCGGGCGAGCTGCAGCGGCGGCCCGGATCTGGACGTCCAGGCCGACAGCACGATCCCGAACGCGATGATCCAGACGAGCTTCATCCAGGGCGGTGGCGCGACGGACACACCGGTGCATCGACAGGACAACGACTTCGACGCCGGCAACAACTTCGACGTGCTTGCCGCCACGGACGACTCGGTGCAGGGAACGATCGCCTACGCCGCGCCCAACTCCAACGTGGTGACGATCAACTTCGTCGCCGAGGAGGGCAACGGGTTCGGCGGCGCGACGCCCTGCGTCTTCACCGGTAACGCCCAGGCGTTCGTGAGCTAGCGGAACGCTGCACCAGGTGCGCCGCGTCGCGGCGGCCTTTGCGCTGGGGGCGGTCCTCGGGACCGCCCTCGACGCGATCCACGTCTACGGCGACGTGGAGACCTACACGCGCGAGACTTTCGGAGAGCTGGCCTGGTTCGTGCCGCTCGAGTTCGGTCTCGCCGGCGTCGCGGCGTCGCTTGCCATCCCGATTCTCGAGAGGCGGTTCGGTCCCGATCGGCCGCCCGCATGGACGCCGTGGGAGCGCTGGCGCGAGGTGCCCGTGCTGGGGGGCCTCTACCTGCTGAGCGTGGGCGTCAATGGTGACGAAGCGTGGTGGTTCCTCGGCGCGCTACTGGTCGCGCTCGCGGCCCGGCTGCGGTTCGGCGCCGTCCGGGGCGACTGGGCGTTCGCGCTCGTCGCGGCGGTCGTGGGCCCTGCCGCGGAGGCGGCGATCCACGCCACGGGCGCCTTCCACTACACGGAGCCCGACATCCTGGGCCTGCCGGTCTGGTTGCCTGCGCTGTGGGCCTGGGGCGGGCTTGCGATCAGGCGCCTGTTCGGCCAGCCGGCGCCAAATAGGCCGGGCGCGACGTAGGAGTGCCTCCAGCAGGCGGCGGCGAAGCCGCTCCATATAGGACGGGCGCGACGTAGGAGTGCCTCTAGCAGGCGGCGGCAAAGCCGCTCCATATAGGACGGGCGCGACGTAGGAGTGCCTCCAGCAGGCGGCGGCGAAGCCGCTCCATATAGGCCGGGCGCGACGTAGGAGTGCCTCCAGCAGGCGGCGGCGAAGCCGCTCGATATTCATGCGGGCAGCAGCGGGTTCGCTATAGGTTCACAGGGTGGGACAGGAGCTCTTCAGAACGCTCTACGACGGCAAGATCATGGAAGGCCGCGACGGCTGGTACTTCCTGAGCAACGACACGAACCGGGTCGTCGACCAGATCTGCGGCCGCCTGCCGCTGAGCGGTGTCGAGCTGCGCGCGTGGCGGCGGCTCCTGGAGTCGAGGACGGCCTGGCTCGGGCGGCTCGGCCTGCCCTATTTCTTCCTCGTCGCGCCCAACCCGCACATGCTCTATCCCGAGAAGCTGCCGGAGGGCGTCGAGCTGTCGGACGAGCGGCCGGTCGCCCAGTTGATCTCCCACCTTGCCGAGAGCGGATCGTTCGCGCGAGTCATCTACCCGCGCGCCGAGATCGTCGCCGCGCGGGAGACCCGGGCGGTCGCGTCGCCGAACGACACGCACTGGAACGCGTTCGGGGCCTACGTCGCATACATGACGCTGCTGGACGAGATCGCGGAGCAGGTCTCTGTGCGGCGGCTCGGGGAGGACCAGGTCGTCTTCTCGCTACGCCGTCGCATCGGGGACCTCGGCGCGAAGCTCGACCCGCCGGTGGCTTCGCCGCAGGTGGTGGCGCACTTGATGGCGAGCGCGGCGCACGTGGTCTCCGACAACCAGGTCCACAACCGCGGCCGGCTGGTCGAGTTCGAGTGCACCAACGCGCCCAGCACCTCCTGCCTGCTGATGGGCGACTCGTTCACTTACGAGATGCTGCCCTTCATCGTGGAGAGCTTCGGGCACACGACGTTCGCGCAGACCTCGACGTTCGACTACGAGACGGTCGAGCGGACACGGCCCGACGTCGTTGTGACCCTGATGAACGAGCGCTTCATGCGCAAGCGGCCGAGCGAGTTCACCGCTCCGACCATGCGCGAGCTCGCTGCGGAGAAAGTGGAGCAGGGTTTCGCGGACGCGCCCCATCTGAGCGTGCTGTTCGGGCAGGACGAGCCCGACCGCGCCGTGGCCGGCTTCGCCGACCCAGCGTTGTGACGCCGGCCGCCGGCCGCCCGCTCACACGCGCACTGAAGGTGCTGTTCGCAGGGTTTGCGGCGCTCGCGCTGACCGCCGGGGCGCTCCTGTTCATCGGCAGCGAGCACACGGACAAGTGGTTCTCCTGGGACATCAAGCCGCCGCTGACAGCGGCGTTCCTGGGCGCTGCCTACTGGGCTGCCTTCGTGCTGCTGGCATGGACCGCGCGCCGGCGATGGTGGGAGGACGCGCAGGCGACGGTAGTGCCCGTGCTGCTGATTGCCGTGCTCCTGCTGATCGCCACCCTGGTGCACCTGGACAAATTCGACCTGGACAGCCTCGCGGGCTGGTTCTGGCTGATCGCCTACATCTGCGTCCCGCCCGTGATGGGGCTTTTGATCTGGCAGCAGCTGTCGGTGCAGCCCCAGGCAAGGGAGCCTGAGCCGGGGGCCGGCGCGCTCGCGCCGCCGTGGCTGCGGATCCTCCTCGGGCTGGAGGGGGTCGTGATGCTCTGTGCCGGAGTCGCGCTCTACGTCGCCCCGGTGGGCGCCAGGGAGCTGTGGCCCTGGATCGTGACGCCGCTGACCGCGCGCGCGATGGCCGCGTTCGTGATCGGCTTCGGCGCCGCCGCGGGCTGGGCCGCGCTTCACCCGCGGCTGCGAGGGCTCGAGGGCGCTGCGTACGCCTACGCAACGCTTGGCGGGCTGGAGCTGGTCGCGCTGGCGCGGTACGGCGACACGCTTCAAGCGAGCTCGGCAGGCGAGGCCGCGTTCGTCGCCTTCGCCGCGCTGGTCCTGCTCACCGGCTTCGCCGGGGCGGTATTGAGCTACTCGTCGAGAGCTTCCTCGGCGGCGGCCGGGTCGTAGTAGGCGTCCACGCGCACGCCCTTCTCCCCGCGCAGCGTCCACAGGTGCGCGTAGCGGGTCTCCACCTCGACGCCGCTCCCCCTGCCCGTGCCGCGGAACCTCAGCTGCACGAGCACGCGGTCCCTGCTGGAGCGGGCGGTCTCGACTTCCTGATGTAGGTCGTCCCAGCTCTCGAGGAAGCCCTCCAGCAGCGTGCGGATCGAATCGATGCCGCGATAGCACCCGGCCTCCGGGAGGTCCGAATGCTCCATCCACTCGGCGTCATCGGCGAGCGGCTCCAGGGCACCCTCGACGTCGCCCCGGTTCAGGGCCTCGTAGGCGCCGGTGACTATCTGGGCGCCCGCGGCCAAGAGATCAGGTCGTCTTGACGATCATCACGGAGCAGGGCGCCTTGTGCGACACGCTGTTGGGCACGCTGCCGAGGACGCGGCGGTGCATGCCGCGGTTGCCGACGACGATGACGTCCGCGCCGTGCTGCTCCGCTATCTCGCAGAGGACGTCCGCCGGTTCGCCCTCGCGCGCCTCGCTGACCGCTTCGATGCTCCGCTCCCGGGCGCGTTCCTCGACCTTGCGCAGGGTGGCATCCACTTCCTGGGTCGGGTTGATCGACCACTGGATGTCCTCGGGCGCGTCCTTCTGGTCGTGGCGGATCGTGTCCTCGTTCACGGGCTTGTAAGAGCTTGCGACGACGAGGCGGGCGCCGTACTTCTGCGCCATCTCGAGCGCGAACTCGACCGCCTTGTCCGCCGTTTCGGAGCCGTCGGTGCCGACAGCGACTACCTTGATCATCCGTTTCCTCTCTACTCTCGCGTCCTCTTCTGGGGCTGGACGGCTATTGAACTTGGCAGGTGCGGGATATGATCTCCCACAGGCGAGCTTGGAGGAGTATTTGCGCTTCCCGATTTGGATGCAAGGCCTCATGGTTGCGGCGTTGGCCGTCGTGCTCGCTCTTGCGGTCACGAACGTGGTCGACAACGCCACCGATTGGATCGTGCTGGGCGGGATACTGGTCGCGGTCTTCGGCCTCATGATCGCGGTCAACAACCGCCGCTACCCGACCAAGAAGCGCACGTTCACGAGGGACTCGGACAGCCGCTGGTAGACACTCGGGCGGCCGCGGTGCGCAAGGCCACGGTCGATGACGTTCCTGTTCTCGCGGATGTGCTGGCGCGTGCGTTCGACGAGGACCCCCCCATGCGGTGGTTCATCCCGGACGACCAACAGCGCGTTCGGCGCGCACGGCTGCTGTTCGACGTCATGCTGCGCAGGCTTCACTTGGCGCGCGACGTCTGCTTCACCACCGAGGACGTAGCCGGCGGCGCGCTCTGGGTGCCGCCGGGCGCGCGCACGCTGACACTCGGGCAGCAAGTCCGCCTGCTGCCGGCCATGATGCGCGTGTTCGGCCGCGGGATGAGCCGTGCCCAGCGCGGGCTTGCGGTCATGGACGCCGGACACCCGCGCAAGCCCCACTACTACCTCGACACCCTGGGTGTGGCTCCGGAGCGCCAGGGCCGGGGGATCGGCTCGGCGCTGATGCAGCCGATGCTCAGACGTTGCGACAGCGAGCGCATGCCCGCCTATCTGAACGCCGGATCGTGGCGCAGCCGGAACCTGTACCTGCGCCACGGCTTCCAGGTGATGGAGGAGTTCTCACTCCCGGATGACGGCCCTTCGCTGTGGCGGATGTGGCGCGATCCACAGGCCCTGTAAGAAAAACCCTGCCCAGGGCCTCTTCCGCGCCTAAAGCTCCCCGCGGCTGAGGACGACCTCTACCTCGTCGCCGGAACTGGATCGGCCGGTCCGGCGGCCGTTGCTGCTAAAAAGGCCGCGACATTCGCCGAGTCCGGTGGCCCTCCGGGGCCCCTGGAGCGGGGGAACCATTTGGCGCCCACGGGCGCCGGGGGCAAATCGGCCGCAGCTGTGGCCGGCGCGCAACCGCTTAGCGCGAGCCCGACAGCTCACCTCGTAGGCGAACGGAAGCGGTTTGGAAGGGCTCATGGATTTGGGCCAGGAGGGCGCACGGAACGATGCCTGGAAGGAACGTCCGGAGCGGCGTTGATGCTGATTTGATGACCCGCTGGCGCGTCGCGCTGGCCGTTGCATGTGCGCTGGTCCTGACCTGCGCGCTGGCGGCTGACGCCTCCGGCGTGCGGCGGACCGCCAAGGGATCGCGGGTGGTGGTGTCGGGAACTTCGGGACGGGACACGCTGCGCGGCAACGGGCTCGACAACCGCATCTACGGCGGGCGCTCCGCCGACCGGCTGTTCGGCCGCGCCGGCAACGACAAGATCATCGGCGCGACCGGCCGCGATCGCATCTCCGGCGGCCCCGGCAACGACATTCTCGGCGGGGACGAGGCGCGAGACCGGATCCGGGGCGGGTCCGGCGCCGACAGCATCTGGGGCGGTACGGCCGGCGACCGCCTGCGCGGCGGCTCGGGCGACGACATGCTCTATGGGCAGACCGGCGACGACCGCATGTACGGCGGCCGCGGCAACGACGGGTTCGACGGCGGCTTCGGGCGCGACCGCATCAAGGGCCAGGGTGGCAACGACTGGATGGCCGGCGGCCCGGCGGGCGACAAGCTGAGCGGCGGTCCCGGCAACGACACGCTCGATGGCGGCAGCGCCGCCGATCGTCTGAAGGGCGGGCCCGGCGACGACAAGCTGATCGGCGGAAGCGGCCGGGACCGCATCTTCGCCGGCCCGGGCAACGACTTCATCGAAGCCGTGGATCCCTACAACCCCGGCTCCGAGCGCCAGATCAACTGCGGCACCGGCTGGGACATCGTGCACGCCGACCGGCGCGACCTGCGGCGCACGCGCTTCCGCCATTGCGAGCAGATCATCCCCGGCGAGCCGTCGGCGCAGGTGGACCCGTCGCGCGGCCTCCAGCGCATCGGCGGCCGTCACGCGGGCACCATGCGCGGGAGCGATCTCAACGACAACCTGCTGGCCGGCGCCGGCCGCGACACCGTCCTCGGGTTCGGCGGCGATGACGTGATCTGGGGCGACCACGTGCCCGGGACCTCGGGTCGCGACCGGCTGTTCGGAGGACCCGGCAACGACACCATCTTCGGCAACCGCGGCCGCGACGTCCTCTCTGGCGGCCCCGGCAACGACCGACTCTCCGGCGGCCCCGGCCGCGATCGCCTCTACGGCGGCCCGGGCGACGACGAGCTGCGCCCCGACACCGGCAAGGACCGAGTACGCGCCGGCGCGGGCAATGACACGGTGTACGCCTTCGGTGGCGGCAAGCGCGACCGGATCAACTGCGGTCCCGGCTACGACACCGCCTATGTCGACCGGCAGGAGCGCCGCCGCACGCGCCACTGTGAGGTTGTGCGTACCAAGTAGGCGGTAGGGCGGTCTGCCGTCTGCGGTCTGCGGTCTGCCGTCTGCGGTCTGCCGTCTCCGGTCTGCGGACTGCCGTCTGCGGTCTGCGGTCTGCCGTCTCCCGTCTC
>Ga0207669_10001110_pt1 | contig 11519 bp, 9 predicted proteins | sample KBSM33metaG_FD_184329 | JGI IMG/M metagenome (GOLD analysis project Ga0207669, IMG submission 184329) | Miscanthus rhizosphere microbial communities from Kellogg Biological Station, Michigan, USA - KBS M3-3 metaG (SPAdes) (version 2) | ecosystem: Host-associated > Plants > Roots > Rhizosphere >...
AGCAGCAGCGACGGCATTCGCACGGCGAACTCGTTGACGCCGAACGTCGCCATCGCGGCCGCCGACAGCCAGATCGACAGCGGCGGCTTGCCCCAGAACGGCACGCCGTAGTCGTACTGCGGCATGACCCAGTTGCCCGTCTCCAGCATCTTGCGGGCGATCTCGCCGTAGCGCGACTCGGTGGAGTCCATCAGCGGGTACCAGCCGAGGGTGGCGAGGCGCACGGCGACGAGCAGCGCCACCACGACGAGGAGCGCCGTGCGCTCGCGCGGCGTGAGCGTCAGCGGCGGGCGCGGCGGGGGGGTCATGCGGGGGATTCTGCGCCGGCTAGCGGCGCTCGAGCCACCACAGCATGCCCACGGCCACGCCGGTGAACGCGAAGAGCGGGAACACGGCGGAGAAGAGCGGCGGCCAGTCGTTGAGCAGGCCGAGGTTGGAAAAGAGCCGGCCGACGAGAAAGAACGTGAGGCCGAGCATCGTTCCCGCGAAGATGCGGAACCCAACGCCGCCCTGGCGGCGCTGGAAGTGCGCGAACGGCAGCGCCAGCACCATCATCACCAGCACGGCGGCGGGATAGAAGAGCTTGTTCCAGAACGCGATCTCGAACCGCGACGTCTTCTGCGAGTTGTCCGAGAGCACCCGGATGTTGTCGTAGAGCGCGTTCATGTCGAGGCGCTCCGGCGCCACCTGGTAGACGTTGAGGATGGACGGCCGCAGGATCGTCTCCCACGGCTCGGTGGCGGCGGTCGTCACCTTCGTGCTGTCGGCGCCGAATTCCGTCGTCTTCACGTTCTTGAGCTCCCAGCCGCCGCCGCTCGCGAAGCGTCCCGACTCCGCCGTGCGGATGCTCTTCAGATGGAGCTCGCGGTCGAACGTGTAGATGCGCACGCCCAGCAGCGACATGTCGCCCAGCACCGTGCGGATGTTGACGAACGTCAGGTCCTGCTTGAACCAGAAGCCCGACTTGAACTGCTGCGCCACGACGCCCGCGCTTTCCTTGTTCCCGACGGCGCGCACCGTCTGGGCGAGCTGCTCGGCGGGCGGCGCCAGGTATTCGCCGGCGAGGAACGTCGCGGCCGCGAGCGGGATGCCGACGCGCAGCACCGCCCAGCCGAGCTGGATCAGCGACATGCCGGACGCGCGCATCACCGTGTACTCGGAGTTCGCGACGAGCTGCGCGATCGCGAACAGCGTGCCGATCAGCGCCGCGACGGGGAAGAGCTCGTACAGGCGCGACGGCAGGTGGAGCGCGACGAACAGCAGCGCGCCGCCGAGCGTGTAGTCGCCGCGGCCGACGTCGCCCAACTCGTGGATCAGGTCGAAGAACGCGAACAGCATCAGCAGCGCGCCGAAGATCAGCAGCGTGGCGAGGAGCACCTCCTTGCCGATGTAGCGCTTGAGCGTCCTCAAGGCGGCGTCCCCGCGACCGTCGCGGGCGCGCCGGGCCGCGGCGCGCGGCCGAAGAGGCCGGACACCGAAAGCTGTGCGCGGAACAGCACCACGACGACCAGCAGCGCGATCAGGTGCGGCGCGAGGAGGCCGGTCCAGAACCCGATCTTGCCTTGCGCGATCATGCTCTGGACGATGTTGAGGCAGTTGCTGTAGAGCATGTAGAGAAACGCGGCCGCCACGAGGTTGGCCGAGCGTCCGACGCGCGGATTGACGTAGGCGAGCGGCACGGCGAGGAGCGTCAGCATCAGCGCCGAGATGGGCACCGACAGCCGCCAGAACAGCTCGGCGCGCTCGATCCGGTCGTCGATCAGCAGCAGCGCCGGCGTGGGCATCGCCTTGCTCGAAATGGGCAGCGTCCGCATCTCGGCGGGCTCGATCCGGCGGCCGAGCTTCTCGAACTCGACCACCCGGAAATCAGCCGTCCCGGGCTTGCCTTCGTAGCGCCTGCCGTTCTCCAGCACCACAAAACGGTCGCCGTTCTCCGCCACCTCGAGTTTGCCGCGCGCGGCGACCGTCGTGGCGTCCTGCTTTTCGTCGACGGAGTGCAGGAAAACGTTGCGAATCGTGCTGTCGAGCGGATTGATCGCCTCGACGAAAACCACGAGATTCGCGCGGGGGAACTCGCGGAAAAGGCCGGGCGTAATCAGGCCGATTTCGTCCCGCGACTCCAGTTGCCGCTCGTATTCGAGACGGCGCTGTTCCGCCCATGGCGACAGAAATACCGACAACAGGACGATCGCGACAAGAAAAGGCGCCGCGAACATGAGGATGGGGCGCAGGCAGGCGGTCAGCGACTGGCCGGACGTGAACCAGACGATCATTTCGCTATCCCGGTACCACCGCGACAACGTCAGCAGGACGGTCAGGAACAGCGCCACCGACAGCAGGATGTTGAGATAAAACAACATCGCGAAGCCCAGCAGCGGCAGGACGCCGTCCGGGGCGACGGCGCCCCCGGCAGCCCGGGCGAGGATCCTCAGCACCAGATTGGTGAAAAGGATGGCCAAAAGGACGAGGAAAAGCCCGATCGTCGTCGCCGTCAGCTCGCGAACAAGGCTGCGCCGGAAGATCATGACGCCGGGAAATTTTTGACTTTTATCCCCCGGTTTGCCAATAATGCTCGGGAGTTCGGCTTGCGGGAAAGAAACGCAAAGGTCGACAAAGAGGACTCGCGATGGAATTTACCATAAAAAGCGGCAGCCCCGAGAAGCAGCGCAGCGCCTGCGTCGTCGTCGGTGTCTTCGACAACCGCAAGCTCTCGCTCTCGGCGGAATTGATCGACCGGGCGTCGAACGGCTACATCAGCGAGATCATCCGGCGCGGCGACATGGAAGGCAAGCTGGGCGCCACGCTGCTGCTGCACAACGTCCGCGGAACGCTCGCCGACCGCGTCCTGCTCGTGGGACTCGGCAAGGAGCGCGATTTCCGCGACAAGGAGTTCCGGTCGGCGATCAGCTCCGCGGTGCGCCTGCTGAACGAGACGGGCTCCTACGAAGCGGTCGTCTACCTGACCGAGGAAAAGGTCAAGCGGCGGGAAGTCGCGTGGCGGGTCGAGCATGCCGTCGTCGTCGCCATGGAATCGGTCTACCGCTTCGAGCAGATGAAGAGCGAGCCCGCCGAAGTGCGGCGCCCGCTGCGCAAGCTCACCCTCTCGGTCCCGCAGCGCTCCGACCTCAACGACGGCGAGTCCGCCGCGGCCCGCGGGCTCGCCATCGCCCACGGCATGGACCTGACGCGCGATCTCGGCAACCTGCCCGGCAACGTGTGCACGCCGGCGTACCTCGGCGAGCGCGCGCTGGAGCTCGGTCGCGAGTTCCCGGACGTCAAGGTGCGCGTGATGGAGCGCCCGGAGATCGAGGCGCTCGGCATGGGCTCGTTCCTGTCGGTCACCAACGGCAGCGTGCTGCCGCCGCGCTTCATCGTGATGGAGTACGAGCAGGCGGTGAAGAAGCAGAAGCCCGTCGTGCTGGTCGGCAAGGGCATCACGTTCGACACCGGCGGCATCTCGATCAAGTCCGCCACCGACATGGACCAGATGAAGTTCGACATGTGCGGGGCCGGCACGGTGTTCGGCGTGTTTCGCGCCGTGGCGGAGCTCAAGTCCAAGGTCAACATCGTCGGATTGATCCCCGCGTGCGAGAACATGCCGTCCGGCAGCGCCACCAAGCCCGGCGACGTCGTGAAAAGCATGTCCGGCCAGACGGTCGAGATCCTCAACACCGATGCCGAGGGCCGCCTCATCCTCGCCGACGCGCTCACGTACGCCGAGCGCTACGAGCCCGAGGCCGTCGTCGACGTCGCCACGCTCACCGGCGCCATGGTGATCGCGCTCGGGCACGTTGCCTGCGGCGTCTTCAGCAACAACGACGCGCTGGCGCGCGCGCTGGTCGCCGCCGGCGACGACGCCTACGATCGCGCGTGGCAGCTCCCGCTGTGGGACGATTACCAGGACGGCCTCGCGAGCAATTTCGCCGACTTCGCCAACGTCGCCGGGCGGGCCGGGGGCAGCATCACGGCCGCGTGCTTCCTGTCGCGGTTCGCGCGGAAGTACGAATGGGCGCACCTCGACATCGCGGGCATCGCGTGGAAGGAAGGCAAGGAGAAGGGCGCCACGGGCCGCCCGGTCCCGCTGCTGACCACGTGGCTCCTGTCGCAGGAGTCGAGCACGGCGTAGCGACAAGATGGCGGACGGAGCGGCGGCCATGACGACGATCGATTTCTACACGCATGTGGCGGATCGGCTGGACGTCGCGGCGCGGCTGGTGGCCAAGGCGTACGCGGCGCACGGCAGCGTGCGCGTGCGCACGCCGGACCGCGCCACCACCGACGCCCTCGACCGCCTGCTGTGGCTGCAGGCCCCGCTGTCGTTCCTGCCGCACTGCCGGATGGACAGCGCGGTCGCGGCCGACACGCCCATCCTGATCGACGAGTCGCGCGAGCACGCCGGTCCCGCGGCGGTGCTCATCAACCTGCACGGCGAGCCCGCGCCGTTCTTCAGCCGCTTCGAGCGGCTGGCCGAGATCGTCGGCACCGACGAGGCCGACGCCGCCGCGGCGCGCGAGCGGTTCCGCTTCTATCGCGAGCGCGGCTACGAGCTGCGCACGCACAACCTCGCCGAGCGCGGCTGACGTGCCCACCGCCCGCGAGCTCCTGGAGCAGGCCGAAGCGCTGATGCGGCGCGACCGCATCGCGGCCGTGCGCGCCGACGAGGAATTCCCCATCCTGACCGACGCCGTCGAGCCCGATGCCGTCGTGCCGGTGGCGGCGCCGGCGGTGGTCGACGCCCCGGCCGCGCTGCCCGAGACCGCCGTGGCGAACGGCGCACCGGCGGCGATGGCGCCGGCGGAGGCCGCCAAATCCGCCGCCTCGCCGCCGCCGCTGGTCGGCGCCGACGAGCAGGGCGCACCGTCGATCTGGGCCGCGCCCGCCAACGACGAGGCGTCGATCGCCGACGCCGGTCCCGATTCGCTGTCGCCGCTGCCGATCGACGTCGCGCTGCCGCACTCGCGCGCTCTGCCGATGAACGACGAGCACGCGCTGTGGCAGGACGACTTCATCGAGGCGCCGGCCGCCGCACCCCCCGCGGCAGCCGGCGCCGCCGCACCCGAGGACGGCACGGCGCCGGGCGCCGACGTCGAGATCACCACACCCCTCGACGATTTTCCGATCGCCGCGACGCTCGACGCCACGCGGTGGAACCTGATGGCGGAGGACATCCGCATGCAGGTGCTGCAGCGGATCGACATCTTCACCGACACCGGTCTGCGCGAGCAGCTCACCGAGCGGCTGAAGCCCATCGTCGACCGTGCGAGCGCCGACCTCGTCGCGACGATCAACCAGCACGTGGGCCAGATCCTGCGCGCGTACGTCGCCGAGGCGATCGAGCGCGAGATCGAGAAATGGCGGCAGGAGCCGCGCTGACCCGGCCTCCGCGCGCGCCATCAATCCTGTGCTATGCTGATTTCGTGAACCTGCAATCCGCCCTGCCGGCCCGTCTCGCGAACCGCGCGTTCGCTTATGCGTATTACTTTTACCGGACCTGCTCCGGGGGACGCGCGCGCACGTAGATCCAGCCACAGGCACCAAGGACAACGACGAAGCGGGCGGCCCCAACGGGCCGCCCGTTTTGCATTTCAGGCCCGACGCGACACCAACCCGAGGAGCGCACCATGATCATCGTGATGGAACCCGAAGCAGGCGATGCCGAGATCGCCGCCGTCGAAGCGCGCATACGCGCCGCCGGACTCGACGTGCACATCTCCCGCGGCACCGAGCGCACGCTGATCGGCGCCATCGGCGACGAGCGCAAGCTCGATCCGGAAATGTTCGATCCGCTGCCGGGCGTCGAGCGCTCGCTGCACATCCTGAAGCCGTACAAGCTCGTCGCGCGCGAGTGGCACAAGGCGAACACGGTGGTCGACGTCGGCGGCGTGCCGATCGGCGGCGCGGCGGTGCAGGTGATCGCCGGGCCCTGCTCGGTCGAGACCCAGCCGCAGATGGACGCCGCCGCCGACGGCATCGCCGCCGCGGGCGCCCGCCTGATGCGCGGCGGCGCGTTCAAGCCGCGCACGAGCCCCTACGCGTTCCAGGGCAAGGGCGTTGACGGGCTGGCGATGCTGCGCGCCGCCGCCGCGCGGCACGCGCTGCCGATCGTGACCGAGCTCATGGACGTGCGGATGCTCGACACGTTTCTCGAGCACCGCGTCGACGTCATCCAGATCGGCACGCGCAACATGCAGAACTTCGACCTCCTGAAGGAGGTGGGGCGGGTCGACGTGCCGGTGATCCTGAAGCGCGGCATGAGCGCGACGATCGCCGAGTGGCTGATGGCGGCCGAGTACATCGCGGCGGGCGGCAACCACAAGATCATGCTCTGCGAGCGCGGCATCCGCACGTTCGAGACCGCGTACCGCAACGTGCTCGACGTCACCGCGGTGGCGGTGCTGAAGAAGGAGACGCATCTGCCGGTGATCGTCGATCCGTCGCACGCCGGCGGCAAGGCCTGGATGGTGCCGGCGCTGTCGTGTGCCGCGGTGGCCGCCGGCGCCGACGCGCTGCTGATCGAGGTGCACCCGTGCCCGTCCGAGGCGTGGTGCGACGCCGACCAGGCGCTGACGCCCGGCGAGTTCGAGGCGCTGATGGGCAAGCTCGACGCGATCGCGCGTGCGACGGGCCGCAGCGTGGACCGCCGCTTTGCGGTGAAGGAGGAGATTGCCGCATGATGCCGCATGGAGCGCGTTGACTGCGTCGTCGTCGGCGCGGGCGTGATCGGCCTCGCGGTCGCGCGGGCGGCCGCCCGCGCGGGTCGCGAGGTCGTCGTCGTCGAGGCGGCGCGCGCGATCGGCACGGTCACGAGCTCGCGCAACAGCGAGGTGATCCACGCGGGTCATTACTATGCGCCCGGCTCGCTGAAGGCGCGCCTGTGCGTCGAGGGGCGCGAGCGTCTGTACGCGTACTGCGCCGCGCATGGCGTCGCGCATCGGCGCTGCGGCAAGCTGATCGTCGCCACGGCGCCATCGCAGGTGCCCGCGCTGCACGCGCTGGAGGCCCAGGCGCGGCGCAACGGCGTGACCGACATCGCGCGGCTGACGGCGGCCGAGGCGGCCGCGCTCGAGCCGGCGCTCGCCTGCGTCGCCGCGCTGCATTCGCCGTCGACGGGCATCGTCGACAGCCACCAGTACATGCTCGCGCTCGAAGGCGACGCGCAGGCGGCGGGCGCGGCGTTCGCGTTCGCGAGCCCGGTCGACGGCGGCGTCGCCACGCCGGACGGCGTCGAGCTCGCGATCGGCGGCGCGACGCCGATGCAGCTCCTCGCGCGCTCCGTGTTCAACTGCGCCGGCCACGACGCGCCGCGCGTCGCGCGCGCGATCGCCGGCATGCCTGCCGCCGCGGTGCCGCGCGCCTATTTCTGCAAGGGCAGCTACTTCCGGCTCGCCGGTCGCACGCCGTTCTCGCGGCTGATCTACCCCATGCCGGAAGCGGCGGGGCTGGGCGTGCACCTGACGCTCGACCTCGCCGGCTGCGCGCGGTTCGGCCCGGACGTCGAGTGGGTGGATGCGATCGACTACGCCGTCGATCCCGCCCGTGCCGCCGCGTTCTATCCGGCGATCCGGGCGTTCTGGCCGGAGTTGCCCGACGATGCGCTGGGGCCCGACTACGCTGGCGTGCGGCCCAAGCTGCAGTCGCCGGCCGAGCCGGCGGCCGACTTCATGATCGCCGGTCCCCGCGCGCACGGGGTGGCGGGCCTCACGCACCTGTTCGGAATCGAGTCGCCCGGACTGACCGCGTCGCTGGCCATCGCGGACTTCGCGCTCGCTGAGGATGCCGTGCGGAGCTGAAACGCCTGCCCACGGCAGGCGTTCGAGGCGCATCCGCTACAATTTCAGGCTTTTGCGGCTGCCGCCCGACATGGAACTCGCCAAGAGCTTCGAACCGCACGCCATCGAGGCGAAGTGGTATCCGCTGTGGGAATCGCGCGGCTGGTTCAAGCCCGCGTATCGCGAGGGCGCGCCCGCGTTCTGCATCCAGCTTCCGCCGCCCAACGTCACGGGCGCGCTGCACATGGGCCATGCGTTCCAGCAGACGCTGATGGACGTGATGGTCCGCTACCACCGGATGCGCGGCGACAACACGCTGTGGCAGGTCGGCACCGATCACGCGGGCATCGCCACGCAGATCGTCGTCGAGCAGCAGCTGAAGGCGCAGGGCAGGACGCGCCACGACCTCGGCCGCGAGCAGTTCGAGGAGCGCGTCTGGGCGTGGAAGGAGGAGTCCGGCGGCGCGATCACGCGCCAGATGCGCCGCCTCGGCGCGTCGGCCGACTGGTCGCGCGAGCGCTTCACGATGGACGAAGGCCTGTCGGCCGCGGTGCTCGAGACGTTCGTCCGCCTCCACGCCGACGGCCTCATCTATCGCGGCAAGCGGCTCGTCAACTGGGATCCGAAGCTCGGCACCGCGGTGTCCGACCTCGAGGTCGACAACGAGGAGGAGCAGGGCAGGATCTGGGAGATCCGGTATCCGCTCGCCGACGGCAGCGGCGCGCTGGTCGTCGCCACCACGCGGCCCGAGACGATGCTCGGCGACACCGCGGTGGCGGTCAATCCGGACGACGTCCGCTACACGGCGTTCGTCGGCAAGGAGGTGGCGCTGCCGCTGACAGGCCGCAGGATCCCGGTGGTCGCCGACGCGTACGTCGACCGCGAGTTCGGCACCGGCGCCGTCAAGATCACGCCCGCGCACGATTTGAACGACTGGCAGCTCGGCCAGCGGCACGGCCTTCCCGCGCTGCAGATCCTCGACCTCGAAGCGAAGGTCAACGACAACGCGCCGGAAAAGTACCGCGGCCTCGATCGCTACGCCGCGCGCAAGGCGGTCCTCGCGGACCTGACAGCGCTGGGCCTTCTCGTGAGCGAAAAGCCGCACCGGATGGTGGTGCCGCGCTGCGGGCGCTCCGGCGAAGTGGTCGAGCCGATGCTGACGGACCAGTGGTTCGTCGCGATGACGGCCAAGGCCCCCGCCTCGCATCCGTACTTTCCGGGCAAGTCGATCCAGGACCTCTGCCTCGCCGCCGTGGGCGACGGCCTGCCGCAAGGCGCGCCGCAGCCCGGCGAGAAGGTGGCGTTCGTGCCGGCGGAGTGGCTGTCGACGTACCTGCACTGGATCAACAACATCCAGGACTGGTGCATTTCGCGCCAGCTCTGGTGGGGCCATCGGATCCCGGCGTGGTACGACGACGCTGGCAACATCTACGTCGCGCGAAGCGAGGCCGAGGCGCTCGCGCAGGCACGCGCGAAGCTCGGCCGGGAGCCCGCGGGCTTCAGGCGCGACGAGGACGTGCTCGACACGTGGTTCAGCTCTGCGCTGTGGTGCCATTCGACGCTCGGCTGGCCGGAAGACACACGGGAGCTCCGCACGTTCCTGCCGTCGTCGGTGCTCGTGACCGGCTTCGACATCATCTTCTTCTGGGTCGCGCGGATGATCATGACGACGACCTATTTCACCGGCCGCATCCCCTTCCGCGACGTCTACATCAATGCCATCGTCCGCGACGCCGAAGGCAACAAGATGTCGAAGTCGAAGGGCAACGTGCTCGACCCGATCGACCTCATCGACGGCATCGAGGCCGACGCGCTGGTGGCGAAGAGCACGTCGAACATGATGGATCCGCGGCAGGCCGAGACCGTCGCGAAGCGCACGCGCAGGCAGTTCCCGGCCGGCATCCCCGCGTTCGGCGCCGACGCGCTGCGCTTCACGTTCGCGTCGCTCGCCACGTTCAACCGCACGCTCAACTTCGACCTCGCGCGCTGCGAGGGCTACCGCAACTTCTGCAACAAGCTGTGGAACGCCACGCGTTTCGTTCTTATGAACGTCGAGGGCAAGGACGCCGGCCTCGACGAGGCGCAGCCGAAGTCGCTGTCGTTCGTCGACCGCTGGCTGCTCGGACGGCTGCAGCGCGCCAAGCAGGACATCGCGCAGAACATCGACGGCTATCGCTTCGACCTCGCCGCCAAGGCGCTGTACGAGTTCGTCTGGGATGAGTACTGCGACTGGTACGTCGAGCTCGCGAAAGTCCAGCTCCAGCGCGCCGAGGCCGCCGGCGACGCCGCCGCCGCGCGGGGGACCCGCTCGGTGCTGATCCGTGAGCTGGAGGCGACGCTGCGGCTCGCGCACCCGATGATGCCGTTCATCACCGAGGAGCTGTGGCAGACGGTGGCGCCGCTCGCCGGCAAGCACGGCGAGACGATCTCGCTGCAGCCGTTTCCGAAAGCCAGCTTCGACCGCGTCGACGCCGCCGCGGATGCGCGGATGACGCTGCTGAAGGACCTGGTCAACGCCGCCCGCGCGCTCCGCGGCGAGATGAACCTCTCGCCGGCGCTGCGCGTGCCGCTGCACGTCGCCGGCGACGCCGCCGTGCTCGCCGAGCTCTCTCCCTATCTCGCGGCGATGGCAAAGCTGTCGGAGGTCAAGGTCGTGGCAGAGCTGCCGCAGACCGACGCGCCGTCCGCGATCGTCGGTGAATACCGGCTGATGCTGTCGATCGACGTCGACCCGCAGGCGGAGCGCGAGCGCATCGGCAAGGAGATCGCGCGGCTCGAAGGCGAGGTGGTGAAGGCGCGCGCGAAGCTCTCGAACGAAGGCTTCGTCGCGCGCGCGCCGGCGGCGGTCGTGGCGCAGGAGCGCGCCCGGCTGGCGGGGTGGGAGGCGACGATCGAGAAGCTGGGAGCGCAGCGCGCCCGCCTGTCGCAGTGAGCTGATGCCGGCGCCCCTGTCGAAGTACCGCACGTTCCGCGCGCTCCGGCACCGCAACTTCCGGCTGTTCTTCATCGGGCAGGGCCTGTCGAACATGGGCACCTGGCTGCAGCAGGTGGCGATGGGCTGGCTCACGTACCGGCTCTCCGGCTCGGCGTGGCTCCTGGGTGTCGTGGCCTTCGCCGCCAACGCGGGCATCCTGGTCTTCGGTACGTGGGCAGGCGTGGTCGCCGACCGCGTGCGGCGCCGCCACGCGCTCTATTGCACGCAGTCGCTGATGCTGCTGCAGGCGATCGTGCTGGCGACGCTGACGGCACTCGGCGTCATCGAGGTGTGGCACGTCATCGCGCTCGCGCTCTTCCTCGGCGTGGTGTCCGCGTTCGACATACCGGTGCGGCAATCGCTGTACGTGTACCTGATCGACGACCGCGCCGACCTGCCGAACGCCATCGCGCTGAACTCTTTCCTGGTGAACGCCGCGCGCGTCGTGGGCCCGGCGCTCGCGGGGCTGCTGCTCGCGCTCGTCAGCGAGGCGCTGTGCTTCGCACTCAACGCGCTGTCGTTCGCGGCCGTCATCATCGCCGTGACCAAGATGACGTTCCCGCGCGAGCCGGGCCCCGCGGCGCGCACGCAAGGCTGGTGGTCGAGCTGGCTCGAGGGCTTCCGGTTCGCGTCGCGCCATCCGCCCACGCGCGCACTGCTGGCGCTCGTCGCGGTGCTGGCATGGACGATCACGCCGTACTCGACGCTCATGCCGATCTACGCCAAGGACGTGTACGGCGGCGGTCCTCACACGCTGGGCTTCCTGCTCGCCGCTG
>Ga0207669_10001115_pt1 | contig 11506 bp, 10 predicted proteins | sample KBSM33metaG_FD_184329 | JGI IMG/M metagenome (GOLD analysis project Ga0207669, IMG submission 184329) | Miscanthus rhizosphere microbial communities from Kellogg Biological Station, Michigan, USA - KBS M3-3 metaG (SPAdes) (version 2) | ecosystem: Host-associated > Plants > Roots > Rhizosphere >...
GGCGCCGCCGCGGCAAGCGTCAAGGCACTCGAAGCCGCAGGTTTCCGGTCCGTCCGTCTGCTTGGCGACCGGGACGGATACGGCTTCGTCGAAGGTATGAAGGCCGGGGGCAGTGTTTGAGTGATCTAATGACCTGCTGAAGGGACACGCAAGTGGCCGACTGGCTTTTGTTCCGCGGTTCCGGCCTGAATACCGAGCCAACCGGAGGCAAGGGATTTGCCTCCAGCACCTCCGCATCCATGCTGTCCCAGCTCGACGTTTTCACGATCGACGAGATCGCGCGGGCCGCGGGCGTTCCGCGAGCGGCCGTCCAGAGGCTGGCAGACAGCGGCGATTTGAAGTCCGTGGCAGGCTCTGGTTTCTTCGACACGGCCGCCGCGGTCCGGGCGGGAATCCAGGCCCGGAAGGATGCTGCGGCCGAAACAGCGGACTCGACCAGCTCAACCTCGGCCACGAACCTCCGCGAGCAACAAGGAGTCTCGGCGGTTGCATCGTCGCTGCTTCACGCCGCCCTTCTCGCCCTTCTGATCTGGTCCACGTCCGGAGCGGTCAACATGGCCGCGAAGGTGCCCCGCGAACGCTTGATCTTCCTCGCAGGACCAGGTCCTGGAGGCGGCGGTGGAGGGGGTGGCAGGGCGCCTCGAACGCCGGTCACCCGGATCGAGCGTCCACGCCCACAGGCCTCGCAGTCCTTCGAGCCCGAGCCTCAGCCACTTCCATCGAGAGCCTTGATTTCGCCAGTCGCACTGGTCGCCGGGGACAACAAGCCGCTCGCACCTGAACCCGATGGCTCTGGGCCTGGTGTCGGACCAGGCGTCGACGATGGGACCGGTGGAGGCGCTGGCGGAGGCCCATACCGGCCTGGCAGCGGCGTCGAACCGCCTCGACTTCTCAGGGAGGTCAAGGCGCAGTACACCGAGGATGCCCGTGCGCGCGGCGTGACTGGTGACGTCGTTCTGGAGATCGTCATCCGGTCGGACGGCAGTGTGGGTGATGTCAAGGTACTGCGCGGGCTCGGTTCCGGCCTGGACGAACGCGCGGTCACGGCCGTCCGAAACTGGAAGTTCAGTCCCGCCCGGCGTCTGGGTACACCGGTCGACGTCATCGTTGAAGTGGAGGTGGAGTTCTCACTTCGGTGAGCTCCAGACCCTGATGTCGCTCATCCCACTTGTCTTCGCGCTCGCTCTTGCGGTGGTAGCGCTGGCGGGTACGCTGTTGTACCGGGCTCGACTCGAACGCCGCCGCTCCGAGGCACGCGTTGCGACGCTCGCCGCAGCCCTCGATCAGCCGTTGTGGGAAACACCCTGGGCAGTCGAGGGGAATTCAGGCGATGTGCGCGCGCCACAAACGGTCTCATTCACCGTTCCCGAAGAGGTGCACTCGTCTCGTATACCGGCGTTTGCCGTTGCCGCTCTCGTGGTAATCAGCGCCAGTGCAATACTCGTCGTAGGCATGAACAGTCGCGGGCGTTCCGCGCGTCATGCCGCGCCGGTGACCGCGTCTTCAATCGAACTGGTGTCCATGCGTCACGCACTCGACGGCCAAACGCTCATCGTGTCAGGGCTGGTTCGCAATCCGGCGGCGACCGCCACGCCGGCGCTGTCGGCAGTGGTTTCCGTCCTCGGACGGGATGGGCAGATCGTCGCCCGCGGCGAATCGCCGCTCGATCCGGCTATGCTCGAACCGGGCAAAGAGACGACCTTCCGGGTCTCCGTGCCGCGAGTCAGTGATCCGGGTCGATATCGTGTCGCGTTCGTGAACGGCAGTCATATCGTGCCCCACGTCGACCGTCGCGCCGATCTGTCGCGAACGGCTCTGGCGAATGAAGCACGCGGGAATTGACCATGCGCACTCCACTCTCGCTCATCGTGCTCGTCGTCGCGGCGGCAACTGTGACTGGCGCGCAGTCACAAGAAGGTTTTCGATTCAAGAGCGGCGTGGAGTTCGTCAACGTCACCGCGACGGTGACCGACGGCAACGGGCGCTTCGTTTCGGGACTGCAACAGGAAGACTTCACGGTGTACGAGGACGGACAGCTCCAGGAGGTCTCGCACTTCAGCGCCGATCGTGTTCCGGTGAGCCTGGGTATCGCGCTCGATGCGAGTGGCAGCATGTCGCCCGAAAAGCTTGCGGCTGCGCGGGCCGCAATCGAGCGCCTGATCTTCAAACTGCTCGACCAGGAAGACGAGTTGTTCTTCGTCGAGTTTGCAACGCGGGCCGAACTCACACAGGGTTGGACCACGAATCGGCAGCTGATTAGCGACGCCCTGAACCGGGTCAGCCCCGTTGGTGGAACCGCGCTCTATGACGCGGTCGCACAAGCATTGCCAACCGCCCAGGAAGGCCGGAACCGGAAAAAGGCACTGCTGGTCATCTCCGACGGCAACGATACAAACAGCCAGATCGGCGTCAACGCGCTGCGGCAGAAGATCCGCGAGAGCGAAGTGCTTGTATACGCGCTCGGCGTCGACAGCACGGGAAAAGAGACGACGCGGGTCATCACACAGCCGCCGGTGTTTCCTCCGAGCATTCCGTTTCCCTTTCCGGGGGGCAGCGGCGGCGGCCGACGGCGATACCCGCCGATCGGCGGAGGAGGCGGATCGACGTCATGGCCGCGGAGTCCCGGCGAGCGCGTGAATGCAGACGCACTGCGCCAGATCACCGACGACACTGGCGGCCGGACAGAGATCGTCAGAGGGTTTGACGGGCTCGACAGCGCCACCGCTCGAATCGCCGACGAGTTGAGCAAGCAATACTTCCTCGGATACACCAGCTCGGTCGACAAGGATGGCCGCTGGCATGCCATCCGTGTCACAGTTCGCGACCGCAACTTGAATGTCCGGGCGCGACGCGGATACGTCGCTTCATAGATCCCGCCGCAAGAGACCGGGACGCAGCGGCCGTAATATGATGGCTTGTTGTGTCGACGTACGTGATCGCGCTGGGCCTGAGTCTTCTGGGCGGGCTCGGCGGACTCCTGGTGGCTTCCGGCGTTCTCCTCTTTAACGATTCCGCCCGCGCCCGACTCGTTCCCTGGCTAGTCAGTTACGCCGTGGGCGCGTTGCTCGGCGTGTCGACACTTGCCATCCTGCCGTCCGCGCTCGAACAGCTGCCCGCGACACGGGTACTTGGCACGTTGCTGCTCGGCATCCTGCTCTTTTTCCTTCTCGAAAAGCTCGTGCTGTGGCGGCACTGTCACACCCACGATTGCGAAGTGCACGACGGGTCGGTGCTCCCGGTCCTGGTCGGCGATGCGTTCCACAACTTCGTCGATGGTGCCGTTGTCGCTGCCGCCGTGCTCACGTCCGTGCCTCTTGGTATCAGCACCGCGCTGGCGGTTGCCGCCCACGAGATCCCGCAAGAGGTCGGCGACTTCGCGATCCTGCTCCACGCCGGATACTCGCGACGCAAGGCGCTGCTGCTGAATGTGCTCTCGGCCGGCGCGAGCGGACTCGGTGCGATCGCAGCATGCATCTCGTTCGACTACGTACCGAAGATGCTGCCGTATTTCCTCGCGCTCGCCGCGGCGAGCTTTCTGTACGTCGCGATGGCAGACCTGATTCCAGGACTGCACAGAGGACGTACCGATGCCGGCTCTTTACGCCAGATTCTGCTGATTGGCGCGGGGATCGCGTCGATGCTCGTCCTCGAGTAAGAAACCGCTGTCCGCGCCAAGAGACGCGCGGCTGAGCTCTCTCGTCAATTCGTGAAGGATTTCAACGATCCCGCACTGTGCAGGGCTGGCAAAGGCTTTGCCTTGGTACTGGCCGGTAGTGCGAAGGGAGTTTCCGATGTTAGCCAAATTGATGACTGCGGCCGTTGTTGCGCTCCTGATGATCAGCGCGCCAGCCAGCGCGGCAGACAGCGAAAACCTGCAGTTGTTCCGTGACGTCCAGAGGCAGGTGTTGCGGTATCCACATTTCACGATCTTCGATAGCGTCCACGCCAACGTGAACAACGGACGCGTGACGCTCGTCGGCAAAGTCACGATGCCGTACAAGAAGGACGACATCGAAAAGCGCGTCGCCAAAGTCGCGGCCGTCTCCAGCATCGACAACCAGATCCAGGTGCTGCCCGTGTCCCAGTTCGACAACGAGCTCCGCTTCCGGATTGCGCGGGCAATTTACGGCAACCAGAACTTCCGACCGTATGCATCGATGGTGAACCCTCCGATTCACATCATCGTCGACCGCGGTCGCGTGACGCTCGAGGGAGTTGTGAATAGCCAGGTCGACAGGATGCTGGCGCGGTCGATCGCGAGTTCGTTCCTCGCCTTCGACGTGAAGAACGAGCTGCAGACCGAGGCCGAGGTCAAGGCCGCGCTCGAAAAGCTCTGAGCGATCGTGCGACTACGTGGGGCGGGTGCTCGTCTGGGGCCCCGTCCCCACCTCTTCACGGCCGTGTCTGGCCACTCGCCAGATCACCACGCCAAACGTCAACGCCGCCAGGACGATCGTCACCCCAAACAGCTGCAGCGTCGTGTAGAGGATTGAGTCCGGCTCCATGTTGACCTCGACCTGTAAGGGCACACTCTTCAGCCGCTCAACAAGCGGTTGTTCCCACTCGAGGATGTTTCCTCGCTGTACGCACCTGCACGGCGCGTTGTGATACGCAATCACACTCGGAATGTGCAAGCGGAACGCAACGAGCTCGTTGCCATTCCAGCCGACATCGCCAACCGTTTTTCCTGCGGATTGTCCAACCACTTGCTGGTATTCGAGCACGTCGCCGCGGCGCCCGAACTGGTAGGACGACCACGAGAACGGAGCGACTCGCGACAACTGTCGAATATCGCTGACGTCGATGCGGACATGGACGAAACTGCGCCCATCGCGACGCGATACGCGGACTGATCTGACGTCAACGCCAGAGCCCGCGAACATCGCTCGAACTTTGTCGCGGTCGACTTCTACATCAGGATTGAGGTCCAAGTCGAACCCGCGCAGCGCCACAAGCGCCGCGAGCGACGAGCTCAGGTCCATCCGCGCAGTACCGTCGACGTAAAGACTGAGCTCTTCCTCGTACTCGTATTCCTTACCCAGGATTCCGCCACCGCCGCTACAGGCGGATGCGAGGATCGAACCGACGGCGACGAGCGTCACCAGTACGCGGGGCAGCGAAAGCATCGAAAGAATATTATCGTTGGTCGAATGGCTCATCCGACGTTGTTTCTCATCGACGGCAGCTCGCAGATGTATCGCGCCTACCACGCATTCCGCGGGCGCGGGCTGTCGAACCAGGAGGGCCAGTCGACCCACGCGGTCTACGTCTTCGTCACAATGCTGCGAAAGCTGTTCACGGATCACAAGCCCGCGTACATCGCCGCCTCGTTCGATCTCGCCGGCCCCACCTTTCGAGACGAGATCGCCGCCGACTACAAAGCCAATCGCGTCCGCATGCCCGACGATCTGGCTGAGCAGATCAAGTGGGTGCACGAAGCCTGCGAAGCGTTGGGCGTTCCCATCATCACCAAGCCTGGCTACGAGGCCGACGATGTGATTGGGACACTCGCGATGAGGGCCGCGGAGGCGGGCCATCAAGTCGCCATTGTTTCTATCGACAAGGACTTCTTCCAGCTCGTTCGCGACGGGGCGATCCGAGTCTACGATCCGCGCGAAGATGGCGCCTGGTTTGACGAACAGGGCGTGCTCGAGAAGTTCGGCGTCAAGCCGTCACAGGTCATCGATGTGCTCGCACTCGTGGGTGACACAAGCGACAACGTCGCGGGGGTCCCCGGTATCGGCAAGAAAGGCGCAATCGATCTGCTGACGCAATTCGGCAGTCTGGACAACCTGCTCGCGCACACGGCCGACCTCAAACCCAAGCAGCGCGAAGCCTTGGAGACCAATCGCGAGCAGGCGTTGCAAAGCCGCGAGCTCGTGACCATCCGGACCGATACGCCGATCGAGTTCGATCTCGAATCGTTGAAATATCGCGGTGCGTCGCGCGAACGTTGCTTCGATCTGTTCACACGCCTCGCGTTCAGAACGCTCGTCAACGACTACGCGCCCACCGCTGATTCCGTGCAGAGCGATTACGCGCTGGTCACAACAGACGCCGCGCTCGATGCGCTCGTTTCCGAGCTGCGCAAGGCCGGCAAGTTCACGATCTACCTGATCACCGACCAACCCAACGCGATGCGCTCGACCATTGTCGGGATTGCGGTGTCGACTGCCGACCGGCGGGGACGGTATATCCCGATCGGTCATCGCAGCGAGGACGAACGCGACGATCTGCTGGCCAGTGCGGCCGCGCCCACACAGCTCGATGCGAGTCTCGTGCTCGGCACGCTGAAGCCGCTGCTCGAGGACGAGGCAATCGGCAAGCGCGGTCACGACCTCAAGACGGTGGCGCTCGTTCTAGCGCGTTCCGGCATCACACTACGCGGCCTCGATTTCGACTCGATCCTTGCGAGCTATCTACTGGACGCGAACCGCTCGAATCACGTGCTCGAGGAAGTGGCGCTCGAGCATCTGGGGTATCGCGCACACAGCGAAGAGGACGTCCGTGGGAAAGGCGCCAAGGCCGTGTCCTTCGAGAACCTGTCGCCGGAGGCCGTCCGCGGCTTTGCCGCCGAACGCGCGGACATCGCCTGGCAGCTTTCGGGCAAGCTGGCACCGCTGATCGTCAGCGAGCATCTGGAGTCCGTCTATCGCGACCTCGAGATGCCGCTCGTCCCGGTGCTGCTCGATATCGAACGTGCAGGGGTGCTGGTCGATCTGCCGCTGCTCGCGGCGCAGTCGCGTCATCTCGAAGAGCAGCTCGCGTCGTTTACAGCGCGCATCTTCGAGCTCGCGCAGGAGGAGTTCAACATCAACTCGCCGCAGCAGCTTGGACGAATCCTTTTTGAGAAGCTGGCCATGCCTGTCGCCAAGAAGACCGGCAAGACGCGCTCGTTTTCGACGGCGGCTGAAGTGCTCGAGGAACTGGCGCTCGTTCACGAGCTACCGAAGCTCGTGCTCGAGTGGCGCGGACTTCAGAAGCTGAAGAGCACCTACATCGATGCGCTTCCCGTGATGGTGCACCCGGTCACAGGACGCGTCCATACAAGCTTCAATCAAGCGATCGCCGCCACCGGTCGACTCAGCAGCTCTGAACCAAACCTGCAGAACATCCCGATCCGCACGGAACTCGGTCGCGAGATCCGCCGCGCATTCATTGCAGCTCCTGGATCGGTGCTGATTTCAGCCGATTACTCACAGATTGAGCTGCGTGTTCTCGCCCATCTGGCCGGCGAGGAATCGTTGATCGAAGCGTTTCGAACCGGCGAAGACATCCACGACCGAACGGCAGCGAACCTGTTCGGGCCGAATCCGGGCCTCAGCCGGCACGAGCTGCGCAGTCGATCGAAGATGGTCAACTACGCGGTGCTCTACGGCAAGACATCCTTCACCCTTGCCAAGGACATCAACGTGACACAGGAAGCCGCGCAGGAGTTCATCAACGCCTACTTCACCGGTTTTCCGAGCGTGCGCGCGTTCATCGACCGGACGCTGGAAGAGGCGCGGCAGTCAGGGGTGGTGAAAACGATGTTTGGACGCCGGCGCCTGATGCCGAATCTGACGAGCCGGAACTATCAGATGCGCAGCCAGGCCGAGCGCGAAGCGGTCAACATGCCGATCCAGGGCACGGCCGCGGACATTCTCAAGCGGGCGATGTTCGATCTGCACGCGGCGCTTCCCGCCAGCGGGCTCAACGCGCAGATGATCCTGACGGTGCACGACGAGTTGTTGTTTGAGTGTGCGCGCGAGGATGCCGAAGCGATGTCGGCGTTCGCGCGCATGCACATGGAAGGCGCGGCGGCGCTCAGCGTGCCGCTGACAGTGGACGTAGGAATCGCTGAGAACTGGCGGGACGCCAAGAACTGAGGGCCTCACCCGGTCATTTCCACTGCTGCTTGATCAGCTCCCACTCGGTCGTCAACGCCGCCACCGCTTCCTGCGGCTCTCGGGCGGCCACGGTTCGCGCTCGCTCCGGGATGAGCGCCTGCGTCACCAGGCGATCCAGATCGTCACGCAGCCTCGAGGTCGTATCTGGCGAGAGCGTCGAGCGCACCCACGCAGCAACCGCTGAATTCCACGCGCCGTCAATGTCTCCAGTGCCTCTGGCGGCCACTGCCAGCCAGTAATTGGCCACGGGACTGCCCGGATCGCGTTGAATCTCTTCGTTCATGCGCAGTGAGATGCGATCGAAGACGCGCGCTCGACGATCGACTGGACGACTCTGCGCCTCGCGATCGAGCGACGTCGCCCACCAGTCGAGGAGCAGCAATCGATCGCGCGTGGCGAGCAACGATGCCCGGCTCAACGCCGTGTCGAACAACTCGGCAGCCGCGCCATAAAGCTCGCTCAAATACAACGATTGCCCGAGACCGACAATCAGATCGACCTGATCGCGCGGCATGAGCGACCCTGCCCGCACGGCGCCGAGCGCGGCACGCGCAGCCGACAAATCCTCGGCATCCGCCCGCGCGCGGTACAGCTCGAGGTGCGAGCGCGCCACGACCAGCGCCGCCGCATCGGCCCATGCCTCGTCCGTGCGCGCCATTGACGCCGCATCGATCGCGCCCTCGAAGTCGCCAGCGTTGTAGAGAGTCCGCGCCTTGGCAAGCGCCGGCGGCTCGTTCGCCCATGCCGTCGACCCAGCGCCCGTCAGGACGAGCGCGACGACGACGACCACGAAGGTACGCATAGCCGGATCGTAGCGCATTCCCCTACAATCTGAAGGCGATGGGTGACCCGGTCATCGTCGAGCGAGCCGCACACTCGCTCTCACGATCGCAAATCGATCCCGACGCGCTCAAAGTTCTCTATCGCCTCCATCAAAACGGCTACGTCGCGTATCTGGTGGGCGGGAGCGTCAGGGACCTGCTGCTCGGCCGGCGTCCCAAGGACTTCGACATCGGCACCTCGGCGCATCCCTACCAGGTCAAGCGTCTCTTCAAGAACTGCTGGGTCATCGGCCGCCGCTTCCGGCTCGCTCACGTGCGGTTCGGGACGAAGACGATCGAGGTCGCAACCTTTCGGCGGAAGGTCACGGCGGAGGAACTGGCTGCAGCGGAGGAATCCACCGCAGAACAACAGGGGACGCCGGAAGAGGGAAACGCGGGACCGAATCACCTCATCCATCGCGAAAATACGTTCGGCACGCCGGAGGAGGATGCGTTCCGGCGCGACTTCACCATCAACGCGCTGTTCTACGACATCGGAACGTTCTCGATCATCGACTACACGGGCGGACTCGAAGATCTGCGTGCCGGCATCGTGCGCTCGATCGGCGACCCGGCCGAGCGCTTTCACGAGGACCCGGTGCGGATGCTGCGCGCGATCGCCTTTGCGGCGCGACTCGGGTTCACCATCGACGCACCGATCGACGACGCGATGGCCAGCAGCCGGGCGGAGATCGCGCGCAGCGCGCCGGCGCGATTGATCGAGGAGTTCTACAAGCTGCTTCGATCGGGTGCGTCGGAACACGCGTTTCGGATGATGGCCGAGCGCAAATTGCTCGAGCCCATTGCTCACGATCTGCAAAAGGGGGCGGCCGGGCGATTGTGGCAGTCGCTGGCAGCGTTGGACGCCTATCGGAAGCGATACGAAGAGATCCCCGACACGTTGAGCAACGCCGTGCTTCTCGGCTCGTTGATCGTGCCGCTCGGTATGACCGGTCATCCGCGTCAAGCCGCCGGCACTGAACTCGAGAAGGAGCCGCGGCTCACGCTCGGGATGTTGCCGCTCGCGCGCAGGGACGTCGAGCGCTTCCGCCAGATCCTGGGGCTGCAGCGCCGCCTGCTCGATTCACGACTGTCACCGCGCGCGCGGCGCGCGTTGATGCATCGCGGTCCGTTTCGTGAAGCGCTCGCATGGCTCGAGATTCACGGGCAGGCTCCCGAGGCGGTCGAGCATTGGCGCGGATTCATCGAAGCTTCGGGCGTGACTGCGAGCGCGGAGGAAGGCGCGGGAGAGCTCCCGCGCCCACGACGCCGCCGTCGGCGTCGCAGGCGATCGTTCAGACCGGCAACGAATTAGGCCTTGGTCCTTAGTGCTTGGTGCTTGGGCCTATCCGTGCGTGCGCTCGAACTCGCGCATGAAGTCCACCAGTCCGGCCACGCCTTCTTCCGGAAACGCGTTGTAGATCGAGGCGCGCAATCCGCCCACTGATCGGTGTCCCTTGAGTCCGTCGAAGCCCGCGGCAGACGCCTGCCGGTCGAACGTCTTTTCCAGTTCCTCGCTTGGCAGGCGGAACGTGATGTTCATCAATGAACGGCTCTCGGCCTGCGCCGTACCCCGATAGAACCCGGTTCGATCGATCTCCGAATACAGCAACGCCGCCTTGTGCTGATTCAGTCGAGCGACCGCGGCCAGTCCACCCAGAGATTTCAGCCACTGCATGACGAGCCCGAAGATGTAGACGCCGAACGTGTTCGGCGTGTTGTACAGCGAGTTGTTCTCCGCTTGAACCTTGTAACTGAGCATCGTCGGGAGGTTCTTGTCCGAGCGCTCGAGGAGATCCTCCCGAACGATGACGAGCGTCACGCCGGACGGCCCGAGGTTCTTTTGCGCCCCCGCGTAGATCAGTCCGAATCGCGAGACGTCGATCGGGCCACTCAGGATGTCAGACGATGCGTCGGCAACCAGCGGCACAGTGCCCACGTCGGGGAAGGCTTTCCACTCCGTCCCCTCGATCGTGTTGTTGGAGGTGATATGCGCGAAGGAGGCGCCAGGCGTGAGATGCAACTCGGCCTGCGTGGGGATTCGATTGTATCTGTCCGCCTTCGTCGAGCCCGTCACGTTGACCGTGCCGACTCGTCTGGCTTCTTCGATCGCCTTCACCGCCCACGTCCCGGTGTCGACGTAGTCGGCCGTCGTTCCTGTCTTCAGCAGGTTCATCGGCACCATGGTGAACTGCAGGCTCGCGCCACCCTGGAGAAACAGGATCCGGTAGTTCGGGGGTACACCAGCCAAATCACGAAGCGCCGCGATCGCTCCCGCCAGCAGATCTTCGAAGACCTTCGAACGATGGCTGATCTCCATCACGGACATCCCGACGCCCGGAAGCGCGACGAGATCGCGTTGCGCCTGCTCGAGTACAGGAACGGGAAGAACGGCTGGACCGGCGGAGAAGTTGAATACACGTGTGGTTGTGGGCATGACAATGTCTCTGACTGCTTTCTGGATCCTAGCGCGGCTAGACGAGGTGCGATAACAACCCGTCGCGAAGCTTGGGCTCGAACCACGTGGACTTCGGCGGCATGATCCCGCCGGCGTCGGTGATCGCCATCAGGTCCTGGACATCGACCGGGTACAGCGAAAACGCGACAGCGGCTGCGCCCGAGCGAACGCGCGATTCCAACTCGGTCGTACCACGGGCGCCCCCGACAAAGTCAATCCGCTTGTCAGTGCGTACATCGCCGATGCGGAGCATCGGTCCCAGCACGGCGTCCTGCAATCGCATCACGTCGAGCCGATCCGCCGCTCCGCCAGCCTGCGCGTCACCCAGCACAATCGTG
>Ga0207669_10001117_pt1 | contig 11492 bp, 8 predicted proteins | sample KBSM33metaG_FD_184329 | JGI IMG/M metagenome (GOLD analysis project Ga0207669, IMG submission 184329) | Miscanthus rhizosphere microbial communities from Kellogg Biological Station, Michigan, USA - KBS M3-3 metaG (SPAdes) (version 2) | ecosystem: Host-associated > Plants > Roots > Rhizosphere >...
CGCTGCATCATCCGCTTCGAGCGCGGCCGGCTGGTCCAGTGGTTCGTGTCGCCGAAGCTTGGCGTGCCGTGCGTGTTCGGCTTTCGCGCGAATCCGGACATCTGGCAGAAGTACCTGAGCCACCCTCCGGAGCCGCTCTATCACGACGTATTCGCCATGCTGATGCGCGTGCCGGGCTTCGTGCTCGAGGGTGATTCGCTCGTGGCCATGCAGCATGCGCGCGCACTGCATCGCGTGATGAAGGTGATGCGCCTCGTGGGTGCGACGTGAATCTCGAACCAATCGTCGGTCGCTACCTCCAGCTTCGTTACAACGAGCAGGACTACAGGATCTTCTTCGAGGAGGCGGGACATGGTGTGCCGCTGTTGTGCCTTCACACAGCAGGCGCGGACAGCCGGCAGTATCGGCACCTGTTGAACGACGCAGAGGTCACGAAGCGATTTCGTGTCATCGCGTTCGACCTCCCGTTTCACGGCCGATCGACTCCACCATCTGGCTGGTGGCTGAAGAAGTTCAAATTGACGACGAACGAGTATCTGAGCCTGATCCGCGAGGTGTGGCAGGCGCTCGCGCTCGAGCGCCCCGTGGTGCTTGGTTGCTCGATGGGCGGCGCGATCGTGCTCAAGCTGGCCGCCGAATACCAGGACGAGCTGCGCGGCATCGTCGGCCTCGAGAGCACGGCCTACGCACCTGGGCGGTACAACGACTACCTGCATCACCCCGCGATTCATGGCGGGGAGATGACCGCGTCGTACACCTACGGGCTGTGCGCGCCGCAGAGCCCCGAAGTCAACGCGCGCGAGAACTGGTGGTACTACAGTCAAGCCGGTCCCGGCGTCTACGCGGGCGACGTTCACTACTACAGCAACGACTGGGACGGACGGCAGGACATCACACGAATCGACACGCGCGTGTGCAAAGTGTCGCTGCTCACCGGTGAGTTCGATTACTCCTGTACGCCGGAGATGACGCTGGCGGTCGCTGAAGCGATCCCGGGCTCACGCGTCACCGTCATGAAGGGCATCGGACACTTTCCGATGATCGAGAACTATCCGCTCTTCCGCGACTACCTCCTCGCGGAGCTCGACGCGATCGTGCCGGCGACGACATGACGGACCGGCAACGGGTCCTCATCAGGACGGCGCTGGGCATCGTCCTGCTCGCTGTCATCACTCACACACGCGCCGATCCTGATCTCTGGGGACACGTACAGTTCGGCCGCGACATCGTCTCTGAAGCGACCATTCCGCGGCTCGACCCGTACGCGTTCACGTCCGACCGCGAATGGATCAACCACGAATGGCTCGCCGAGTGCGCGATGTACATCGCGTTCGCGGTTGGCCGCGGCCCTGGCCTCGTCGTTCTCAAGGTGCTGGTCGTGTTCGGGATGCTGGCGCTCCTGTGGAACGGATTGAAGCGGCAGCAGGTGGATCCGCCCACGCGCGACCTCTTGATGGCACTCGCCGTCGTCGGCACGTTTCCGCAGCTCAATCACGTTCGGCCACAGGTCTTCTCGGTCCTCGCGTTCGCGGCATTGGTGTGGATTCTCGAAAGTGGAGGATCGGCTCGTCGACTGCTCCTGATTCCGCCTCTCTTTGCCGCGTGGGTCAACTTCCACGGCGGCTGGATCGTCGGTGGCGGCGTGCTCGCGATTTGGACGGTGCTGACGCTGGTCTCTGTCCGTAGAGGCGCACCTTTAGATGCGCCTGCTCGAGGTGGGTCGGCGCCAGGCGGGTCTCAAGACCCGCCTCTACACGAAGGGGTTCTTCTGTTGGGCGCCGGCGCGATGGCGCTTGTTGGGACGCTCGCGAATCCCTACGGCTTGCGGATGTGGCAGTTTCTGACAGCGACCGTGGGATTTGGGAGGGCCGAGATCACTGACTGGCAGCCGCTCTATCGCCTCGGTGCCGGATACGTCGCGCTCTGGATCGTGCTCTCGCTCGCTGCGATCGTTGGCATCATGCACGCCTGGCGATCGCGGACGTGGGAACTGCGCCGACTCGTCCTGGTCGCGGTGCTCGCCGTCGCGTCGTTTCAAGTGAGCCGCCTCGAGGCGTTCTTCGCGATTGCAGTCGTGCTGCTCCTTGGTCCGGACATCGCGGCAGCGCTACGGGCGCGGCGAAGTCCATCGTCTGCTCCTCAGGCGACGCGAAGACGGTTCGCCGCGGCGTTGACGATCGTCGTCGTCGCGACGCTCATCATCGGCGGAGTGGTCGTGTCGGCCAGCAACGTAACCTGCGTGCGCATGGCGGCGGATCAGTCCGAGCCAGAGATCGTCGCGATGGTGAAGCAACGAGGTCTTCAGGGACGGCTCGTCGTCTGGTTCGATTGGGGCGAATACGCGATCTGGCACTTCGCACCGGATCTGCTGGTCTCGATCGACGGCCGTCGCGAGACGGTCTACTCGGATCAGGTCATGCAGAAGCATCTCAGCTTCTACTACGTGCCCGCGTCCCGCGATGCGTTCCTGGCGGAGACGCTTCCCGATTACATCTGGTTGCCGGTTGATCTGCCTGTCGTCTCGAATCTCGTCGCCGAGGGTTGGACGCCGCTTTATCGAGGACCGCGATCAATCTGGTTGAGCCGCGACGCGACGAATCCCGAACCTACGCAATCTTCACTCGCCGACATCGGCCGCCGCTGTTTCCCGGGTCCTTAACCACGAAGGCCACGGAGATCACGAAGGCACGGATCACCGCGGAGGCACGGAGACACGGAGGATGCGGGTGGCCGCGCTACGCGCGGCTTGGATAGCGCGGTGCCCGAGAACACAAGCCAACAAGAACGCGATCGCTTGTGTTTCGGGCGCCGCGCTATCCAGATGGCCGGCCTAAGGCCGGCCCCACCCGCATCTTCACCTCCTCGCTTCCAGGGCCGGGCCTTGCTCCGTGTTTTCTCCGCGTCTCCGCGTCTCCGCGGTGATCCGTGACCTCCGTACTCTCCGCTGACTCCAAAGACTAGAATGCACTTCGATGTCTCTCCCGCATCGAGTGCTGGCGTCGATCGTGTTCTGCGTGGCGGCAACCGGTGTTGCTGCGGCGCAGCAGCCACATCTCGATCAGCTTCGACTGATTGCACCCGCTGCCCCCGGTGGGGGCTGGGATCAGACCGCGCGGGTCATGCAGCAGGTTCTCCAGCGGACCGGCATCGTTCGAACCGCGCCGGTTGAGAACATTCCCGGCGCAGCAGGCACGATCGGTCTGGCGCGATTCGTCGGTTCGGAACAGGGGCGAGACGACGCGATCCTGGTGAGCGGATTGATCATGCTTGGCGGCATCGTCATGCACCGATCGCCGGTGACGCTCCACGAGGTGACGCCGATCGCGCGCCTCACGGGCGAGTACGAAGCGATTGTGGTCCCCGCGAACTCTCCGTTTCGCACGCTGGCGGACATGATCCGCGCGTTGAAGGAGCGACCAGAGGCACTGTCGTGGGGTGGCGGATCGGCTGGCGGCAGCGATCAGATCCTCGCGGGCCTGGTTGCGGAAGCCGTGGGCGTACCGCCGGGACGCATCAACTACGTCGCGTTCTCGGGTGGGGGCGAATCGCTCTCGGCGATTCTCGGTGGACAGGTCTCGCTCGGCATCAATGGCTTGGCCGAGCTCGAACCGCAGATTCAGGCGGGCACCGTGCGTGCGCTCGCGGTCTCGAGCGCAGAGCGTCTGTCGGGTCTCGACGTGCCGACATTGCGCGAGCAGGGTGTTGACCTCGAATTCGAGAACTGGCGATCGGTCGTCGCTCCTCCGGGAATCGGATCGAGCGAGCGTCAGCGTGTCGAGTCGGTCATTGCTGCCATGGTGGCTACGCCGGAGTGGCGAGAAGCGCTGGCCCGGTATCGATGGATCGACCGGTATCTGCCTGGTGAGAAGTTCACGCAGTTCGTCGCTGGCGAAGAGTTGAGAGTGCGGACGACGCTGCAGCAGTTGGATACCGGACAGGGCAGCGGCGGAACGTTGGCGTCAGTCGGCGCGTATCCGACCTTCGTCCTGGGCGGGCTCGCGATTTGTACAATCGCCGCCCTCGTTGTGGGGCGCAGTGGACGGGGCGTTGCCGCTGCTCGCCGTCCTCAAGCCAACGTCTCTGAACCGAATCCCGAATCCCGAACCCCGAGTCCCGAGACCGGCACCGCGTGGTGGATCGGGCTTGCGCTCGTTGCCAACCTCGTGATGGCGGAGACTGTCGGGTTCGTCACAGCTTCGACGGCGATGTTCTGGCTGGCTGCGCGCGCATTCGACGATCGCCATCCGATCCGGGATGCGGCGTTCGCCGTGATCATGGCGATCAGCGCGTATCTGCTCTTCGGACGTCTTCTTCAGCTTCCCCTGCCGGCCGGCCCATTGGAGGGCTGGCTCTAGTCCGTGCTCGAAACCCTTCGTGCTCTGGGCGCCGGATTCGCGAGCGCATTCGCGCTCCATCATCTCGGGTGGGCGCTCGTCGGCACGACACTCGGCACGTTCATCGGTGTGCTGCCGGGGATCGGCCCGGCGTTGACTGTCGCCGTGCTCCTGCCAGTCACATTCAACCTCGACCCGATCTCCGCGTTCATCATGTTCGGCGGGATCTACTCCGGCGCGATGTATGGCGGTTCGACGACGAGCATCCTGCTCAATACGCCGGGGGAGACCGGATCGATTGCGACCGCGATCGATGGCTACATGATGGCGCGGCAAGGTCGCGGCGCTGCGGCGCTCACGACCGCAGCGATCGGGTCGTTCGTCGCCGGTACGCTGGCGACGATTGCGCTCACGTTCTTCGCACCGGCACTGGCGAGGGCGGCGCTGCGTTTCGGTCCGGCCGAGTACTTCGCGCTGACGGTTGTCGCGTTCACGACCGTGTCGCTCCTGCTCGGGCCTTCTCGTGTGAAGGGGCTGTTCAGCCTCTTCCTCGGTCTGTCGGTCGGCCTGGTTGGAATCGATCAGCTCACGGGCGACGCCCGCTTCTCGTTCGGCATTCCGCAACTGCTGGACGGCATCGACGTGGTGATTCTCGTCATCGGCCTGTTCGCGGTTGGAGAGACGCTGTATCAGGCCTGGCAGTACGGTCGAAGCGAGCCGGAAGCCGTCGTGCTGCACGACTTCACCGGCATGAGTCGCGAGGAGTGGAGACGGTCGTGGGGGAGTTGGCTGCGTGGGGCGGCGATTGGATTCCCGCTGGGGGTTCTCCCGTGTGGCGGCACTGTCATTCCGACGTTCGTCTCGTATGCGACCGAGAAGCGATTGAGCAAGGAGCCGGAGCGGTTCGGGCACGGCGCAATCGAGGGCGTGGCCGGGCCTGAGGCTGCGAACAACGCGGCGGCTGCGGGCGTGCTCGTGCCGCTCCTCACGCTCGGTCTTCCGTCATCCGCCACGGCTGCAGTCATGCTGGCGGCGTTTCAGCAATACGGGCTACAGCCAGGCCCGTTGCTCTTCACGTCGCGACCGGATCTCGTGTGGACGCTCATCGCGAGCCTGTACATCGGCAATGTGATGCTGCTGGTGCTCAACCTTCCGCTCGTCGGCGTTTGGGCCCGCGTCATGTTGATGCCGCGCCGCCTGCTCTTCGCCGGCATCCTGGTGCTGGCATCGCTCGGTGCCTACAGCCTGAATGGATCGCTGCTCGATCTCGCGATTCTGTACCTCGTCGGAGCGGTCGGGTGCGCAATGCGCATCTACGACGTCCCGCTCGTTCCAGCGGTGTTGGGTCTCGTCCTCGGTCCATTGTCCGAACTCCAGTTCCGGCGGGCGATGGCGATCAGCGAAGGGGACATCACCATCTTCGTGACGCGGCCGATCTCGGTGGTCCTGCTGCTCGCGGCCGTGATGGTGCTGTTCGGGTCGAGATTGCTTACGAGAAAACTGACAACCGTAGAGGCGGGTCTTTAGACCCGCCTTGAACAGAGATGCAGGAGATCCCTAGCTACGACGTCGCGGTGGTTGGCGGCGGCAATGCCGCGCTCTGTGCCGCGATCGCGGCGCGGCGTGCAGGCGCGAGCGTCGTCGTGCTCGAGCGTGCACCACGTGACTTTCGCGGCGGCAACAGTCGCCACACGCGTAACTTCCGCTGCCTGCACAACTCGCCCGGACAGTACCTGACCGGCATGTACACCGGGGACGAGTTCCTTTCCGATCTGCGCAGTGTCAACGGCGGAGACATCGACGAGTCGCTCGCGCGCATCGCAATCCAGCAGTCGGCCACGTGCCCGGACTGGATGGCACGAGAAGGCGTGCGGTTTCAGGCGGCGCTTCACGGCACTCTGCAGCTTGGCCGTACGAACCTGTTCTTCCTCGGCGGGGGCAAGGCGTTGATGAACAGCTACTACGCCTCCGCTGAGCGCCTCGGCATCGATGTCTTCTACGAAGCGGAGGTCGTCGACCTGCGTGTCGCGAACGGGGTGTTCGAGTCGGTCGATGTGCAGACAGCCGGCCGCGCGCGCACGATCCGTGCCGCAGCCGTTGTCATCGCGTCCGGCGGATTCGAGGCGAACCTCGATTGGTTGCGCGACGTCTGGGGCGAGGTCGCCGACAACTTCATCGTGCGTGGCACACCATACAACACCGGCGTGCCACTGAAGCGGCTGCTCGAGGCCGGCGCGCAATCAATCGGCGATCCGCGCGAGTGCCACGCGATTGCGGTCGATGCCCGCGCTCCGAAATTCGATGGCGGTATCGTCACCAGGCTCGACTGCATCCCATTCGGCATCGTCGTCAACTCGCACGGCCATCGCTTCTACGACGAGGGCGAGGACGTGTGGCCAAAGCGGTATGCGATCTGGGGAAAACTGATCGCTCGACAGCCAGGGCAGATTGCATACTCGATCGTGGATGCAAAGGTTGCCGACAAGTTCATGCCGTCCGTGTATCCGCCGATCGTCGCGCATTCGATTGGCGAGTTGGCGCGTCTCCTCGCTCTTCCGCCAGAGACGCTCGAAGCAACGGTCGAAACTTTCAACCGCTCCGTGCGGCCCGGCACCCTCAACCTGAGCGCGCTCGACGGTTGCCGAACCGAGGGGCTGAGCCCAGACAAAACGCACTGGGCGCAGCACCTCGATACGCCGCCGTACTGGGCGTATCCGCTCCGGCCCGGCATCACGTTCACATATCTCGGTCTCAAGGTGGATACGCACACGCGCGTGCTGATGTCAGACGGTCAGCCATCTGCGAACGTCTACGCGGCCGGGGAAGTCATGGCGGGGAACATCCTTCTCAAGGGTTACCTCGCCGGCTTCGGAATGACGATTGGCACGGTCTTCGGCCGCATCGCTGGTGAGGAGGCCTCGCGGCATGCTGCCCGATAACGTTGTCCAGCATGGCCAGCGCGTCCTGACCATCTGCAACGCGTGCCGTTACTGCGAACAGTACTGCCCCGTGTTTCCAGCGCTCGAGAAGCGGCGGACGTTTGCCGCCACCGATCTCACGTATCTCGCGAACCTGTGCCACAACTGCGGCGAGTGTCTCTACGCCTGTCAGTTCGCGCCTCCGCACGAGTTCGGTGTCAACGTGCCATCGCTGCTCGCGGAGGTCCGTACGCGTTCGTATGAAGAGTACGCGTGGCCGCCGGCACTGGGGCGTTCATTTCGTCGTCATGGATTCCGAACGGGTCTGGCGGCGCTTGCGGCGGTGTTCTCGCTACTGCTGCTAGCCGCGATCGCCGATGGCCAGGCGATTGTGTCGGCCGATGGCTCCGCTGGCTTCTACGCCGTCATTCCGCACGGCGCGATGGTGACGACATTCGGCGCGGCCTCGATCTTCGTGCTGATCGCGCTTTCCATTTCCGGCGCGCGATTCTGGCGTGATGCGAACGCCGCGACGACCGCTCGCGGCCCAGGTGTCGGTTCCGCCGTGCGCGATGCCTTGACGCTGCGTCACCTGCACGCCAGCGGACAGGACTGCACCTCGAATCTGGAGGTGCGCATGCCGTGGCGGCGGTGGTGTCATCACTGCACGTTCTACGGATTCATGCTCTGTTTCGCGTCAACGACGGTCGCGGCGATCTATCACGGTGTGTTCGGCTGGCATGCGCCGTACGCGTATACCAGCCTTCCAGTGTTGCTCGGAGCGGCGGGCGGATTCGGCTTGCTTGTCGGCCCCCTGGGTCTGGCTGCGCTTCGACAAACGCGCGATCCCGCGCTCGGCGATGACGAGAGCGGCGGACTCGATGGCCTCTTCCTCGCGCTGCTTTTCCTCACCAGCCTGACTGGGCTCGCCTTACTCGCCTTGCGTCACAGCCAGGCGATGGGTGTGCTGCTGCTCGTTCACCTCGCCGTCGTGCTCGTGCTTTTGCTGACGCTGCCTTACGGCAAGTTCGTCCACGCCCTTTACCGCTTCCTCGCACTCATTCGCTATCACCGCGAAGGAGGCTGACGAGGCCAGGCACTTCAATGATCGTGTTTGTTCTCACGAACCACGGCCCTGGTGCTGACGAGTAGATCGAGATGGCCCTCAGGGGTCAGGAACGTGAAGTAGAGCGTTCGGCCATCATGCGACAGCGCCGGGCGGGCATCGAACCCGTCAGTGTTGACGTCGCCCGCCACCTTCTCGGGGATCGACCATGGTTGCCATACGTGATCGCGGTGTGACACGTAAAGATCGGTCTCAGCAGCGCTGCTGCCATCGCGGCTCGAATCGAAGATGATCTCTAGGCCGTCGCGTCGAATCGTCGAGCGACCATCGGGCGCAGGGCTGTTGAGCTCGACGACGGGAACGGGCACTCCCCATTCGCCATTCCTCTGAAGCTCGCTTACATGGATGTCCTCCGGGCCGCCAAGCCGGGTGCTGGTGAAGTACAGCTGCGGCCGGCCGTGCTCGCCGGCAAAATAGTTCGGTGCGGCGTCGATCCCGGAGGTGTTCAAGGTGGTCAGCGCCACAGGCGTGTCCCAGACGTATCCACCGTTGGCACGAATGCGTCGTGACATATAGATGTCTGCGAGCCCCGCGCCCCCGGGTCGATTGCTGATGAAGTACAACTCTCTCCCGTCCGGAGAAAGGCTCGGGCCGTTCTCGTTGGCAGGTGTGTTCACGGTCGGTCCGAGATTCACCGGCGCTTCCCACGGAAGGTCAACCGCGAGGCGCTGAGATACCCAGAGATCGAAACCGGCCGAGCCTGGACGGGTCGAGGAAAAGTACAAGGAGAGCCCGTCACGTGATATCGCCGGCGTCTGATCGTTGCCTGTCGAGTTCACAATCGACCCGAGGTTGACCGGCCGCGACCACGGACCGAACGTCTCGCGGTGATCCCAGGGCTCGTCGTGTCCCCGGGCCCCGCGGACGGCCAGAACCACAATAATCCCTACAAGCGCAAAGGCTGCCAGTGTTCGCATAGGTGTCTCCCTGAGAAATGCCGCTCAACCCTTAACGCGCGGGATTCGATTCCGGTGTGTCACGGGCGGATTTGAAGCGGCTGCAGGGCGTCCTTGACTCAATTCCGGCCGAGGTGGCAGAGTCCGGTCCAGTTGTGTCACGACTTGACCCAGGAAGGCCTATCGACACGCCATCGGCGTCAACCGGCGCGGTGACACGCCTGCTCCGCTTGTGGTCGTCTGGCAATCGGGAAGCGCAAGAAGAGCTGCTGCCGCTCGTCTACAAGGAGCTCCGGAAGCGCGCCGCGGGCCACCTGCGTCGCGATCGCAAACACCACACGCTCCAGCCGACCGCGCTTGTGCACGAAGCGTATATGCGACTCGTTGGCCAGCGAGAAGTCGACTGGCGGAGCCGCACGCATTTTTTTGCGCTGGCGTCGCAGATGATGCGCCGGATTCTCGTAGACCACGCCCGCGCCCGTGCCGCAGCCAAGCGTCCTGACGGGGCGCTGAGGGTCACGCTCGATGGCGACCTCGCGAGCGTCGATCCCCGCGGATGCGATCTGCTGATGCTGGACCAGGCGCTGTCCGAGCTTGCTCACCTCGACCAGCGGCAAGGCAGCATCGTCGAACTGCTCTACTTCGGTGGCCTCACGGAGTCCGAAGTCGCCCGTGTCATCTCCGCTTCACGATCGACGGTGGCGAGAGAGATGAGGAGCGCCAAGGCCTGGCTGTATCGCCGCATGACGACCGGCCGTCGGCAGGAATCTCCGTGAGCGAGGCCGAGCGATGGACTCGCGTCAAGGAGATTTTCGATGCGGTCGTGGCCGTTCGCATCGAAGATCGCGAGGCACGCCTAAGCGATCTGTGCGGTGGTGATCGCGCGCTCCAGGCCGATGTCGAGTCGCTGCTGGCCGCCGACGCGGCCGGCGAGTCCGTCTTCGGTCAGCGGATCGATTGCGCGCTACGCGAAGAGGTGTTCGACGCCGTCGCAGGCGTGCTCGACGCCAGCGCGCCATTGGGGCCGGGCGACCGTCTCGGCATCTACGAGATCACGGGACTTCTCGGTGCCGGCGGCATGGGCCGCGTCTATCGTGCGCGCGACACCACGTTGGGCCGGGACGTCGCACTCAAGATCCTGCCTGATGTGTTGCTGGCCGATCCCGATCGGCGCGCGCGCTTCGAGCGCGAGGCTCGCGTGCTGGCCTCGCTCAACCATCCGAACATCGGATCGATTTACGGCGTTTATGAGGGCGATCCTTCGGCGAGCTCAGGACTGCCAATCAAGGCGCTCGTGCTGGAACTGGTCGAGGGCGAGACGCTCGCCGACCGCATCGCGCGCGAAGCCGCGCCGTCCGCTCCGACGCGCGGGTTGCCCATCGATGAAGTCGTGAGCATTGCGAGTCAGGTGATCGAAGCGCTCGAGTCGGCGCACGAACACGGCATCGTGCACCGGGACCTCAAGCCGGCCAACATCAAGATCACGCCAGAGGGCCGCGTGAAGGTGCTCGATTTCGGTCTCGCCCGGGCGATGGGCGGCACGGGCAGCGGGCCCCAGATGGCGAATTCACCAACCGTCACAGTGGGTGCCACCCGGGACGGCGTGCTGCTCGGTACGGCTCCGTACATGAGCCCGGAACAAGCCCGCGGAAAGGTCGTGGACAAACGCACGGACATCTGGGCGTTCGGCTGTGTGCTCTACGAAACGCTGACCGGCGCGCCGGCGTTCGCGGGCGACGCCGTCGCCGATGCGCTCGCCAACGTGATCAGAGTGGAGCCCGATTGGACTGCGCTCCCGGCCGATACACCTGCGGCCTTGCGATTGTCTGTGCAGCGATGCCTACGGAAAGAGCTCAGACAGCGCTTCCACGATATTGCCGACGTGCGGCTGGCACTGGAGGGCGCCTTCGACCAGCCATCCCGCAATAGCGAGACGAGTCAACCCCGCAAGCCGCCTGGCACGGGGCTCGCCTCTGCGGGCTGGGCCATCGCGCTGCTCGCGACTGCCGCCGCGTTTGCTGTCTTGGCCTTCAATCCGCGGGCGCCGGCGGAAATGCCAGAGACTCGCCTCGAGATCGTGACCCCGCCGGCAGCCGATCCGCTGTCGTTCGCGATCTCCCCCGATGGCCGCAGCGTAGTGTTTCAAGCCGGACAGGACCCGCCGCGGCTCTGGCTCCGATCCCTGGGCTCGCAGGAGGCCCGGGTGTTGATCGGTACC
>Ga0207669_10001120_pt1 | contig 11443 bp, 10 predicted proteins | sample KBSM33metaG_FD_184329 | JGI IMG/M metagenome (GOLD analysis project Ga0207669, IMG submission 184329) | Miscanthus rhizosphere microbial communities from Kellogg Biological Station, Michigan, USA - KBS M3-3 metaG (SPAdes) (version 2) | ecosystem: Host-associated > Plants > Roots > Rhizosphere >...
TGCCGGCCCTTGCCGGTCAGCTCGCAAATGCGCGACATCGCTATCAATCCTGAGTTTCGGGCCAAGACGAACCTGACCCCGGAAAGGTGGCGCCGATAGCGTCTGTCGCGCGCCGGGTCAACAGATTCGCGCTTTATCGTGCAACCTGCTCTTGTGGCGGCGCGTTGATTACGCGAACGATTCGATTTTTTAGGAGACCATCATATGCGGTTCCTGCTCGCCCTGGTCGGCCTTGCCGCCCTCATCCTGATCGCGCTTCTGGCGTTCGGGATGATCACGATCAATGGCAAATCGGGCTCGCTGCCCACCGTCAAGCTGGAAGGCGGCCAGGCGCCGGAAGTCAACGCCAACATGGCGACAGTCAATTTCGGTACCGAAAACAAGACGGTAGAAGTACCGACCGTGACCACCACTACCAAGACGATCAAGGTGCCGACGATCAGCGTCGACAAGCCTGCTACCCCTCCGGCCAATTCGGCGGCGCCGCAATAACCGGGTTCCAGCTACCTCCACCAATGCGCGCCGCGCTCGACGCTGCTGCCGCCGCCGCGACGATGGGGGAAGTCCCCGTCGGCGCGGTGGTGGTATTGGACGGCCGCGTCATCGCCACCGCCGCCAACGCGCCGCGCACCCGCCACGACCCCACTGCACATGCCGAGATGCTGGCGATTCGCGCGGCGGCGGAAGCGATCGGCGACGATCGGCTGAGCGACTGCGATCTGTGGGTGACGCTGGAACCATGCGCGATGTGCGCGGGCGCCATCGCGCATGCCCGGATCGCGCGGCTCTATTACGGCGCGCCAGATCCCAAGGGTGGGGCAGTGGAGCATGGTCCGCGGCTGTTCGCGCAGCCGACGGTGCACCATCGGCCCGAGATCTACCCGGGCATCGGGGAGGAGGAGGCCGCGCGACTGCTGCGCGATTTCTTCGCGACCCGGCGAGGTGGCGGGAAGTAAACTCCCCTCCCGCCTGCGGGAAGGGATGGGGAGGGCGTGTTCCGCTAGGCTACCCTTGAGACATGCCCTCCCCCTAACCCCTCCCGCAGGCGGGAGGGGAATGGCCGCCGCGGCCACACGCCATGTTGCGTGACCTTCCCGCCCGCGTGTAGGCATGTGATACATCATGACCTTGCCCCCAACCCCCGCGCCCTATCCCTGGATCGACGTCGTCATCATCCTCGTGCTCGTCGGGGTGAACGGCGTGTTCGCGATGAGCGAGCTGGCGATCGCCTCTTCGCGCAAGGCGCGGCTCGAGGCGCTGGCGCGGACCGGCAGCCGCGGCGCGCGTGCGGCGATCAACCTGGCGGCCGATCCCGGCAAGTTCCTGTCGACCGTTCAGGTCGGCATTACGCTGATAGCGGTGATCTCGGGCGCTTATTCGGGCGAAGCGCTAGGCGGACCGACCGCGATTCGCCTGCAGCAATGGTTCGGGTGGAGCACCGAATTCTCGGACAAGGCCGGCTTCGCGCTGGTGATCGGCCTCACCACGTTCCTCTCGCTGATCGTCGGCGAGCTCGTGCCCAAGCAGATTGCGCTGCGTTCGCCCGAGCCGATCGCCGCGGTGATGGCGCTGCCGATGACCTGGCTCGCGCGCATCGCGGCGCCGGTGGTCTGGCTGCTCGATTCGACCAGTTCGATGCTGTTCCGGCTGATCGGCCTGAGCCATGACAGCGAAGACCAAGTCACCGCCGAGGAACTCCATTTGATCGTCGCCGAGGCGTCCAAATCGGGCGTGATCGAGGAGCATGAACGCTCGATCATCTCGGGGGTGGTCCGCCTTGCCGATCGGCCGGTGCGCGAGGTGATGACGCCGCGCACCGAAGTCGACTGGCTCGATATCGGGCTCGACGATGCCGGCATTCGCCAGAAGCTCGCGACGACGGCGCACACGCGGTTGCCGGTGGCAGAGGGGTCGGTCGATTCGGTGATCGGCGTGGTCCAGGCGCGCGACATCGTCGCTGCGGCGATTCGCGGCGACCGGCTCGATCTCAAGGTGCTGATGCGGGCGGCGCCGATCGTGATCGATCAGCTCGACGCAATGGACGCGCTGGTGCGGCTGCGGCGCGCGGAAGTGCCGATGGCGCTGATCCACGACGAATACGGACATTTCGAGGGCATCGTGACGCCGGCAGACTTGCTCGCCGCGATCGCGGGGGCGTTCGCGTCGGACAGCGATCCGCACGAAAGCCCCGATTTCGTCCAGCGCGAGGACGGCAGCTATCTGGTCGCCGGGTCGGCTTCGGCCGATCTCGTCGCCGAGAAACTCGACCTCAACCTGCCCGACGATCGCGATTATGCGACCGCCGCGGGCCTGGTTCTGGCGGCGCTCAAGCGACTTCCCGAGGAAGGCGAGAGCGTGGTGCAACAGGGCTGGCGCTTCGAGGTGGTCGACCTCGATGGCCGCCGGATCGACAAATTGCTGGTGTCGAGAGCGCGCGGCGAGTGATGCCGTTCGAGGCCAAAGCGAGCCGTTGGCGTGTGTTGCTGCTGCTCGTCGGCGCGCTCGGCTTCGTCGCGCTCGGCATTTGGCTGCTCCGGCTGGATGCGCCGACCACGAAACGCACCTTGGTGGCTTGGGCAGGGATCATCCTATTCGGGGCGTTCTTCCTGATCGGCCTGCCGCGCTTATTTCAGCAGGGTGTCGTGCTCCGCATCGATGCGCGAGGAGTCTGGTGGCGCCAATGGTCCGACCAGGCGATCCCCTGGAGCGCGATCGAGCGGATTTCGGTTGGCAAGATACAGCGCCAGCGTTTCGCATGCCTGTTCCTGAGCGATCCGTTGGCGTTCCCGTCGACCACGCTGCAGGGCAAACTGGCACGCACGAATAAGGCGATGGGCTTTGGCGACATCGCGCTCAACATGTCGAGCACCGACCAATCGTTCGACGCGATGATGGCGGCGATCACCAAATTCGCGCCAGCCGGCCTGTTGCGCTAGCCTAGCTTCCCGAACTCCGCCTCATAGGCGGCGGTGTCGCCGGCCGCGAGCAGCTTGGCCTGTTCGATCCAGCGATCGCGCCCCATCCGCCCGGTGAACACACCCAATTGCACGTCGAGCGCCGACGCATCGTCGGGCGATAGTTCAGCGAGCTGATCGACGCGGGTGATGCCGCGCTCGGCGAGCATCGCGGCGACCTTGGGACCGAGCCCCTTGATCGTGGTCAGCGCGAGCGCCCCCGCGACATTGGCTGCGGATGCAGCAGGCGCGGGTGGCGGCGGCGAGGGTTCTGGCGGTGCGGCGACTGGCTCCGGCACCGGCGCGGGTTCCGGCGGTGGCGGTGGGGCGGCTGCTTCGGTTGCCGCTTCGGCTGGTGTCTCGGCGGCCGGTTCTGGCGCCCGCACGGGCTCTGTTATCGGCTCCGGCGCCTGCGGAGCCGGCTCGGGTTCGGCTGCCGACGCCGCGATCGGCTCCGGCGCGAGTTCGCGTGCCGCCAGGGGCTGAGGTTCGACCTCGCGGGTGACCGGCGGAGCAGGTGGGCTCGGCGGTGTTTCCGGTTCGGGCTCCGGATACGGCTCATCGCGGGGCAGGCCGGCATCGGCATCCGTTGGCGGCGGGGGGGCGGAGGGCAAGGTCGCGCCCGCTTCCTCGGCGTGCTCCTCAGCGGCTTCCTCGACACGGTGGCGCTCTCGCGCCTTCTTCTGCCCCCAGATCATGCCGGCGATCACCAGCACCGCGAACACCGCGATCACGATCAGCACGATGACGGTCCAGTCCTGGAAGATATAGGAGGCGGCACCGACTGGTGGGGCGGAAGCGGCGGAGTCCATGAACAGTTTTCCCGAACGACGAAACGCCTTCTATCCTAGAGGGGGAGTGGCCGTTTCGCCAGTGATCGGGATCAGGTCGATAGCCGCTCGGCTTGGCATCGCCGATCAGCCTTCACGCGCAATCTCGCGCCAGCCGATGTCGCGGCGGCAAAAGCCGGTGGGGAAGTCGATCGCATCGACCGCCCGATAGGCGGCCGCCTGCGCCGCGCGGACGTCGGTGCCGCGCGCGGTCACCGCGAGGACGCGGCCACCCGAGGCGACGAGCCGACCGCCGACAATCTTGGTGCCGGCCTGGAATATTTTCGCGCCGGCTGCCTCGGCAGCTTGGATCCCCTGGATAGCACCGCCGGTTTCTGGTGTGCCGGGGTAGCCTGCCGCCGCCATCACCACGGTCAGCGCGACATCGTCGCTGAAGATCGGGGTGGGCGCCTCGGCCAGGCGGCCTTGCGCGATCGCCAGCAGCAGCGGCAGCAGGTCGCTGTCCAGCCGCATCATCAGCACCTGGCACTCGGGGTCGCCGAACCGGGCATTATATTCGATCAGCTTTGGGCCATCGGCGGTCAGCATCAGCCCGGCATAGAGGACGCCTGAATAGGGCGTGCCCTCCGCCGCCAGCGTGGCGATGGTCGGCGCGACGATCTCGTAGAGCGCGCGGCGTTCGAGTTCGGGAGTCAGCACGCGCGCGGGGCTATAGGCGCCCATGCCACCGGTATTGGGGCCGGTATCGCCATCGCCGACGCGCTTGTGATCCTGCGCCGATCCGAACGCGACCATCGTGCTGCCGTCGGTCAGGACGAACAGGCTGACTTCCTCGCCTTCGAGGAATTCCTCGATCACCGCGCTGGCGCCCTGCTCGGCGAACAGCGCCACGACCGCATCCTCGGCTTCGTCCGCCGTCATCGCCACGACCACACCCTTGCCGGCGGCCAGTCCATCGGCTTTCACCACGACTGGTGCGCCGAACGCCGCGAGCGCTGCGCGCGCCTCGTCCAGCGAGTGGACGGCGCGATAGCCCGCGGTCGGGATGCCGGCGCGGTCGCACAGCGCCTTGGTGAAAGCCTTGGATCCTTCGAGCTGAGCCGGCGCCTTGTCTGGGCCGAACACGGCCAATCCCGCGGCGCGGAGATCGTCGGCTATTCCTGCGACCAAGGGCGCCTCGGGACCGACCACGATCAACTCAACTTGGTTCGCGCGGCAGAAATCGATCACCGCGTCATGGTCGGTGACGTCGATCGCGACGAGCTCGGCGCTTTCCGCTATCCCCGGATTGCCGGGTGCGGCGTACAGTTTGGTGAGCAGTGGCGATTGCGCCAGCTTCCACGCGAGGCCATGTTCGCGTCCACCCGATCCGATCAGCAGGACGTTCATGCCCGACCCTTTTCCAGAAGATTCGCCGCGGCTGGTAGCCGAGGCCATGCCCGGCGACAATTCCGCCGCCGAAAGCGTGTCCGAACTGTCGGGGCGGCTCAAGCGAATGGTCGAGGGCGAATTCGGCCGCGTGCGGCTGCGCGGCGAGATTTCGGGTTGGAAGCGCGCGGCCTCGGGTCATTGCTATCTGAGCCTGAAGGACGATCAGGCGGTCATCGACGGCGTGATGTGGAAAGGGCAGGCGGCTTTGATCCCGTTCAGCCCGCAGGACGGGATCGAAGTGATCGTCAGTGGCAAGCTGACCACTTATCCCGGCCGGTCCAAATATCAGATCGTCGTGGATCGCATGGAGCTGGCGGGCGAGGGCGCGCTGATGGCGCTGCTGGAAAAGCTCAAGGCGCAATTGGGCGCGGAAGGGCTGTTCGATCAGAGCCGCAAGAAGCCGCTGCCGTTCATGCCGCGCGTGATCGGCGTGGTGACCTCGCCGACCGGCGCGGTGATCCGCGACATCCTGCATCGCCTCGCCGATCGTTGCCCGACGCACGTCGTTGTCTGGCCAGTCAAGGTGCAGGGCGACGGCGCCGCGCGCGACGTCGCCGCCGCCATTGCCGGGTTCGATGCCATCGCGCCAGGCGGGCCGGTGCCGCGTCCCGACCTCGTCATCGTCGCGCGTGGCGGCGGATCGGTCGAGGATCTATGGGCGTTCAACGAGGAAATCGTGGTCCGCGCGATCGCCGCTTGCTCTATTCCGCTGATCTCCGCGGTCGGGCACGAGACCGATACCAGCCTGTCGGACCATGCCGCCGACCTGCGCGCGCCGACGCCCACCGCGGCGGCCGAAATCGCGGTGCCGGTACTCGCTGACTTGCGGCTGGGGCTCGATTCCTACGCGCAACGCGCCGAGCGCTGCGTGCGGCGCTATGTCGAGCGCGGCCGCGAGCAGAGCAGTGCGCTGGCGCGGTTGTTGCCAAAGCGCGACGCCTTGCTGGGTCCGCAGCGCCAGCGCGCTGACGACAATGCGCAGCGGCTCGACCGGGCGCTCGAACGGCGCATCACCCTGGCGCGCGGTCAGCTCGACCGCAGCGCCGGCGCGTTGCGGCCCGCGATGCTGGCGCAACGTCTGTCGGCGGCGCGCGATCGGTTGGCGGGCGCGTGGAAGCTGGTCGAGGCGCTCAACCCGAGCCATGTGCTCGACCGCGGCTATGCCTGGGTCGAGGCGAAGACGGGGGGTGTGCTGACCAGCGCCGCCGCGGCGCGCAAGGCGGGCGCGCTGGTGCTCCATTTTGGTGACGGAGATGTCGCGGCGCGGGTTGAGGGCGCGGGCGGCAAGGCATATGTAAAAGATAAGCCGGAGCAGCCGACCTTGCTGTGACGGCAGCCAGAATGGCCTGATTTTTTTTTTGAGATTTCGAGGATCGCTGCAATGCTGATGTCCAATACCGATCGGCCGGCGCGCCTCCACTACATGGCCAATGGCTTTCGTGTGCTGGTGCCGGGCGGGCATGTGACCTGCGCGATATCGGGTGTCCCGATCGCGCTCGACGATCTGCGCTATTGGAGCGTCGCGCGGCAGGAAGCTTATGCCAGTGCCGAACTCGCGCTAGAGGCTGAAGGACGGAAGTGAGGCGCGCGCGGCGCTGGGTCCTCGGCCTCGCCGCGCTGACCTCGCTGGGTAGCTGCGTCGAACCGGGCTCGCCGCCCGCCCCGCGCCCCGCGCCGGTCACGGTTACCACGCCGCCGCCGCCCGCGCCACGCATGCCGACGGTCCCGCTCGGCGATTTCAGCTTCAAAGGCAGCATGATCCAGGGCGGACTGCTGATCGGCACCGCGCCCGCCGGGACCCAGCGGATCAGCTTCAACGGCGATGAGGTGCCGCTGGCGCCCGATGGCCGCTTCGTGATCGCGTTCGACCGCGATGCCGGGCCATCGGCAACCGTGACCGCGACGCTGGACGATGGCCGCTCGGTCTCGCGCACGCTGACGATCAATCCACGGGCGTGGGACATATCCCGCCTGTCCACCTTGCCCAAATATCCCGTACCGATGCCGCAGTTCGAGAAATTGCGCCCCGGCGAAATCGCCCAGATCAACGCCGCGCGGCGGCAGGATACGGGGTCGATGGGGTGGCGTCAGCCGTTCATGTGGCCGGCGACCGGACGCATCTCGACCCTGTTCGGATCGCAGCGCATCTATCGCAACGGCGAGGCGGGGGCGTACCATTCGGGCACCGATGTCGCGGTGCCGGCGGGAACCCCGGTGCTGGCGCCGGCCGATGGCGTCGTCATCCTGGCGTCGGATCATCCCTTCCTGCTCGAAGGCAATCTGCTGATGATCGACCATGGCATGGGGCTCAACAGCGCGCTGATGCATCTGTCGCGGATCGTCGTGACGCCAGGCCAGGCGGTGAAGCGGGGGCAAATCGTGGCGTTTTCCGGCGCGACCGGGCGCGTGACCGGCGCGCATCTCCATTGGAGCCTGCGCTGGCGGAACGCGAAGATCGATCCGCTGCTGGTGGCGGGGCCGATGCCGGGGGTGAAATAGGTGCGAGGTGAACGCTCGCTAAGAGGCATGACAGAGGTTCCACGAGCGTAAAAATGACGGGCGTTAATATAAAGATTCACGACGAACGCGCACGGACGCCCATTTGCCCCAAATGAGATTGTCCATGGACCGACGACGTGCGCCACCGCTGGTGGAAGTCGAGGCTCGCTACCCGCCGGGCCTCGCATACTCGGTGTGACTTTCGTGTAACTCTCTGCTGCAAATCGGCAATCAATCCTGGTTCCGGCTTTACAACGATCGTCTCGAAGGTAACCAGTCGCCCATTCCGGACAGGCGTAGGGGCCTGCCGGTACTGGGGGCTCACGATTCGCGCAGGTAAACGAGCGTGGGCGTGGCCCGCTACATGGGGATTACACACCGATGCTCTCTTTCCGAACGACGTCCAAGCTTCGTCTGCTTGCGGCTGCGGCTCCGCTCGGCCTGCTCGCGCTGGCAACGCCCGCTCAGGCGCAAGAAACGCCCGCTTCGCCGGCTCCGGCTCCCGCCGATGACCAGGCGGCTGACAATTCGCCAGACATCGTCGTCACCGGCACGCTGTTCCGTCGCGCCGACAACGAAACGCCGTCGCCGGTTACTACGATCACCGCCGATTCGATCGAGAAGCGCGGCCTGACTACCGTGTCGGACGTGGTCAACTCGCTCGCCGCCGGCAATGGCGGTGCCGTTCCGCAGAATTTCACCGGCGCGTTCGCGTCGGGCGCGACCGCAGTTTCACTGCGCGGCCTGAGCACGAACTCGACACTGACGCTGTTCGACGGCCTGCGTCCGGCTTATTATCCGCTCGCCGATGACGGCCAGCGCAGCATCGTCGACCTCAACACGATCCCCTCGGCGATCGTCGAGCGGATCGAAGTCGTCCGTGACGGCGCTTCGTCGACCTATGGCGCCGACGCGATCGCGGGCGTGGTCAACGTCATTACCAAAAAGGAAATCAAGGGTTTCGACGCGCGCGTCGAAGCCGGTATTTCCGAGCGCGGCGATTCGGACAGCCAGCGTATTCAGCTGACCGGAGGGTTCGGCTCGCTCGCGGAGCAGGGCTATAACTTCTATATCAGCGGCGAATATCAGCGTCTCGGCAGCGTCTACAACCGTGACCGTGAGTTCCCGTACAACACCAATAACCTGAGCTCGCTCGTCGGCCGCAATGCCGCGGGCGTCGTCGGTGGCGGTTATACCGGCCGCAACGGCAACTTCGGCTTCACGCCGCCTTCGGCAACGTCGACGTCGGGCGCCACGGTTGCCGTGGTTCGTCCGGCTACGCCGACTGCCAACAGCTCTGGCATCCCATTCGGCACGGCGGTTCCCGGCGGTTTGTTCCAGGTGCTGGGTAACTGCGCGCAGGATAACACCATCCTCCACACGACGTCGGCCGGTTCGTATTGCGAACAGGATCTAATCAACCGTTATGGCGTGATCCAGCCCCGGCAGACCCGTTTCGGCGGGACCGCACGCTTCACCGTTAATGTTGGCAGCAAGGCGCAGGCTTACCTGACCGCCAACTTCTACCAGAGCAAGGTGTTCATCGACGGTACGCCGCAGTCGATCCGTTCGAACGGCAACCCGGTCGAAACCCGCGGTATCTCGCTGCCGGTGTTCCTGAGCAACGGCCAACTTAACCCGCAAAACCCGTTCGCTGCGGCCGGGCAGGCTGCGCTGATCTATTATCGCTTCGGCGATATTCCGTCGAACCTGACCAACCTGTCGCGCACGTACCGCATTGCGGCCGGCATCGACGGCAAGTTCGGTGCGGACGACAGCTGGGGCTATTCGGTCGGGGCGACTTATTCGCGCACCGATCTCGAACAGACCCGTCGTGGCTTCCTGAACATCGCCGGTCTGACGAAGGCGATCAACGACGGTACCTATAACTTCATCAATCCGTCGTTGAACACGCAGGCGGTCCGCAACCAGATTTCGCCAGTGCTGCAGACTCGCGCCAATTCGGAACTCTGGCAGGTCCAGGCGACCTTGACGAAGGAGCTGTTCCAGCTGCCTGGCGGTCCGCTCCAGGTGGGTGTCGGCGCTCAGGAGCGTTACGAAGCCCAGTATGACCCGAACCCGGTTCCGCTGCGCGACTTCATCACGGTCAACCCGTTCTCGGCCGTGGGCAACCGCTACGTTTCTGCCGCTTTCTTCGAGTTGAATGCGCCGATCCTGAAGCAGCTGGAGGTCAACGCTTCCGGTCGGTACGACCATTATTCGATCGGCTTCAGCCACTTCTCGCCGAAGGTCGGCGTCAAGTTCCAGCCCATCAAGGAACTCGCCATCCGCGGCACGTATTCGGAAGGCTTCCGAGCACCGTCGATTCCGGAGCTTAGCGGCGCGGTCATCGGCTTCGTGCAGTACACGCCGAGCGCGGCGGTCCAGGCGCTGTACGGCAACAACTCGTACATCAGCACGACTTATGGACTTGGCCAGAACTCGACCGGCAATCCGAACGTGAAGCCGGAAACTTCGCGGTCGTTCACTGGCGGCGTGGTGTTTCAGCCCAAGAGCTGGCTGAGCATGACGGTCGACTATTACAATATCCGCAAGAAGAACCTGATCATCGGCGGTTCTGGCGGTCCGGGCGCGATTGCCGACGCCTATCTGCTGACCGGTGCGATCCCGGCCGGCGTGACCATCACGCCCAACCCCGTCGATCCGGCGCACCCGGGCCTGCGTCCGACTCCGCTGTCGGTTAACTTCCTGTACTCGAACGGGAACGTTCTGCAGACCTCGGGTATCGACGCCCAGATCCAGGCGACGTTCAAGCTCAGTGACGACGTGAAGTTCACGTCGATCCTCGAAGGCACCGAAATCCTCGACTACACCGTGGATGACGGCTCGGGTAACGGTCCGCAGCAATATGTCGGGACGCTGGCGTCGTACGTCACGACATCGGCCTCGGGCACCCCGCGTTGGCGCGCCAACTGGCAGAATACGCTCGACGTGGGCGCCTTCTCGCTGACCGGCACGGCCTACTTCACCAGTGGGTACAAGGGCTATGCTGCCGACAATCTCGGCATCGGTTGCGACAAGACGTCGGAAACCTCGGCGCTGTATACCAATGGCGGCGTGACCACGACGACCGGCGGCCCGCTGCAGTGCACGGTGAAGCACTTCTTCGACTTCGACGTGTCGGCCTCGGTCAAGATCAACCAGAACTTCAAGTTCTACGTGAACGTCGTCAATGCCTTCGACAACAAGGCGCCGTTCGATCCGAACACCTATGGCGGCAACAACTACAACCCGGCGTGGTCGTCGGCCGGCGTGATCGGCCGCCTGTTCCGCGCGGGCGCTACCGTCAAGTTCTGATCGATCTGAACGAACCAGAAATTTAGGGGCGGGGCCGCGAGGCTCCGCCCTTTTCTTTTGCCTGCGCTGGGTGGTCCCTCCACGTAGGACCTTGTGACCTTTTTGCTACAGGTGAGGTCAAACGCACCCGAACTTGTCAAACCCAGCTTTACAGCGGGAAAGCTGAGCTTAATCCGTGCGGCCATTGGCCTCGGACGTACCTGGGAGGGTGGTTCGGAGAGGCTTGGCAACGCTCGAACCATAATTGGGGGTAAGGGACGGGCCAGGCAAAGGGAATATTTCGTGACCAACTCGACTGTTTCGCGCTCGCTCCGCGGAAGCGCTGCGCTGCGCGCGTTGATGCTGTGCGGCGCCAGCGCGTCGGCGGCTTTGTTTGCCGCTCCGGCTTTCGCCCAGGACACCCCGGCACCGGCGACGGACGCCGCGCCCGCTCCGCAGGATGACCAGGCG
>Ga0207669_10001122_pt1 | contig 11430 bp, 6 predicted proteins | sample KBSM33metaG_FD_184329 | JGI IMG/M metagenome (GOLD analysis project Ga0207669, IMG submission 184329) | Miscanthus rhizosphere microbial communities from Kellogg Biological Station, Michigan, USA - KBS M3-3 metaG (SPAdes) (version 2) | ecosystem: Host-associated > Plants > Roots > Rhizosphere >...
GGTCGATCCGGCCGGCCGGGAGCCGTTGGACGATGCGATTACGTGTCTTGCGCGCACCATCTATTGGGAGGCCAGGGGCGAGGCGATTGTCGACATGGAAGCAATCGCCAATGTCGTCATGAACCGGCTGGGCCATGAGGGCTTTCCCAACACCATTTGTAACGTTGTGAGACAAGGCCGCGAAGCGGGTTCCTGCCAGTTCTCGTGGTGGTGTGACGGCCGTTCCGATCGGGCGAAGGAGGATGAGTCCTACGCGACCGCCAAGGAGATCGCGCGAAAGGCGCTCAACCTTCAACTAGCGGATCGAACCGGCGGCGCGCTGTATTTCCATCAGCGGAATGTGACGCCACACTGGGCCGCGGAATACACGAAGACGGTCGCGATCGGCGAGTTCGTCTTCTACAAGCCTCGCAGCGGTGAGACGCGATAGCAAGCGATCGCTCTCGCCCGCCGCCCGTGGCGACATGCGACGATTGATGTCATAGACATCAAAGCCTTCATTGCCATCGCGCGCGACGTGCCATTGCGAGTGAACAATCAGTGAACAATTCGCTCCCGAACACCTGGTAACAGCAGGATCGCACCCGACCTACAGGCACCTAGAATCAACGAGATAGCAAGCCAGCATCGTCCTACGAACCGGGAGGTCGCACCACTTCACAAACACTTCATCCCGCCCCTCGGTTGTGCCCGGTGCGAGGATGGGGCGAGTGGTAGGATCAGCGCATTTCGCAGACTCAAGTGTGGATTGTCGGCGTCTTGCTGCTCGTCGCTGCAGCCGCGATCACTCCGGCCCGATTCGTTCGTGCTCATGAAGCCCGGGCGATTCTGACTGAGCTCGCAGGCAAGCTCCCTCCAGAACTCAACGCACTGACCTCGGCGCAACTGGAAAAGACCTGGCCTGAGTGGATCGCGCGCCGCGATCGAGAGATCCGTGCACGGCTCGAGCAAGGTGACGAGGACACCATCGTCAACTGGATGCTGTTTGGGACGTCGTTCACGTCGAAGCCGCGCGCGCTGCTCGGGGCCGTCGAATCAGGTGCCGCTGGTAATCAGGAACGCGTGCTGCGCCAAACCATCGAGCTGATCTCGGCCCGGCTCGACGATCTGCTGCAGGCGCTGACCACGCCGGGCAACGACGAACGCCGGCTATTCGCACGAGCTCTTCTCGAGCGAAAAGGGCTTCGGTTCGCGACCGCTGCGGACCGCGAATCGGCACGAGAATATCTGCTCGCGGCGGTCATACGCGTCGCCAACGAGCAGGAGCAGATCCAACAGGAACTGAACACGACGGTCGGCGGCGACCCCGTGACGGAGTTCGCCCAACGCTCCCGGCTGTACCGCACGCGCGGCTTGTCCCTCGACACGTCGCTCATGCCCAACTACTCAGTCGAGCAAGCGCTCGCTGCGATGAAAGGACGCGGCTTGTTCAAACCGGGCACCGTCAAGCGAGTGGCCATCATTGGTCCCGGGCTCGACTTCGCAGACAAGGACGTCGGCTTCGACTTCTATCCGCAACAGACGCTGCAGCCCTTCGCTGTCCTCGATTCGCTCACGCGGCTCGGTCTCGCACCCTCACCCGGTGGTGCGGAGCTCGTGCTGCTCGATATCAGTCCGCGGATCGTCGATCACGTGACGCGGGCTCGAGCGCGGGCCGCCAGGAATACCGGCTACACCCTCAATCTCCCGCTGCCCAGGACCAACCCGTGGCAGCCCGAGGTTCGCACGTACTGGCAGACGTTCGGCGATCGGATTGGCACGCCTGTTCCGGCACGAACGTCGAACACGATAGGCGGACTAGCGGAGTTGCGCGCCGTCCGTGTGCGCCCCTCCGTCGTCCAGCGGATGTCGGTGCAGGATCTGAATATCGTCACCGAACGCCTCGACGGCGAAGTCTTCGATCTCGTGATCGCCACGAACGTGTTCATCTACTACGACGTGCTCGAGCAGGCGCTGGCACTGTCCAACGTCGAAGCCATGTTGAGACCGGGCGGGTTTCTGCTCGCAAACTTCTCAGCGCCGAACCTGACGTCGCTGACGATTCGGCCGGTCGAAACCACGACCACGCTCTACGCTCGCGCCGCCAACGAGAACATTCGCGATTTCATCGTCTGGTATCGAGCGCATTCGAACTAGTTCACGGCGGATCAGATCGGCGATCTGACTAAACCAGTTCTGAATTCGCGACGTTAGCGACTCCAGATTGGAACCTGATTCGCCTTGACATCGCCGCGCGACAGGTGTAACTACGGCTTCGGTTCATACCCCCTACCCTCAAATTCGTCCCGCGCGCCGTCGTCTTCATCGGCAATCGTTCGTGTTCCATTGAACCGCTCGTGTCCCGGTCGTCGACGAACCCCTGGGAGGAAATTTCGTTACTCCGAGTCGGACGAGACGTTGTATGCGTCTCGCAGAGAACAGGTTGAGGAGGGACCGCGATGTTGAACCCAATCCTGCGATCCCGGCGTGCTCCGGTGGTCGCATTGGTGTTGTTGCTCTTGCCATCCGTGGCCTATGCCCAGGCCGTGATTACCGGCGTCGTCAGAGACACGTCGGGCGCCGTGCTCCCGGGTGCAACGGTGGAAGCCGCCAGCCCTGTCCTGATTGAAAGGGCCCGTTCGGTCATTACCGATGCGAACGGTCAGTACCGCATCGTCGATCTGCGCCCCGGCACTTACACGGTCACGGTGTCGCTGACCGGCTTTTCGACTGTCAGGCGCGAAGGCATCGAACTCTCGGGAAGCTTCGTGGCGACGGTGAACGCCGACCTGAGAATCGGCGCGCTGGAGGAAACAATCACGGTGACTGGCGAGTCGCCGATCGTCGACGTACAGAGCACGCGGCAACAGCAGATCATCGACAAGGACGTTCTCGCTGCGATTCCGTCCTCGCGAAACGTCGTCGGCATCCAGGCGATCATTCCCGGCATGAGCGTGGCGGGAGACGACGGCGGCATTGCGGGCACGATGCAAGGGGGCGCTGCCGCCATTCACGGCGGGCGTGCGAACGACTCGCGGATCTATGCGGATGGGATCAACATGGGGTGGGCCGGCAGTAGCGGCGGCGGCGGGCAGATGCCGCAGGTCGCGGCCTCTCAGGAAGTCGTGATGACCGTTTCAGGCGGGCTCGGCGAAGCCGAGACGAGCGGATTGGTCTTCAATGCCGTCCCGCGCGAAGGGTCAAACAACTTCACCGGTCAGTTCAACTTCAGCGGTTCCAACGACTCGCTGCAAGGAAGTAACTATACAGAGTCTCTTCAGGCGGCAGGACTGCGCGCGCCGTTCGAGCTGATCAACGTGTACGACGTCAGCGGCATGTACGGTGGCCGGCTCGTGCGTGACAAGCTGTGGTTCTACGGTGTCTATCGCCAGGTAGGCGGCGAGAGGACCGTGCCGGGCATGTTCGTCAACAAGAATGCCGGCAACCCGAATTCCTGGGTGGTGGACTTCGACAAGTCCAAGCAGGCGTTCAACAACAGCCTCGAGCGTCAGGCCACGATCCGGTTGACCTGGCAAGCCACGCCGCGAAACAAATTCAATTTCCATTGGTCCGAACAGTACAACGACGCGAACTATGGTCCGGGCGGTGGCGCCGGCGTGCCGTCGACGACACCGGAAGCATCAAGTCGAGTGCTGTACATCCCCTCGCGTCAGCCCACTGCCACGTGGCAGTCGCCAATCTCGGGTCGCTTGCTGGCTGAGGCTGGTTGGGGCATGTATCAGGCCCGCTACCGCTTCGGGAAGCGCAACGACGGTTCGTACAATCCGGCGATGATCCAGCGGCTGGAGCAGACCGGAGAACCAGGCTGCCAGGCCGCCGGAGACTGCATCCCTGGTCTGCTCTCGCGAATGCCTCGAGCGCCCGGGCAAGGGGGATTCACGCATTCGTTGATCGGAAATCTCGCGAGCCTGCGCGCATCTCTGTCGTATGTCACTGGCTCCCACAACATGAAGTTCGGCTATCAGGGCGGATTCGGCAACCCGTCCCAGACCTACCAGAACGACACCCAAGTCGTTCAGGTCCGAACGAATCTTGGTGTTCCGAACCAGCTTACTCAGACGATTTCTGTCGGGCCGGACACGAAGTACGTCCGCAATCTGATCCCGACGAATTTCTACGCGCAAGACCAGTGGACGCTCAGACGGTTGACCGTGCAGGGTGGCCTGCGCTTCGACTCTCTGATCTCAAGCTATCCCGACCAAGGCCTTGGCGGTCCCGGCTGGCCGTACGCGCCCGTCGAGATCTTCTTTCCTGCCCGTTCGACTCCGGGGTACGGCTGGAAAGACCTGACGCCGCGGGTGGGTGTGGCCTACGACCTCTTCGGGAACGGGAAGACGGCGGTCAAGTTCAACATCGGCAAGTATCTGGAAGCCATCACGGCGAGCAACAACGATCTGGACATGAACCCACTGATCCGCACCGCCACGAACACGACGCGTGGGTGGACGGACACGGACCGGGACTTCGTGCCGGATTGCAATCTCAACGACTCGCAGGCAAATGGCGAATGCGCGAGGATGGATAACCAGACGCTGGGGCAGCCGGTGTTCGTCCGGTCGTTCGATCCCGATTACGTCGGCGGCTGGGGCACCCGTGCCAACAACTGGTCGATGGGCTTGTCGGTTCAACACGAAATAGTGCCTCGCGTTTCGGTGACGGCCGGCTACACCCGCAACTGGTGGGGTAACTGGTATGTCGTGGACAACCGTTCGACCGACCTCGCGGACTACACGCCGTTCACCATCAACGCCCCCCAAGATTCCCGGCTGCCCAATGGGGGCGGTTATCCGATTAGCGGCTTGTACAACCTCGTGCCGGCGAAAGTTGGGCTGGTCGACGAGCTCGCGCAGTCGTACAAGAACTTCGGCAAGCAGACCGAGAACTGGCAGGGCATCGATTTCTCGGTGATGGCGCGGCTGCAGAACGGGTTGACGGTGCAGGGTGGCACCAGCACCGGACGAAGGCTTGCTGACGGTTGCGCCGTGCGGGCCAAACTGCCGGAGCTCGGTACCGGGCCTATCCCGGGCCCGACGGGGTTCGCGACGAACAGTTCCGTGACGGCGAACGTCACTGCCCTCGGGGGCGGTGCATACTCGCTCTCGACGAACAACCCCTATTGCCGCATCGAGGAACCTTATCGCACGGACTTCCGCGGTCTGGCCACTTACGTCGTCCCGAAAGTCGACGTTCAGCTGTCCGCAACGTGGGCGAGTATCCCCGGAGACTCCCTGCGCGCGGATTTCACGCTCACCAACGCCTGGGTCAACGCAGGACCAGTGCCCCTCGGCCGGAATCTCACTGGGGCGCTCAACCAGGTGAACCTGATCGCTCCAGCCACGATGTGGGGCGAGCGGCGCAACAACGTCGACATGCGCATCGCGAAGATTCTCCGCGTCGGTGCGACGCGAGCCCTGGTGGGTGTCGACATCTTCAACCTGCTGAATGCCGACACGGTCACCAATTACAACTATGGGTTCGTACCGGGTGGCACGTGGCTGACTCCAACGACCATCGTGCCGGCGCGGTACGCCAAGTTCAGCGTGCAGTTCGACTTCTAGTCGTCAGGTCGTTTCACTCGGCGCTCTGAGACCCGCCCTCGATGAGGGCGGGTCCCCGGTCCCCGGTTCCCCTCTCTCGTGCGACCACGATGAGGGTGGCCCATCGCGTGGAGTAGGGCGTCAGCCTCTCTGTCGCCTGCGGTTGCGCAGCGAGAGAAACAACAGCGCGAAACCGACGACTGCCTGGACCGCTCCCCGATAGGCCCAGCGGATATCGCCGCTCATCGGACTCCCCAACAAGATGTTCAGGCCCTGCAAGAAAAAGATCACCCCACCCAAGATGAGTAGCGTTCCGAAAATGCCAAGGACTCCGCGCCACACACCAGGAGTGCGCAGTGCCCAGTAGAGGAGTGCGGCTCCCACGACAGCGACCGCTGCGCCTCGATAGGCCCAGCGAATATCGCCTGTCATGAAACTGCCAGGAAGGACGTTCACCCCCTGGAGCACCCATATGCTGCCGAGCAGTAATGCAATCGCTGCAAGTGCTCCTATTACAACCTTCAAGTAATTCATCTTTCCCTCACGTATCACGGTTCCCGTGGTGAACATACCTGCGGCGTTTGACACCGGCACGGCGTGGCCCTACGATTGCGCCAAATCGTTCGTTCGGCGTGCCCCATCAACAAGGAGGCCGCATGCGTGCGTTCAAGAGCGCTGTCGCGCAATCACGGGCGAGGATCCTGGTTACCTGCCTGCTGATGTGGATGGCGTCGATCCTCAGTGCGCAGACGCAACAGCTGCCGCCGGATCATCCCGCAGTCGGCGCGCCGGATGGCCGCTCGGCGGCATCGGATCTGACCGAACGACTCAGGCCTTCCAACGCCAGCCCGGCCTCGATCCCGATCGCTCGCAAGAACCTCATCGACGAATTCATCTTCGGGAAGATGGAGAAGGCCGGCGTGCCGCATGCCGGACTGTCGTCGGATGAGGAGTTCTTTCGCCGGATCCATATCGATCTGACCGGCCGGCTGCCGCAGGACGAACCGCTGCGCGCGTTTCTCGCTTCTCGTGATCCCGACAAACGCGACAAGCTCATCGATCAACTGACGACGTCCCGACCGTACGAAACGAAGTGGACGTACTTCTTCAACGACATCTACAAGCCGGCACCTGGCCGCATCGGGAACACCGCGAAGAACGTGTTCTATCTCTGGGTCCGCGACAACATCCACCTGGATCGTCCGTACAACGAAGTCGTGTACGAGATGCTGACGGCGAATGCGACGTCGAACTGGTACATCGGCCCCGCCAGTTATGTCGCGCGCTGGGTGATCACGGCGGTCGCGTGCGAGGACGAGGTCCACGAGGACACCTCCGACGAACTGGCGGTTCATGCTGCGAAGGACTTTCTCGGCGTCGACATCAGCTGCGCGTCCTGTCACGACGGGGCCCGCCACCTCGAGAAGATCAATCTCTATCTGAGCCAGCGCAAGCGCGAAGAGATCTGGAAGATGGCGGCGTTCTTCGGCAGGACGAACGTGCTCCGCCGCACCGAGGTCAGCACGGCGCAGGACGAGTATTCGATCGACGACAACGGTCCCGGCTACGACCCGTCGGCGCGTAGCGTCATCCGCGTGCCGCGGCGGGGGAAGCCGGGGCTACTGGATCCCGTCTACATGTTCACGGGAGCGACTCCGGATCCATCGAAGCATCCGCGACCGGAGTTCGCGCGCCTGCTGACGTCGGATCCACAGTTCGCGCGCGCCACCGTGAACCTGCTCTGGGCCGAGATGTTCGGTGTCGGCATCGTCGAGCCGGTCTTCTCTTTCGATCTGGCGCGTCTCGATCCGAAGAACCCGCCGCCGGCGCCCTGGGGCCTCCAACCGTCGCATCCCGAACTGCTCGAAGCGCTCGCCCAGTACTTTCGCGACAACAACTACAGCATCCGATCGGTGTTGAAGCTGATCGTAAAGTCGAATGCGTATCAGCTCTCGTCGCAGTTCCCCGGCGAGTGGAAGGAAAGCTATGCGCCGTACTTTGCCCGCAAGTTCGTGCGCCGGCTGAAAGCGGAGGAAGTCTACGACTCGCTCGTCGGCGCGACGAACGTGTTTTATGACGTGCCGATCCGCGGCACCGACATCAAAGTGCGCTACGCGGCCGAAGCGTACTCGCCGGACGAGTTCGTCAGGAACGTGAACGATCCGATTCTCAAGGAGATCCACTTCTTCCTCGAGTCGTTCGGTCAGACAAACCGGCAGTCCTCCGAGCGCAGCAACGACGGCGCGATCACCCAGGCCGTCCAATTGATGAACAGCCCGCTGGTTCATCGCCAGATTAAAGCGTCCGAGGGAAGCTATCTTGCGGGGTTGCTCAAGCAGGAGATCGCGGACGAGGAGAAGATCGTCCGGTTGTACGAGCGTTTTCTGATCCGCCGGCCGATGCCGACCGAGGTGACCGACGCGAAGGAAATCGTGAAGGGCGGGGCTGCGGGATGGGAAGACCTGCAGTGGCTGCTGGTCAACCGAGTTGAGTTCGTCCACAACTTCTAAGAGGCAGAGGTCATGTCCAATCTCCTCGACACTCTCCTCACGCGCCGCGAAGCCTTCAAGGTGGGCGCATCCCTCGTCAGCGCCTATTGGTTCCTGCCGCTGCTGGAGCCAACGAACGTGTATGCGCAGTCGAAGGTCGACCCGCGTGGATCGGCGCGCTTCGTCATCTTCGTCATGCTGGAAGGCGGGCAGTCTCACGTCGACTCGTGGGACCTGAAGGAAGGGAAGTGGACCCCCCAGAACTTCGACATCCGCGAGATCGCGCCGGGCGTGAAATGGCCGATGGCGCTTTTTCCGCAGCTTGCGAAACAGCGCGAGCGCTACTCGCTGATCCGTTCGATGGAAGCCTGGGACAGCGTGCACTTCCGCGCGCAGTACTACGTGCAGTCCGGGCACATGATGAATCCCGCCCTGCAGAAGGAGCTCCCGCCCATTGGCACGGTGGTCGCGTACGAGTCTGCCTCGCGACGGCAGTCAACCGACACGCTGCCGGGCTATGTGGCCGTCAACGTCACGCAGTCACAGGCCGGGCTCCTGAGTTGTGGGTTCCTGCCGGCGACCTACACGCCGTTCCACATCGATACGACGAGCGGCATCGGCGCGATTTCCCTGGATGACGAAGCGCGAAAGACGCTGCTGCGCCGCTGGGAGCTGCTGAAGAAAGTCGACGAGCGCCTGCGCAACGACTCGTCTCTTGCCGCAAAGGCATATCGCGATTACCACAACCACTACGAAGGCGCGGTCAGCATGATGTCGGATCAGCGTGCGTCCCAGGTCTTTCAGATCGACGACGCCGATCACGATCGCTACGGCAAGTCGCAGGTGGGCGACGGTTGCATCCTGGCGCGCAATCTGGTCGAAGCCGACGCCGGGACGCACTTCGTGCTGGTCAATCATCGCGACTGGGACCATCACAACCGGATCTACGCCGAGGGAAATCATTACAAGCTGTGCAGAGAGATCGACACCGCGCTCACCTCGCTGTTCGATGACCTTTCGGCACGCAAGCGCGCCGACGGACGCACGCTGCTCGACGAAACGATGGTCATCTGTTTCGGTGAGTTCGGCCGCACACCAGGCGAGCTCAGTGCGGCGAACGGGCGTGACCACTATCAGTACGCGCTGACCGGTTTGTTCGCCGGTGGCGGTGTGCAGGGCGGCCGCGTCATTGGCAAGACCGACGAGCTCGGCGCGAAGGTCGTCACGCCGGACTGGAATGGCAAGCGCTCGGTCTACATGGAAGACGTCGCGACGACGATCTATTCGGCGCTGGGCATCGACTGGTCGAAGGTGATCGAAGGCGCCCCCTCGGGACGCGCGTTCCACTATATCGAGCCGTTCGCGTCGAAGCAGATGATCAAGAACCAGGAGATCACGAACCTGTTCGCCTGACGCCGGTCGGGGGACATGAACACCTCCTGCCGCGGGGCGAGATGCTACCATGCGTTGGAGCATGGCTGAGGCACCTCGTCGCACGCTCCGTGGCTTCAGAGCTGCCGTGCGGATCTCTGTGTCGTTGACGTGCCTGCTCGCGTGTACCGCGGCCACGACAGCGATGGCTCAGACGTCCGCCATTCGTGTGGTGCGTGACGTGCCGTATTTGCAGGCCGCCACCTACGCCGACGACAAGGACAAGCTGGATCTGTATCTGCCTGAAGGCGCGGGCAACGCTCCCGTGATCGTCTCGTACTACGGCAATCAGTTGATGGGCGGCGACAAGAACGAGGACGCCTACATCGGGCGCCGCTTCGCCGCCGCTGGATTCGTGACGGCCGTCGTCAACTACCGTCTCTCACCCCGTGTGTCACATCCCGCCCACATTCAGGACGCCGCCGCATCCTTTGCATGGGTCAAGCGACATGTGGGGGAGTATGGCGGCAACCCGGAGAGGATCTTCGTCATCGGTTATTCAGCCGGCGGATATCTTGCCGCGTTGCTGTCCACCGATCGGCGGTATCTCGCGGCGCATAACCTGTCGCCTCGCGATATCCGTGGCACCGTTCCCGTGAGCGCATTCTACTGGGTGGAACGGCCAGGCGTTGCGCCCGATCGCGACAAGAGCGTTTGGGGAACGAGTCGTGACGTCTGGATCGATGCGTCACCGGCGCACCATCTGCACGCCGCCGCGCCGCCGATGCTGATCCTTTACGCAGATGGAGACGAGGACTGGCGGCGTCAACAGAACGTCGAGATCGCAGCGGCGATGAAAGCTGCGGGTCACTCGACGGTCGAGGTCGCGATGATCGGCGGTCGAAATCACGCCACGATCTGGGAACGAGTAGGCGATGAGGGTGACGAAACCGCCGAACGCATTATCCGGTTCGCCTCGCGCTGAATCTTACCGGCCCACACCATCCCGCCCTCGGCTGCACCTCGGTCCAGCAGAAGGCCCGGGCATCCTGTTGACTTTGACCGGTAGACCAAAATACGGTACTCCGCTCTGATCGCCAAAGAGCCACTGCTCCGGAGGGCACCATGTTAGAAACTGCCGCCGCCACCGCCGATGCCAAAGCCGCCGATACCGAGCGGAACCTGACGGACGGCTGGCACCTCGTCATCGAGGCGCTCAGACTGAATGGCGTCGAGACCATCTACGGCGTGCCTGGCATCCCGATCACGGATCTCGGCCGCAAGGCACAGGCCTCAGGCCTGCGCGTCATTTCATTCCGGCATGAACAGAACGCCGGAAACGCAGCCGCCATCGCCGGCTTCCTGACAAGGAAGGCCGGCATTTGCCTCACGGTGTCAGCGCCCGGCTTCCTCAACGGTCTGAGTGCGCTGGCCAATGCAACGACCAACTGCTTTCCGATGATCCTGATCAGCGGATCCTCCGAGCGCGAGATCGTCGATTTGCAGCAGGGTGATTACGAAGAGATGGATCAACTGGCGATTGCCAAGCCCCTCTGTAAGGCGGCGTTCCGCGTGCTGCATGCCGCGGATATCGGCATCGGCGTGGCGCGCGCGATCCGCGCGGCGGTCTCTGGTCGTCCGGGCGGCGTGTATCTCGATTTGCCGGGCAAGCTTTTCGCTCAGGTCATCGACGCGGACGCCGGGGCCAGGTCGCTCGTCAAGGTCATCGATCCGGCCCCGGCCCAGATTCCTGCGCCGGATGCCGTCACGCGTGCCCTCGATCTGCTGAAGAGCGCCAAGCGTCCTCTGATCATCCTCGGGAAAGGCGCGGCATACGCGCAGGCTGACGAGCAGATTCGCAGCCTGGTCGAGAAGAGCGGCATCCCGTTCCTGCCAATGAGCATGGGCAAGGGCCTCCTGCCCGACACGCATCCGCAGTGCGCTGGCGCGGCCCGCTCGACGGTGCTGAAAGAGTCCGACGTCGTCATGTTGATCGGTGCCCGCCTCAATTGGCTCTTGTCGCACGGCAAGGG
>Ga0207669_10001126_pt1 | contig 11416 bp, 10 predicted proteins | sample KBSM33metaG_FD_184329 | JGI IMG/M metagenome (GOLD analysis project Ga0207669, IMG submission 184329) | Miscanthus rhizosphere microbial communities from Kellogg Biological Station, Michigan, USA - KBS M3-3 metaG (SPAdes) (version 2) | ecosystem: Host-associated > Plants > Roots > Rhizosphere >...
GGCGAGGCGGACCCCCGCCCCACGCTGCTGCGCCTCAGCGGAGAGCTCGAGAACCACGCTCGCGTGCTGGGTGCGCGGGCCGATGCCTATTACGGCCAGCGCCGCCTTCAGATCGAGAAGCTCCGCCTGGACAACGCCGGCCGGGGCGCGCGCAAGAGGATCGCCGACTATCGCAGCGCCCTGGACCGTCACGACGGCCGGCGCCCGGTCAGCAGCCGCCAGGTCCTGGCCAATGCGCGTCACGCCGTGAGGCACCGGGCGGACGTGATCGCGGCGCTCGACTTCCGCGGACGCGGCTGGGTGTTGGCCGAAGGCGCTGGCGGCACGGCACTGCGCTCGGCGGCCGCTGTTGCGGCAGGCGAAGACATCGGATTGCGCTTTCACGATGGCCGGGTGGAGGCCCGGGCCACTCGTGTCGAGACGGAAACAGAGGGAGAGACAGGATGAGCAGCAAGCAGGAATCGCAGGTCAAGCCGCGCGAGATCGTGTTCGAGACCGGATACGAGCGCATGAAGGAGATCGGGGGCCGCCTCGACTCGGGGGATGTGACGGTCGCCGAGATGTGCGACCTCTACGCCGAGGGCAAGGGGCTCGGCCGCGCCCTGATGGAGTATCTCGACGAGCGCGAGGGCGAGCTGCAGGAGATCGACGAGGGACGCAACCTTCCCCGCTTCAAGGTCGTCGCCACGGCGGGCGAGGTGCAGGCAGTAGAGCCACCCGAGCCGGCCGCGCCGACGGCGCAGGACGAGATCCCCTTCTGAGGGCCTAACGGGTCCTCAGCCCTCCTGGGCTCAGTCTCCCAGGCCCGGATCACACAGGCGGGGGCTCATAGAATCGGTGCATGACTGACGTGGACCGTCCACTGCGGGTCGCCCTGGCCCAGATCAACACCACGGTCGGGGACATCGACGGCAACGCCGCGAAGATCGTCGACTGCATCGGCCGCGCGCACGAAGGCGGCGCGCAGCTCGTCGTTCTGCCCGAGCTGGCGATCAACGGGTATCCGCCCGAGGACCTGCTGCTGAAGACGCACTTCCTGGCAGCCGGAGAACGCGCCCTCGGGGAGATCGCGGCGGGCGTCAACGACATGGTCGCTCTGATCGGGTTCGCCGAGCGGGCCGAGGACGTCTACAACTCGCTGGCGGTCGTCGCCGATGGCGCGGTTCAGGGCATCTACCGCAAGATGTTCCTGCCCAACTACGGCGTCTTCGACGAGCAGCGCTACTTCCAGGCCGGCGACGTGCCGGCCACCATCACCGTCGAGAGCGCCCGGATCGGCCTGACGATCTGCGAGGACATCTGGGAGCCGGGGCCGCCGGCAAGCGACGAGGCGCTCGCGGGAGCATCGGTGATCGTCAACGTCTCCGCCTCCCCGTACCACATGGGCAAGGGCATCCAGCGCGAGCGAATGCTGATCCAGCGTGCCCGCGACAGCCTCGCCTGGGTCGTGTTCTGCAACCTCGTCGGCGGCCAGGACGAGCTCGTGTTCGACGGCTACTCACTGGTGATCGACCAGGACGGCGAGGTGATCGCGCGGGGAGAGCAGTTCGACGAGGAGCTGATCTTCAGCGAGATCGACCCGACCACGGCCGAGCGCGCGCGCCTGCGCGACGCGCGTCACCGAGCGCCCGCCCGCGGGCGTCCCGAAGTCGCGGACCTCGGCTGGTTCCGTGCTCCCCCGCGCCACAACGCCTCCGAGGTGGGCGGCACGATCGCCGACGTCAAGGGCGAGGTGTCCGAGGTCTACAGCGCTCTTTGCCTCGGTCTGCGTGACTACGCCGAGAAGAACGGCTTCGAACGCGTGCTGCTGGGGCTCTCCGGCGGGATCGACTCGGCGCTCACCGCGACGATCGCGGTCGACTCGCTGGGCGCCAAGCGCGTTGCCTGCGCCGTCATGCCCTCCCCCCACTCGTCCGAGGAAACCCAGAGCGACGCGCGGCAGCTCGCGGAGAACCTCGGCATCGAGCAGTTCGAGCTCTCGCTCGAACCGGTGATGGAGAGCTACGACACGACCCTGCGGCCCGTGTTCGACGGCAGCGCTCCGGGGCTCGCCGAGGAGAACATCCAGGCGCGGATCCGTGGCAACCTGCTGATGGCGCTCTCGAACAAGTTCGGCTGGCTGGTGCTCACCACGGGCAACAAGAGCGAGTACTCGGTCGGCTACACGACGCTCTACGGCGACATGGCCGGCGGCTTCGGCGTGCTTAAGGACGTGCCGAAGACCTGGGTCTACCGGCTGGCCGAGTACCGCAACGGGAAGACCATCCCGCCAGTGATCCCGCCGTCGATCCTCGAGCGGCCGCCGTCCGCCGAGCTCAAGCCCGGTCAGGTCGACCAGGATTCGCTGCCGCCGTACGACCTGCTCGACGTGATCCTCGAGGCCTACATCGAGGAGGACCTCGACCGCGAGCAGCTGATCCGGCGGGGACTTCCCGAGCCCGTCGTCGACCAGGTGATCAAGCTCGTCGACCGCGCCGAGTACAAGCGCCGCCAGGCGCCACCCGGGATCAAGATCAGCCCCAAGGCCTTCGGCCGCGACCGCCGGCTGCCGATCACGAACCGCTTCGGGGGCTGAGGCCTAGCTCCGGGCCGGGCGGACGGCGATCGTTGCGCGCACCAGCGCGCAGAGGTTGCCGTCGTCGTCGGTGATCTCGACGTCCCAGACCCAGGCCGAGCGGCCGCGCTTGCGCACCGTCGCCGTGCCGTTCACGTGGCCGGCGGTGATCGGCCGCATCAGGCTCGCGGTTATCTCCTGGCCCATGGCGGCGTTGCCGTCATGGCGCACTCCCTCCCAGGTTCCGCCCGAGGCGAGCGACTCGGCCAGCGTCAGCATCGCCCCGCCGTGCACCAGGCCGAGCGGCTGGAGGATGCGGTTGGTGACCGGTATGCGCCCCTTCACCACGCCGTTGGAGATCCCGAGGAACTCCATGCCGAGCGCGCCGACGATCGTCTGGTCGGGCGGCAGAATCGAGGGCTGATCGCTCATGCCGGCTCCTCGCGCGGCGGGATCAGCTTGCCCGGGTTCATGATCCCGCCCGGGTCGAGACGCTCCTTGAGCGCGCGCAGCGCCTCGACGCCCAGCGTCCCGACCTCGCTCGTCATCCAGGGAGCGTGGTCGCGCCCGATCGCATGATGGTGGGTGATCGTCCCCCCCGCCCCGACGATCGCATCGCAGGCCGCCGACTTGACGGCCTGCCACTGTTGAAGTGGCGCTTCGTCCTCGCGCTGCGCGATGAACGTGAAGTAGAGGGACGCGCCGCTCGGATACAGGTGAGAGATGTGGCAGCCGACGAGGCCCGGTGTCCCGCGGGCGGCGAGCGCCTGGTGGAGCGCGCCGCGGACGGCCGCGTGCAGTCCCATCAGGCCGGACCAGTGCGTCGCGGTCTCGAGCGTCTCGACGAACAGGCCGCGGTCCATCAGGAAGTCGCGCAGGTACGGGCCCTCGAAGCGCGACCGCTCCCAAGCCTTGCCGGGCGAAGTGCCAAGGGACAGCCCTCCCGAGCGCTTCAGGATCCCACTGCCGAGCGCACGGCGGCGGTCGACGCCTGCGCGGTCGCCCTCCCAGCCGACGATGCCCAGGCAGCCCTCGGCGTACCCGCGCACCTTGATGTAGCGGCGGCCGACCCGCGCGGTCGCGGAGTCCGATCCGGCCAGCATCAGCGACAGGCGAGTCTCGTCCTCGTCGAGCAGGCGCGCGACGTCGGGGACCGCACCGCCCTGCTCGAGCGCCCGCAGCGCCTCGGCACCCTCCTCGAAGGAGCGGAACATCCATCCCTCGTAGCGGCGTTCGGACGGCGCGCGTCGGACCTGGAGCGTCGACTCGGTGATGACGCCGAGCACTCCCTCCGATCCGACCAGCATCTCGCGCAGCTTCGGGCCGGCAGCCGAGGCCGGAAAGGAGTGCGCCTCGACGTCGCCCACGGGGCTCGCGAGCCGCAGGCCGGTGACGAGCTTCTCGATCGTGCCGTAGCCGGTCGAGGCCTGGCCGGCCGATCTCGTTGCGACCCAGCCGCCGACGCTCGAGAACTCGAAGGACTGCGGGAAGTGCCCGAGCGTGTAGCCCGCGGCGCCCAGCGAGCGTTCAATGTCGGGCCCGCGGGCGCCGGCGCCGATCACGGCCGTGAGTGAGCGCTCGTCGACCGGGCCGACCGCGGCGATCCGCGACATGTCGAGGCACACGACCTCTCCGAGGCCGTCACGGACCGGCTCGACGCCGCCCACGACACTTGTGCCGCCTCCGAACGGGACGACCGCGACGCGCTCGCTGCCGCAGATCTCCAGGACCCGGCGCACCTCTTCCTCGCCAGCCGGATAGACGACCGCTTCCGGCGCCGGCTCGGCGTGTCCGCCGCGCATCCGGATCAGGTCGGGATACCCCTTTCCCGCGGCATGCAGGATCCGCGCCTCGCGGTCGTCCCGCACCCACTCCTCTCCGACGGCGTCGGCCAGCAGCGACTGCACGCTCGAAGGAAGCTCGCGCTCGCCGACGCGCACCTCCTCGGCGGGGACCGGTGGGGTTCGGCGGTCGGGCGCTCCGATCTGGGCGCGCAGCTCGTCGAAGGCCTCGTCCGGCAGGCCGCCGCCGTGGGCCGGGTCGCCCCAGCCCCACCAGCGCATCATCGGCGCGGGGTCAGGCCGGCTGCTCATCCGGCTCCTCGGCCTGCGGATCGGCAGTGAGCGCATGCTCGAGGCCGTCCAGAGCCTCGTCGAGCTGGTCCCCCGTGGCGCGCCGAAGCATGAAGCCGCCCAGGCGCGACATTCCGCGCATCCGCTGCTCCTGCTCGACCGCTACGCGTGTCCCGCCGTCCTCGGGGCTCAGCTCGAAGCGCGTGACAGAGGACTTCAAGACCTTGGCGAAGGGCGAGCCCTCGATCTCCTGCTCCCACGCGTAGGCCGTGCCGTCGCGCGAGTAGAGGCATCTGTAGTCGGCCCGCACGTCCTTGCCGGACTTCGTCTGGAGGACCTTGGTCCACTGGCTGCCGCTGCCTCGCCGGCGCTCGTGGACATCCTCGACGCGTGTGACACGCGGCCACCAGCGCGGCAGGTGATAGGGATCGGAAATCAAGCTCCAGACAGCCTCCGGCCCGGCGGCGATTACGCGACTGCGCCTTGCCCGCGGCAATTGAAGTCAGTCGACGAGCCGCCGGAGGTCCTGCATGAGCAGCAGGTGCTTCAACTGCGAGACGACGGCGGCCAGGCTTTCGAGGGTCTCGACGGCCTCCCGGTGCCGCTCCTTGTTGCGCGAGCGCAGCGCGGGGCCGAGCACCTGCTCGAGCAGCGATGCCTCGCGGTCAGCGCTGGTGCGGAATACGCGTAGGTTGCGTCCTGCGACTCCGTAGCGGGTCAGCTCGCCGGCCACTCGGATGATCTCCCGGTCGACGTCGTCGAAGCGCAACTCGCCGCTGCGGCCGGTCGGGCGGATGAGCCCGAACTCCTGGAACTCGCGGATCAGCCGCTCGTCTGCTCCGGAGTACTCGAGCACGGCCTCGATGTCGTGCCCGGGCTCCTCCGCGCCCGTGAGGCCAAGCCGGCGTGGCGCCTGGTCGTTGGTGGGACCGTGATTGCCGGGATCCTCGTCGGCGCGCCCGGTCGCCAGCTCCTGGCGGATCACCCGCAGCGGCAGGAACTCGTCGCGCTGCAGGCGGAGGATGGTCCGCAGGCGGTTTACGTCCGCCTGCGAGTAGAGCCGGTAGCCGCCCTGCGTGCGGCGCGGCGAGAGAAGCTTCTGATCCTCGAGGTAGCGGATCTTGGAGATCGATATGTCAGGAAACTCGCCTCCGAGCAGCTTGCAGACTGCGCCGATCGTGAGCGACTTGCGGGTGCGCGCGGCCGCGTCGGTACCGGTTCCCGGCTGAACCGGAGTCTGGCGCTGCCCGACCTCGCCCGGATCCATCGTCAGTGCCTCATCTCTCGAGGAACGTCATCTTGTACTTGCCGACCTGGAGCTCGTCGCCGTTCGCGAGCTTCTGAGACTCGATCCGCCTCCGGTTGACGTAGGTGCCGTTTAGCGAACCAAGGTCATCGATGTAGAGGCCGTCTCGGCGCCGCACGACCAAGGCGTGATTGCGCGACACGGTCACGTCGTCGAGGAACACGTCGGCGTCAGGGCTGCGGCCGATCGTTACCCGGTCCCCCTGGAGCGAGAAGCTCTCGCCCGCACGCCCACCGCCGGCGCGGATGACCAGCGCCCCGCCGTCGGACGCCACCTGCTCGACGTCGACCGCCTGCGTCTCGCCGGTCTCCCCCACCTTGTAGGTGATGGTGGTGCCATCGCCGGCACCCTCCTCCGCGGGCAGGTGTGCACCGCACTTCTGGCAGAAGTTGGCGCCCGGGTTGTTCATGAACCCGCATTCGGGGCAGTGCACGGCTGGTGCTGCTCCTGATCGAGACGGCCGGCTACCCGGCCGTCAGTTGTTTCCCTCGGGCTCGCCCATCGCCTTGCCCGCGAGGATGTCCGTCAACTGCTCGACGTCGGCTCCGCTGATCACGGACTGGCCCTCCTCGCGCTTGTGACGCAGGCGGTTGACCAGCTCGGCGCGCAGGATGTCGATCTTCCCGTGCAGGATCCGGCGCTGGTAGGAGACCTTCTGCTCCTCCTCCGTGAGTCTGTCGATCAGGTCCTTCAGCTCGTTGTCCGACAGTGAGCCGAGGTCTGGAAAGGTGTCCTCCATGTCGCTCCTTATCTTCTCGGGCGCCCGCGCTCCGCGCGGGCATCGGGGGGCTGCAACGGGGCTCTCAGGGCGATGCCCACAACTGACACCGCCGGGCGATTATACGGCTGCGGGGCGAACGTTCAACCAAAGGTTGAGTGTTGACATGGACGGCCCGCGGGGTCGGCGCCGCGTCTAGGGCCGCAGGACTTCTTCGAGCAGCTCGCGGTAGCGGCGCGCGAGAGCCGCCGAATGCTCGCCGTCGTGGCCCTCGGCGTAGATGTGGAACAGCGGCTCGTCGGGGTCGGGGACCAGCTGCGCCCACCCGCCGTTCTCCTCGACCCGGATACCGTCAGCGGGCTCGACGCGCAGGTCCCGCACCCGCTCCCCGAGTTCGCGCATCGCCCTTCCCTTGAGGCTCCACGGCACGGGCGCGCGCTGATGGACCAGGGCGGCCGACGGCACCTCGTCGACCAGCTGCGAGAGCGGCCGTCCTTCGAGCGCCAGCAGCTCGAGCACCTTGGAGAGGGTCACGACGGCGTCGTATCCCGGCACAGCGCCGGGGAACAGGTAGCCGCCGTCGGGACCGCCGGCGAAGATGACGCCGGGCTCTGCGGCCGCCGTGATCAGGGCGGCGTGCGTGATTCCGTGCCGCACGACCTGGGCTCCGTGGCGCTCGGCGATGGCCTCCGCCACGCGCGAGACGTTCGCCGGGAGCGCGACCGTCCCCCCGTCGGGGCTGTGCTTGCAGACCAGCTCCACCATCAGGTGGAGCGCGACATCCGAGGGAATCTCGCGTGCGCGGTCATCGATCAGCAGCACCCGCTCCGCGGAGCGGTCGAACACCGCGCCGAGGTTGCCGCCCATGGCCTCGACTATCCGCCGGGTGTCCGCAGTGAAGGCCGGCATGTCGACACCGAGGATCGCCTGCTCGTCCGGGTCCAGCACCGCGTGGTTAACAACCGCTTCGACGCGCATCGAGCGCAGCAGCGAGCCCATCGACAGGCCGGCGCTCGAATGGGAGTAGTCGAGGGCGATGCGGAAGCGGGCCGACCGGATCCGCTCGATGTCCAGCCCGCCGATCAGCCCGGCCATGTAGGCCTCCTGGGCGCGGGGCGGGAACCGCAGCTCGCCGAGCTGGTTGAGGAGCGCGCGGCGCGTCTCCTGGCGGTTGAAGTACTTCTCGACGTCCTTGCGCGTGCCCTCGCTCGCCGGCAGGGCATCGCCCTCGAAGAACAGGACCTGAAGGCGCTCGGGATCACGGTCCGAGATCTGGACGTGAAAGCCCCCGGGCGCCCGCGAGTGCATCACGGTGAACCGGTTCACGGCGGCCGTGGCCACGCGCAGGTCGCGCACCGACACGCCGGTGGCGATGATCCCGGCGATCATCGCGCGCTTGATCATCCGCGAGGCGGGGTGAGCGTCGCGGCTGGCGACGGCCACCTCTCCCCTGCTGAGCGTCGTCCCGAAGGCCATGGCGAGCCGGGTGGCGGTCTCCGGGGTGATGTCGACGTTCACGATGCCCGCGACGCCCTCGTCCGTGAACAGCTTCGACGCGCCGCGAGGCTGCCACACCAGAGACCGGTTCACCTGCGCGCCGGTCTCGACGACCTTGAACGGATACACGTGGACGCCGGAGCCGACGGTCGCCTGCTCGCCGATCGAGCATTCGTCTCCGATCACCGCATCTTCGGCGATCGAGGCGTGCGCCCGGACCTCGCAGTTCTTGCCGATCACGGCGCCGCGGACCTGGCTGCTCGGGCCGAGGTACGTGTTCGACTCGATCACGCAGTGCTCGGTCTCGGCGTGCTCCTTGACGATCACGTTGTTGCCGAGCACCGTGTAAGGGCCGATGCGGGCGTTTTGGTCGATCGCGCAGTAGTTGCCGATCACGGCCGGGCCAGCGATCTGCTCGATGTTGTCGGCCAGCGAGCCGGCGCCCAGCCACACGTTGTCGCGCAGCCGCACGCCGGCGATGTTCAGTTCGACCTTGCCGTCGAGCGCGTCGCGGTTGGCCTGCTGGAATTGCGCGATGTTCCCGATGTCCATCCAGTAGCCGTCGGCGATCCAGCCGTACAGCGGGGCTCCGCGCTCGAGCAGCGTCGGGAAAAGCTCCTTGGAGAAGTCATACGGCCGGTCTGGCGGGATGTCGAGCAGCACCTCGGGCTCGAGCACGTAGACGCCGGTGTTGATGGTGTCCGAGAAGACCTCGCCCCAGGAGGGCTTCTCCAGGAAGCGCTCGATGCGCCCGTCCTCGCCGGTGATCACGACTCCGAACTCCAGCGGGTCGGGAACCCGCTTCAGGGCCAGCGTCGCCGCCGCGCCGCGGTTGCGATGGAACCGGATCAGGGCCGACAGGTCGATGTCGGTGAGCGCGTCGCCGCTGATCACCACGAACGAGTCGTCTAGGTAGGGCTGGAGCAACCTGACGCTGCCGGCGGTCCCGGCCGGGGTCTCCTCGATCGAGTAGTCGAGCTCGACGCCGAGGTTGGAGCCGTCGGCGAAGTAGCCCCGGATCACCTGTGGCATGTAGGCGAGGGTCGCGGCCACGCTCGTCAGGTCGTGACGGCGCACGAGCTCCACGATGTGCTCCATGCAAGGCTTGCCCGCAATGGGAACCATCGGCTTGGGCTGGTTGGAGGTGAGCGGGCGCAGGCGAGTGCCCTCGCCGCCTGCCATCACGACGGCTTTCACAACGCGAATTCTCGCAGGGAGGCCGTTTTAGCCTGTTTCAGGCCGGTGAAGCTCGCGATATCCGCGGATGCCGTCGCGGAAGTAAAGAGCGGACGCGAGCAGCGAGCCGGCGACGCCCACGTACAGGAACGCGTCCGCCACGTCGCCCGGCCCGAAGATCAGAGCAATGCCCACGGCGCCCATGGTGAACCAGACGGCCGAGCGGCCGGCCCAGTTGATCGAGAGGTCGAGGCCCAGCCGCAGCCCGGCGGAAACCGCCACGACCATCACGGCTTCCCGCGCGACCAGCACCGCGATGGCCCAGCGCGGAAGCAGCTCGAAGTGCCAGCAGACCGCCGCTCCCGCGATGACCACCAACCGGTCCAGGAGCGGGTCCATCAGGGCGCCCAGCCGGCTGTACTGGCCGGTCAACCGGGCCAGCATCCCGTCGGCGTAGTCGCCCCAGGTGGCGATGCAGAAGCACACTGTGCTGAAGGTCTCGCGGCCGTCCTCCGACGAGAAAGCCACCACGACGAACGTGACCAGCGCAACCAGGCGCAGATAGCCGACGAGGTTCGGCAGCGTAAGCGGCCGCAGCGGGGCGCCCGCCCGGGTCAGCTCCGCCGGGTCGCCGGGGCGGCTCAGGCCGAGGGTGCGCGCCCGGCTCAGCCTCGGCATCAGGGCAGCTGGTCGAGCAGTTCGATCAGTGTGCCGGCGGCGTCCTCGAGCGGGATGTCGCGCGGCTCCCGTCCGCGCCGCACCTGAACCTCGAGCCGGTCCAGTTCGAGCGTGCGCTTGCCCGCCACCACGCGCAGCGGGCAGCCGAGCAGCTCCGCCTCCACGAACTTCTCACCGGGAGAGATCGGGCGGTCGTCATAGAGAACCTCGGCGCCCGCTCCCGTGAGGCTGTCGTAGAGCCGGTCCGCGTATTCGAGCTCAGCGCTGCCGGACTTGCCCAGCGCGACCAGGTGGACGTCGAACGGGGCGATCGCCCGCGGCCACGAGATTCCCTGCTCGTCGGCGTACTGCTCGACGGCCGCCGCGGCGATCCGAGCCGGCCCGATCCCGTAGCTGCCCATCACGATCGTCTGCTCGCGTCCGTCCTCGTCCAGGTACCGCGCCCCCAGCGGCTCCGAGTAGCGCGTGCCGAGCTTGAAGATGTTGCCGACCTCGATCGCGGGCTCGATCGCGATGACGCCGCCCAGCGGGCAGACGTCGCCGTCCCGGACGGCGCGGATATCGGCGAAGGTCGCGCGGAAGTCGCGTCCCGGTTGCACGCCGCGCAGGTGATGCCCGGCGCGGTTCGCCCCCGCTGTGTAGGTGCCGCGCTCGAGGCACGAGTCGGCGATCACCTCGACGTCGACGTCGACGGGGCCGATGAAGCCCGGCGGGGCGCCGAAGGCGGCCGTGATCTCGTCGTCCGCAGCAGGGCGGAAGTCCTGGCCGAGCGACTTGCGGAGCTTGATCTCGTTCAGGCGGTCGTCGCCGCGGACGAGCGCCAGGCGCAACACTCCGTCCTCGCCCACGACCGGGAGGGCCTTGATGAGCACGGCCGGATCGACCCCGAGTAGCTGGGAGACCTCTTCGATCGTCCGCGCGTTTGGAGTCTCGACCGGCTCAGGCGCGTCGAGCGGCGGCGGGAAGTTCGGGTCTGGCGGCGCTCCCTTGGCCACCTCGACGTTCGCGGCATAGCCGGCATCCGAGAGCGCGACGTCGTTCTCGCCCGCCGCGCACGGCGCCATGTACTCGTGTGCGCCGGCGCCGCCCATCATCCCCACGTCGGACTCGACCCTGTACCAGCGCAGGCCGCAGCGATCGAAGATGCGGTCGTAGGCCCGGATGTTCAGCTGGTAGGAGTGCTCGAGGCCCTCGTCGTCCCGGTCGAAGCTGTAGGCGTCCTTCATGATGAACTCGCGCGTGCGCAGGATGCCGGCGCGGGGACGCGCCTCGTCGCGCTCCTTGATCTGGAAGTGGTAGAGCATCAGCGGCAGGTCGCGGTAGGAGCGGACCTCCCGGGAGATGTGGAAGGTGATCGCCTCCTCGTGGGTCAACGCGAGGACCAGCGGGCGCTCGGAGCGGTCCTTCAGCTTGAA